>SXGT01683156.1_pt1 | contig 13346 bp, 12 predicted proteins | sample 3176221 | NCBI WGS metagenome assembly SXGT01 (sample SAMN11356862, study PRJNA531348) | freshwater metagenome | isolation source: freshwater sample F1-120 | place: China: Fuxian Lake, Yuxi | collected 2017-12-25
GACGAGCCCACCGGCAACCTCGATCGCCACACCGGCGGCGACATCCACGACCTGTTCGTCGAGCTCAACCGCGAGCGCGGCTCGACGCTGCTGATCATGACCCACAACCCCGAGCTGGCCCGGCTGATGCCGCGCCGGCTGAAGATGATCGACGGCGGACGCCTCGAGCCGGCGGAGGACGCCTGATGTTGTCGTCGCGTTCGTCGCTGCGCTGCGCGTCGCGCCTGGCCCTCGTCGCGTGCCTGCTGGTGCCGGCGCTGGCCTGGGCCCAGCCCGCGCCGCCACCCGACGAGGACGATGACGGCGGTGGTGAGGTCGATCCCGACGCGCCCATCCCCAAGCTGGTCGGCCGCCCCATCGACCGCATCCAGTTCCGCGGCAACCGCAAGGTCGAGGACGACGCCATCCGCATCAACCTCCTGTCGAAGGTCGGCTCGACCATCGACGCCTCCAAGGTTCGCGACGACGTGCGCGCGATGTGGAAGATGGGCTTCTTCGCCGACGTCACCGTCGAGGCCGAGATCGGGCCCGGCGGCGGCGCCATCCTCACCTTCGCGGTCACCGAGCGGCCCAGCGTGCGCAAGGTGCTGGTCGACGGTGCCAAGGACCTCGGCCTGGACAAGATCAACGAGGTCATCGACCTCGAGCGCGACGCCATCCTCGACATCGCCAAGGTCAAACGCAACCGCGAGAAGATCGCCGAGCTCTACGTCCAGAAGGGCTACTACCTGGCCTCGGTCGACCACGAGGTCAAGCCGGTCAACGAGGCCGAGGTCGACGTCTGGTTCACGATCGAGGAGCGCTCCAAGGTCGAGATCCGCGACGTCCAGTTCATCGGCAACAAGGCGGTCTCCGACGACACCCTGCGCGAGCTGATCCTGACCAAGAAGGGCGGGGCGCTCTCGTTCCTCTCTGACTCGGGCACGTTCTCCGAGGAGGCCTTCGAGCGCGACCTGGTCATCATCAGCGCGTACTACTGGGACCGCGGCTACGCCGCCGTGAAGCTGGGCACGCCCCAGCTCCGGCTGTCGCGCGACAAGCGCTACATGTACCTCTCGATCCCCATCGACGAGGGCCCGGTCTTCACGATCGGCGAGATCAAGTTCAAGGGCAAGCTGGTCGGCGACGAGGCGTTGCACCGCGGCAAGGTCAAGGCCAAGCCCGGCGATCGCTTCAGCCGCTCGGTGATCGCCGCCGACCGCGATCGGGTCAGCGACTACTACATGGACCAGGGCTACGCCTACGCCAACATCCTGCCCATGACCCAGCCCGACATGGACAAGCACCGCATCTCGCTCATCTACGAGATCGAGTCGGGCAAGAAGGCGTACTTCGAGCGCATCAACGTGCGCGGCAACTCCAAGACCCGCGACAAGGTCATCCGCCGCGAGATGAAGATCAGCGAGGGCGAGCTGTACTCGTCGACCAACCTCGAGGCCTCCAAGCGTCGCATCAACGCCCTCGGCTTCTTCGAGAAGGTCGACGTGTCGACCTCGCGCGGCTCGTCCGACGAGCTGGTCGAGGTCAACGTCGAGGTCACCGAGCGGCCCACCGGCACGTTCCAGATCGGCGCCGGCTTCTCGTCGGTCGAGAACTTCATCGCCCAGGCCCAGATCTCGCAGAACAACCTGTTCGGTCGCGGCCAGACCCTCGCGCTGCAGGCCCAGCTGTCGAGCCTGCGCCAGCTCTTCCTGCTCCGCTTCGTCGAGCCCTGGTTCCTCGACACCAGCTGGACCTTTGCCTTCGACCTCTACAACCAGAGCCGCGTCTTCAACAACTTCCAGCGCAACGCCGCCGGCTTCAACCTGACCTGGGGCTACCCGCTCAGCTACGAGGCTCGCGCCTTCGTCACCTACAAGCTCGAGGACGTCGGCATCTCGCGCGGCGGCGGCTCGATCACCACCTTCGGGGCAGTCCGGGTCCAGGACGACTTCGAGGACGTCGCCAACCTCTACCGCGGCGGCATCACCTCGTCGGTGCGTGGCTCGCTGCAGTGGGACAGCCGTAACAACCGCTTGTTCCCGACCGGCGGCTGGTACCACAACATCTTCGCGGAGTACGCGTCCAAGTACACCGGCTCCGAGAACATCTTCGTGCGCTGGGGCGGCTTCTCCCGCTACTACCGCGACCTGTGGGGCCCCTTCGTGCTCCACCTCAACGCCGAGCTCGGGGTCACCACCTCCACCGACCCGCTGGGCGTGCCCATCAGCGAGCGCTACCTCATCGGCGGCATCTACGACGTGCGCGGCTTCCGGCCCCGCACCCTGGGCCCGCTGCTCGCCACCGGCCGCGACCCCGACAGCACGCTGCGCGAGATCCCGCTGGGCGGCAACATGCAGCTCATCTGGAACAGCGAGATCGAGTTCCCGCTCATCAAGCGGCTCGCCATCTCGGGCGTGGTGTTCTTCGACATGGGCAACGCCTACAACCTGGAGGCCCGCTACTGCAACGGCCGCTCGGCCGGCGTCTCGGTCAAGTTCGACCCCTGCTTCAACTTCCCGGATTCGGTCGTCTACGGCATCCGCAAGTCCGCAGGCTTCGGTTTCCGCTGGTTCTCGCCGATCGGCCCCCTGCGGTTTGAATGGGGGCTCCCCCTCGACCGTCAAGCCAACGAAGACGCCCTGGTCTTCGAGTTCACCATTGGCAACTTCTTCTAGGGCTTGGTAGTACGTCGGCGGAGGTTCCGTATGTCTCGCTTCAATACCGCGCTCTCGATCCTGGGTCTGGCCGTCGGCCTGGGCATGTTGACCGCGCCCGTGACCGGGCTGGTCGACGCCGTCCCTGCCAGCGCCAAGATCGGCGTCATCGACCTCGAGAAGACGCTGTACGAGACGCCAGCCGGCAAGCGCGCCAGCGATGCCTTCGACAAGACCCGCAAGACCAAGCAGGCCGAGCTCGACAAGAAGCAGAAGGAGCTGCAGAAGGCTGCGGCCGAGCTCGACAAGCAGGCGGCGGTGCTCAAGCCCGACGTCCTGGCCCAGAAGAAGGGCGAACTGGAGAAGAAGTTCGTCGAGCTCCAGCAGGTCTACATGAAGCTCGAGCGCGATCTCGCCGGCGAGCGGACCAAGCTGATCCAGGACCTGCTCACCAAGGCCGGTCCGATCATCGAGGAGATCGCCAAGTCCGAGGGCGTCCACATCGTCCTCGACCAGAGCGCGGTGCTGTGGGCCGTGCCCGACGTCGACCTGACCGGCAAGCTCAATGCGAAGATGAAGTAGGCGGCGGCGCCGACGGCGGGTCGGCGGGCTTGCGCCGGTTGGCGATGATCGAGGCGATCACGCCGGTGCCGATGAAGCCGGCGATGATCGCGAGCGACGCCGCGTTGCCGATGTGGACGTGGCCGTGGCCGATCATCTTGGCGCCGATGAAGACCAGGAGTCCGGCCAGGGCGTACTTCAGGTAGTCGAACTGGGCCATGGCGCCGGCCAGCATGAAGTAGAGCGAGCGCAGGCCGAGGATGGCCATGATGTTCGACGTGATGATCACGAACGACTCCTGGCTGACGGCGAGCACGGCCGGGATCGAGTCCATGGCGAAGACCACGTCGGTGAGCTCGACGACGACGAGGGCCACCGCCAGCGTGGTCAAGGCGCGACGGCCGTGGCTGTCGCGGACCAAGAAGTGGGCGCCGTGGTCGCCGTCGACGATGCGGACGAAGCGGCGCAGGAGCCGCACCGCGGTCGACTTCTCGAGGTGATCCTCGCTCTCGTCCTCCTTGCGGAGCAGGCCGAGGCCCGAGTAGATGAGGTAGGCCCCGAAGAAGTAGAAGATGAAGTCGAACTTCTTGGTCAGCCAGACGCCGCCGCCCAGCATGGCGACGCGAAAGACGACGGCGCCGAGGATGCCCCAGAACAGCACCCGGTGCTGGTAGCGAGCCGGGATGCGGAACGAGCGGAAGATGAGAGCGATGACGAAGATGTTGTCGACCGACAGCGCCTCCTCGAGGAGATAGGCCGACAGGTACGTGATGGCGGCGTCGGAGCCGCTCATGCCCGAGGTGTTGGCGCCCAGCCAGTTGTTCTCGTACATGAGATAGACCGGGCCGGCGAAACCCACGCCGAGCGAGATCCACACCATGCTCTTGCGCAGGGCGGCCTTGAAGGTGGGCTCCTTGGGGGTGCGGCTGAAGACCCCCAGATCGAGGGTCAGGCAGATCGCCACGAAGGTGAAGAACCCGATCCAGAACCAAATCACGGGCGACAGCTCTCCAGGTTGGGGCGAGACCGCAAGGGGTTAGAAGATGCCGTCTGTGTCCGGATCTGGCAAGCATCCTGAAGGATCTTCGCCGGGTGTTCGGCGTTCGCGGCGGTTTACCCGCCCGGGCTCGATCGCTATCCTGCGAGCCGGATGCTCATCGTCCAGAAGTACGGCGGCACCTCGGTCGGTTCGATCGACCGCATGATGAACGTGGCGAGGCGCTGCCTGGCCTCGCAGCGCGACGGTCACGACGTTGCGGTGGTGGTGTCGGCGATGTCGGGCGAGACCAACCGGCTGCTCAAGCTGGTCGGCGAGATCCACGACGACCCCAACGACCGCGAGGTCGACGTCATCGTCTCGACCGGCGAGCAGGTCTCGGTCGGGCTGGTGGCGCTGGCCATCCGCAAGCTGGGCGGCAAGGCTCGCTCGTTCCTGGGCAGCCAGGTCAAGATCCAGACCGACAGCTCGTTCGCGCGGGCCCGCATCGTCTCGATCGACGCCGAGCCGGTGAAGGCGTGTTTCGCCGCCGGCGAGATCGCGGTGATCGCCGGGTTCCAGGGCGTCGACGAGGGCGGCAACATCACGACGCTCGGGCGCGGCGGTAGCGACACCACTGGCGTCGCCATCGCGGCGGCGCTGGGCGCGGACGTCTGCGAGATCTACACCGACGTAGACGGCGTCTACACCACCGATCCCAACATCGTGCCCTCGGCGCGCAAGATCGAGCGAATCTCCTACGAGGAGATGCTGGAGCTGGCCTCGCTGGGCGCCAAGCTACTGCAGATCCGATCGGTCGAGCTGGGCATGAAGTACGGCGTGCCCATCCACGTGCGGTCGAGCTTTTCCGACGTGTCCGGCACCTGGGTCGTCCCCGAGGAGCAAGAGATGGAGAAAGTCGTCGTCTCTGGTGTCACGGTCGCCCGTGACGAGGCCAAGATCACCGTCGAGGATCTGCCCGATTCGCCGGGCATCGCGGCCCGGCTGTTCACGCCGCTGTCCGACGGCGGGGTGGTGGTCGACATGATCATCCAGAACGCCTCGACCGACGGCACCACCGACATGACCTTCACGGTCCCGTCGATCGACCGAAAGCGCACTTGCGACATCCTCAAGCGCGAGGTCCCCGATCTGGTCGGCAAGGACGGCGAGCGAGTGGTCTTCGACGACGAGATCTGCAAGGTCAGCGTGGTCGGCGTCGGCATGCGGTCCCACGCCGGCGTGGCCAAGAAGATGTTCCAGCTCCTCGCCGCCGACGGCATCAACATCCAGCTCATCTCGACCAGCGAGATCAAGATCTCGTGCGTGGTGGCCAAGAAGTACGCCGAGCTGGCCCTGCGCGCGTTGCACGACGGCTTTGCCCTCGACCGCCCGCCCAGCGAGCGGACGTCGCTGTAGGCGTCAGGGCGGCGGGCGGAGGACCGCCGCGGGTGCCGCTGGATCGGGTTCGAGCTCGGGCAGGAGCTCGGTGAGCTCGCGGGCCACGGCGCGGGCGCGGTGACGCACGAAGTCGGCGGAGTAGGGGCCGGCGAAGTACACCACCAGAGCCGCGGAGAGCCAGAAGGTGAGGACGTAGGCGTCGGGGTCGACCAGATCGCCGTGGGTGTGGCCGGTGGCGCGCGCCGCCGCCTGGGTGCGCCGCACCAGCAGCTCGGCGCGGGAGCGCTCGAGCTCGGTCGGCGCTTGCGAGGCCGCCACGACCTCGCCGCGCACCACGCACAGCGCGTTCTGGCCGCCGTGCAGCGTGGACAGCGCGCGCAGGTAGGTGTGTACGCGCTCGGCGACCCGCTCGCTGTGGGAGACGCCGCCGATCACCACCGTCACCGCCGGCAGCTCGCCGGCCGCGTCGGGGGCGACGGCCTCGGCGAGGGCGGCGTCGCGCGCGACCGCGCGCAGCGCACGTACCGCCTGCTCGAGCGCCACGTCGACCTCGTCGCCGGGCCGCACCAGGGCGCCGAGCTCGAGCTCGAGTCGTGCGCCGTGGCCGAGCGGCAGCGTGCGCAGGCCGCCGGCGCCCACGATGCCGGGATCGGGCGCGCCGCGCGGTACCACCGACGCCCGCCTCGCGCCCAGCGTGGCCCGCAGCTCGCCCAGGATGAGGCGCACCTGCTCGGCCAGCTCCACGGTCAGCTCCACGCCCCGTCGGGCAGCCAGGTGGTCGACACCATCGTGGCCGGCTGCGGGAAGAAGAGGTAGTTGGTGACCGCAGGAGTGCCGGCGTAGAGGGCGGGCCAATCCCCCGGCTCGAAACCGGGCGGCGGTCCCGAGATGTCGCCGAGATCGAGGTGGAGGATGTCGTAGGCGGGCAGGATCGCGACCAGGCGCTGAAAGCGGCGCAGGAGCGGCGCCGAGTACACACCCGCTCGCGGGGTCTCGCGGATGGTCCAGCCGTCGCCGTCACCGATGACGTCGATGCTCACCTCCTGGACCACGGCCATCCGGGTCAGCGACGACAGCGCTACCCGCAGGTAGCTCTCGTTGAGCACCAGATCGCCGTGCTGACCGCGCGCGCTTCGCCACTCCGCGGGCGGCACCACGCCCTGGTCGCGCACCTGCACGGCGCATGGCGGCCGGCCCACGCACAGCACGTACAGGAACTCGCAGTGCTCGTCGGGGTCGCCGCTGCGCAGGAACACTGCGCCGTCGAGCTCCTGGCCCAGGTCCTCGACCAGCGCTGCCGCCTCGACGTCAGCGCCCGCGCCCGGGGCCAGTTGCTGGGGCACGCCCCAGGTCTTCGAGGGATAGAGTCGCACCAGCGCCTCGTCGACCGCAGCGAGCATGTCGCCCTTGCGGTCGTCGCATCCGACCTTCTCGCCGCAGTTGGTACAGCCGCCCATCGAGGCGACCATAGCAGGCTCCCGGCCGGCTCCGACCATTTCGCAGGCCAGGAGCCGCTACGATGCTGGGGTGAGCGGATCCGACGATCTTCTGGCCGGGATCATCGACCAGCTCCCGCTCGGCGTGTGGGTCGCCCGCGCCCCCGGCGGCGAGCTCCTGTTCGCCAACCGAATGTTTCGCGAGATCATGGGCACCGAGGCCCTCACCGACGTCGCGGTCGGCGGCTTCAGCGAGCCGTACGGCATCTTCGGTCTCGACGGTCTGCCCTATCCCGAGGCGCGCCTGCCGTTCGCGCGGGCGCTCCAGGATCGGTCCACCGTCACCGTCGACGACATCGTGATCCATCGTCGCGACGGCCGCCACGTCAACATTCGCGCCACCGCCCGTCCGCTGTTCGACGGCGACACCGTCACCCACGTGGTGATCGCGTTCGCCGACGTCACCGCCGAGGTCGAGGCCGGCGCTCGCCAGCGCCTGGCCGAGGACCGCGCCCGCCAGTACGAGCGCCTGCAGGCGGTCGGCACGCTGGCCGCCGGGGTAGCCCACGACTTCAACAACATCCTGGCCCAGATCCGGGTCCTGGCCTCGCTGCTTCGCCTGCGCGAGTCCGACCCGGCGCGGGTCGAGGATCTGACCCGCATCGAGTCCGCGACCGACAGCGCGGCCGGCCTTTCACGCTCGCTGCTCGCCTTCGGCCGTCATCCCGCCGGCCAGGTCACCCGCGTCGATCTGTCCGAGCTGGTCGGCGGCGTGGTCGACCTCGTCCGGCGTACCTTCGATCGCCACATCGCGATCGAGCTCGACGCCTCGCCCGGGGCCATGGTCGCCGGTGACCGCAACCAGCTCGAGCAGGTGATCATGAACCTGGCCGTGAACGCGCGCGACGCCATGACCGGCGGCGGCCGCTTGCGTTTTGCGGTGTGGACCAGCGACGGGCCGGCGCCGGCGCCGCTGGCGCCCGGCCGTCACGTCGTGCTCGAGGTCACCGACTCCGGCGCCGGGGTGCCGCCCGAGCTGCGACCACGGGTGTTCGAGCCCTACTTCTCGACCAAGCAGGGCCGCGAGGCCCGCGGCACCGGCCTCGGGCTGGCCACCGTGTACGGAGTGATCCAGGCCCACGGCGGCGCCATCGAGGTCGGTGACGGGACGCCGGTCGGGGCGCGGTTCACGGTCTACCTGCCCGCCGACCACCTCGCCGATGCGCCCCGGCCTCCGCGGGCCCCGCTCGTTCGCGGTCGCGGCCGGGTCCTGCTCGTCGACGACGAGGCCCCGCTGCGCCGGACCCTGCGCCGGGCGCTCGAACACCTGGGCTACACGATCATCGAGGCCGCCGACGGCGCGGCCGCGGTCGAGGCCTTCCGCGCCAACCGCGACGACCTGGCCGCGGTCGTGCTCGATCAAGTGATGCCGGTGATGAGCGGCGGTGACGCCTACCGGGTCATGCGGGTGATCGATCCGTCGATTCCAGTGATCCTGACCTCGGGCTGGCTCGAGGAGTCGGTGGAGAAAGAGCTGCGCTCGCTCGGCATCGATCGGGTGATGTCGAAGCCGTTCGACATCGAGGAGCTGTCGCAGGCGCTACGGGCGGCGGTCGGCGGCCCTCCGTGATCGACGCGGACCGCCTGCTCGATCAGCTCGACGCCCTGGCGCCGCTGGGCGATCTGCCGCGCACCGGTTGGGTCATCCGCGGTTGCCTGCCGGCCGAGACCATCGCCGCACACACGCTCCAGGTCGCGCTCCTGGTGGCGGCGCTGTGCGATGCGCTGCGCGCCGCTGGCGGTGTCATCGATGGCGAGAAGGCGCTGCGCATGGCGATCAGTCACGACGCGCCCGAGGCTCGCACCGGCGACGTGCCGATGCCGATGAAGACCGCGGCCCTGGCGCGGGAGCTGGCGCTCCTCGAGGAGCGTATCGCCAGCGAGGTGCTGCCCGCGGGGCTGGCGAGCGACTGGCGCGAGGCCGAGGTGCGCGCGGGCGGGGTGGAGGCCGAGCTGGTCGCGGCCGCCGACAAGATCCAGATGCTCGCTCAGGCGCTCAGGTACGAGCGGCGCGGGGTGGCGGGCGCCGTGTTCGACTCGATGTGGGGGAATGCCGGCAACTGGCGGGCGCTGGAGCTGGCGCCGGTGCGGGCGATGTACGAGGCGCTGTACCGGAGAGCGGGGAGGGCGTTCGGGGGGGCCGGAAAGGTAGCGGGGTAAGGGTGAGGGGCTAGGCGAGGAGGCGCTGGATGGTGGCGAGGAGGTCGGAGAGGACGACGGGGTGCTCGGCGCGGGCGGCCATGTCCTTGAGCTTGCCCTCGCCGGAGGCGAGCTCGGACTCGCCGAGGGCGAGGGAGAGGCGGGCGCCCAGCTTGTCGGCGCGACGGAACTGGGCCTTCATGCCGACCTCGCGGTGCTCGACCTCGACGACGATGCCGGCCTGGCGAAGGGTGTGGGCCAGCGCGGTGGCGCGGCGGCGGGCGGCGGCGCCGTGGGCGGCGATGAACAGGCCCACGGGCGGCGCGTAGGTGGCGGCGTCGCCGGGCATACACAGGACCGTGCGCTCGACGCCGATGCCGAAGCCGATCGCCGGGGTCGCCGGTCCGCCCAGCTCACCGATCATGTCGTCGTAGCGGCCGCCGGCGACGATCGTGCTCTGGCTGCCCAGGTTGCCAGCGGTGGTGGTGAACTCGAAGACCGTGCCGGTGTAGTAGTCGAGGCCGCGCACCAGTCGCGGCGCGACGGTGAACGGCACGCCCAGCTCGGTGAGCGTGGCCTGCACCGCCGCGAAGTGCTCGCTGGCCGCCGGGCCGAGGAAGTCGAGGACGCTGGGCGCGCCGGCCACGATCGCCTTGCAGGTCTCGACCTTGCAGTCGAGCACGCGCAGCGGATTGGTGACCAGCCGGCGCTTGCAGTCGCCGCATAGCCCGTCGGCGTGCGGGGTCAGGTACGCGATCAAGGCCTCGCGGTACCGGCCGCGGTCCTCGCCCCTGCCGACGTTGTTGACCAGGATGGTGATCGGCTCGACCCGCAGCGCGGTGTAGAGCGCGTGCAGCATGGCGATGACCTCGGCGTCGAGTGTGGGCTCGCCGACGCCGTAGGCCTCGCAGTCGATCTGGTAGAACTGGCGGTAGCGGCCGGTGTTGATCGCTTCGTAGCGGAACACGGGGCCCAGCGACCACCAGCGGGTCACCGCCTCCTTGGCCGACATCGAGTGCTCGATGTACGCGCGGGCCAGTCCGGCGGTCAGCTCGGGCCGCAAGGTCAGCGAGCGATCGGAGCGGTCGCGGAACGTGTACATCTCCTTGTGGACGATGTCGCTGCCCTCGCCGACGCCGCGCACGAACAGCTCGGTGTGCTCCACCACCGGCGGTCGCACCTCGTCGTAGCCGAAGCGGGCGAACAGCTCGCGGCATACGCGCTCGAGATGGGCCCACTTCGCGCTCTCGGGCGGAAGCAGATCGTTCATTCCTCGAACGGAGCTGGTGGTCTCCATGGCGGCCGAGACCCTAGCATCTCGCCCTTGCCCTGGCCCTTGCCCTTGCCCTGGCCCTTCTACGTCTCCGGCAGAGTCACCTTCACCACCAGGTCTCCCAGTCTCCGTCGCAGCTCCTCCACAGCGGCCCTCACGCTCTCCACCTCCGCACTCTCGACCGTGAGCAGCACCTTGAAGTCCTTCTCCTCGAAGCGCGGGTAGCTGCCGATCTTCACGCCCGGAAACCCCGCCACCACCGCGTCGAGGTGCGGCGCCAGCACGCCCTCCTCGCCGCCGGCGTAGACCCGTCCGACCGCCATGGGCGTCGAGCGGAACCGCTCCCGGATCTCCAGGAACTTGCGGCGAAACAGCGCCGGCACGCCGGGCAGGATGTAGACGTTCCTGTACGCGACCACCGGCCACACCGCGTCGCCGTAGACCAGCTCGGCGCCGTCGGGGACCTGGGCCAGGCGCAGGTTGGCCGGCGCGAGCTTCTCGCCCCAGTAGGCCCGGACCTTGGCCTCGAGCTCGGGGGCCTGGACCACCCGGGTCCCGAAGCCGCGGGCGATCCCGGCCATGGTGACGTCGTCGTGGGTCGGACCGACCCCGCCCGAGGTGAACACGTGGGTGAACCGACCCGCGTACCGCACCACGGTGTCGGCGATGTCGTCGAGATCGTCAGGGATCACCGTGATCCGGCGCAGATCCACGCCGAGTGAGCGCAGCTCGGCGATCAGGAAGGCGCCGTTCTCCTCGGCGAACTTGCCGGACAGGATCTCGTCGCCGATCACCACGATCCCGGCGGTCGCGCCCACGGACGGAATGTACAGGTGCGCTGGCGCTTGTGTCACGTCGGTCCTGCCTGCTAAGACGCTCGACGGCCATGGACCTCGTCCTCCGCGGCGGTCGCGTCCTCGGCGCCCAACCTGGTGGCGCGTGGCTCGACGTTCCGGCGGACGTCCGCATCGCCGACGGCGTCGTCGCCGACATCGGCGTCGGCCTGCGCGGCAGCCGCGAGCTCGACGTGAAGGGACTGTGGGTCCTGCCCGGCCTGGTCGACCTGCGCGCCCACCTGCGGGAGCCGGGCTCCGAGCACGAGGAAGACCTCGCCACCGGCGCCGCCGCGGCGGTGAGCGGCGGCTTCACCACCGTCTGCGCCCAGCCCGACACCCAGCCGGTCAACGACCAGCGCACGGTCACCGACTGGATCGTGCGCCGCGCCGCCGAGGTCGGGTTGTGCCGCGTGCGCCCGGTCGGTGCCATCACCCGCGGCCTCGGCGGCGAGCACCTGGCCGAGATCGCCGGGATGAAGGCCGCCGGCGCGGTCGCGCTCTCCGATGGCGAACGCTGCCTGCGCGACCTCGGCCTCCTCCGCCGCGCCCTCGAGTACGCCCGTACCTTCGATCTGCCGCTGGTCCAGCACGCGCTCGACGTCGAGCTCTGCGAGGGCGGCTCGGTCAACGAGGGAGCGACCGCCACCCGCCTGGGCCTGCGGCCGCAGCCGTCCATCGCCGAGAGCGCGATCGTCGCCCGCGACCTCGAGCTGGTCCAGTGGACCGGCGCGCGCTACCACGTCGCCCACGTCTCGGCCGTCCGCACCGTCGAGCTGGTTCGCGACGCCCGCCGCCGCGGCCTGCCGGTCACCGCCGAGGTCACGCCCCACCACCTGACGCTGATCGAGGAGGCGTGTGGCAAGTACGACCCGCTGACCAAGGTCACGCCGCCGCTGCGCTCGCCTGCGGATCGCACCGCGCTCATCGACGCCCTGTGCGACGGCACCATCGACGCCATCGCCACCGATCACGCGCCCGAGGGTCTGACCGACAAGGAGCTCGAGCTCGAGGCGGCGGCGCCTGGCATGATCGGCCTCGAGACCGCGCTGTCCCTGGCCCTGGCTCTGGCCCGCGACGGCGCCGTGCCCGAGCGCCGCATCGTCGAGGCTCTCACCATCGGCCCGGCCCGCGCCTTCGCCCTCGGTGGCGGCGCCGGCACCATCGGCGCCGGGGTGACCGCCGACCTGTGCGTCGTCGATCCGGCGCGGGTGTGGACGGTGACCGCCGCCGAGCTGGCCAGCAAGGCCAAGAACACGCCGCTCCTGGGCCAGCGCCTGATCGGGCGCTGCGTCCTCACGTTCCTGGCCGGGCGGGTGGTCCACGATCGCGACGGGAGGTGTGCGTGACGTTTGCCGCCGTGCTGGTGCTCGAGAACGGACGCATCTTCCGGGGCCGCGGCTTTGGCGCCAAGGCCGTCAGCCATGGCGAGGTGGTGTTCAACACCTCCATCACCGGCTACCAGGAGATCGTCTCCGATCCGTCGTACTGCGGACAGATCGTCGTGATGACGGCGGTCGAGATCGGCAACGTCGGCGTCAACGACGCCGACCTCGAGGCTGGCAAACCGGCCTGCGCGGGGCTGGTGGTGCGCGAGCACGCCGGTGCCTCGAGCTGGCGCAGCGAGGACGAGCTCGAGACCTGGCTGGCGAAGAGCGGCGTGCCCGGCATCGACGACCTCGACACCCGTGCCCTCACCCGCGTGCTGCGCGACGAGGGCGCCATGCGTGGCGCCATCGCCCCCGATCCCGGCGGCGACTGTGCCGCGCTCCTGGCCGAGGTTCGTCGCCAGCCCGAGATGACCGGGCTCGACCTGGTGCCGCGGGTGACGGTGCGCGAGCGCTACACCTGGAACGAGCCGGGCTGGCGGGCGTCGTGGGAGCCGGCGATCGCGCCGGCCGATCCCCGCTACCACGTCGTCACCTACGGTGGCTACGCCACCCTCGCCGGTCTGAGCCTGACGCCCACCACGTTCCGCTGTGGCGTCGACATCGTCGGTCCGTCGAGATGACCACGCTCGATCCCCGGACC
>SXGT01913589.1_pt1 | contig 13346 bp, 8 predicted proteins | sample 3176221 | NCBI WGS metagenome assembly SXGT01 (sample SAMN11356862, study PRJNA531348) | freshwater metagenome | isolation source: freshwater sample F1-120 | place: China: Fuxian Lake, Yuxi | collected 2017-12-25
ACCTCATTGAGGAGCGACATGGTCTCTCGAAAGTCCTCGTCCGTCTCCCCAGGGAATCCAACGATAAAGTCCGTCGTCAGAGCGATGTCCGGCCGCGCGTCGCGAAGTTTGTCGACCACCGCCAAATAGTGTTCGCGCGTGTAGAACCGCTTCATCCGCCGCAAAATGCGGTTGCTTCCGGACTGGACCGGAAGGTGAAGGTGGGAGGTCAACGCCGGCAAATCTCGGTACGCCTGAACGACATCATCGCCCATGTCGCGGGGATGGCTGGTGGTGTACCGAATTCGGCTCACCCCGGGAACCGCCGCTACCAAATACAATAGTTCCGCGAACGTCTTTTCACCCGACACCTTGAGGCCGTAGGAATTAACGTTCTGACCGATCAACGTGATCTCTTGGACGCCGCGATCGACCAAAGCCCGAACCTCGGCCACGATCTCAGCGCTCGGACGCGACGCTTCGTCGCCACGGGTGGTGGGCACGATGCAGAAGGTGCAGCGGTTATCGCAGCCCTTCTGAATGGTGACGAATGCACCGACACTCTTCCCGGCTTCGGGATCGATGTCGCTTACAAACGGATAGGTCTCAAGGTCAAGAAACTCGGTGTCCAGCATCCTTTTGCCGGCCATCGCCTCGCGCACCAACCCGCGCACCTGCGGCACGCCGTCCGGTCCAAACACCAGATCGAGGTCGGGATAGCGATCCAACAGGGTTTTCCCCTCTTGTTGGGCCACACACCCGGCCACTCCGATGGTCACCGGCTGGCCATACCGCTTCAGGTTTCGGTACTCGCCCAGCGCCGAATGCATCTTTTGTTCGGCTTTATCGCGTATTGAACACGTATTCAATAAGATCAGATCCGCTTGGGTAGGATCGTCGGCGGCCACAAAGCCATCTTTGGAGAGCTGAGCGCGGATTTTTGCGCTGTCATACTCGTTCATCTGGCAGCCGAAGGTGTGGATAAACACGCGGCGCGATTCAGACATGGAGCACCTGGGGGCGAATTCGCCTTTTATCGCGGCATCACCGGGAGCGCACGGACCCGAGCACCGATCAGGTAAAGGGCCGCGCGCGGCCCGGTTGCGCCGTTGCGAGCACCGCAGGCCGCGTAGCGAGCGCGTTTCCGACGACCGAGCACTGCCGAGACGTACTGGAGGTACGTCGCAGGCCGGGCGACCGAGGAGGAACGCGCGCAGTAGCGGACCGCGGTGTGTAGTAGGCGCGATTACCTGATTGGTGCTCTAACTCCTTCGGCGGGGGCGGCTCTCCGCCGGCGCATTCCAGGGATCTTCCGGCCAAGAGTGACGTGGATACCGCGATCGAAGCTCCTTTCGAACCTCCGGCCACGTGTTTTTCCAAAAGCTGTCCAGATCCGATGTGATCTGCTGAGGACGGTGGTTGGGAGACAACAAATGCAGGCACAATCGAACCCTCCCGCCGGCCAATCGCGGCGCCTCGGGCCATCCGAACAATTCTTGGATTCGCACCGCAAGAACGGGAGGATCCTCGGCGTATTGAACCCGAATCCAGCTGCCGCTCGGCACCTGAATCCGCGCTGGCGCATGAGCATCCAAATCTTGCTGTTGCTTCCAATTCAATTGCGAGCGCAGGGCCTCCGCGACGGGCGCCGTTCGAAGCTCCGCAAACGAGCGGCGACCGGCGCAGAGTTCGGGGAGTACCTCCAACAAGGCAGCCTCGCTGTCCGGCAGTTCCAGTTCAGGCAGGGTTTTCTGCAGCCAGCGCCATCGGGCGATCACATCCGCTTCCGGCTCTCGATCGAGCCCCAACGCCCGTTCCAGGTGCGACCGAGCAGCGTCCGCGAGTGCCGCGGAGGCCTGTTCCGGAGAAGGCAGCGCCAACGGGGTTTCCTGCAGGATCAGGTCCCGATACTTCCTGCGGCGCACCGCACTCACCCGCTCGGTACTCGGATCGAAGAAGCTTTCGACTACTTCTTCTGAAGAAAGCCAGGCGGGTTCGATCGCGGAGGCCATCCGAACCACCGCTTCCGAGCCTCGGCCTTTTTCGCCAGCATCCGCTTCCAAAGCGACAAACCATTCGGCATCCACCGCAGATCGCGGGTCCAATCGAACCCCTCTTCCGCCCACCATTCGGCCGCGCTCCTCCCCTTCCACCCGGCGTCGGCACACCCGATCCGGCCACGCTGCCAGTATCGACCGAAGCACCGCCTCCTCGCGTTCCGCTTCCACCGCCGTTCTTCCTCGCGTTGCTGTCAGCTCCCTTCGCGCCAAATCGTCAAGCGCTTGACGATTTTGGGCAAAAGCGCGCGCTCCCTCGCGTCCCAGCTTCTCCACCGCCTCCAGTCGATCCAGGGCGTCCGACCGACTCCGATGCACGGCGCGCTCCGGCCGAATCGGATCCCGTTCTGAAAGTAAGGCTGCAAGGCCGATCACATCCGTGGTCACCCCAAGACGGTGCCCTTCCAAAATCAGGCGGGCCAATCGAGGATGCAACGGGAAACGAGCCATCGAACGTCCCAACGCCGTGATCCCTTGCGCGTCCACCGCCCCCAAGGCCTCCAAACCTTGGCGGGCTTGCGTCAGCGCGGTCGGCGAAGGTGCTTCAAACCATGGGAATGTCCATGGATTTTCACCCCAAGCCAACAGCTCCAAAAAAGGACCCATCAGGTCCACACGAAGCAACTCGGGCTCTAAATGGGCGTCTAGCGCCACCTCTTCGCGGTCAGTCCATAGACGGATACACCGTCCGGGCGCTTCGCGGCCGGCCCGGCCGGCCCGTTGGTCCGCCGATGCGCGGGAGATGTGCTCCAACGCCAATCGTTCCAGTCCGGTGTTCGAATCTTGCCGCACCACACGCGCCCAGCCACTGTCGATCACCGCTCGAACGCCGGGGATCGTCAATGAGGTTTCGGCAAGATTCGTCGCCAGAATCACCCGGCGCCCGTCCCCCGGTCGCAACAGGCGATCCTGGTCCGCCGCGGGTAAATCGCCATACAACGCGCTCACCTCCGCGTCGATCCCACGCAGCAGTCCAGCCGTACGCCGAATCTCCCCTACGCCCGGCAAAAATGCCAGAAGGTCGCCCTCGGTGAGCGGCAGCTGCTCTCGAATGGCGTCCGCCATCTCCTCATGAATTTGGCCTGTGGTCGGGAACTTTCGGCGAACGACCTCTACAGGGAACCGCCGGCCTTCCGTCGACACCACCGGACAATCCCCGAGAAACGCCGCTAGACGCTCCACATCCAGTGTGGCGGACATCACCACCAACCGCAGATCCGGCCGGGCCTCGGCTTGCACTCGGCGCAGCATCGCCAGCGAGAGATCTGCATGCAAACTCCGCTCATGGAATTCATCGAGGATCACTGCCCCGACGGAGTCCAGAAATGGATCCTCCTGAAGCATCCGCACCAATAACCCTTCCGTCACCACCAAGATTCGAGTCGACGCACTAAACTGCCGGTCAAAGCGGACATGAAAGCCCACCTCCTCCCCAAGTCGAGTACCTCTCTCGGCGCTCATCCGTCGCGCTGCCGCTCGTGCGGCTACCCGACGAGGCTCGAGCATCACCACCCGACGATCCCCCGCCAAGCCCGCATCCCACACGGCGCCCGGCACGCGTGTTGTCTTCCCCGAGCCGGTTGGCGCTCGGAGAACCACATTTGGAGCCTGCTTCAGGGCGTCGATCAAATCCGGAAGTGCGGCGTCGATCGGCAGCGGCGTCAGTCGTGCCACACACCCTCACATTCGGAAAAGCTCACATCCTCTCGATATTCTTCGCAGCTCGCCGTTCTCATCCGATGGATGCACTCGACCGCATGTTCCTCGTCGTAATCGCCAAAGACATCCAAGGCGTCCGCTGCATCCTCGATGCTCGGCAATACCTCCTCCCGGCATTCTTTTTGGCCTTCGTACATGCTGTCAAAGTCTGCCTGAAAACACTCTTCATACGCATTGCACCAAGCACGCGTGTACTTCGCCGGGTAGTCCTCCCGAGAGATCGTGCACCCCGCAGCCAACAGGCACAGCCACCAAAACCTCATCGGACCCCCAAAGGATATATATCGGGGTCAGAAACGACTGACACCCTGGGTCGGGATCTGGCCAACAGCCTCGACAAAAGCTAACCTGCGGCCGCGAGGTAAGGCATGCATATCGGAGTCCTTGGGCCACCCAAAAATATGGTAGAAGGCCGGGTACTTCTTACGCCAAGGCAGGCTGGGCTGTTGGAGGCCGCCGGTTGCCGGGTGAGTGTTGAGGTCTGTGCGGGTGATCGGGCTGGGTTTGCGGATGCCGACTATGCCGCAGAAGGCGCCAATGTCGCACATCGCAACCGGATTCTACAAGAATGCGATCTGCTGCTGACGGTAGCGCCTCCGGCCCCCGACGAGATTCTAACCATGCCATCAGGTGCGCTGCTCCTCGGTTTTCTTCACTCAGGGGCAGCAGGCCGACAGTCGGTGGAAGCCGCAAAACAAAGAAATATCGTTCCGATCGGGCTTGAACGCATTCAACAGCAGGGGCGGTTTCCCTTCCGCGAGCGCATGGCCGAGGTTGCAGGTGCCATTTCCATGCAACTGGCCGCGAGACTCCTCGAAAGTGGCCCTGGCAGGGGGGTCCTCCTCGGTGGCGTTGGCGGCGTGCCTCCCGCTGCGGTGGTGGTCGTCGGGGCGGGCGCCCTTGGCCGCGCGGCGACTCGAGCGTTTGCAGGCGTTGGTGCTTCGGTTTTGGTGATGGACCATGATTGGCGTGCGCTCGAGCAAGTGGAAACACTCGGCCTGGGCCGCGTGCAAACGATGCTTGCCGGTCGGTCGGAGATCGCCGATGCCGCGTCGTGGGCCGATGTTCTGGTTTGCGCCGTACGTGTGCCCCAAGGCCCGCCACCGAAGCTTGTTTCCCCTTTGGGCGGCAAAGTGGGGGCCGTGTGGCTGGATCTCTCCATCGACGAGGGCGGATGTATCGAGGGAGCAAAACCGGTGTATTCCGCCGATGAAGCCTACATGATGGAGGGGATCACGCTCTGTCCTGTGCCCAATCTGGCTTCCTGGGCCGCACGGACCGCTTCCCGAGTGGCGTCCGGACTCCTATTCCCGTCGCTGCTTCGCGCCGCCGAATCTGGAAAACCCCTGCTCGAATCCGATCCCTGGTTGGCTACAGGGATCTGATCCGATACAATCCGAGCATGGGTTCCTTTCTTGCTCCTTTTGCCGCCCCGCTCGCCGCCGCTTGGATTGCCCCGGGGCCGCAGGAACTGCAGTCCGAAACCGCGGAAATGAACGCTAGACTCGAGCGGGCGGAGGTCATTCAGGTGGCGTTGGGACGGGTGCACCGCGCGTGGGGGGAAGCCGCCACCCTGGCGCCCGTCCGACCGTGCGAAGATCCGCTCGCATCCTCATGGGTAGCGCGGTCCCGGGCGCTGGGAGCTGCCTATCGAGACTCAGTGCAAAGTTCGCGCGCGCAACTTGGCCGGTTGGAGTACCTCTGGGCAAGTGAGACCGTTCAACCTCTGCTTGACGCAGACGAACGTGCCGCCGCTGACCACTTTCGGGGAGAAGTAGCACGCCATGTTCGGGCATGGAGCGAAGCAGCGGCATGGCAGGCGCTGGAAATCGAGCCCTCCGCTCGCAAATGCCAGCATGAATTGGTGCCGACCGAGGGGCTCCCTTACACCGGCGCGCTCTCGGCATCCGTGAGTCGAGGTGTCGGTATTCTAGGCGTTGGCGGGGGTAAGCTGTGCCCAATGGACGTTCCGGCCGACGGTTTCGTGGTCGCCCCAGACGGCGTGGCGTGCTGGGGAGCCGATACCTGCCTTTGCACGCCGATAGAAGTCCTTCCCGCTGCGGTGCTGGGCCCGCCTTAGGGTCATCCGGTGGCTGGGCTCCCACTTCGGTCGGAGCCGCCTGACAGTTCCTGTTGCAACGCTTATTCTTTGGCGTCTGCGGTCAGGATCGGTGGGCTGCGACGTGCAAAATCTGGATCGGCCCAATCCCGTTGCCGCTCGGCGGCCACTGCCTCCCCTTCTTTTCCCTGGGCCCTCTGGGCGCGAGCGACCACGTCCCATGCCTCCGGGCACCATTGGCGGTCTTGAAGGACCGCAGTGGCCATCTGGAGCGCGCCAGTGGCATCGCCCGAGGCCAACCGCGCCTCCGCGTACACCAGGCTGGCGTAGGGGTCCGCCGACGGGTCAAACTCCGCGGTCAACGCGCTGGGATCCCCCTCCGCGATTGTTCGAAACCGTATTTTATCCTCCAACACTGTCGAATGAAGTGCAGCGGCTTCTTGGCCGGCCCGGTCCAGCTCGCCGGATCCCAATGCCAACGACATCGCCAGTTGGTGCGATTCCACCTGTGCTCCACGGCGGGAAAGCTCGTCTGTCAGTTCCAAGCCCTCCGCCCATCGCCCTTCATCGATGCGCACAGCAATTCGTCGCCGAACAGGCTCGGGATCCGCAGGTGCGGCTTCCTGCCACCGAGCCAGCAATTCATCATAGTTTGAGCTTTGACCTGTAACTTCAGCGATAGCGACGCGCATCTCCGCCACAGCGGTTTCGGTCTGCGCCGCCGGCGGCAATGCGTCCAGAATAGCCAACGCCTGCTGTACCTTTTCCGCTTTCAACGCCGACGAAGCGCGCGCCACCGCAAAACGTGGGTCGTCCGGCGAACGTTCCTGGATCGGCTCCCAGGCCGCCCAACTCTCTTCCCAACGACCCTGCATCCCCAAGGCCGCGGCCTCATCCGCCTGCCACAAAACGCTCTCCGGACGCGCAATTCGAGCCCGTGTAAACGCCTCGCGCGCCGCCCTCGCATCGCCATTGATCCAGTCCCGGCGCCCGTGAGTCCACCACGCGATCGGCATCGAAGGATCCAGAAATACCGCGCGTTCGACCGGATCGCGCCGGTTGTCGCCGTAGTCCTCCGGGGACACCGGCGGCCGAATGCCATAAAACACCGCCGCCGAGCGACCCGCCACCAACACCGCATATCCGTCGGCGGATTGAGGTCTGGCCCAGCCATCCATCACCGCTGGGGTAGCGGGCCTCCCGAGGGCATCGGCTACTTCCGCCAACAGTTCCGCAGTCGCGGACCAAGGACGCTGACGATCGCCGTAACTCTCATGGTTCAAACAATTGTTTTGTGGATCGCACAACAGCAGGCCATAACGAACGCCCTCCCCGTCCGGCACCAACGCGAGCAAGGCTCTCCAATGTTCAACGCCTGTCGAAACGGCAGAAGCCACCCCTGGGCTCGGATCTACGCCGTCAACGACGGCGGTCACCCCGGGGAGCTCCACCAAGCCCGACTCCACAAGTGCAAGATACAACCCCGCCAGTTCGTCGGGCTGCCGAACGCCGGGCCAGACGGAAGGCCGTGACAGGTGCACCTGGACCAACGGAAGTTCCGCCTCGATCAGCGCAAGATCGGAATCGGAAGGTTCAGAAACCTCCGGTCGACCACAGGACAGCGGCAACGGCCCTCCGGCCAAAACAAATAACGAAGCGTAAACGCTACCTATTCGCCGATGGTGCACTCCGATTCCCAAAACCGCTGCTCCAGCGGGTACCCTGGCATTGCGGCCGAGGGTCCACCTTCATCCTACCCTCACAAAGGTCGATTGAGTACCCCAACACCAAAACCAGGGTTCCTCCGCCGCACACTGCCGCGCGTGTTCCGGGTGCTGTTGGTGCTGCTGATCGCCATCGGCATCGGAGTTTGGTTTGGATGGCGCTGGTTCGATCGTGAGATCCTGTCGACTTTGCCGTCCGATCTCTCCGAATACCGCGAGTGGCGGCCGCCCACCGCGTGCCAGGTGTTCGACGCCAAAGACCAGCCGATCGATCAATTCTATGTAGAACGCCGAATTTGGGTGCCGCTGAGCGAGCTCGACCCCTGGACATGGCAGGCGTTCATCGCGGCCGAAGACCGGCGGTTCATGGAGCATCCCGGAGTTGATCTCTTGGGAATCGCGCGGGCGATGTGGGTCAACACGGTGGCCGGACGCGACATCCAAGGCGCGAGCACCATCACCCAGCAACTCGTTAAAAACCTGATTGTAGGCAAAGAACGCAGCTACACCCGAAAACTCAAGGAGGCGGTTCTCGCCTGGCGCCTGGAGCAAGAGCTTTCCAAGGAGCAAATTCTTGAGTTGTACGTGAACTACATTGCGCTCGGCTCCGGAAACTATGGGGTCGAGGCGGCAGCGCAAGACTATTTCGGAATTTCGGCGCGGGATTTGGATCCCGGGCAAGCCGCCTTGCTGGCAGGGCTGGTGCCGGCGCCGTCGCGCTATTCTCCGCGAAGCGATCCCGAACAGGCGGCCCGACGCCGCGAATTGGTCCTCGGCGGCATGGTTCAAATGGGATTTCTTTCCGCGGAACAGATCCCCGAATTCCTGGCCGCCCCCGTTCTGATCGAAAAAGAGCCCCCCTCCGGACCTCAGGCCGGCGCCGCATACATCACCCAAGTTCGCAGGGAAGTACGCCGGCTTCTCGGAGATGAAATCCCTTTTCAACGCGGGCTGCAGGTCTACACCCCCTATGACGCCGAGGTTCAAAAAACCGCGGAACAAGCGATTCAACAGGCGTTGCGCGATCTGGAGGACCGGCAGGGGCGACGGGGGGCCGTGCGGCGGATTTCGCCAGAGCGGTGGGAGAAATTCCTCGCTCGTTCGCAGAGTTTCCCCCGCGACCCAAACACCCTCGAGGTTCATTTTCCAAAACCCGGGGCGTGTTTTGAAACCCTGGTCGGCCCGACCGGCGATCTAGGCATTCTCCGCGCAGGAAGCTGGTATTTCCAGCTCAAGGCGGAGGATCGCAGGGCGATGGTCCGGGACACCAGCCCCGAAGGCCGGCCCCGACCGCTCGCGTCGACCATCGGCGCAGGCGACGTGCTTCGGGTGTGCCTCGAGTCCGGTGAAGCCAATTTCGACGGTCAGGGCGAACTCCCCATCGTGCGGCTCGATAGCCGGCCTTGGGCGGAAGGCGCCGCGGTCGTTCTGGAAAACAAGACCGGAAATGTGATCGCTTTGGTCGGCGGCTACAATGTCGGCCTGGAGGGCTTCGTTCGCGCCACGCAAGCAAGACGACAACCTGGAAGCAGCTTCAAACCCTACGTATACGCTACCGCTCTATTGGAGGGCTACACCCAGACCGACATGGTGCTCGATGCCCCGATTGCCCTCCCTGGGGCCTCCGGATCATGGAGTCCCCAGAATTATACCGGTGGATACGCCGGAAATCTGCCCATGCGTACAGCGCTGGCCAAGAGCCTAAACACCGTCTCGGTTCGGCTCATTTTGGATGTCGGCACGAGCGATGTAGTAAAAACAGCACGGTCTATGGGAGTTTCTACTCCACTGCGTCGAGATCTCACCATCGCCTTGGGTTCGAGCGAGGTCACCCCGATGGATCAAGCCCTTGGGTACGCCACCATCGCGCGTATGGGGGTCGCCACTGAACCGGTATTCATTTCTCGGTTGGAGGATGTACGCCACGAATTGGTCGCACGCGCCGGCGAACCGGTGATGGCGGACGACAAGGTGGTCGCTCTGTTGCCGGGTGGTCCAGGAAAGCAAGTTTTACCGCCCGGGATCGCGTACGAATTGGCGGACATGATGCGCGCCGTTGTCCAACAAGGCACCGCCCGCAAGGCCCGCAAAGCAGGGTTTGACCGGGCGGGAAAAACCGGTACGACCAACGATTTTCTCGATGCTTGGTATGTGGGATTCACTCCCCGCTATACGATCGCGGTCTGGGTAGGGACCGACGGCACCACCAGCCTCGGCGACCAGGAAACCGGTGGGAAAACCGCTCTTCCAGCCTGGATCACGATCGCCGACACCCTGCCCGATGTGGAGGGGGAACGGTTTCCCATTCCAGACGGCGCCACGCTAGTTCGCTGGAATGGCGATTGGATCGGACTTCCCAGCGGACAGATCCCCGAAAGGGTCTTGGCGACCGACGCCGTCGGAGAGGCGCCGCTGCCGAGTTTTCCGGGCACGAATGGGAACTAGGGGTGCAACCGAGGCCTGTCCAGGTCCGGGCACGTCCAATCCCGCCGTTTGGAGGCCGGCAAGCCGGCTTAAAGCGGCCGGCTAACGGGGATCCACACAATCCCAAACTCATCGAGGGTCACACCATTTCTGGCAAGGCGAACCTCGATCGTTTCAAAAGCGGTGCGTGCGGGGTCCCATTTCGCGCGGATCGCCGCGATTTCATCCTCGGTGCGGTTGGCGAGCTCGTATTCTTCGCGCTGCAAGGCGTCCAAATCTTGAGCAGCGGCATCCGCGCGAGCCTCCACCGCATTGGTCGCCGTGCGCTTGGACATCGCGCTGGTCACGCTCGAAGTCACCGCCCGACGGCCAAAGAACATACCGAAAAGCGACGCACCAACGGACACTACTTCATTGGCCTTCCGGGCCGCAGCATCCTGGGTCAACCGGTCGCGTTCACGCGCCAACCGGTCGCGCTTCTCTGCAATACGCTTCAACTCTCGATCCACCTTCTCTTTCAGCTTGGCGATCTCAGCATCGGCGCGTTCGTCCACCGCGGCATCCACGCGAACTCGAAATTGTTCCTCGGTTTCTCCGGCGCGGCCGTCTAGCTTCAGGGCCACGTGTCGGAACATCCTCTCGGTCTCCCCCCGAAAGACGTCTTCAACGACGCGTTTTTCCAGGGCCTTCAACTCGCGGGCTTCGTCGACATGCTCGGGCAGGGGTGCAAACTTGCCTTTGCCGCCGGGAGCTCCCACCAGATCCCCCGCTTCAAACGCTGGCTCCAACGGAGCGGCGTCCACCGGAAAAAACAACCGGAACTCATCGCGGTGCAGCCCAAACTCGCGTCCCTGCACAAACGACAGCCGTAACCGGGCATAGATCGCAGGCTCCCATAGGATCGAGCCGTCTCCAGGATTTGGCCGGGCGTGAGGTTCCACGAAATCCCGAAACCGAGCAGAGAAGGCGAGATCCGGCCGCAGGTAGCGGTAGGAATAGCCGGCGGGCGCGGGTGGAGGCGTGTCCAAAAAACCCGATGGAACTCGCGAAACCACCTGAGGAGCCTGCGGCGCAGGGGCGGGTTTCGCCCGCAGGCGCTCAATCTCGGCGCGAGTGAGCGGACCGCGCAAATAGGTGATCGTTTGCCGGCTTCGAATCAGCTTCGGCGCCGGCTGCGTGGATTCACGCACCACAAAAGTGCGCGCCGGAAGCTGGCTCAGCCACGCATCCACCTGGGCCGCATCCACGGAAACCCCAGCCCCAGCCAACCCTTCCACCACTTTGGCGCGGTCCTGCGGTGTCTGCAGCCGACCGATCATCCAAAGTCCAGCGTTGGAAAGCGCGGAATAGTCCACATCCACTGGATTTTGGGTGACCAACATCGTGCCGATGCCCACCGCTCGAGCCTGCTTCATCAGTGTGAGAACCGGCTTTTTCGTTGGTGGGTTGCGCGGATGAGGCGGCAAGTATCCAAACACCTCATCGAAGTACACCAACGCTCGCAGCCCAGAAGTGCCGGACTGACGCCGCGACCAAGCGACAATCCGATTCAGCAACTGGGTGATGAAGAACATCCGCCGCGCTTCGTCCAAGTGCGCCAAACTGAACACGCTCACCGGCGTGCGTTCGCCCGTTAGAAACCGCTGTGGATCGAGAGGAACTCCCTGCGCCCACGGCGCAAACGACGGGGAGGCCACCAACCCGTTGAGCTGCATGGCCAACTTCATTCGATCCGCACGCGGATAGAAGGTTTCCAAAGGGAAAACACCGACTTTTGCGAAAGGGGGATCGATCAACCGCAGGATCAGCGCATCCAACGCGAGATCGGTTCCTCCTCGCCAAGAATCTTCAACCACCCTCGATAAAACCAAATGCGTTGGATCGGTTACCGGATCGGCCTCCACCCCGACCAAGGCCAGGAGCGAGCTGACTGTTCCTGCGATCAGGTCGGCCAAACCTTCTTCATCGTCGGCGAGCCCCGTGGGGCATTGAAGCATGGTGCCCAGGAGGTCCACCGAAACGCCCGAGGTACTTCCCGGCGTATATACGGTAACATCGACCGTATTCACCCAGGCGCGAGCGCGCTCGCTCACCCCTTCCGATTCGAGTGCATCCCGCCAACGCTTGGAAGTTCGCTCCGCAAGCTGATCTACCGTCAGTCCTTCCCGTTGCGCCGCAGCAGGATCGACCCACGGAAGAAATTCTCCCGCCGAGTGTTCCCGGAACGCGAGTCCCAGATTCGCCATATCGCCCTTCGGATCAATGATGATCAAGGGGACTTTTGCGAGCGCGAGCTCCTCTAAAAGAGCAACACACATCCCGGTCTTACCGGACCCGGTCATGCCCACGCACACCGCATGCCGGACCAAGCCGTCCGCATCAAGAAACGCCGGTTGAGACGTAGGTCCCAAGCTTCCCGGGTCGACCACCGTTCCAATCGCCAACTGCATGTGCGCTCCGCTCATTGACCAAAGATCAGTCTTCGTCGCCGTCTTCCCAGGGAGGAATCACGTCCACCACCACATCTTCCACGCCGCTGCGCTCAGGGTTGCGAACGTCATCGACTTCATCGGCGTACCGACGAGCGAGATTGGACAGGTAACGCTCCACATCGCTGGCTTTGACGTCGTCGGTGACCATCGCCACGAAACTGACGCCCTGCCGCACCAAAGAGTGCCATCCGACGCGGTTTTCACCGACCGTGATCACCCCGTGGGACTCACGCTCTTCGTCGAGTGCGTCGTTGACCGCCTCGCATGCCGCTTGCCAAAGGTCCGACTCCTGATCGTCGGGCTTTGGATCGGCATACACGGGATCGCCAAACTCATCGTCAAGAAAGATGTACAAACCCACCAGCATGCGCACTCCGGGGAGGTGGGCGGCATACCATTCTGCGGCAACAAAGCCAAGGGGGTGCGCAAAGTCCGTTCCAATTGCGACCGCCAACGTCCGGAGGAAGCGGTTGCAGGTGCCGCCTACCCCGCGCTACCCTACCGCTCCTCCTGTTGCCGCGGAGATCGGATGTCCGTACCTGAAGGCGTCGACGCCAAAACGTTCCAGACCGTGCAGCGCTGCATCTGCGACGCGCTTGAGCTCGATCCCGAGGAAGTCACCTACGATGCTCGGCTGTTGGATGATCTTGGCGCCGAGTCCCTCGATCTACTGGATGTCGTATTTCGCCTGGAGCGCGCGTTCGGCATTCAAATTCCCCGCGGCGGCCTTGAAGCCCGAGCCAAGGATGTCGACGGCGAACCTGGTGAAGTCGACGGTCGGCTGACGGCCGCAGGTGCGCGGCGGCTGCTGGAAGTCATGCCCGAAGTTCCTCCCAACGAAATTCGCGAAGGCATGAAAACGAGCGAATTGGCTCGATCCTTCCGCGTTGGC
>SXGT01490996.1_pt1 | contig 13345 bp, 11 predicted proteins | sample 3176221 | NCBI WGS metagenome assembly SXGT01 (sample SAMN11356862, study PRJNA531348) | freshwater metagenome | isolation source: freshwater sample F1-120 | place: China: Fuxian Lake, Yuxi | collected 2017-12-25
AACTGCCCGGCGATGCGCCCGACCTTCACGACGGGAACGCCCGTGCTGTACGTGAGCGCGACCGACATCTGCAGGATGACCTTCAGCTTGTCGCGGATGTTGTCGGCGGAGAACTCCGAGAAGCTCTCGGCACAGTCGCCGGCCTGGAGCAAGAACCCTTCGCCCGCCGAGACCCGAGCGAGCGATTCGGTCAACGATCGGGCCTCGCCGGCGAAGACGAGCGGCGGCATCCGACCGAGTTCATCGAGCGCGGCGGTGAGCTCGGGCTGCGGCCAGGTCGGCTGCTGGGACGCAGGCAGCGACTCCCAGGTCGACGGATTCCAGTCGTCGAGCGGGTGGAGGGAACGGGAGGCAGACATCGGTGACCTCGTGGAGGGTCGAGGACGCCGAACCGAGACGGGCAGTTCGGCGCGCAGTTGGGCGAGAGGGTACGCGAAGGCCGGCGCGAAGCGCCTAGAGATACGCGCCGGGCGCCGCGGTGCGCGGGTCGCGTCCGCCGGGCTCGATCATCCGCTGCCCGCGCATCTCCTCGAATTGGCGCTGGGCGGCCATCTGCTGGGTGAACAGCGTCGCCTGGATGCCGTGGAACAGACCTTCGAGCCAGCCGACGAGCTGCGCCTGGGCGATCCGCAACTCCGATTCGGTCGGCGTATCGCTCGCGAACGGGAGCGTGACGTCGGCGAGCTCGGTGCGCAGCTCGTCGGAGAGGATGCCCTCGAGTTCGGTGAGCGAGCGACTGTGGATGTCGCGCAGCAGGCGGCGGCCCGCGTCGTCGAGCGGCGCGCGCCGTGCCTCGTCGAGCAGGGCGCGCACCATGGAGGCGATGCGGATCAACTTGGTGGGCTGGGTGACCGCCTCGCCGGCGCTGCCGTCGCCGTCGGGCGCGGCCTCGAGCACCTCGGGCTGCAACGGCGCCGCGCCGTCGGGCGCGCCCGGAATCCGTGTGCCGTCGCCGTTGGGCTCGCCGTCACCGTTGGCCATAGTGCTCCGAGGCTAGGCGAACCCGGCGAGGCCGCCCCAGTCGAGTTCGACCGCTCGGGGTTCGATCAGTCGAAGGCCGCGTCGCTGTTCAGCCCCGGCGGTCGCCGTCCGGTCGCGCCGGCCATCCTCGGACCGGGCACGTCGCGGAACTCGTACGCGACGGGTTCCCGACCGGCCTGACAGACCCAGCACTGCCCGGTGACGCCGCTCGTGACGAGGCCGAACACGGCCTCGGCGATCTGCGCGGCGGGCATCACCGGGAACCCGGCGTCGTCGAGGAAGGCCTTGACCTCCGGCCCGATGATGTTCGTGTCGGTGATCCCGGGGTTGACCGTATTGCTCGTGATCCCTTTCGCCGCGAGGGTCGGCGCGATCGAGCGCATCAACCCGACGACGAAGTGCTTGCCGCCGTCGTAGATGGGGTCGGGTGGGAAGGGGATCAGCCCCGCGAGCGAACTGGTCGCGACGAGCGCGCCGCCGCCGCGGCGTTCCATGCGCGAGATCGCGGCGCGAACGCCGTACACGACGCCGTCGACGTTGACGCGTTGGATACGGCGGTACGTGTCGTCGTCGAGTTCGGTGAGGTCGGCGACGCCGATCGCGATTCCCGCGTTCAGGTACGCGATGTCGGGCCCGCCGAGCTCGGACTCGCAGCGGGCGAACGCGCCCTCGACCTCCTCGGGGTCGCCGCAGTCGGCGGCGATCGCGAGGCCCCCGATCGTGTCGGCGACGGCGGTGGCGCCCGCGAGATCGTGGTCGACCGCGCACACCGTCGCGCCGGCGGCGGCGAACCGTTCGCACGTCGCGCGGCCGATCCCTGACGCCGCGCCGGTGATCAGCGCGACCTTGCCGCGCAGCACCGCGCCGGTGGTGTCGAAGGGCGTATCGCTGCTCATGCGCCGCAACCTACGTTCGTTGAGCGAACAGCCGCAATATCGCGGCCGGTCCGCTCAACGAACGGTCAGCGGATGGTCGCGGCGTGGGATTCGAGCGCGTCGCGGAAGTCGGGGTGCGCGATCGCGGCGAGCGCGATCGCGCGCTCGCGCACGGTGCGGCCGCGGAGCGACGCGATGCCGAACTCGGTGATCACGATGTCGAGCTGGTGGCGCGGCGTGGTGACGATCGCGCCGGCGTCGAGGGTCGGCACGATCCGCGACACGAGGGTGCCGTCGACCGTGCTCGTCGCCGGGAGACAGAGCAGCGATCGGTCGGAGAGGTCGAGGCCCGACGGCGCGGTGAAGTCCTCGTGGCCGCCGATCCCCGAGAACTGGCGGCCGTCGATCGTGTCGGCGACGGCCTGGCCGTAGAGGTCGACGGCGAGCGCGCCGTTGATCGACACGAAGTCGTGGTTCCGAGCGATGATCTCGGGCGAGTTGACGACGTCGACGGGCAGGAACCGGACGTCGGGATTTTCGTGCAGCCATGCGTTGAGTTCCGCGGAGCCCGCGGCGAACGTGGTGATCGAGACGCCGTCGAAGACTCCTTTTCGGGCGTTCGTGACCTTGCCGGCCTTGTGGAGTTCCATGAGGCCGGTGGTGAACATCTCCGAGTGCACGCCGTAGTCGCCGCCACCTCCGGCCGCGAGGAGCTTGGCGACCTGCGACGGGACACCGCCGATGCCGGTCTGGAGGGTGCTGCCGTCGTGGATGAAGGTGAGGGCGTACTCGGCGATGCGGGCCTCGGCGGCCGAGGGTGGTGCATCGCCGAGCGTGAAGATCGGCCGGTCGCTCTCGACGATCACATCGGCCTCGTCGACATGCAGCCGGTGCGGGTGCTCCGGCGGGAGTCCGAGCGTGCGCGGCGCGTTGGGGTTCACCTCGACGACGAGTTCGCGCTCGGGGTCTGCACCGGCGCGCTGCAACTCGGCGATGCTGGCCCCGGCATGGAGCGACAGGCTCATCCAGCCGTCGGGGTCGGGTGTGCTCGCGAGCGTCGCCATGACGCGCGGCGCGCGGCGCTCGAGGATCGCGGCGAACCGGCGGAAGTCGGCGGGCACGAACTGGATGTCGGCGCCGCTGTCGCGCAGGAACCGTTCGGCCGGTCCGAAGAACCCCGAGAGGAACCGCACGTTCGGCTTCAACAGCACCCCGTACAGGTCGACGAGCAACGCGCCCGAGACCTCGAGGTCGACCCAGTCGTCGCGACCGTCGAGCGCGTGGAGGAAGGACGCGGGCTGGCCGGGGCCGAGCGGGACGCCGAGCGTGTCGGACGGTCGCACGCGGGCCGCGGCCGTTTCGGGACTGACGAAGGGCGTCTCGGTCATCGCACGTTCACCCGTTGAAGATCACGAGTCGGGCCTCGGTCATCTCTTCGACCGCATATCTCGGGCCTTCGCGCGTGTTGCCGCTGTCGCGCAGGCCGCCGTAAGGCTGTTGGTCGGCGCGGAACGTGGGGACCTCGTTGATGCAGACGCCGCCGAAGTCGAGGGTGCGCGCGGCCTCGAGCGCGTCGTCGAGACGCTGGGTGAAGATCGCGGCCTGGAGTCCGTAGCGCGTGTCGTTCGCCGCGCGGAGCGCGTCGTCGAGGTCGCGATACGCGGCGATCCCCACGACCGGCCCGAACACCTCCTGCGCGCAGACCTTCATGTCGGCCGTCACCCCGGTGAGCACGGTCGGTCGCAGCACGCCGTCGGGGTCGAGGTCGCCGCCGCATGCGACAGTCGCACCCGCGGCTCGGGCCTCATCGATCCAGCCGTGCACGCGGTCGCGCTCGTTGCGCGAGATGAGGGCCGACACGTCGGTCGCTTCGTCGAGCGGATCGCCGACGACGAGCTGCCCGACGCGCGCGACGAGCGCCTCGGTGAACCCGTCGACGAGCGACTCGTGCACGTACACACGCTGGGTGCTGATGCACGACTGCCCCGCATGGCTGAAGCCCGCGACGGAGATCTTCGCCGCGGCGGTCTCCCAGTCGCCGCTCGGTTCGATGATCACCGGCGCGTTGTTCCCGAGCTCGAGCCCGACCTTCTTGCGAGGCGCCTTCGCGCGGATACCCCAACCGACCTCGGGCGACCCCGTGAACGTGATCATCGCGATGTCGTCGTGCTCGACGATCGCGTTGCCGACGGTCGCGCCGCCGCCCGTGACGACGTTGACGTGACCGGGTGGGAGCCCGCACTCCTCGAGCAGGACCTCGACCAACCGGATCGCCGAGACCGGGGTCTGGCTGGCCGGCTTCAACACGACCGGGCACCCCGCCGCGATCGCGGGTGCGAGCTTGTGCGCGACGAGGTTCAGCGGGAAGTTGAAGGGGCTGATGGCGCCGACGACTCCGATCGGCACCCGCAACGTGAACGCCAGCTTGCCTGCGCCGGCGACCGAGGCGTCCATGGGGACGACCTCGCCGGCGAGCGTGCGGGCGGCGACCGCGGCGAACTGGAACGTGCTCACCGCTCGCTGGGCCTCGACCCGTGCGGTGCGGATCGGTTTGGCTGCCTCGGCCGCGACGATGGCGGCGAACTCGTCGACCCGCGCTGCGAGCGCGGTCGCGGCACGATCGAGGATCTCGGCGCGTTCGTAGGGCGCGAGCGGGCCGGCTGCCCGGACCTCGCGGGCGATCGCGACGGCCTCGTCGACGTGCGCGGCCGTGGCCGCGGGGACGCGGCCGAGCAGCGCGTCGTCGTAGGGCGAACGGACCTCGATCCACTCACCCGTCGTCAAGCGACCGTCTCCGAACGGCAGCGAATGATCCCGGGCGTGGCGAGCAGCGTGATCCTGGGTCATGGCGGCCAGGGTATCGGCCGTCGGTCGCCGTGCTCCCGACCGTGCCGAGGCGCGCGACCGAGCTGGTCAGAAGAGCCAGTCGCTCGCGTCGATGTCGAGCGCGTCCTGCAGTCGCTGCGCGACCACCGCGGCGAGTTCGCTCGGCCACACCAGCCCATAGCGGTCGTAGAGCGGCCGTGATCGCGTGATCGTCAGCCGAGCCACGGCGAGGCCGAACGTCACGAGCGCGTCGCGATCCGCCGACACGGCCGGGAGTGCGGCGACGGTTGCCAGTTGTTCGTCGGTGTAGGTCGCGTTCCAGAGTTTGCGCGGCGGTGCCGCGCCCGTCTCGGCGAGGAACACCGTCGACAGGAGGCCGAGCAGGTGCGGGACACCCGTGAGGTGACGGAAGTGTTCACCGCGTCGCACGAGGCTGACGAACGGCCCGGCCATGCCGCGGAGCTGTTCGGCGACCGCGTACTCGAGGGCCTCGCCGATGTCGGCGAACCGGACCCCCGACAACGACCCGACGGCGTAGCCCGGCCCGACGGGGAACTGCAGCACCTCGCCCGGATGCACGCTGATGTCGAGGGTGAGACCCTCGTCGGTCACGCAGTTGACGATGAACGGCGCGATCGGCGTGCGGGCGAACACCGTCGGCGTGATCGCGGCCAACCACTCGGGCCACGCCGCGAGGAACGCGTCGTGGTGCGCGGCGTCGGTGACGACGACGAGATCGAGATCGCTCCACTCATCCGCGGTGCCCGCGGCCAGAGAACCGGCGAGTTCGACCGACCTGACACGCGGATCGGACCCGAGCACCCGCTCGACGCTCGCCCACAAGGCCGCGTACCGCGGATCTGCTGCTTCGAGTCCGCCCACGACCACCTCGACGCATGAACAGGTTCGACGAGCACGAACCGGCTCGACGAGCACGAGCAAACCTCACGATCAGCGCCCTCGGCAGGATTCGAACCTGCGCACACGGCTCCGGAGGCCGATGCTCTATCCCCTGAGCTACGAGGGCAGGGGCGCGGAGGATACCCGCACGGTGCTCGCGACATAGCGTTCGGCCGTGCCGTCCGTGTTCGCTGCCGATCTCGTGGTGTGCACCCGCAACCGACCCGACGAACTCGCCCGGCTGCTCGCGTCGGTTGCCGAGCAGCGTCCGCTCCCTGCCGCAATCGTCGTGGTCGACAGCAGCGACGACGCTGCGAGCCGCCAGGTCGTGGCGGTGGCGGCCGAACGCTGGCCGGTCGCGGCCGCCGCGCCGCGTCATTGCCCGGCACCGCCCGGCCTCCCGCGGCAACGCAACGTGGGGATCGACGCGACGGTCAACGACATCGTCTGCTTTCTCGACGACGACGTCGTGCTCGAGCCCGGGTACTTCCTCGCGGTCGGCGCGGCGTTCGCGGGCGACGCGACGGGCCGCCTCGGCGGCGTCGGCGCGACGAGCGTCGACCAGCCGCCGCGGCCGCGGCTGTGGCGGATCGACGCGTTGTTGGGGCTCGACAGCGTTCGTGAAGGAACCGTGTTGCGCAGCGGCCGGAACGTGCGGGTGTACGACATGTCGCCCTCGTCTCCGGCGGCCTCGTCTCCGGCGGCCTCGTCTCCCGCGGCGCCGATCGTCGACTGGTTGCCGGGCCTGGCGATGAGCTTCCGGCGGGTCGTCTTCGCCGAGGTGCGTCCCGACCCCTCGTTCGAGTTCGAGGGCGAAGACGTCGAGTTCACCTATCGCGTCGCGCAGCGATGGCAACTCCGCGTGCTCCCCGCGGCGCGGGTCCGTCACCTCGAGTCGGGAGTCGGGCGGCCGCCGCTCGCGGAAACCGCGGCGCGTGAAATCGAGGCGCGGCATCGTCGCTGTTCCGCGCGGACGGGCCGGATGCGGCTGCGTTGGTTCTGGCTCGGGGTCGTGGCCCAGTCGGTGCGGGCCGCGCTCACCGCGCCGATGAGCCGCGATCAGCGAGCGATCTTCGTCGGGACGATGCGTGGGGTCGGCCGCATCGCCCGCAACGGCGGAGTGACGCGACCGCGGAACCTCAGGCGGCGAGCGACAACGAGAGTCGACGGTTGACCGCGTCGAGCGTCGCGCGGGCGGCGCCGTCGATCGGGCTCGATCCCGAGGCGAGTCCGTAGAGCACGGTGTCGTCGCCGGCATCGAGCGCGACGGCGACGAGCGTCGACTCGTCGGTGGCCTCGATGGCTCGTGCCCACACGGTCGACAGGGTGAGGTCGGCGCCGAGCGAGCGGATCGCGGCGAGGGTCGCGTCGACGGCACCGGGAAGCCCGCGCGTCGCGGGCGCGCGCCCGATCGTGCGGCGCCCGGCGAGGATCAGGTGGACCTCGAGTTCGTCGGTGTCGGGGAACGAGAGGACCGCGAGCAGGCGCGGTCGGGTCGCGCGCTCGGGTTCGGCGACCGCGACGACCGGCGCGGGTGCCGCGACGGGCGGCGCGATCGACGTGACGGGGGCGACGGCGCGCTCCCCGCGGTCGCGCCAACGGATGACCTCGACCGCGACCGGCCGGTCGCTGTGCCGGGCCGCGATGCGCGTGGCCGCGACGGGAATCGGCACCTCTTGGGTCTCCACCGGTGAGACGTGGAGTTGCACGAGCAACAGGTCGCCGCGGTCGTCGAAGCCGGCGGCACGCACGCCCGGGAGTTTGCGCAGTTCGAGTTCGAGGTCGTCGAGCATCATTCTGGGGACCCCTCGATCGCTTGCTTGCGCTGTTCCTTGTCGTCGTAGAGCCGTTCGTCGGCCAGCTTGAACAAGGTGTCGAAGTCGGCGGCCTCGTCGGGGCAGACGGCGATGCCGTGGCTGAACTCCGGCGGCGGCGTCTCGAGCCCGGCGTTGGCCGCACGGACCCGGTCGATGAGGGTCGGGACGCCGGTCGGGTCGGTGCCGGGCAAGATCATCGCGAACTCGTCGCCGCCGATGCGGGCCGCGTTGTCGCCGAAGCGCAGGGCCCGGCGGAAGCGCTCGCCGAGATCGCGCAAGGCCTGGTCGCCGGCCGCGTGCCCCGCGGAGTCGTTGATCTGCTTGAGCCCGTCGAGGTCGACGATCACCAACGTGAAGCCCCACCCGTACCGGTTCGAGCGTGCGATCGCCATCTCGAGCAGGCGGTCGAAGCTGCGCCGGTCGTACAGACCCGTGAGCGGATCGTGCCAGGCGTCGTAGCGGAGCACGTCCATGCGGAGTGCGAGCACACAGATGCTGACGATGAGGTCGCGGTCGAATTCGTGGTCGTCGAACGGCGGCTCGGTGTAGAGGCCGGCGGGCGCGTCGAGGAGCGCCTCGTCGTCTTCGTCGAACGGGCGACGTCCGGCGCGAAAGACCTGGCGACCGAGGCCCGGTTCGTCGACGACGATCGCCGCGTCTTCGAGGGTGAACTCCGCGACGAGCGCGTCGAGTGCTCGGTACACGAGCGCGAGGCCGCTCTCGTTGTGCGCGAGCTCGGCGGCCAACTGTCCGCTCAGCCTGCCCATGCGCGCTGCTCCCTCTGCCGAAGGGGTCGTCGCCCGTGCGGTGTCGCTGCCGTCGGACGGGCTGTCGGAGAGGCCGTCGGCCGTGTCGGTCGGCGCGAAGATCGCTGCCAGACCGCGCCCGGGACCCACCTGACGATCCGTCACCGGCACCGACCTCCTGTCGTCGCGGGCCAACGAGATCTCGATGGCCGGATCGCGAATGGTAATCCGAACGCTCGAAAGCGGAATAGGTCGATGAGTCCCATTTCGGGAATCGGAACCCACGGAGGTCGGGCCTGTGACGCCGGTAACATCCGACGTTCGCCCCGCCGCCGCAGAAAGCCGTCAGCGAGTGACTCGCCCGCCCGTGATCCGAGACGTACTCGCCGCAGCACTGCGAGCGGCGGTGACCGCGGCGGGGCTGCCGGATCCGGGGCCGATCGTGCTCGAGGTCCCGCGCCAGCGTGAACACGGTGACTGGTCGACCAACGTCGCACTGCAACTCGCCAAGCCCGCGGGCCGCCCGCCGCGCGCGGTGGCCGAGGCGATCCGCGACTTCCTGCTCGGCGCCGACCTGGCGCACCTGTCGGCGGTCGACATCGCCGGGCCGGGCTTCTTGAACATCACGCTCGCGCCGAGCTGGTTGCACGAGGTCTTGCGTGCGGTCGTGGCAGCGGGCGCCGGGTACGGATCGGGCCAGGCACTCGCCGGACAGAAGATCAATCTCGAGTTCGTCTCGGCGAATCCGACCGGGCCGCTCCATGCGGGCGGCGGTCGTTGGATCGCGACCGGCGACGCGATCGCGAACCTGCTCGTGACCCAGGGCGCCGAGGTGCACCGCGAGTACTACCTCAACGACACGGGGAACCAACTCGTCACGCTGCGCGAATCCTTGGCGGCGCGCTACCACGGCCGCGATCTCCCCGAAGACGGTTATCGCGGCGCGTACCTCGGCGACCTCGCCGTTGCCATCCGCGAGGAGCATGGCGGCGATCTCGACGACGACGAGCTGCTCGAGCTCGGCGTCGCGCGCATCGTCGCGGGCATCCGCGACGACCTCGCCCGCGTCGGTGTCACGTTCGACACGTGGTTCTCCGAGCGCGTGCTCCACGAACGCGGCGATGTCGCGGCGGTGCTCGCCGTGCTCCGCGACCGCGGGCTCACCTACGAACGCGACGGCGCGGAGTGGCTCCGCACCGAAGACTTCGGCGACACGCGCGACCGCGTGCTCGTCCGCGGCGACGGTACGACGACGTACCTCTGCAACGACCTCGCGTATCACCGCGACAAGTACGAACGTGGCTTCACCCACTTGATCAACATCTGGGGCTCCGATCATCACGGCCAGGTCAAGTCGCTGCAGGCGGGGGTCGAGGCACTCACGGGCCGCACCGGCGAGCCCGAGATCATCCTCGGCCAGCTCGTGAAGCTGATCCGCGGCGGGGTCGAGATCAAGTTGTCGAAGCGGGCCGGCAACATCGTCACGCTCGCCGACATCCTCGACGAGGTCGACGCCGACGTCGCCCGGATGACCTTCTTGCTGCAGAGCCTCGACACGAAGCAGACCTTCGACCTCGACGTGGTCACTGCGCAGTCGATGGAGAACCCGGTGTACTACGTGCAGATGGCGCACGCCCGGATCGCGTCGATCGGTCGTCGCGCGGCGGGGGCGGGAATCGTGCGTGTACCGCTCGACGACGTCGACCTCGCGTCGCTCACGCACGAGCGGGAGACCGATCTGCTGCGCCGGCTCGCCGTCTACCCCGACGTGCTCGCCGAGGCGGCCGCCGCGCGCGCGCCGCACAAGCTCACCCATTGGGTCCACGACTTCGCGGGCGCATTCCACGGCTTCTACGGCGCGTGCAGGGTGCTCGATGCCGAACCGGCGCTCGTCCAACCGCGGTTGTGGCTCGCCGAGGCCTGCCGCATCGGGTTCGCCGACGCGTTGGCGATTCTCGGCGTCCACGCGCCCGACGAGATGGCGCGCGTCGACGACCTGCCCGAGTCCGAGCCGCCCGTATCCGAGCCAGGCGCGTGAGCGTCTTCGACGCGTCCTTGCTGCCGCGCTCGGCGACGATCGACGCCGCCGGCCGGTTGTCGGTCGGCGGGCGAGACGTCGGCGCCCTGGCCGAGGAGTTCGGCACCCCTCTGTACCTCTACGACGAAGCCGAGTTGCGCGGCCGCTGCCGCGAGTACCGAGCGGGATTTCCCGGCGGGGTCGCGTACGCGAGCAAGGCGTTCCTCTGCGGCGCGATGGTCCGTCTCGTCGACGAAGAAGGACTCGACCTCGACGTCGCCACGGGTGGCGAACTCGCACTTGCACTCGCGGCCGGATTTCCCGCGTCGCGCATCGTGATGCACGGCAACAACAAGTCGGTCGCGGAGTTGCGCGACGCCGTCCGCGCCGACATCCGTCATGTCGTGCTCGACAGCGTCGACGAGCTCGATCGGATCGAGGCGCTCGTGCGATCGGAGTCGTTGCCCTCGGCGCGATTGCTCGTGCGCGTCAACCCGGGCGTCGACGCGCACACGCACGAGTACCTCGCCACGGGCACGGTCGACTCCAAGTTCGGGTTCGGGCTCGAGTCGGGCGCGGCCCTGCGGGTCGTCGAGCACATCGCGGCGTCGAACGTCGTGACGTTCGACGGTCTCCACGCGCACATCGGCTCACAGATCTTCCGACCCGAGGGCTTCGAGGCCGCGCTGCAGCGCCTCGTCGCGCTCGTCGCCGAGATCGAGACCACTGTCGGGATCGAGGTCGGCGAATTGAGTCTCGGCGGCGGTCTCGGTGTCCGCTATCTCGCCACCGACGACCCGCCGTCGATCGCGCGGCACGCGGCCGGGGTCCACGAGCAGTTCGGTGCCGCGCTCGCCGCCCATGGTGTGCGCAGCCGCCCGGCGCTGACGACCGAGCCCGGGCGCTCGATCGCCGGACCGGCAGGGCTCACGATCTACCGCGTGGGCACGGTGAAGGAGGTCCCCGGGATCCGCACCTACGTCAGTGTCGACGGTGGGATCTCCGACAACCCCCGGCCCGCGCTCTACGGAGCCGGCTATGAGACCTTCGTGCCGACTCGTGTCACCGCCGACCGGACGCGGATCGTCACGATCGCGGGCAAACACTGCGAACAGGGCGATCTGCTGGTCCGTGACGCCGCGGTGCCGGCCGACCTGGCGGTCGGCGACCTCCTCGTGACGCCCTGTACGGGCGCGTACGGTCACGCGATGGCGAGCAACTACAACGCCGCATTGCGGCCCGCCGTCGTCTTCGTCCGCGACGGTGACGCCCGTCTCGTCGTTCGGCGCGAGACCGTCGACGACCTCCTCGCCCGCGACCTGTTTGGCAGACTGGACCCCGTATGACCGCCCCCGAGTCCCTCGCCTCCGCCACCGAAGCGGGATCCGACGTCGTCAGGGTCGGGATCCTCGGCTGCGGCAACGTCGGCGCGTCGCTCGTGACGCTGATCCGCGACCACGCCGACATCATCAGATCGCGGGCGGGAATCCGACTCGACGTCACGCGCGTCGCGGTGCGCAACCTGAGTCGGGATCGCGGGCTCGATCTGCCGGCGGGCGTGCTCACGAACGACGCCGAGGCGGTCGTGCGCGACCCGAACGTCGATGTCGTCGTCGAAGTGATCGGTGGTATCGAACCGGCCCGCTCGCTCATCCTCGAGGCGCTGAAACTCGGCAAGCCCGTGATCACCGGCAACAAGGAACTGCTCGCGAACGTCGGCAAGGAGTTGTTCGACGCCGCCGAGGCAGCCGGGGTCGACCTCCTGTTCGAGGCGAGCGTCGGCGGCGGGATCCCATTGTTGCGACCGCTGCGCGAGAGCCTCGCGGGCGAACGGATCCGGCGCGTGATGGGAATCGTCAACGGTACGACGAACTACATCCTCACGCGGATGACCGAAGAGGGGAGCAGCTTCGCCGACGCGCTCGCCGAGGCGCAGAGCCTCGGGTTCGCAGAACGCGACCCGACTGCCGACATCGAGGGTTTCGACGCGGCGGCCAAGGCCGCGATCATCGCGACCGTCGCGTTCGGTGCCAAGGTCGTCGCGGGCGACGTGTACCGCGAGGGCATCAGCGACATCACCGCGGCCGACATCCGCGCGGCGGCCGACCTCGGCTACGTGCTCAAGCTGCTCGCCGTCGCCGAGGAGGTACGCACCGGTGCCGGTGCCGATACCTCGACCTCGCTCGCGGTGCGCGTCCACCCGGTGATGGTTCCCGCCGACCATCCGCTCGCGTCGGTGCGCGGCAGCTTCAATGCGGTCTTCGTCCAGGGCGACACCGTGGGCGACGTGATGCTCTACGGCCGCGGCGCGGGCGGCGGTCCGACGGCAGTCGCGGTGCTCGGCGATCTCATCGACGCGGCCAAGAACCTGCACTCCGGCGCGCCCGGCGCGACGCTCGGCACGCTCGCGCGCAAGCCGATCCTGCCGATCGACGAGGTGCAGAGCCAGTACTACCTGACCCTCGACGTCGCCGATCAGCCCGGTGTGCTCGCCGCCATCGCGGGCGTGTTCGGTCGCCACGGCGTGTCGATTCAGTCGATGCAGCAGAAGGGCGAGGCCTCCGAGGCGCACCTCATCTTCGTCACCCACCTCGCGCGCGAGGCCGCCATGACCGCGACGATCCACGAGGTCCGCGAACTCGACCCCGTCCAGCGGGTCGGCTCGGTACTGCGGGTCATCGGCCGGGAGGGCTGAGTCGTGACCCGCCCGCACCGCGGCTGGCCCGGGCTCATCGAGGCCTATCGCGATCGTCTCCCCGTCGACACCGAGACCCCCGTCGTCACGCTGCTCGAAGGCAACACGCCATTGGTGCCGGCGCCGCGTCTGTCGGCGACGACGGGCTGCGACGTCTTCCTCAAGTGCGAGGGTCTGAACCCGACCGGGTCGTTCAAGGATCGCGGGATGACGATGGCGATGAGCAAGGCGCTCGAGGGCGGCGCCAAGGTCGTCGTGTGCGCCTCGACGGGCAACACGAGCGCATCGGCCGCGGCCTACGCGACTCGTGCCGGGCTCCTGTGCGCGGTGCTGATCCCGGAGGGTCACGTCGCGCTGGGCAAGCTCGCCCAGGCGCTCATCCACGGTGCGCGCACCTTGCAGATCCGCGGCAACTTCGACGACGCACTCGACCTGGTGCGCGAACTCGGCGCGCGCGACGGTGTCCAGATCGTCAACTCGATCAATCC
>SXGT01612149.1_pt1 | contig 13345 bp, 1 predicted proteins | sample 3176221 | NCBI WGS metagenome assembly SXGT01 (sample SAMN11356862, study PRJNA531348) | freshwater metagenome | isolation source: freshwater sample F1-120 | place: China: Fuxian Lake, Yuxi | collected 2017-12-25
ACAGATCGCACTTCGCGCGAATTGTCTCCTGATCTTCATCAGGTTTCGTTTCAGGCGCGGATCTCTACCAGAAGGCGTTGGCAAGTTGTCAGTATCACGAAAGGTTTCAATCGACGTCAGCAGGTCGCCGTGGTTCCTGTCGGTCGTCATCGCCCTCCATCCTGCCATTGGCGTTGGGGCACCGACAACCTCGCGTCGGGCGCGATTTCCACCCGCTCAGCCACTGGACGCCAGCGGCGGCGTAGCGATGGAGCGCCCCGGCCTCTGCAATTCGCCCCCGCTGACGGCGCTGCGAGACCCTTGGCAGGTCGATTTGGCGCCAATGCATGGCCTGAATTCGGCCAGGCTGTCCGCCGCCGCCGCCGATGGGCATCGCGTTTGCCGGCGCGCCCTCCCAGGTCGCCGCCACCGCCGAGCTCTCCGGCAGATCGCGAATCGCCCAGCGACCTCAGGCCCGCCGCCTCCGGGACCGGCAGCCAAGATCGCGGATGGCGCCAGCCGGTGCGCCCCCGGCGTCGCCGCCAGACGGTGGGTGCGCGCGGCTCGTCCCTACGCCATGGGCGTCATGGTCATGTAGATCGTCGCGCCGATCGTCACCACGGTGCCGATGCTGAGGAACGCCAGCTTGATCGAGTACTGGCGCAGGACCGACGACAGACCGCCAAAGAACAGGGCCAGCGTGAAGAAGACCGTCGCCAAGGTGTAGTTGTCGCCAAAGGTGTTGAAGCGCTGGCCGTCCTCAAACAGCTTGTTGCCTTTGATGACGAGCTGCTGGTACTTGTCGGAATTCGCGTGCTCATAGGCCTTGGACTCAAAGAACATTGGCTTCGCCAGCTTGTCGAGCTCCTTCTCCGTCTGCGCTTGCAGATCGGCCTCCTTCTTGTCGAGCGCTGCCAGCTGCTGGGTCGTCGCGCTGTTGGTGGCGAGGGCCGAGGCAACCGCCGCATCGTCTTCGATGTCGACGCCGAGCGCCGCCAGGGCTGTGTAGCGCTCTTCGTTGAGGACCTCCGCCTTGGCGTCGAGGTCGACCAGCGTCCGGGCGATGGCGAGCCGCTGGCTCGGCGGTGCGCCGGCCGTACGCTTGGTGTGCTGCTCGTCGGCCCACTTCAACGCCGCGACGAGGTGCCGACGCGACGCCTGCAGCTTGGCGATCTGCTTCTCCAGCGGCGCGCTCTCGCCGACGGCGAGCTCCTCTGCCAGCTCTTTGGCGAGGTCCTCCGGCGTCTGCGGCGCCTCTGTTGCTGGCTCCTCGCTGCCTTCCGCCGCCTCGGCAGCCGCTGGCGCCGCTGCGACCGGGGCGGCGGGCGCAGTGGGCGCGGCGGCAGCCGGCTCCCCTGGCTCAGCGTCATCGCCCGGCGCAGCGGCTGCCGGCTCGGCGGCGGCATCTGCGCTGGCGGGCGGAGCAGCGTCACCGGCGGCGGCGGCCTGCGCCTTGGCGACAGGAGCGGCCGCGATGGTGGACGCTTCGGCGGCGTTTCGTGCGGCGTCCGCCTTGACGCCCTCGAGCCAGACTGTGGTGTCAAAGGCCCGCTCCTGCACGCCGCGCAGCATCTCGCGGTTGGCGTCGCCCAGGGTGGTGATCGCCTGCGTGTAGGCAGTCGCTTGGTTGCCGCCCCAGAGCGACGACTCATACGCCGCGAAGGCGGTCAGCGCCGTCGTGACGCCGAGCATGATGGCGCCCGCGACGTCGAGCCGATAATCCCGCTGCTCGTTATCAGACATGATGGCTCCTCTCGCTGTCCTGCCACCGCGTCGCGCGCCGCGGCGATGAACCATCTGCGGGTCGCCGACGCCAGCAGGCCCGCGATGGCCGCAGACAGCGATCGACCCCGGCGACAAAAGACCCCGGCGTGGTTGTGCCGCCGTGTATCGGCCCAAACCCGAGACGCGGCTGCGGTTCGGCAGCCGCCGCGCACCCGCTGCCGTGGCGCCGGAGCCTATTGACGAGTCCGCGCAACGTCAATCAGAACCCGCCTCACCTTGCGGCGCTGTGAGAAAGTCGTCGGGCCTCGACCCGGTGCGTGCAGAAGCCGTGTCGGATGGCGTGCCCGGCCCAAGGCGGCCCTGCCTTGGAGCGAGCGTGCGCAATCCTCTGGCTGTTGGCGGCTAGATCTTCAACGCCCGCTTGAGGCCGTCGATGCTCATATCCGGCGGCTGGTACTGCGGGTTCATCGTCGCCCGGAAGCCATCGGCGCCAGCGTGGACGTGACCATTGGCGCCGATGCCCATGGACGCCAAGCACAGCGGATCCGGGCTGACGTCGTAGCGCCAGACCGTCTTCATGATCGAGAAGAGCCCGACGTCGATGCCGACCCGCACCTTGGCGAAGAACGTCAAGATCAGGTTCAACGCCGCGGTCAGGTCCGCCCGCACCGGCATGTCGAAGCTGAGGCCGTTGCGGTTGACGGTGATGGTCGGATCCGCCGACAGCGCCGCCTCCAGGTGCAGGTTGAGCGCCGCGCGCAGGCCGGCCTCGACAGCGACCACAGCCGCCGACACCGAGACCGAGCCCTCGATCCAGGCGTTGAGGTCGGCATACGCCGAGGTGCTCAGGTGGCCGGTGACGGCCAGGCTGGCGAACGAGGGCTCCATCAGGTCGCACTCGCCCGAGAGGACGATGTTGCTGATGGTCAGCGGCTTGATGCCGGCCTCCAGGCCGAAGCCAGCGCCGACGTTCACCTTCACTATCGGCGGCGTGTAGACGAGGAAGCTGCTGTCGAGCAACTTCATGTCCTTCTTGTAGGGATCGGCCTTGAACAGCTCGAAGGGCCCGGGGATGCGCACCGCACCCTTGAGCACGACGTGACCATCCTCGCGCAACGCGACACCGGCCTCACCTTCGATCTGTGGGCTGATCTTGACCCGGACCGAGCCCTCGCCGATGAACTTCTTGTCCTCGGTGATCTGGGCGTCCAGGCGGCCACGCATGCGCTCGTGCGGCTGGAACTCGAGCGTAGCGCTGCCGTAGATGGTCGGCTCGGCGTCGCCGCGGTCGATGAAATTCACCTGAATCGTGCCCTGGCCGAACTTCCCAGCGTCGATGCGCGCGCTGCCGGAGGCCGAGGCGAGCTTGTTCTTGACGACGCTGGCCTCAAGGCGACCGTCGCGGATCTTGGCCGGGCCGACGCCCCACTCCTTGATCTGCTGCACCGAGCCGCCGCCAGTGAACTCCTCGCGCTCGACGTCGAGCGTGCCTTGAATCTGACCGCGGGCGATATCCTTGAGCTCAATGCCGATCTTGCCGCCGAGCTGTGTCAGCTTGTTGTCGCGGACCGTGGCCGACGCCTCGCCGTGGGTGACGATGAGCTTGCCGCCAGCCAGCTCCTTGCGCTGGTTCAGCGCGATATTGGCCTGCCCGCTCAGGTTTTCGGGCGTGCTGCTCGGATCGATCTCGACGCGGCCCGTGCCCCAGCCAAAGACCTCGATCTCGGCCCAGCCGCCGAAGGTCGTCAGGTTGTTCTGCACGAAGTTGGCCAGCACCTCGCCACCCGTGAGCTGGGCGAAGCTGCCGATCTTTTGGGCCTTGGTGAGGCGAACGCCGGCCTGGCCGGTGAACTCTTCGAGCGTGCTGCTGCGCTCGATGCGGACCCAGCCCTCGCCGAGATCCTTGACCTCGCCGCGGGCCTCGCCCCAGACCTTCTTCAGCTCGTTGTGCTGCACTTGGGCGCCGAGGCTGCCACCGGTGAGCGCGAACTTTGCGCCGATCTCCTTGCGGACCGTGAGGTCGAACTGCGCCTCGCCGCTGATGTCGTCGGTCTTGCTGCCCTCGGTGATGGCGATGCGGCCCTGGCCCCAGCCCGCAATCTGCAGGTTGGCGACGCCGCCGAAGCTGTCGAGCTGGCTCTGCTCGACGCGCACCTTCAGCCAGCTGCCCTGCTGAATGGTGAGCGGATCGACCAGCTGCTTGTCGCGCAGCACCGTCAGCGAGCCAGCGCCCGAGATCGAGTCCAGGCTGGTCGCCTCGAAGTTGAGGTTGCCCTCCAGCCACTCGTCGTAGAGCACGTCGACGTTGCCGGCGAAGCGCGTCGGGCCTGACTGGTCGAAGTCGACGCGCAGGAAGCTGCCTTGGCCGAGCTCGATGCCGCCCTGGAAGGTCTTGCTCTGCACCACCTCGAGCTTGGCGACGCCGACGAACTGGTCGAGCGAGGCGCCCGTCTCGACGTCGCCGCTGCCGCGCAGCCAGCCGTCGTACTCGATGGCGAGCTGGCCGCCGACCTGCGTGATGTCGGTGCCGTCGAAGCTGGCGTGCAAGTTGCCGCCCTGCTTCAGCACGACCTTGTTGGCGACCGGCTTGTCCTTGAGCAGCCCCACCTGAACGTGGCCGCGAACGCTGTCGACGCCGCTGCCGGCCTCGACCTCGATGCTGCCGCCGTAGGTCTCCTGAATCTCGACCTTGGCGACGCCATGGAAATCCTGCAGGTCCGAGGCGACGAAGTTGGCCGCCATGCCGCTGCCCTGCTTGAGGGTGGCGCGGCCGATCTGCTTGTCCTGCGACAGCACGATCTGGCCGCTGCCGTTCAGCGAGTCGAGCGACGACTGGCCCTGAATCGCCACCTGACCGGTGATCCAGTCCTCGTAGGCGATCTGCAGCGTGCCGCCGATGGTCTTGACCTCGGAGGCCTGGATCTGAACGAGGCCGCCGCCGCCCTGCTTGAGCGTGACCTTGCTGCCGAACTGCTTGTCGGCCTGCACCGATGCGCTGCCCTGGCCGTAGAAGCTGTCCTTGGTCGTGCGCTCGTCGAGATCGAGCGAACCGGCCAGCCAGTTGTCGTAATTCCACAGCACGGTGCCGCGGAAGGCTCCGACCTCGTTGGCGTTGACGTCGACGCTGACGCCGCTGCCCGGGTCGATGCGCAGCTGGCCCCACTGCTTGGGCTGGGTGATGGCGCCATGCGCCTTGCCGCTGATGCTGTCGGGCGTGCTCCCAGGGCTGACGTCGATGACGCCCTCAAGCCAGTCCTCAAAGCGCCAGCGCACCAACCCCTGCACGCCGGTCAGCTCGTTGTTGGCGAGCGCGATCTCGGCGTTGCTGCCGTTCAGGAGCGAGATGCCCGAGCTGCCAAGGGCCTTGTCCTGCAGCAGCTGCATCTTCGCCGAGCCGGTGAGGCTGGTGAAGGTGGTGTTCTCCAGCGCCAACGTGCCGCGAAGCCACTGATCGTAGTCGAGGGCGACCCTGCCGTTGAAGCGGCTGTCGGCCATGTTCTTGGCCGAGTCGAACTCGAACTGCAGGCCACCGCCGGCGCGAAGCTCGACCTTGCTGCCGACCTGCTTGGGCTCCAGCAGCCTGGCCTCGGCGGCGCCGCGGTAGGGGCCGTCAAAGCCGCTCCCCGACGCCAGCTCGACCGAACCCTGCAGCCAACTCTCCAGCTGCCAGTTGACCCGACCGCCGAAGGTGCCCGGCTGGCTGTTCTCCACCTGCAGGCGCAGATCGCCGCCCGGCAGCAACTGCAGGCCACTGCCGACCTCCATCGGCGCGCTGAGGTGGGCGGTGGCGTCGCCCGAGATCGAGTCCAGCGTCGACGGGCGCAGGCGAATGCTGCCATCGAGCTTGGCCTTGCCGCCCTCGTACGCCCAGTTGGCCTGGCCAGCGAGGTCCTGGAACTGCGATCCGGCGAAGGTCGCGGTCAGGCTGCCGCCCTGCTTGAGCGTCAGGCCAGAGCTGCCGACCTGCTTGTCTTGCGCCAACATGGCGGTGACGTGGCCGCCGATGCTGCCGATCTTGCTGCCTGGGTCGATGTCGATGACGCCGTCGAGCCACTCCGCGTAGCGGAAGCGCGCGCGGCCAGAGATCGAGTCGACGCCTGCCGACGAGAACTGCGCCTTGACGCCGCCGCCGCCGAGCAGCTTGACGTCCTGGCCGATGTCCCAGTCGCGCAGGAGGCGACCTTCTACCTCGCCCTGCACCGAGTCTAGGCTGCTGGCGCCCTCCAGCGTCAGCGAGCCGCGCAACAGGTCCTGGTAGCGGACCTTGACCGTGCCGCCGAAGCGCTCGATGCCGCCGTTCTGCACCGTCACCTGGGCGCTGCCGCCCGGCTCCAGCGTGAAGTCGCCGCCCAGGGGCTTCTCGGCCACGACCTGCGCCGAAGCCTCGCCGGAGATCGACGTCAGATCGCTGGCCTGGACTGCGATCGCGCCCTCGAGCCACTCTTGGTAGCCCCACTTGACCTCGCCTGTGAGGCCGCCAAAGGTGTTGGCCTGCACCTCGACAGCGGCCCGGCTGCCGGCCCGGATACGGAAGCCGCCGTCGCCCAACGGCTTGTCGATGAGGACGTTGGCGTCGCCGTGCGCCGTCACCGCCTGCAGCGTGCTGCCTGGCTCTACCGCGACCGTGCCCTCGAGCCAGTCTTGGTAGCCGTAGTTCAAGTGGCCGTGGAAGGACGACGGCGCGCTGTTCTCGAAGACGACCGTCGGGCTGCCGCCGCTCTTGAGCTTAAAGCCACCGTCGCCAATGGGCTTCTCGGCGCGCAGATGAGCCGTCGCCTCGCCGCTGATCGCGGTCAGCGTGCTGCCGTCGTGCACCGTGACCCGGCCGGCGATCCAGTCCTGGTACTGCCAGTCGAGCTCTCCGCCAAAGGTGGTCGGCGCCGAGGAGGCCAGCTGTGTCCGGAGGTTGCCGCCGCTCTTCAGCACCAGGGCGTCGCCGGCTGGCTTGTCCTGCAACAGCCGCGCCTCTGCCACGCCCTGAATGCCTTGGAAGCTGCTGCCGGCACCGAGGGTCACCCGGCCGCCGAGCCAGTCCTGCCACTTCCAGGCGACGTCGCCCATCACGCCCTGGCCGGAGATGTCGGCGCCGGCGTCGAGTTCGATCAGCAGACCCGTGCCTGGCTGCAGCTCGAGGTCGTTGCCCACCTTCTTGTGCTGAACGATGCCCGCTTCGGCTGAGCCCTTGAGCGAGTCCAGCTTGCTCGGCTGCAAATGGACGGTGCCTGCCAGCCACTCGTCCCACCGCCATCCGAGGTCGCCGGCGACGGTGTCGAGGCTCGAATTCTGAATCTCGGCCTGGACATTGCCGCCTTGCTTCAGGGTCAGGTGTGTCCCAACCTGCTTCTCTTGCCGCAAGTTGGCCGAGATGCTGCCGTTGACGCTCTCCAGGTGCGAGAAGTCGGGCACCTCCAGCGATCCGCCGAGCCAGTCTTCGTAGAGCACGGTGACGTTGCCGGCCACGCCCTTGAAGTCGCTGCCCTCGAAGCGCGTCCGCAGGCTGCCGCCGCGCTCAAGCGCCATCTTCTCGCCGAGCGGCTTGCGCTCGCGCAGGGTGGCGCTGCCTTCGCCGCTGACGCTCTCCAGCGTGCTGCCGGACTCGACGTGGATGGCGCCTTCCAGCCACTGCTCGTACTGCCAGCCGAGGTCGCCGGTGAAGGACTGGAACGCCGAGCCGGCGAACGTCGCGGTCACTGAGCCGCCGGGCTTCAGGAACGCCTTGCTGCCCATCTCCTTGCGGGTCTGGGTCGTCGCCTGCACCTCGCCGTCGATCGACTCGATGGAGCCGCCCTGCAGCTGCGCCGCGCCGTCGATCCAGCCGCCGTAGACGATGCCCACCTGGCCTTGGAAGGCCGCGAGCTGCGCGCCGTCGAAGTCGGCCTCGAAGCTGCCGCCCTCCTTGATGCGTAGGTTCTCGTCGAGGAATCGCTCGATCGCCACCTTGCCGGTGACGCGGCCGCGCACGCTGTCGAGGTCGCCCGAAGAGAGCTCGACGCTGCCCTTGAGCCAGCCCAGGTCGCCGTACGACCAGTTCACGGAGCCGTGCAGGTCGCCGACCTCGTTGTTCTGCACCACGCCGCCGATCTTGCCGCCGGGCTCCAGGGCGAAGGAGGTGCCTGGCACCGCGTGGCGGGCGGTCAGCGCGCCCTCCACCTCGCCCGACACTTGGTCGAGCGTGCTGCCGGGCTGCAGCGAGATCGCGCCCGTCAGCTCGTCGTCGAACTTGAAGGCGACGTTGCCGTCCATCTGCGTCGGTGCGTTCTGGGCGAAGGTGGCGTGAATCGCCGACGGCGCCAGCAGCTGCAGCTTGCCGAGGTCGACCTGCTTCTGCAGCGTCGCCTGGGCCTCGCCGCTGATGTTCTGGAAGTTGCTATCGCCCTGCGCGACCTCGATGTTGCCCTGGATCTTGTCCTGCCAGGTAAAGCCGAGGTTGCCCCACGCCTTGTCTGCAACGTTATTTTGGAAGTGGAGCTGCGCCTCGCTGCCCGCCGACAAGGCGAAGCCCGCGCCGACATCGAGCTTGCGCGATAGGTTGCCGGTGGCGCCGCCGGTGAAGTCCGGGCCGGCGTCCGACGAGAAGTCGAGGCTGCCCTCGATCTCGATGTTTCCCTTGAGGTAGTCGCTGTAATTGTAGCCGAACTTGCCGCCCTCGAGCTGGATCGCGTTGGGCGAGGTCAGCTGGCCGTGGACGGAGCCTCCCTTGACGATGGTCAACTCGCCGCGGGTCTGCTCCAGGCTGATGGTGCCGGTGATGGCGCCGCTGACCTCGTTGAGGTTGGTCGCGCCGTCGACCGTCAGCTTGCCGACCAGGAACTCGGCATCGCCGCCGTAGCCGTACTCGAACGTGCCGCGCAGGCCCCGGATGTCGCCGTCCATATCGGCAGTGATGTTGCCGCCTTGGCGCAACGCCAGCTTCGAAGGCACCTTGGTGGCCGAGAGCATGCCGCCCTGCACCGTGCCCTTGAAGGCGGTGCCCTTCACCCCTTGAGCCTCGCCGCCACGGCCGACATGCAGGCTGGCCGTCGCGTCCGGCATGCCGAGCTCGGCGTTGACGGGGCCGCTGTAGGTGACCTCGCCGGCGGCGTCGAGCGCGACATCGAGCGCGCCGCCGGCCAACAGCTTCACCTGGCTCGGCGAGCCCTCGCTGTAGGTCTTGCCGGCGCCGGTGATGGTGCCAAGGCCGCTGCCGACGATGCGGTCGGGCGTGCCATCTGCGACCACGGCCTCGCCCTGAATCCAGTCGCTGAGCCGCCACGGAATGCGCCCCGTGAGCTTGGTCACGTCGCCGTTCTCGATCTGGGCGTCGAAGCTGCCACCCTGTCGCAGGTACACGTTGCCCTGGACGTGGTGCTCCTTCTTCAGGGTCGCCGTGGCCACGCCCGCCACGGTCGTCAGCGGCACCGGGCCCGGCACCACCAGCGAGCCAGCGAGCCAGTCGCCATAGCGCCATTGGAAGATCCCGGCGAAGGTCACCGGCTCGTTTCGCGTCATCTGGCCGGTGATGACGCCGCCCTTCTCGAGCACGAGGTTGGCGCCGATCGGCTTCTCGTCGAGCATCTTGGCGGTCATCTGGCCGGTGAACATCTCTGGAGACTGGTTGCCCTCGAGGTCGAGCTTGCCGCCGAGCCAAGCGGCGCCATCCGAGGCGACCTCCCAATTGATGCTGCCGCCGATGGCGCCGATGTTGCTGTTGGTCATGCTGGCGGTGATGCTGCCGCCTTCCTTGAGCGAGAAGTGGCCGCCCAATTCCTTGCCATCGATGACCGAGCCGCTCGTGACTGGACCCTGGATGGCGCGGAATTGCTGGGAGCCGCCGGCTTCCACCATGCCGCTGAGCCACTTGTCGCCTTGGCCGTAGTGGAAGGGGATGGTGCCCTTGATGTCCTGCGCTTGGTTGGCGAGGACGCTGACGGTCACGGCGCCGCCCTCGACCAAACGCAGCTGATCGGTGGCGTCGAAGGGGCCCTTGAGCCCGCCTTGCAGCTTGCCGTTGAAGCTCGAGGCCGACGAGGCACCCTCGATGGTCAGCGTGCCCTCGACGAACTCCTGCACGCGCGCCGCGGTGGAGCCGGCGAAGGTGGTCGGTGTGTTGTTGGCGAACGTGACCTGGAGGCCCTGCGAGGGCAGCAAGGTGATGCCGGGGTTGCCGTCGAGCGGCTTCTCGACCAGGACGCCGCCATCGGCGGTGCCGCTGATGCTGGCGAACGCCGTGCGCTGGCTGATGTCGAAGGTGCCGCCGAGCCAGTCTTGCAGCTTCCAGTTGAGCTCGCTGCCGGCCTCGTAGGCCAGCGGCTGCGTGCCGACGACGAGGTCGACTTTGGCGGTGCCGCCCTCTTGCAGCTTGAGGTCGCCGGTGGCGATGTCTGGCGTGCCCTTGAGGGTGCCCGTCGCCGTGCCGCTGATGCCGTCGAAGAAGCGCGAGCCGGCTTCGGCGGTGACGCTGCCTTCGAGCCAGGTGCCGTAGCGGAAGTTGGTCGGACCTGTGAAGTCGACGATATTCGAATTCTCGACCGTCACCGCCAGCCCGCCGCCCTCGCGCAGCGTCATGCCTGCTTGGCCGGTCAGCGCCTTCTCGGCGACGACCTTCAGCGTGCTGGCTCCCTCTAGCTGATTGAAGTCGAGCATCTCGCCCGACACGGTGGCCTGGCCTTCGGCGAAGCCGGCGAAGCGGAAGTCGACCGCGCCGCGGTACTGGTGCGGCTGTCCATCTTGCAGGATCACCGTCAGCGAGCCCTCGGCGCCAGGCAACAGCGTGATCTCCGAGCCATTGCCGAGCGGCTTCTCGCTCAGGATCTGCGCCGAGAGCTCACCGCTGAGCTGGTCCACGCCGACCGACGACACCGGCTCGGCGATGTTCGCCTTGCCACCCAACCACTCTTGGTACTTCCAGTTGATGCTGCCGCTGACGCCGCGGAAGAGCCCAGCGTCGAAGTGGCCGGTCAGGGCGCTGCCCGGCTGCCCCGTCAGCTCGCCGCCCGGCGCCTGCCCGATGGGGAACGGTGCCTTGACGTCGGCCGGACCAGTGCCGGTGATGAGGTTGAGCGCGGTCGTCGGCTCCGCCACGTTGACGGTGCCCGCAAAGCGCTCGTGCTCCCACTTGAGCGGGCCCTGGAAGGTGTCGAAGGCGGCGTCCTTGACCTCGAGCGTGAACTTGGTGGCCTCGTCGGCGACCAAACTGACGCCCTGGCCGATGCCCTCGCCCGCGGTCAGCCAAGCGGCGGCGGTGCCGTCGATGGTGGCGAAATTCTCGCGGGCGTCGAACGAGAGGTTGCCGGCGAACTGGTCGCGCATGCTGAACTTCATCTGGCCCTGGGCCGAGACGAGGCGCTTCTGCTGGACGTCGGCGTGGATCTCGCCCTGCTCGACCTTGATCTCGCCAAAGGCCAAGCCGGCCTTGAGCGCGGCCTTGCCTGAGCCGGTCAGCTGCTCCCACGGCGAGGTCGGCGCCAAGTCGAGCTTGCCGACGGCGGTGCCGGCGCGGAAGTCCATGTCGACGTGGCCGCCGGTGATCTTGACGTCGGTGCCGCGCACTTGGACGGTCGCCGCGCCCTTGCTCAGCGTGATCTCATCGAAGCTGTGCGCTGCCATCAGCGCCGAGGTCGCCGTGGCGTTGATGTTCTCTTTGGTGGTCCCCTGCTCCAACACCGCGGTACCGCGCATGAAGTCGGCGAGCTGGAACTCGACCTTGCCGGCGGTCGACGCCAGCGTGCTGCCCTGGACGCTGACCGTCAGCTGGCCGTCCCAGACCTTGACCGGCGAGCGGTCGATCGGCTGATTCAGCCCGCCCGACAAGGTCATGTCGACCTTGCGCGACTGCAGCTCGACGCCGCCGGTGAAGCTGCCAGCGAAGACGTCGTCGTAGACCGCCTGACCGTTGCCCTCGAGCCGCAGCAGCTTGGTGTCGGCGATGTTGCCGCTCAGACCAGCCTTCTCGAACACCACGGGCTCTAGCCGGTTCTGGCCGTTGCTCTCGAACACCGCCTCGCCGGAGATCTGCTTGCCCTCGCCGTCCCAGGTGATCGACGCTAGGCCTTCTCCGTTGGCCAGCGCCGAGACCGAGAGCGCGAGGTCGCCCTGGATCTTCAGCTGGGTGCTGGCCTCCAGCGTGCCGGTGAGCGCGCCCTTCTGCAGCCGCGCCGTGTCGCCGAGCGCGATGTCGGCGCTCTGTTGGATGGCGACGCTGCCGGCGAGCTGCTGCCCGTCGAGCCGCGCCGCCAGCTTGCCGGGCGAGAACGGCGCCACCTCGATGTCGAGGCTGCCCGAGGCCTTGGCGTTGCCCTGGCTGTCGACGTCGACCGTCAACTGGCCACCCTTGAGCCACTCCGCCAGCCGCTCGCCGCGCAGGTCGGCGACGCCCAGCGTGCCATGGGCGGTGACTCCCGAGGGCCCGACGCTGGCGTCGATGCGGGCGTCGATAAGGTCGCCGATCTTGAGGTTGGCGTCGTTGAACGTCGCCGTCATCTGGCCGGCCTGCGAGATCTGGATGTCGCGGCTATCGCTCGACAAAACGGTGCCTAGCTTGAGGCTGCCGGTGGTCTTGCCGCCCTTGAAGGCGCCCGACTCGGTGTCGAAGAAGAAGGTCGCGTTGGGGTTGATCGTCAGCCCCGGCACGCTGAGCGAGGGCAGGTTGACGAGCTTGTTTCGCTCGACCGGCGCCTTGGGCATGCTCACGGTGACGGTGCGGCCGCCGAGGCTGACCACGACCTTCTCCGGGAACGTGGGCCCGGCCTCCTGACTGCCGCTGCCACCCTCGTTGCGGTGGATAGCACGGCGCTCGCGGTCGGCCTCAAGCCCGTCGACGAGGCCGCCGTCGGCGATGCGCTGGGCCGCGGTCTTGGCGACTTTCTCGGCGCGGTCGGTCGGCGCAGAGATGCCGGAGCGCCCGCCTGGGCCGCCCTGGCGCTGCTGCACGACGTGGACCAGCTCCTCGTAGATGACCTGGTCGCGCGCGCCATCGGTCCAGGCGTCGGCCTCGCCAAGCACGATGTCTTCGCCCCGCGTGAAGGCCGCGGCGTCGACCGCGCCGGCGATCTCGCGGGCGCCAGGATCGCGGTGGACCTTGACGCCACCGAGCTGCGTGTTCAGCGCCTTCTCGGCCTTCTGCCGCAGGCCGCCGTCGACGGTCTCGCCCTCGCCGAGCAGCGCGTCGATGCGCTCGCCAGGGTTGGCGCGCAGATCGGCCAGCTGCTGGCCGCGCTTCTTCAGGTCGCCGACGTGCTCTTCGAGGTCGCTCGCCACCTGCCCGATGCCGCGGGCGTCCACGCCAGCCTGCTCGGCGATCTGACTGGCGCGGTCCATCGCCTCGCCGAGGCCGGCGTCGCCGAGCTCCTTGACCGGGTCGAACTTGGCGACCTGGCCGGCGTTCTCGATGGCGTCGACGCTGCTGGTGCTGCGGCCCTGGGGCGGGATCGCCGCCTCAATGCCTGCCAACTCGGCGGTCAGGCCGAAGAGCGGCGAGCTCGACTCGGTGGCGGCCAAGCGGCCTGCGAGCTTGTCGCCGGCGTCGACGGCCAGGCCGGGCAGGGCGCCCTCGGGCCCTTGTTGGGTCAGCGGCGCGGCTGCGCTGGCGGCGTCGAGCGCCGCCGGGACCGCGTTGGGGCCGCTGACCTCGACCTTGGCGTCGCCGAGCGCGGGCGCGCCGATC
>SXGT01048487.1_pt1 | contig 13342 bp, 9 predicted proteins | sample 3176221 | NCBI WGS metagenome assembly SXGT01 (sample SAMN11356862, study PRJNA531348) | freshwater metagenome | isolation source: freshwater sample F1-120 | place: China: Fuxian Lake, Yuxi | collected 2017-12-25
AGCGAGAGCTGCACCGGGTCGCGCAGGAACTTCGCCGCCAGGCGCTGGATGGCCTCGTCGAGGGTCGCGGAGAACAGCATCGTCTGCCGGTTCTTCGGGAGCTCGTCGACGATCGCGTGCAGCTCCTTCGCGAAGCCCATCGAGAGCATCTCGTCGGCCTCGTCGAGCACGAGCGACTTCACGTGCGAGAGGTCGAGCGCGCGACGGTTGGCGAGGTCGAGGATGCGTCCGGGCGTGCCGACGACGATGTCGACGCCCTTCTCGAGCGCCTCGAGCTGGCCCTCGTAGGGCACGCCGCCGTAGATCGTGAGGTTGCGGGTGCCGCGGTTCGCGGACGCCGTCTTGATGTCGTTGGCCACCTGCAGCGCGAGCTCGCGGGTGGGCGCGACGACCAGGGCCTGCGGCTTGCCGGGAGCCGCCAGCTGGTCGTAGTCGGGGTCGTGCGGGGCGACGGTGCGCTGGATGACCGGGATGGAGAAGGCCAGCGTCTTGCCCGTGCCGGTGCGCGCCTGACCGATGAGGTCGGTGCCCATCAGCGCGACGGAGAGGGTCATCTCCTGGATGGGGAACGGGCTGCTGATGCCGACGGCGTCGAGCGCGTCGGCGATCTCGGGCATGACGCCCAAGTCGGTGAACGTGGTCACAGGATCTCGAATTCGTGAGGGAACAAAGGATTCTCGGGTCGAGTCGTGAGGCGGCGTCGACGACGGTGCGTCCGAGAGCTCACGACGGAGATACGGCCCCAAGGGCACCACCAGGGTACCGGTTGGGGCGTGCGTCCCGGGAATCAGGAGCCGAGTGGCGGGGGAGCGCTACGCTGCGGCGCATGGCCTCCCACGCAGAGTCGAGCGACCCGTCGGCCCCCGAGGACGCGGCGGCACCCCCGGACGACACGCCCGCGGCACCGGTCGCCAGCGCCCTCGACGACCCCGAGTACCGGCGCGGTGTCGTCGAGCTGCTCGGCGTCCTCGCGTTCGGCGAGATCAGCGCCTGCGAGCGGCTCGTCGCCGACTCCCAGATGGCCCCCGACCTGCGCAGCAAGGTCGAGGTCGCGACCATGGCCGCCGCGGAGTTCGACCACTTCGAGGTGCTGCGCGACCGCCTCGTCGAGATGGGCGAGGACCCCTTCGACGCCATGGAGCCGTTCGCCGGCACGTTCGGCGACTTCCACCGCAAGACCAAGCCCGCCGACTTCCTCGAGGGCCTGGTCAAGGCGTTCGTCGGCGACGGGCTGGCCGCCGACTTCTACCGCGAGATCGCCGCCTACCTCGACCCCGTCACGCGCACGACCGTCATCGACACGCTCAGCGGCACCGGTCACTCGGAGTTCGTCGTCGAGCAGGTGCGCGCCGCCATCGAGGCCGACCCCCGCGTCGGCGGCCGGCTCGCCCTCTGGGGACGTCGGCTCATGGGCGAGGCCCTCCGCCAGGCCCAGACGCTCGTCGCCGAGCGTGACGCGCTCAGCGCCGTGCTCGTCGGGGGCGTGGAGACCCCCGGCCTCGACCTCACCGCCATCTCGCGCATGTTCACCCGCATCACCGAGGCTCACACCGAGCGCATGGCCCGCCTCGGCCTGGCTGCGTAGGTCGCGCCGCGACGCCCTGCTCCGCCCCGCGCCACCCCGGGCCACCTCGCGCCGCCAGGGGGTAGGTGGCGCGCGTCTTGGCCGTGCTGGCGGTAGGTGACCCGCAGAACGGGCAGCGCTTGCCGCGCGCGACCTACCGCCAAGGGCGAGGATGCGCGCGCCACCTACCGCTCGGCTCGGCTCGGGCGGGCCGCGAGGCCGCGCTCAGCCGCGGACGTGGGTGAGCACCCAGTCGAGGAACGGCTTCCCGGCGCGCCAGTCCGCGCGCACCCGCTCGAGCAGCTCGGCGGTGTGCACGTACGGCTCGAAGCCGTGGTCGCGACCGAGCGTCAACGAGCGGTGCCGCAGCAGGTCGATGCGCGGGTGGTCGGCCGACCAGCCGCGCGGGGCGGTCTTCACCGCGTCGCCCCCGACCGTCCAGCCCTGGCGCTCGAGTCGGCCCAGGATCCGCTGCAGCCCGACCCCGAACGTCTCGTGGTCGACGGCCTCGCGGAACGACGCCAACCGCGCCGGCGGGGCCTGGTAGAACCCGACGCCGGTGCGCACGCCGGGCGCGCCGACCTGCACGTAGTAGCCGGTCGACGGGGCGACGGCCACGAACGCCCCCTGGTGCGTCTTGTACGGCGTCTTGTCCTTCGCGAACCGGACGTCGCGATAGGGACGGAAGATCTTGGCGGGGCCGAACTCGTCCTCGAGCGCCGCCGTGAGCGCGACCATCGGCGCCCTCACGGCCTCGTCGTAGACGTGCCGGTGCTCCTCCCAGAACGTCTTCGTGTTGTCGACCTCGAGGTCGTCGTAGAAGTCGAGCGCGGCGACGGGGAAGCCTGCGAAGGTCACGGGGGCGAGCCTAGGCCGGGGCTGCGGGTGCCGCCGCGTGACGGCACCCGCGTGCCGAGGACCTCAGTTCTCCTGCGTGACCGCGCCGAAGCCGACCTTGCGGCCGGTGTCGGCGACGAAGTACAGGTAGGCGACCTTGTCGGCCGGCACCGCGACCGTACGGTCCTTGTCGTCGGTGAGGCTGAAGACGGTCTCGTCCTTCAGCGCGGAGTCGAGCTTCGCGAGCACCGTGTCGGGCGCCTCGCTGGTCTCGACGGACAGCTCGCGGGCGGCGTGCTGGACGCCGATCTTGACCTCCATGGTCGGTCCTCTCTGACGTGCGGGTGGGGCGGGTGGGAGAAGGGGCTACTCGGCGCCGTCGGCGTCGGTGACGTCGCGCGGGAACCCGCCGATGCCCCGCCAGGCGAGCCGCCCGACGAGCCGCACGGCGTCCTGCTGCGACAGCGACGACGCCTCGGCGAGCCAGTTGCGGGCCCCGACGTGGCCCATGCCGACCAGGCTCACGGCGAGGAGGTAGGCGGCGTCCTGCGGCAGGCCGGTGTCCTCGCGGATGACCTCGGCGATCGCCAGCGCCGACTCGCGCACGACCCGGTCGACCTGCTCGCGCACGTCGGGGTCGTTCGTCAGGTCGGACTCGAAGACGAGGCGGAACGCCGCGCCCTGGTCGGCGACGTACTGGTACCAGAGCTGCATCGTCGCCTCGACGCGGTGACGGTTGTCCTGCGTGGACGCGAGGGCGCGCTTGATGTCGTCGACGACCTCGTCGCACGAGGACTCCAGCAGGGCGAGGTAGAGGTCGAGCTTGCCGGGGAAGTGCTGGTAGACGACCGGCTTGGAGACGCCGGCGCGCTCGGCGATCTCGTCCATCGACGCGGCGTGGTAGCCCTGCTCGACGAAGACCTCGAGTGCGACCTCCAGCAGCTGGGCGCGGCGGGCGCGGCGCGGCAGTCGGCCGGCGCGCGTGCGCAGGATCGGGGTCTCGCTCACCCGCACAGCCTAGTGCCCGGTCCCCACACGCTCGTCGGCGAGCACCCCGTGTCGGCGCGAGGCGTCCACGGGACGGACGTCGGTACCGCATGTCGGACGGTCGGGGAACAATGGACGACACGACCGGCGTTGTGCCGGACGTCCCCTTCACCGTCACTGCGAGGAGCAGCCGTGGTCGCCCCCATCGTGGAACCCGCCGACGAACTGACCATCGACGAGGTCCGTCGCTACAGCCGGCACCTGATCATCCCCGACGTCGGGATGGACGGGCAGAAGCGGCTCAAGAACGCCAAGGTGCTCGTGATCGGCGCGGGCGGGCTCGGCTCGCCGGCCCTGCTGTACCTCGCGGCCGCCGGCGTCGGCACGCTCGGCATCATCGACGACGACGTCGTCGACGAGTCGAACCTGCAGCGCCAGATCATCCACGGCCAGTCCGACATCGACCGGCCCAAGGCCGTCAGCGCCGCCGAGTCGGTCGCCGAGGTCAACCCGTACGTGAAGACGATCGTGCACGAGGCGCGTCTGGACAACGACAACGTCCTCGACATCTTCAGCCAGTACGACCTCATCGTCGACGGCACCGACAACTTCGCCACGCGCTACCTCGTCAACGACGCGGCCGTCATCCTCGGCAAGCCGTACGTGTGGGGCTCGATCTACCGCTTCGAGGGCCAGGTCTCGGTGTTCTGGGCCCAGGAGGGTCCGCAGTACCGCGACCTCTACCCGGAGCCGCCGCCGCCCGGCATGGTCCCCTCGTGCGCCGAGGGCGGCGTGCTCGGCGTCCTGTGCGCGTCGATCGGGTCGATCATGGTCACCGAGGCGATCAAGCTGATCACCGGCATCGGCGACCCGCTCATCGGCCGTCTGATGGTCTACGACGCGCTCGAGATGCGGTACACGACGCTGAAGATCCAGCGCGACCCCGAGGGCGAGCTGCCGACCGAGCTGCTCAGCGACTACGAGGCGTTCTGCGGTGCGATCAGCGACGAGGCCGCCGACGCCGCGGCCGGGTCGACGATCTCCGTCGCCCAGCTCGACGGGTGGCTGAAGGAGCGCAACGACGGCGGACGCGACTTCGTGCTCGTCGACGTGCGGGAGCAGGTCGAGCGGGACATCAACCACATCCCCGGCTCGATCCTCATCCCCAAGGGCGACTTCCTCAACGGCAAGGCCCTCTCGGAGCTCCCCGACGACAAGCAGATCGTGCTGCACTGCAAGTCGGGCGTCCGCTCCGCCGAGGCCCTCGCCGTCCTCAAGGGCGCCGGCTTCAAGGACGCCGTCCACGTCGCCGGCGGCGTCGTGGCCTGGGTCGACCAGATCGACCCCAGCCAGCCGTCGTACTGACCCACCCCGACGCCGCGGGTCGGGTGCCTCGAGCACCCGCCCGCGGCGTCGGTGCGTGTGGGGGCCTTCGGGTGTGTGAGGTCTCGTCTTGCTGGTGCGCTGCCGCAGGGGGTCTCGTCGTGGTGCTGCGCTGCCGCAGGAGGTCTGGGCTTGGTGGTGCGCTGCCGTGGGGGGTCTCGTCCTGCTGGTGCGCTGCCGCGAGGGGGCATGTGCTTGCTGTTGCGCTGCCTCGGCTGCGCTGGGGGTGGTCTCCGAAAGGGCCTCGACCGGGCGGCTGGGCGGGCGCTGGTCTGGGGTCTCGGGCTGTGGCCCGCGTCGGACGCAGGGATCTGCGTTGGTGCGTGGGACTTCAAGGCTTCTGCGTTTCCTACGGGATCCCGTCACCAACGCCGAAGCGTTCGGCCTTCTACGCGCGAATGAAGAGGCTTGGGTGCACTTTGGGGTGGGGTGACGAACGCTTCTCCCTTCTCGTGGCACGGTCCACGAGAAGGAAGCATCGTTGCCCCGTCTGACCCCTTCGGCGGTGGATGATCAACCGCAGAGGCGCTCCTGCGGTTGCAGATCCACCGATGGCCCGCGCAAACGCAGATTCTTGCGTCCCACGCGAGCCACAGCCCGAGAACCGAAGCCGCCGCCGCTCCCAGCCGCCCGGTCGAGGCCCTTTCGGAGCGCAGGACGAGTCGAAGCCGCACCGGCGCAGCCCCACCCGAGCGAGAAGCCGCACCGGCACAGCTCCACCTGAGCGAGAAGCCGCACCGGCGCAGCTCCACCCGAGCGAGAAGCCGCGCCAGCGCAGACCCACCCGAACGACAAGCCGCACCAGCGCAGCAGCAGGCCGAAGACGAGCCGCACCCACGCGCCCCCACCCGACCGAGAAGCCGCGCCGACGCATCCGCCAGGCATGATCGAGGGGTGGACGAGGCGTACGTCGAGCAGGTGCTGCGGCTGGTGGAGCGGATCCCGGCCGGGCGGGTGCTGCCGTACGGGCGGGTGGCGGAGGTGGTGGCCGGCGGGTACGGCCCGCGCTACGTCGGGCGGATCATGTCGCTGTACGGGCACGCCGTGTGCTGGTGGCGGGTGCCACGGGCCGACGGGACGCTGCCGGCGCCGCTGATGGTGGAGGCGCAGCAGCGGTGGGCGCAGGAGGGCACGCCGGTGCGCAACGGTCGGGTGCACGTCGCCGAGGCGCTGTGGGGCGAGGCGGGGGCGTCCTGAGGCTGTCGGAGCCCTCTGCTGGGATGGTCACGTGACCGTCGAGTACCGCATCCAGCCTCCCGAGCCCGCGACGGCGGCCAGGCGTGTGGTGCTCGACCCGAGCCAGCAGGCCGTGCTCGACCACGTCGCCACCGTGGGCGGGCCGCTCCAGGTGCTGGCGGGACCGGGCACCGGCAAGACGACGACGCTCGTCGAGCTGGTGGCACAGCGCGTGGAGTCCGGTGCGGTCGCGGCCGACGAGGTCCTCGTGCTCACGTTCAGCCGGGCCGCGGCTCAGGAGGTCAGGGCGCGCATCGCCAGACGGCTGGGCCGCACGGTGGCCACCACGCCGGCCATGACCTTCCACTCCTTCTGCTACGCGCTCGTGCGCGCCGAGCAGGACACCACCGACTTCCGCAGCCCCGTCTCGCTGCTGAGTGCGCCGGAGCAGGACGCGGTGCTCGCCGAACTCCTCGCCGGCACCGATCCGCAGGAGTGGCCCGAGGCGCTGCGGCCCGCGCTGCGCACGCGCGGCCTGACGGCGGAGCTGCAGCGTCTGCTGGGTGCCGCCCGCGCCCAAGGTCTCGACAGCGTCGACCTCCTCGCCGTCGGCCAGCAGACGGGGCGCGCCGACTGGCAGGCCGCCGCCCGCTTCTTCGACGACGTCACCTCCGTGGCCGCGTTCACCAACACGATCGACCACACCGACCTCGTGTTCCAGGCGGTCACGCTCCTGGACGACCCCGAGTGCCGGCGCCGCTGGCGCGACCGCCTGCGGCTCGTCGTCGTCGACGAGTTCCGGGACACCGACCCGCTGCAGGTCGCGCTGCTGCAGGCGCTGGCGGGCGACGGTCGCGACCTCGTCGTGGTGGGCGACCCCTACCAGTCCATCTACGGCTTCCGCGGCGCCGACGTCACAGGCATCCTGCGCTTCACCGAGCAGTTCGCCACGCCGTTCGGCGAGCCCGCGGTGCTCACCCTCGCGCGCACCAACCGCTACGGTGCCGCGATCGCGGCGGCGGTCCGCTCGGTCGTCGAGAACCGCGGAGCGGTCCCGGGGCCCGACGGTGACCGCCTCGCCGCGCTGCGCTCGCCGGCCACCGATCCCGAGCGGTCGGGCACCGTCGAGGTCCGCACGTTCTCCTCCGCCACGGCCGAGGCCGAGCACGTCGCGCTCCTGCTGCGCGAGGCGCACCTGGTGGCCGACCGTCCGGTCCCGTGGGACCGCATGGCGGTGCTCGTCCGGTCCTCGGCCCACCTCGACCGGCTCCACCGGGCGCTGTCCGCCGCGGGCGTGCCCGTCCAGGTGGCGGGCGACGAGCTCCCGCTCGCCGTCGAGCCCGCCGTGCGCACCCTGCTCGCCGCGCTGCACGCCGCCCAGACCCTGCACGCCGGCGAGCCGCTCGACCCCGAGGCCGCCACGTCGCTGCTCACCGGCCCGCTGGGCGCGATGGACGCGGCCGGCCTGCGACGGCTCGGCCGGGTGCTGCGTCGCGACGACGCCGCCGAGCACGGCCGGCCCCGACCCTCGCGCCTCCTCGTCGCCGAGGTGCTCGCCGACCCGCCCCGACTCGCCACGCTCCCTGCCGACGGCCCCGAGGGTCTCGCCGTGCAGCAGGCGCGACGGGTCTCGGGCCTGCTGGTGCGCGCCGTCGAGCAGCTCGCGGCCGGCGCGTCCGCGGAGGAGGTGCTCTGGACGTTGTGGGACGGCACCACCTGGCCGCAGCGGCTGCGCGCCGAGGCGGAGTCCGGCGGCGAGGGCGCGGCCCGGGCCCACCACGACCTCGACGCCCTCTGCGCGCTGTTCGCGGAGGCTGCCCGAGCCGAGGAGCGTGAGGCCCACCGCTCGGTGGGCGAGGTCGTGCTCGCCCTCGAGGCGCAGCAGATCCCCTCCGACACGCTCGCCCAGGCCCCCGACGACACCCGCGCCGTCCGGCTCATGACGGCGCACCGGTCCAAGGGCCTGGAGTGGGACCTCGTCGTCGTGGCCGGCGTGCAGGACGGTGAGTGGCCCGACACGCGCCTGCGCAGCAGCCTGCTGCAGCCCGAACGGCTGACCCGCGAGGGCGTGGCGCCCTACCCGAGCACGCGCTCGGCGATCGCGGAGGAGCGACGGCTGTTCTACGTCGCGTGCAGCCGCGCCCGCGAGCGGCTCGTCGTCACCGCCGTCGCCAGCGGCTCCGACGACGGCGACCAGCCGTCGCGCTTCGTGGGCGAGCTCCACACGTCCCTGACGCATCCCGACGAGACCCGCCCGGCGCGCCGGACGCTGCCCGAGACCGAGCACCGGCCCCGACGCGCGCTGTCGCTGCGCTCCGCCGTGGCCGAGCTCCGACGGATCGGGGAGAACACCGACGACCCCGCCGAGCGGCGGCGCGTCGCCGAGCAGCTCGCGCGGCTGGCCGGCCACCCGGCGGGTCGGGCAGCCCACCCCGACCGCTGGTGGGGGCTGGCGCCCCGCACGACCTCCGACGCCCCGCTGCGCCCCGCCGACCAGCCGATCCGGCTCTCGGGCAGCCAGGTGTCCGCGCTCGAGCAGTGTCCGCTGCAGTGGTTCCTCGACCACGAGGCCCGCGGCGCGCACGCCACCACGTCGGCGCAGGGGTTCGGCTCGATCGTGCACGCCATCGCCGCCGACGTCGTGCGCACCGGGGTCACGCCCGACGTCACCGCGATGTCGGCGCACCTCGACGACGTCTGGCACGAGCTCGACCTCCCGCCCTGGGTCGGCGCCCGCGAGAAGACCGCCGCCGTCGAGGCGCTCGGGCGGTTCGCCACCTGGCACACCGAGAACCCGCGCACCGTCGTCGCGGCCGAGCACCCCTTCGACGTCGAGGTCGAGGTCGAGGGACGCGCCGTCCGCCTGGGCGGGTCGATGGACCGGGTCGAGGTCGACGACGAGGGCGGCGTGCACGTCGTGGACCTCAAGACGTCCAAGAACCCGCCGTCCTCGCGTGACATCGCCGAGCACCCCCAGCTCGGCGTCTACCAGCTCGCGGTCGAGCACGGCGCCACCGCCGACGTCGTCCCCGACGGCCGCGCGGCCGGCGCGGAGCTGGTGCAGCTGCGCGTCGACGCCGCCGGCGCCCCCAAGGTCCAGCCGCAGGACGGCCCCCGCGACGACCAGCCGTTCTTCGCGGTGGAGCAGCTGCGCCGCAGCGTGCGCACCGTCGCCGAGGAGCAGCTGGTCGCCACCGCGTCGCCGAACGCCTGCGGCTGGTGCCAGTTCCGCCGGGTCTGCCCGGCCCACGACGACGGCGCCAGCATCCTCGTGCGCCAGCGCGGGCCGGTCGCGGGGGAGGAGCAGGCATGAGCCTCGTCCGCGACGCGCAGCACCTGCGCGACCTCGTCGGCATCCCGTTCTCCGAGCCGCAGGTCGCCGCCATCACCGCAGGGCTCGACCGTCCCGGCGCCATCCTCGCCGGCGCCGGCTCGGGCAAGACGACGGTCATGGCGGCGCGGGTGCTGTGGCTCGTCGGGCACCTCGGCGTGGCACCCGAGCGGATCCTCGGGCTGACCTTCACCAACAAGGCGGCCGCCGAGCTGGGGCAGCGGATCCGGGCGAGCCTGGAGCACCTGCCCGCCGACCCGGGCGACCCGTGGGGCGACGTCACGGCCTCGACGTACCACGCGTTCGCCGGGTCGCTCATCACCGAGCACGGGCTGCGGCTCGGCATCGAGCCGGACCTGCAGGTCGTCACCGACGCCTCGCGGTTCCAGCGGATGGCTCGCGTCATCTCCGCCTACGACCGCGAGCTGCGCTTCATCGGCACCCACGTGCCCACGCTGGTCGGCCAGGTCATGGCGCTGGACTCCCAGCTGTCCGAGCACCTCGTCAGCCCCGAGGAGCTGCGCCAGCACGACGCCGCCGTCGTCGCGGAGTTCGAGGCCGTCGGCAAGCCGGCCCTGCTGCGCGACGCCGCGCTGACCGCACTGAAGCGCAGCGAGCTCAGCCTCCTCGTGGAGGCCTACCGGGTCGCCAAGGCCGCCGACGGCGTCATGGACTTCTCCGACCAGATGGCGTGGGGCGCCCAGCTCGCGCAGCTTCCGGAGGTCCGGGCCGCCATGCTCGAGCGTTACGACGTCGTCCTGCTCGACGAGTACCAGGACACCTCCGTCGCCCAGCGCGACCTGCTGCAGGCGCTGTTCTCCGGACTCCCCGTCACGGCCGTCGGCGACCCCGCGCAGGGCATCTACGGCTGGCGCGGGGCCGCCACCGGCAACCTCGAGGAGTTCCTCGACGACTTCCCGGCGGCCGACGGCAGCCGCGGTCGCCAGTTCGCCCTCGTGGAGACACGACGCTGCGCGCCGGAGGTCATCGCAGCCGCCAACCACCTCGCGCAGCCGTTCTACGCGTCGTCGTCGGTGGTCTCGCCGCTCGTCTCCGCCGCCGACCTGACCGGACGCGTCGACGTCGCGGTGCACCGCACCGTCGACGAGGAGATCGCCGCGCTCGTTGCCGGCGTCGTCGCCGAGCACGACCGCGGTCGACCCTGGGCCGACATCGCCGTCCTGGTGCGGGTGGCCCGCGAGAACGGCGAGATCGTCAAGGCGCTGCGCGACGCGCACGTGCCGTTCGAGATCGTCGGCCTGGCGGGGCTGCTCGTGCAGCCGGAGGTGCTCGACGTCGTGTCCCTGCTCGAGGTCGTCGAGGACGTCACGGCGAACCCCGCGGTGCTGCGGCTGCTGGCCGGGCCGCGCTGGAACGTCGGGCCTCGCGACCTCGCCCTCCTCGGTCGACGTGCCGCGACCCTGAGCGGACGCGGGCACGGTGCCCAGGACGACGCGACGCTCGCCGAGGAGCTGGCGCGGGCCGTCGAGGGCACCGACCCCACCGAGGTCGTCTCGCTCGCCGAGGCGCTCGACGACCCCGGCGACCTGCCCTACGACCCGCGCGCGCTCGACCGCTTCGCCGACCTGTCGCGGGTCGTGCACCGCGTCCGTGCGCACGTGGGCGAGCCGCTGCTCGACCTCGCGCGTCGCGCCGTCCGCGCGCTCGACCTCGACGTCGAGCTCGAGGCCGGCGACGTCGAGGGCGCGTCCGACAACCTCGCGACGTTCCTCGACGCCGTGGCCGACTACGGGGCCACCGACCGGTACGCCTCGCTCACGGGCCTGGTGACCTACCTGCGGGCGGAGTCGGAGTTCAACGAGGGCATGGAGGTCACGACGCCCTCGGAGGCCGACTCGGTCAAGCTGCTCACCATCCACCGCTCCAAGGGCCTGGAGTGGGGCGCGGTGTTCGTGCCCCTCGTGTCGAGCAGCGTGTTCCCGTCCGGTCGTGGCAGGCCGAGCTGGCTGACGAACGGCAGCGCGCTGCCGACGTCGCTGCGCGGCGACGCGGCGAGCCTGCCCGACCTCGCGGAGTGGACGCCGACCGCGGGCAAGGAGCTGCGCGCGGCGAGCCGCGAGGCCGACCTGCTCGAGGAGCTGCGCCTCGGGTACGTCGCCTACACCCGCGCCAAGGAGCGCGTGGTCGTGAGCGGCCACTGGTGGGGACGCACCCAGCTGAAGCCGCTCGGACCGTCGGACTTCCTGCTAACCACGCGCGACTGGCTCGCCGAGCAGGGGATCGCGCCGCTGCACTGGGCGGACCCGCCCGCCGACGACGAGACCAACCCGCACCTCGTGCTCGCCGACGGGATCGCGTGGCCGGTGGAGCCGCCGGCTCTCCACGGGCGGCGAGCGCTCGCCGCGGAGGTCCTGGCCGCCCTCGACGGGGGAGCGGCGCCGGTGCCCGAGCTGCCGGTCCCCGGCGACCGGGTGGCCGAGCTCTCGCTCGAGATCGACCTCCTCCTCGCCGAGGCCGAGGCGGCGCAGGCCGAGGCGCGCCCCGTCGAGCTGCCGTCCACGTTGTCGGCGACGGCCGTGCTGGCGCTGGCGCAGGACGAGTCGTCGTTCGCGCGCACGCTGGCCCGGCCGATGCCGCGCCAGCCCTCGGGCGCGGCGCGGTTCGGCACCCGGTTCCACGCGTGGGTCGAGTCGCACTACGGCCAGCGACCGTTGCTGGAGCCCACGGAGCTGCCGGGTCAGGGCGACGTCGAGCTCGCCGACGACGCCGAGCTGGCCGACGTCATCGAGCGGTTCGAGTCCGGCCCCTACGGGCACCGCACGCCGCACACGATCGAGGCGCCCTTCTCGATGCTGCTGGCGGGCCAGCAGGTGGTCGGCCGCATCGACGCCGTCTTCGCCACGACCACGGCGGCCGGCCGGGGCTTCGAGGTGGTCGACTGGAAGACGAGTCGGCAGGCCGACGCCGACCCGTTGCAGCTCAGCCTGTACCGGGTGGCCTGGGCCGAGCTGCACGGCGTCGACCCCGCGCTCGTGTCGGGGGCGTTCTACTACGTGCGGCTCGGCACGGTGGTGCGGTACGCGCCCGAGGACCTGCTCGACCGCGAGGCGCTCGAGGCGCTGCTCGCGCCGGGCGACGGCCCCGGGCCTAACCTGGCAGGGTGAGCGCCTCGACCTCGTCCGCGACCCCGCCGTTCGCCTTCGACCGGGCCCGCCACGACCGCGCGGGCCTGCTGCGGGCCGACGACGCGTGGGACGGTCCCGGGGTGCGCGTGCTGGTGCTGGGTGGTGAGCACGTCGCCACGGTCGACGGGCCCGCCCTGCGTTGGCTGCCGCGTGACGAGGCGCCGGAGGGCACGTGGATCTTCCTCGGCGATCTCGACGGGGTGCCGCACGCCGCCGTCGTCGTCGAGCGCGTGCCACAGGACCTGACGCCGGTGAGCATCCGCGTCCTGGCGCCCCTGCTCGGTGCCGACGACCTCTCCTTGGCGGTCCACGCCGTCGGGATGGCGCGCTGGCTCGCCGCCACCCCGTTCTGCCCGCGCTGCGGCGGAGCCACCGAGATCCGGTCGGCCGGCCACCTGCGCCGGTGCACCGTGTGCGGCACCGACCACTTCCCGCGCACCGACCCCGCCGTCATCATGCTCGTCACCGACGACCAGGACCGCGCGCTCCTCGGGCACCAGGCCAGCTGGCCGGAGGGCCGCTGGTCGACACTCGCGGGGTTCGTCGAGCCCGGGGAGACGCTCGAGGACGCCGTCCGCCGCGAGGTGGCCGAGGAGTCCGGTGTCGTCGTCGGCGACGTGGCCTACGCGGGCAGCCAGCCGTGGCCCTTCCCGGCGAGCCTCATGGTCGGCTTCTTCGGTCGGGCGACGGCCACCGACATCGAGGTCGACGGCGTCGAGATGGCGGCGGCCCAGTGGGTCACCCGCGCGCAGCTGCGGGCGCCGGGCGAGGCGGGCCCGCTGCTGCTCCCGCCGAGCGGGGTCTCGATCTCCAGCTGGCTCATCGAGAGCTGGTTGGGCGAGCGCATCCCTGCCGGCTGGTACTGATGTCGGGGCGGTAGGCCGCACGCGGAGCTCGAGCGAGCGGTGGCTGGCGCGC
>SXGT01059436.1_pt1 | contig 13342 bp, 9 predicted proteins | sample 3176221 | NCBI WGS metagenome assembly SXGT01 (sample SAMN11356862, study PRJNA531348) | freshwater metagenome | isolation source: freshwater sample F1-120 | place: China: Fuxian Lake, Yuxi | collected 2017-12-25
GCCGGCGGCCGGGCGGGTGCGCTCTCGCTGCTCCCCGTGCCGCGCGCCGCCATCGGCGACGGTGCACTCGTCGCGTGGTTGCGCGAGCGCCTCGACGAGCCCGCGCTCGTGTTCGCATGCGGCCTCCGACGGTCGGGGGCGTTCGCGACCCCGGTGCTCCAGCTCTTCCGGCCCGACGGCACGGCCGTGGGGTACGCCAAGCTGGGCTGGGACCCGGTGACCCGAACACAGGTTGCGGCGGAGGCGGCGGCCCTCGTCCGGACCGTGGGGCTCGCGACGCTGCGCGCCCCCCGTCTGCTGGCCGCGGGGACGAGCGATGACCTCGAGGTGTGCGTCACCGCACCGATGCCGCCGCGGGTGCAGCGCCTCTCCGCCGACTTCGTTCCCTCGGCGGCCGTGCTGCGCGAGGTGGCCTGCCTCGACGGAGCTCTCGAACGAACGGCGCTCGGCGCGAGCGTCGCGGTCGCCCGCGCGCGTGCCGCGATCGGATCCCTCCCGGACCCGGTCGCGGGCGAACTCGACTCCGTCCTCGACGAACTCGTCGAGACGCACGGTGCCACGGAACTGGAGTTCGGCCGCTGGCACGGCGACTGGGTGCCGTGGAACATGGCTCGCGACCCCGAAATGCCTCGGTCGGGCACGCCGGGGTCGGGCGCGCTGTGGGTGTGGGATTGGGAGTACAGCCGGTCGCCGGCACCGCTGGGATTCGATGCGCTCCACTGGCACTACCAGCTCGCCCATGTCGTGGCGGGCCGCGCCGCGGCCGACGCGATGCTCGACGCAGCACGGGCAGCGCGCGGTCGGCTCGAAGAGCTCGGGCTCGACGACGCGGCGATCGCGGCGATCGCGGCCGCGCACCGCCTCGAGGTCCGCCTGCGTGCGGAGGTCGCGGTCGCGGCGGGCGCCGCCCGCGAGCCCGTCTGCGACGTCCCGGCGGCGCTGCTGCTCCGCCCCGAGGGGGGCGGGCGCGTGCCCCGAGGGATCCGGTGACGAGCACCGACGACGACCACGACGAGTCCGGGGGCGCCACCCCGAGGTCGTGGTCCGCCGACGCCGACGATCAGCGGAATCTCGAGGCCGTCGCGCGTGGCGGCGCGCTCAACCTGGTCGGTGCCGTGGTCTATGGCGCCACCCAGTTCCTCCTGCTCGCAGTCGTCGCCAACGGGCTCGGTGCCGAACGCGCCGGCGAGTTCATCACCGCGATCGTCGTGTTCAACATCCTCGCCAAGGTCTGCGAACTCGGCGGCGCCACTGGGTTGGTGCGGACGGTGAGTCACCGACGCGCCACGGGCGATGTCCATGAGTTGCACGCGATCGCGATGGTCGCGGTCGGGGGCGCGCTCGCGGCAGGGGTCGTCGCCTGCGGCACGCTCTGGGTCGTCGCTCCGGGCCTGGCCCAGTTGTTCGCCACCGGGGGCGACGTCGATCGGATCGCCTCGCTGCTGCGATCGCTGGCGCCGTTCCTGCCGTTCGCGGCTGCCTATTCGGTCGTGATCCAGGGGACGCGCGGTTTCGACACGATGGTGCCGCAGGTGGTGATCGAAAAGATCGCCAAGTCGAGCGCGCAAGTCGCCGCGGTGCTCGGCGTCGTGGTCTTCGGTGGCGACGTCCGCGCCGCGCTGCTCGTCTGGGCCGGCGTGCAGTTGCTCGCGCTCGTCCCGGCGGTCGTCGTGGGCCGGCGGTTGATGCAGCTTGCCGAGTCGGCAGGCGTCGGGCAACGGCGGCGGATCGATCTCGGGATCACCCGGTCGTTCCTCGCCTTCTCGTTGCCGCGCTCGCTCGGGCAGGTCTTCCAGGTCACGATCCTGTGGTTCGACACGCTGCTGATCGCGGCGATCCTCGGAACGACCGAGGCCGGCATCTACGGGACGGGGACGCGGTACTTGCTCGTCGGATTGTTCGCGTCGGAGGCCATCATGCAGGTGCTCGGGCCGCGGATCAGCGGTTTGCTCGCGCGCGCCGACCGGCGGGAGGCATCGAGGCTGCTCACGACGGCCGCCGCCTGGCAGACCGCCGTCGTGTGGCCCGTCTACCTGCTCGTGATGACGTTCCCGGGTGCGTTGTTGGGTGTCTTCGGCGAGGAGTTCCTGGCAGCGCGGTCGGCGCTGCTGTTCCTGTCGATCGCGATGCTCCTGGCGTCACCCTTCGGACCGTCCGACACGGTCGTGCTGATGAGTGGCCGGTCGCGCCAGAGTCTGTTCAACACGCTCGTCGCCGTGGTGGTCAACGTCGGCGGCAACCTGCTGTTCGTGCCGCTCTACGGCATTCCGGCGGCGGCCGCCGTCTGGGGGACGACGATCGTCATCGCCGCCGTGCTCCCCGCGTGGCAATCGCGCCGCACCCTCGGCGTCAGCCCGTTCGGTCGCGGGCCGCTGATCGCCGCCGTTGCCGCGACCGCCGCGTACCTGCCACTCGCGCTCGTCGCGCGAGTGGGGTTCGGCGACCGCCTGGCCGCGCTCGGCGTCGCGGCCGCAGCGGCCACGGGCGCCTATGTGTGCATTCTGCGGAGATTCGGTGCGGACGTGCAGTTGGAAGTCCTCTTCAGGGCGATCGTGCGGAGGCCGACGCGTACAGTTGACGGCTCGTGGCGGCGCGCGGGGTCGTCGGCCGACCAGACCAGCTGAACGTCGGGCCAAGCGCCTCGACCAGTTTCACCCGTGACCCCTGTGGAGCCCGGCATGGCATCTCCCGACATCGAGACCGGTTTCTCGGCCGCCTACTACCTGTCGGTGTTCAAGCGCCGCCGCGTCATCATCGCTGCGTGCGCCGCCGCGGGTCTCGCGCTCGGCGCGGGCTACGCGTTCTCGGCCTCGGCCTCCTACACCGCGACCTCGTCGGTGCAGATCAAACCGATCACCGCCGACCCGTTCGTGTCGGGCGACATCACCAAGCAGATCAACGCCGCGACCGAGGCGAGCCTGATGGACTCCACGGTGGTCGCCGAGTTGGCGGCACCGGTGATCGACAACGGTGAGACCGCCGACCAGTTGATCCGCCACCTCACCGTCGAGAACCCCCCCGACACCCAGATCCTCAACGCCTCGTTCGTGGCCGCGACCCCCGAGGCCGCGCAAGGCGGCGCGCGGGCGTTCGCCGACGCGTACCTCGAGTACAAGCGGGCGCAGGCCGAACGATCGCGCGACGCTCGGCTCGCGAGTCTCGCCGTCACGGCCGCTGCGCTCGGCGAGAGCATCGACGACGTCACGAACCGGCTCGACGCCAACCCGAACTCCCCGACCTTGCTGAACGAGCTGAGCGACCTGCGGTCGCAGTTGCGACAGAACGAGGCCGACGCAGCCGAGATCCAGTCGATCGCGATCGACCCCGGCGAGGTGATCAAGCCGGCGCGATTGCCGAGCGCACCCGACGGCGTCTCCACGCCCGTGACGATGGTTGCGATGGCGATGCTCGGCCTGTTCGGCGGCCTCGCGGTCGCACTGGTGCGACACCGCACCGATCGCTTCGCTCGCCGCCGCGACGACTTCGTCGAGGACTTCGGTTTCGCCCCGCTCGCCGAGGTCCCGGCGCGGCCCGGGCGTGCCGCCGCGACCCGGCCCGGCCGCTCGGGCGCACCCGAGGTGCGCCCGCTCCAACTCGCGAGCCGCGGACCCGTCGCCGACGCGTACCGCCAACTCCGTCTCCGGCTGTGGCCGCGGCGCCCGGCCAAGATCGGCCGGCTGCTGATCGCGTCCAGCGTGGATGCCGCGGCGCCGGCGGCGCTCGCTGCGAACCTCGCGGTGAGCCTCGCGCAGGCGGATTGGAGCGTCTTGCTCATCTGGCCGGATCATCGCCGCGACGTCCCCGCGATCGACGGTCTCGCCGACCGCGACGCGGTCGCCGTGATGCCGTGGAGCCGCATCGCGACGGCCGAGACGGGAGCGGTCGACCCGACCCGACTCGTCGCAGTCGTCGAGTCGCTGGCGGAGCGTTACGACATCGTACTGATTCCCGGGCCGCCGCTGTCGGAGTCGGTCGACGCGCTCGAACTCGGCTCGGAGGTCGACGCGGTACTCCTCACGTTCGACCCGACGAGCGAGCGTCGCAAGCGGCTGTCCGACTCGATCGAAGCGTTGCGGGGCGTCGGTGCCGACATCGCCGGGGTCGTGATCGACCCGGTCCCACCACGGTGGTGATCGGGGCGCCGAGGGCGATCGGGACGAGCGCGTCGTGACGCGACAGCCCACGTGGCGACCTCGCCGAGCGCGTCGGCGCGTTGCTCGCGGCACGCCGTATCGCGTGCTCCTCGTCTGTTCCTCCGGCGGTCATCTCGCGCAGTTGCACCGCCTCGAGCCGTGGTGGTCCGCGCACGAGCGGGCCTGGGTCACGTTCGACAAGCCCGACGCGCGCACGCGGCTCGCCGGCGAACGGGTGCACTTCGGCCACCACCCGACCACCCGGAACCTGCCCAACCTCGCCCGCAATGCGCGGCTGGCCTACACCGTGTTGCGCCGTGAGCGTCCCGACGTGATCGTGAGCGACGGTGCCGGGCTCGCGGTGCCGTTCTTCTGGCTCGCTCGCTGGTTCGGATGCAAGACCGCGTATCTCGAGGTGTACGACCGGGTCGATTCGGCGACGATGACCGCGCGGCTGTGTCGCCCGCGGACCGACCTGATGCTCGTCCAGTGGCCCGGACAACTCGACCTCTATCGCGGCGCGGTGCTCGCCGGGTCGGTCTACTGAGGCGGCCATGGAGATCCCGTACGTGTTCGTCACCCTCGGGACCGACCACCACCGATTCGACCGCCTCGTCGACTGGATCGATGCGTGGTGCGAGCTGCATCCCGATGTCGCCGTGCTCGTGCAGCACGGCAGTTCGCGGGCACCCCGACGCGCGCTCGCCGTCGCCGACGTGTCGGCCGAGCGGATGGGCGAACTCCTCGGGTGCGTCCCCGCCGTGGTCACCTGCGGGCCGGGCACGATCATGGAGTGTCGGCTCGCGGGCGTCCGGCCGATCGCCGTACCGCGTCGGAGCGTCCTGCACGAGGTGGTCGACGACCACCAGGTCGCGTTCGCTCGTCAGCTCGCCCAGACCGGGCTCGTGGCGCTCGCCGAAGACGAAGTGACGTTGGGCGCGGCGCTCGACGCCGTCGTCGCCGACAACGCGCGGTACCGATTCGTTCCCGACGACGACGGTGTCCCCGCGGGCGTCGCGCGGGTGGGTGCGTTGATCGATGACCTCGTGTGGGGCCCGGGTTGACCGCGACGATCGCGCCGCGTCCGGTCGCGGCGCGTGCCGCGCTGACCCAGCCGGGTCTCGCTCCCGCGGGCTGGCCGCTCGCGCTCGTGGGGACGGGAATGCCCCTCATGTTCTTCCTCGGGTTGCACGCGTTCGTGTGGGTCGTGCCCGCGTTCGTGTTCGGGGCCCAACTCCTCGAACAACGAAACCTGCGGGTCCCGGTCGCCGCGGTTCCGCTCGGCCTGCTCGTCGTGTGGATCCCGCTCGGCGCCCTGCGTCTGACTCCGAGCGAACTTCCTCTCTTCTCGTACCGGTTCCTGCTGTTCGCGTCGACGTTCGCGACGCTGCTGTGGATCGTCAACACGTCGCAGTCCGAGTTCTCGAACGCGACGCTCGTCCGGCACATGTCGCGGCTGTGGATCGCGCTCATCGGATTCGGCTACCTCGCGATGCTGTTTCCCCGCCTGTCGGTGGCGTCGCCGTTCCAGATCGCGGCGCCCGGCCCGATCGTGAGCAACCCCTTCTTCTTCGACCTGACGCGGCTGCGATTCGCCGAGTTGCAGACGCTCGTCACGATCGAGGCGGCTCGGCCGGCCGCGCCGATGGCGTACGCGAACGGCTGGGGTTCCACCGTCGGTCTGCTGACGCCGTTCTTCGCCCTCGACTGGCTCGTCGCCGTGGATCCACGGCGACGTCGGGTCGGCTGGATGCTCGCGGTCGCGGCGGTCGTCCCGATCGTGGTCTCGGTGAACCGAGGCCTGTGGCTCAGCCTCACGGTCGCGGTCGTGTACCTCGCGGCGCGCCGCGCCCTGCGGGGCGACCTCCGCATGATCATCGGCGTCGGGATCGCGCTCGTCATCGTGCTCAACGCGGTCCTGTTGTCACCGCTCGGCGCGACGGTGCGCGAACGCTTCGAGGACCAGGACCAGAGCAACTCGACCCGGGTCGCGCTGTACGAGGCCGCGTTCGACTACGCGCAGAAGTCGCCGCTCGTCGGTTGGGGCACGACGATCGACATCGGGCTCGGCAAGCAGCTCGGCACCCACGGTCTCGTTTGGTACTCGATGTTCGTGCACGGTTTCCCGGCACTGATCTTCTTGCTCGCCTTCGCGACCTTCGCGGTCCTGGGCACCGCGCGGGCGCCGACGCAGACCTCGATGTTCGCGCATCTCGTGGTCATCATCTTCGTGACCCAATTGCCCTACTACGGGCTCTTGCCGCAGGTGCTGGTCGTCGCGATCGCGGTCGGCGTGTCGCGGCGCGAGTACGACGCGGTGTTCGCCCGGCGAAGGCGCAGCGGCGCGCCCGAGCACTGAAGCGAATTTCCGGTTAGCCTCCGCTCGTCCGCATGGTGGCGGTGGGGTGTACGAGACGGCGCGCGGAGCACAGGACGTGCGCGCGCGACGCAGTTCGCGGAGTGTGCAGGGTGGGGTCAGTCGGGGCGCGAGGCCGGCGCAGTCGTGCTGCGTACGTGCGTGCCGTCGCGGCGCTCGTCGTCGCAGGCGTCGTCGGGGTCGTGAGCTCCGCGGTCCTCGCGCCGCGCGCGGACGCCGCGACCATCCTGTACCGGGCGACACCACTCGCGGGCTATCAGACCAACGGCATCGTGCGTGCGGTCCTCGTCGTCGGCGACACGATCTACGTCGGCGGGACCTTCACCCAGGTGCGCGGCCCCAATGGCACCCCCGTGGTCGGCCGGGTGACCCTCGCCGCGTTCGACCGGGCGAGCGGTGTGCTCCGGACCGGGTTCAGCGCCGACACGAACAACGTGGTCCGGTCGCTCGCCACCGACGGCACGGCGCTCTACGTCGGTGGTTCCTTCACCACGATCCGAGGTCTCGCCCGGTCGCGGATCGCCAAGGTCGACCTCGCGACCGGAGCGGTGTCGGCGTGGACCGCGAACGTCAACGGCATCGCCTATGCGATCGGGATCTCGGAGAACCGCCTCTTCGCGGGCGGGACGTTCTCGATCGCGGCGAACCAGCCGCGCTCGCGGCTCGCGGCCTTCGACACCACGACGGGCGCGCTCGACCCGTTCAATCCCGGCGCCGACAACACGGTGAACGCGCTCGCGTTCTCGCCCGACCAGCAGACGGTCTACGTCGGCGGCAACTTCGCGAACATCGCCGGTACCGCCCGTTCCTGGCTCGCCGCGCTGACCCGCACCGGCACCATCCGCCCGATCACGTTCCAGTACCTCACCTACCAGATCCTCGACCTCGACGTCTCGCCCGACGGAACGCGCGTCTTCGCGGCGCAGGGGGGCTACGGCAACCAGGCCACCTCCTACAACGCCGTCACCGGTCAGCGACAGTGGTTCCAGGTCGCCGAGGGCGACGTGCAGACCGTTCGGTATGCCGGCGGCGAGGTGTACTTCGGATTCCACGAAGGATTCGCCGGAAACTTCGACGTGCGGATGCGCGCCGCCGACGCGCAGACGGGCGCGCTCGACACGGCGTTCCTGCCGACGATCAACAGCTTCTGGGGTGTCTGGGACATCGCATCCACCTACGATCAGCTCGTCATCGGTGGCGAGTTCACGCGCGTGAACGGGGTCAACCAGCAGGGCGTCGCGATCCTGCCCTCGATCTTCGGGCCCGACGGCGTCGCGCCGAGCGCTCCGTCGCCGTTCACCGGAACCGTGACGGCGACGAGCGTGGCGCTCACCTGGGGCGCCTCGACCGACAACACCGCGATCGAGGGGTACCGGGTCTTGCGCGACGGCGTGCAGATCGGATTCGCGACGACGACGAGCTTCGTCGACGCCACCGCCGTCGGCGGGTCCGAGTACCAGTACGTCGTGCAAGCTGTCGACGTCGCGGGCAACGAATCGGCTCCGAGCGCGGCGTTCGTCGCTCGAACTCCGGTCGCTTACGTGGCTCCCGGCGCGATCTGGCGTTACCGCGACAACGGGTCCGACCAGGGCACTGCGTGGCGCACCGCCGGCTTCGACGCGAGCAGCTGGGCGAGCGGCGCGCAGGAGTTGGGGTACGGCGACGGCGACGAGGCCACCGTCGTGTCGTTCGGGCCGAACGCGGCGGCGAAGTACCGCACGACCTACTTCCGGCGCACCTTCGACGTCGCCGATCCCGCGCGCGTGTTGAGTCTCGCCGCGCGACTGATCCGCGACGACGGCGCGGTCGTTTATGTCAACGGCACCGAGGTGCTGCGGTCGAACCTGCCGGCGGGGACCATCACGTCGGCCACGTATGCGAACGGGGTCGTCGACGGCGTCAACGAGCGAACGCCGGTGGCGTTCGCGATCGATCCCGCGCGTCTGGTCGCGGGAACGAACACCATCGCGGTGGAGATCCACCAGAACTCCGGCGGGAGTTCCGACATCAGCTTCGCACTCGAGCTCGACGCGACGCTCGGGGCCGCCGATGTCGCGCCGCCATCGGCCCCCACGTCGCTCCACGTCGCCGACACATCGGCGTCGACCGCGTCGCTCGCTTGGAACGCGTCGACCGACGACGTCGGCGTCGAGGACTACATCGTCCTGCGCGACGGTCTGCCGATCGCGACCGTCGCGGGCCCTGCGCATCTCGACACCGGACTCGCCGCCGCGACGGCCTATACGTACGAGGTCATCGCTCGCGACGCGGCCGGAAACGTCTCGCCGCCGTCGGGCGCGGCCGTCGCGACCACGCGTCTGCTCGCACCCGCGAACCTCGCGGTGACGGCGACCACGCCGAACTCGATCACCCTCGGCTGGGACCCGGTCGCGGGTGCGGTGGGCGGATACCGCGTCGCGCGCGACGGCGCGGCGGTCGCGACGACACCGACGCCGGGATTCACCGACGCCGACCTCGCCGACGGAACGACGCACCAGTACACGGTGACGGCGATCGACGCCGCGGCACGCGAGTCGGCCCCCTCGGCCCCGGCCCTGGGAACGACCCCCGATGTGACCGCACCGTCGGTCCCCGCGGGCCTCGTGGCCACCGCGGTGACCGACGTGCGCGTCACGATCGCGTGGGACCCGGCGAGCGACAACGTCGCCGTCTCGGGGTATCGCGTCCTGCGCGACGGTCTCGAGGTCGGGACCGCGACGGCCACGACGTTCGTCGATGTCGACCTCACCCCCGAGACGCCGTACGAATACACGGTGGTCGCGCTCGACGCGGCCGCGAACGGGTCGACGCCGTCGGCGCCCCTCGTCGTGACGACGCTCGCCTTCGTCTCCGACCTCCCGCCGAGCGCGCCGACCGGGCTGCGCGCGGTGAGCGCGACCAGCAGCACGATCACGCTCTCGTGGAACGCGGCGATCGACGATGTCGGGGTCACCGGCTACGAGGTCCGCCGCAACGACATCGTCGTCGCGAGCACGACCGCGACCGGCTGGGTCGACACCGGGCGTCCGCCGAACACCGCAGCGACCTATGTCGTCGTCGCGCTCGACGGTGCCGGGAATCGATCGGTGCCCTCGGACCCGCTCGTCGCGGCGACCTTGCCGACGACGGCAACGTTGATCGCAACCGACGCGACCTGGCGGTACCTCGACAATGGCAGCAACCAGGGAACGGCGTGGCGGGCCGTCGGCTTCGACGCGTCGACCTGGCTGTCGGGGACGGGCCAGTTCGGATACGGCGACGGCGACGAGGAAACGGTCGTATCGTTCGGTCCGAACGCCGCCGCGAAGTACATCACCACGTACTTCCGGTCGACCTTCGCGGTCGCGAATCCGGCGAGTGCGCAATCGCTCACGCTGTTGCTCCAGCGCGACGACGGTGCCGTCGTCTACCTGAACGGGGTCGAACTCGTCCGGTCGAACCTCCCGGCCGGAACCATCGTGAACACCACCCGGGCGACGACGAACGTCGAAGGTGCCGCCGAAGCCGCGTGGACCGCCTTCACGGTTCCGGCGAGCGCGTTGGTCGCGGGCCAGAACGTCGTCGCCGTCGAGGTCCACCAGCAGTGGGCGGGCAGCTCGGACCTGTCGTTCAACCTCCAGATGATCGCGAACCAGTAACGGCGGTCGCGGTGGCCGCGCCGTGCACGACTCGGATGTTCTGCGCATCTCGGTACATTGCGCCCGAGTGCGAACGCGCAACGTGGCAGCGCGGTGACGATCCATGATTTCGGCGGCGAGCTCCGGTACCCTTCGGCCTTCCGTTCGAGCGCCGATGGAATCGGTGAATTCGAAATCGATGAAGTCGAAATCGATGAAGTCGAAATCGATACGACCGAAGTCGGTGTGGCGCGCGAGCAACGTTGCGCGGTGCCCGATTCGATCGTCGGAGCGTCCGGTCGACAGGGAGGTCGGGATGAGCGAGCAACGCATCCAGCGACCCATCGCCGTCCAGGCAGCGCGGGAGGCGGCGAAGTGGGCGATCCGCCGCGGCGGTGTCTTCACCGCGGACCGGCGCCCGCTCCCCGACTTCTTGTTGGTCGGTGCCAAACGCGGCGGCACCACCTCGTTGTGGCGCTACCTGCAGGAGCATCCCGCGGTGCTCCCCCTGTTCCCTGCGGCCGAGAAGCGCAAGGGCATGTACTACTTCGACGAGCAGTACGGGCGCGGTGAGCGGTGGTACCGCTCGCACTTCCCGACGCGTCACGCGCGCGCTGCCGCTGCCGCTCGCGTCGGCGGGCGCGTCGTCGCCGGTGAAGGAACCCCTTACTACCTGTACCACCCGTGGGCACCCGTGCGCGCGGCGCGTACCGTTCCCGACGCCGTGATCCTCGTGGTGCTGCGCGATCCCGTCGAGCGCGCCTTCTCGCACTGGAAGGAACGATCGAAGCACACCGAGTCGCTGCCGTTCGCCGACGCGATCGAGGCCGAGGCGGAACGATGCGCAGGGGAGACCGAGCGCATCCTCGCCGACCCGAGCTATGTCAGCTTCGCGCATCGCCACCAGTCCTATGTCGACCAGAGCCGATATGCGCCGATGCTCGAACGCTGGTTCGCAGCCTTCGGTCGCGACCGCGTGCTGGTCGGCGTCAGCGAGGAGATGTACGCCGCGCCGCAGGCGTTCTACGACCGCGTCACCGACGCGCTCGGGCTGGCCCGCCACCCCCTCGCGAGCACCGAGGCCCACAACGCCGAGACCGCACCCGAGATGTCCGCTGCGCTGCGCCGGCAGCTGACCGACCTGCTCCGCCCCGACGTCGAGGCGTCGGAGGCATTGCTCGGTCGTTCGCTGCCGTGGCTCGCACACGCCGACCAGGAGTCGACCAGAACATGACCTGGATCCATCGCAATCACGTCCCGCACCGTCGGGGGCGCGCCCGGGCGCTCGCGCCGCTCGCGCTGCTCGTCGCGTCGGCCAGCGTCCTCGCGGGCTGCCTGACTCCCGACGACCCGGCTGCGGATCGGATCTGGATGGGCGCGTACGTGCCGTACCAGCAGGGGTACACCACCTACAACTCCGTGGTCGGCTGGGAGAGCACCTATTCGGGTCGCAAGCTCGACGCGGTGCGGCTCTACTACCGCTGGGACTCCGGTTTCCCCGCGAGCGACGAGGTGAAGTTGCGCGACCGCGGTACGCGGATCGTGGCGAACCTCGAGACGCGCCGCAAGAACGGCACGGTGATCAAGTGGGCCGACATCGCCGCCGCGCAGCCGGGGTCGGCGCTCTACAACGAGGTCGTCGCCTGGGTGCGCAAGTTCAAGGCCTTCGGTGCGGCCGTGACGGTCACGTTCAACGCCGAGTTCGAAGAAACCGGCAACTACGGCGCCGGCGAGACCGACGTGCAGTACCGCGCCGCGTTCAATCGTGTCGGTGCGATCATCGACGCGGAGGGCGCGAGCAACGTCAAGTTGGCGTGGGTCCCTTCGGCGTGGTCGTTCTACGAGACCGGCGCCAAGCAGGCGAGCCGGTGGTATCCCGGCGACAAGTACGTGGACGTGATCGGTGCCGACGGATTCAACTGGTCCAACTGCCGTCGCTCGACCGAGACCTGGCGGAGCTTCACGACGATCTTTTCGGGCTTGCGCGACTTCGGTGCGGCGCACCCGAAGAAGCCGCTCCTGATCGGCGAGGTCGGCAGCGTGGAGGATCCCGCCGTCGTCGCGCGCAAGGCCGACTGGATCAAGAACATGGTCGACACACTCCAGACGCCGGCCTGGAGCCAGTTCACGACTGTGCTGTGGTTCAACAGCATCGACGGCTCGTCGGCCGCGTGCGACTGGCGCATCCAGTCGAGCAGCCGTTCGGTGAACTCGTGGAAGGCCGTCCTCGCGCGGCCGTACACGAACGCCTGACGACCCCGGGTGGGGGGCCGACGCGTTCGTCGGTGCGAGGCAGAACCTCCGAAATCGGTAGGGATCACCCAATGCTCCCTCCGCATGTCGCTCCTCACTCGACCGAGTCGGGCTGGTACCATCGGCCCGTTCGGTTCCGAGTGTGTGTCGACCCCCCGGTCGACGGGGACGTGGGCTCACGCCCACGTTTTTTTGTGAGCCGAGCCGGGCTTTCTTGCGACCGGGATTCTTGCGACCAGAGGGAGGACAGACGTGGCGATCGACAGCGGACGCATCGCGCGTGTCGTCGCGCCCCTGGTCGCGAACAACGGCCTGTCGCTCTACGACGTCGAGGTGGTCACCGAGGGCCGCGCGCGCATCGTGCGCGTCACGGTGGCGAGCGGTTCGAGCGCCACGGCGGGTGTCGACATCGCGGTCCTCACGGCGCTCACCCGAGAACTCGATCCGGTGGTCGAAGACCTCGTCGACGGCGCTTTCCAGCTCGAGGTCAGCAGCCCGGGGCTCGAGCGCTCGCTGCGCACTCCCGAGCACTTCGCGGGTGCGCGCGGCGAGCGCGTCTCGGTCAAGCACGCGACCGACGGAGCGACGGTGCGGCTGCACGGTCTGCTCGTCGACGCCACCGCCGATTCGGTCGAGCTCGTCGCCGACGACGGCACCACCCACCGGCTCGCGATCGACGAGATCAGCGGGGCCCGCACCGTGTTCGAGTGGGGCCCGTCGCCGCGCCCGGGCAAGGGCAGCAAGCCCGGCGGGTCCAAGCAGCGCTCGGCCAAGGACCGCATGCCGAAGACGAAGGAGCACCAATCGTGAGCAACCCCGAGATGATGGAGGCGCTGCGAGCCCTCGCCGTGGAGCGCGGCATCTCCGAGGACGACCTGTTGCTCGCACTGGCGAACGCGCTCGTGACTGCCTACAAGCGGCTTCCGAGCGCGGCCGAAGAAGCCGAGGTCGAGATCGATCCC
>SXGT01737198.1_pt1 | contig 13341 bp, 12 predicted proteins | sample 3176221 | NCBI WGS metagenome assembly SXGT01 (sample SAMN11356862, study PRJNA531348) | freshwater metagenome | isolation source: freshwater sample F1-120 | place: China: Fuxian Lake, Yuxi | collected 2017-12-25
CCATGTGCGAAGCGGCCTCCACATGCCGCGCCAGGATGTGGGCAATGCTGCCGCGCTCGCGCAGGGCGGCGTAGAACGGGTTGATGGCGGCGCCCGGGACGCCGAAGGCTTGCGACACGCCTTCCTTCTCCAGCACGCAGATGGCGGCTTGCGCCGCAGTCATTCGGGCCATGCTTCGATTCCTTACCTGGGTTGATGGACTGGGTTCGATGCTAGGCAGAACCCATCCCTTTGAGAATGGCAGTAGAGGTACTTTGATTCGGTACTCCAGGTATGCAATCACCCGCCGACGGCGTTAACATGCCGCCATGGACCGCTTCAAGGAAATCGAAGCCTTCGTGCAGGTGATGGAGCACGGCAGCCTGGCCGCGGCCGCGCCGCACGCGGGCATCACCCCGGTGATGATGGGCCGACGCATCGACGCGCTGGAACGCCGCCTGGGCACGAAGCTCATCCACCGCTCCACGCGGCGGCTCGCGCTCACCGAGCAAGGCGCCAGGTACCTGGACGAATGTCGGGCGCTGCTGGCGCAATGGGCCGCAGCCGAGGCCACGGTATCTGCGCAGAAGCACCGCGCCAGTGGGCACCTGGTGGTGTCGGCCCCGGCGGCGTTCGGGCGCCTGCACGTGGCCCCGCACGCCAGTGCTTTCCTCAAGGCCCACCCGGAGGTGAAGATTTCCTTCAACCTCACCGACCGCGTGGTGGACCTGGTGCGCGAGGGCTACGACGTGGGCTTGCGCATCGGGGGCGCGATCGACCCCAACTTCGTGGCCGTGCACCTGGCCACCAACCAGCGTGTGGTGTGCGGCACACCGGCCTACTTCCGAAAGCACGGCAAGCCGAAAACGCTGGACGACCTGAAGCGCCACAACTGCCTGGCCTTCAACCTGCAAGGGGGCCAGCAGCGCGGCTGGTATTTTCAGGAGGACGGCAAGACCGTGACGGTGCGCGCCGAAGGCAACCTGGACTGCAACGACGGCGAACTGCTGCACCGCTGGGTGAGCGAGGGCCTGGGCCTGGGCTGGCGCTCCACCTGGGAGATCGAGGCGCAACTGCAGCGCGGCGAACTCGTCACCGTGCTGGACCGTTTCGCCCTGCCCGCCTACGACATCCTTGCCGTGTACCCGCAACAGCGGCATTTGCCGGCCAAGGTGCGTTTCTTCATCGACCACCTGAAGAAGGTTTATTCGCAGCCCGGCTACTGGCTGCGCGAAGCGCCGTGAACCACGCCACCCTGCTGATCCAGAACGCCACCTGCATCGCCACTTTCGACCACGCGGACCCCCTGCAAGGCCGCGAGCTCAAGGACGCCTCGCTGTTCGTGCGCGGTAACCTCATTGAATGGGTCGGTCCGCATGCGGACCTGCCCCCGGCGCTGCGCGACGGGGCGGGCGAGGTGATCGATGCGCGCGGTCACCTCGTGACACCAGGCCTGGTGAACACGCACCACCACATGTACCAGTCGCTGACTCGAGCGATTCCGGGCGTGCAGGACGCCGAACTCTTTGGCTGGCTGCGAGGGCTCTACCCGATCTGGGCCGGGCTCACACCCGAGATGGTTCGCGTGTCCACGCAGATCGCCATGGCCGAGCTGCTCATGAGCGGCTGCACCACCACCAGCGACCACCTCTACATCTACCCCAACGGCGTGCGCCTTGAAGACAGCATCGAAGCCGCGCAGACCATCGGCATGCGCTTCCTGGCCACACGCGGCAGCATGAGCGTGGGCGCCAGCGCCGGTGGTCTGCCGCCGGACTCGGTGGTGGAGAAGGAAGAAGCGATTCTGAAAGACAGCCAGCGGCTGATTGAGGCCTGGCACGACGCCAGCCATGGCGCCATGCTGCAGGTGGCGCTGGCGCCCTGCTCACCGTTCTCGGTGAGTCCTGCGCTCATGAAGGAAAGTGCGGCACTGGCCCGATCGTTCAAGGGACAGGGCGTTCGGCTGCACACCCACCTGGCCGAGAACGACCACGACATCGCCTACAGCCGCGAGAAGTTCAACAAGACACCGGCACAGTACGCGCAGAAACTCGGCTGGCTGGGCGACGACGTGTGGCACGCGCACTGCGTGAAGCTCGACGACGAGGGCATCTCGCTGTTTGCCGCCAGCCGCACGGGGGTGGCCCATTGCCCCTGCAGCAACATGCGCCTGGCGTCGGGCATCGCACCGGTTCGCCGCATGCTGAACGCCGGCGTGCCCGTGGGCCTGGGCGTGGACGGCAGCGCCAGCAACGACGGTGCGCACATGGTGAACGAAGCGCGCCAGGCGCTTCTGCTCGCGCGCGTCGGACGCGCCCTGCACCCGCCGGAAGTGCGTGGTGGCAAGACCTTCTTCGGCTGCGACCTCGGTCCGGCGGAGATGACGGCGCGCGATGCGCTGCACATCGCCACGCGCGGCGGCGCGCAGGTCCTCGGTCGCAAGGACGTGGGCCACCTCGCACCCGGCCTGTGCGCCGACCTCGCGCTGTTCGACCTGCGCACGCTGGGCCTTGCCGGTGGCGCCGTGCACGACCCGGTGGCCAGCCTGCTGCTGTGCGCCAGCCCCACGGCCGCCTACACGGTGGTCAATGGCCGCGTGGTGGTGCGCGACGGGCAACTCACCACCGTTGACCTCGGCCCGTTGGTCGAACTGCACAACCGGCTGGCCATGCAACTCGCGCAGGCCGCGCGGAGTGCCTGAGCGCTCAGCCCTCGCCCACCCCAGGCAGCTTCAGAGGTCGGTCTTCGAACTCGGTGTTGAGCACGACGGTGCTCGTGGTGCGTGCCACGCCGGGAATGGCCTTGATCTTGTAGAGCACGTCTTCGAGCGCTCGCGCATGGGTGGTGCGGATCTTCGCCAGAAAGTCGTGTTCACCGGCCACGCTGTGCAACTCCAGCACCTCGGGCAGTTCCTGCAGGCGCGGCGCGATGTCGCGGCAATGGGCACCGCCGTCGTTGCGAATGGCCACGAAGGCGGTGAAGCGAAGGCCCACGCGGTCGGGGTCGACGCTGAGCGAGAAGCGCTCGATCACGCCGCGCTCGATCATCTTTTTCACCCGCTCGTGCACCGCGGCGGTCGACAGGCCCACCTCGGAGGCGACATCGGCGTAGGAACGTCGGCTGTCACTGCTCAGCGCCGTAAGAATTCTGGCGTCAGTGTCGTCGAGCTGGATATTTGCTTGCATGGCGTCAAAATTCTGTTCAAAATACGGACCTACGGCGATTCGCCGGAAATTATCCTACGCAGCGCCGGATATGCCGTCCATTTTCAACCCCACCAGCCTGGATCGCCAAACACTGAAACTCGGCGGGGCCTTGCTCATCGTCTACCTCGTCTGGGGCACGACCTACTTCGCGCTCGATGTGGCCATGCAGACCCTGCCGCCACTGCTCATGAACGGCGCACGTTTCCTGCTGGCGGGCTTGATGATGCTCGGCATCGCGCGCTGGCAGGGGCTGGCGTGGCCCACGGCCACGCAGTGGCGAGCCAGCGCACTCATCGGCTCGCTGATGGCGTTTGCCGCCATGGGCCTCGTGGTGCTGGCGCAGAAACTGGGCATCGGGTCCGGACTCATGGCCACGGTGGTGACCACCATGCCGATGTGGCTGGCGCTGTGGACGCGCTGGGGCGGCGAACGTGTGCCGCTCACCAGCTGGATCGGACTCGTGCTCGGTGCCACGGGCGCCGCGCTGCTGGCACTCGAAGGCGACTTTTCCACCACGCTGGCCGGCACGCTGTGCGCGTTCGGCGCGCCGCTGGCCTGGAGCCTGGGTTCCTACGCCTCGCGCCGGCTGGACCTGCCTCCACCGGCGATGGCCTCGGCCGCCCAGTGGCTGCTGGGCGGCCTGCTGGGGTTCGCGGTGGCATGGACCTTCGAACCAGGGGCGCGCGACCTGGCGTGGGCCCAGGTGTCGCTCGCCTCCGCGCTGGCCTGGCTCTACCTCGTGGTCATGGGCACGATGGTCACGCTCAACGCCTACCTGTGGCTCCTCAAGAACACCTCGGCCGCGCTGGCGGGCAGTTACTCGTTCGTGAACCCGGTGGTGGCGCTGTGCGTGGGCGTGATGCTGGCGGGCGAGCGCCTGACCGGCTGGGTGTTCGTGGCGATGCCACTGATCCTGCTGGCGCTGGCACTCATCCTTTATGGTCGCGACCTCCTGCGTCTGCTGCGGCCGTTGCGGTCTTCGCGTCCATCCGACTCGATGCCCGGCGTGCGTTGACCGCGCCTCAGCGCTGGTCGCGCATCAGGCCCAGCTCGACCTCGGCCACGTCCATGCGCACCATGCCTCTGGCCACGAGCACCTGGGCCAGGCGATCGATCTCCTCGCCCACCGCGCCGGCCATCATGGCGATGTTCTGCGCGTGCAGGGCCATGTGCCCTTTCTGGATGCCGGTGGTCGCCAGCGCCTTCAGGGCCGAGAAGTTCTGCGCCAGACCCACCGCCGCCACGATGCGCGCCAGTTCCTCGGCGCTGCCCACGTTGAGTATCTTGAGTGCCAGGCGCGCCATGGGGTGCACCTTGGTGGCACCGCCCACCAGGCCCACGGCCATCGGCAGTTCGATGGTGCCCGCCAGGTCGCCGCGGTCGGTCGCTTCCCAGGTGGTCAGGCTCGCGTAGCGTCCGCCGCGCGCAGCAAACGCGTGCGCACCGGCTTCCACCGCCCGCGTGTCGTTGCCGGTGGCGAGCACCACGGCGCTCACGCCGTTCATGATGCCTTTGTGGTGCGTGGCGGCGCGGTAGGGATCGGCGTCCGCGAAGTGGTAAGCAGACAGCATGGCATCGCGCACTTCTGCACCCCCGATGGCCTCCAGCGGCCACACGCAGCGGGCGCGCGCGAGCCGTCGATCGGCCAGATTGGAGAGGATGCGCAGGTTGGTGGTGCCCGAGGTCCACTGCGCAATGTGCGGCGCCAGCTTTTCGGCCATGGTGTTGACCGCGTTGGCGCCCATGGCGTCCCGCGTGTCGACGATGAGGTGCGTGATCACCATGGCACCACCCCGGGTGTCGAGCACGCACACTTCCAGGTCGCGGAAGCCGCCACCGAGCTTCACCAGCACCGGGTCGCAGGCGTCGCACATGCTACGGATGTCTTCCAGGCGCTCCAGGATGCGGAGGCGCGCGTGCTGCGGATCGCTCACACCCGTGAGCTGGATCTGCGCAATCATCCGCGTGCCCGACATCGACGTAACGAAACCACCCGCCTCGTAGCTCTGGCGCGCCGCGTTGCACACCGCCGCCACCACCGACGATTCCTCGGTGGCCATGGGCACGAGCCGATCGCGGCCGTCGATGCGCAGGTTGGTCGCCACGCCCATGGGAATGTTCATGGTGCCGACGAAATTCTCGATCATGTGGTCGGCGGTTTCGGCCGGCAGGTTGCCGGTTTGCGCGAGCAAGGTCTGGTCATCGGCGCCCAGCTGGGCGAACTGCGCCAAGCGCGCGATGCGCTCGGACACGGCGAGCTTGTGCAAGCCACCGATGCGGCTGGAGGGTGTGTGGGTGTTCATGCGGTGAACCTTGGAAGTGGATGTGCGGAATCAGCGCGAAGCCATGAGCTTCGGCAGCCAGGTGATGAGGTCGGGGAACGCAGCGCAGACCAACAGGCCAGCGAACTGCAGGAAGAAGAAGGGAATGATTCCCTTGTAGACCGCGCCCATGCCGATGTGCCTGGGCAGCGTGCCCTTGATGTAGAACAGCGTGTAGCCAAACGGCGGGCTGATGTAGCCCATCTGAATGGTGATGGCGTAGAGCACTCCGAACCAGATCTCGTCGAAGCCGAGCAGGCGCACGATGGGCAGGAACACCGGCACGGTGAGCAGGATGATGCCGAGCTCATCGAGCACCGTGCCCAGGAAGATCAGCAGCAGCATCATGGCGGCCAGGATCCACCAGCGGTTCACCTCCATCCCCTTGATGAACGCCAGCAGCGTGTCCGCACCGCCCAGGCCGGTGAAGATCGCGACATAGGCCTTGGCACCCAGCGTGATCCACAGAATCATCGACGTGGCCTTGAGCGTGTCCACGCCGGCCTGGCTGAGCATGGGGAAGTTGAGCTTGCGCTTGAAGAGCGCGGGCACGGTGGCGCCGGCCACGCCGACCGCCGCCGACTCCGTGGGGGTGGCGATGCCGAAGAAGATCGAACCCAGGATGAGCACGATCAGCAGGCTCGGAAACACCAGCGCCTTGAGCGCCACGATCTTGTCGCGCCATGGCGCCTGGCGCGTGCTCGGGTCCAGTGGCACCCACTCGGGCTTGAGCCAGCCCACCACGACGATGTAGGCGATGTAGAGCGCCGCGAGAATCAAGCCGGGGATGAGACCGGCGATCAGCATCTGTCCGATGGAGACCTGCGCCGTGACGGCGTAGACGATGGTGAGCACCGACGGTGGGATGAGGATGCCCAGCGTGCCCGATGCGCAGATGGTGCCCAGCGCCAGCTCGGGCTTGTAGCCTCGGCGCAGCATCTCCGGCAGCGCCAGGATGCCCATGGCGGTGACCGCCGCACCCACCACGCCGGTCATGGCCGCCATCACCACGCAGATGATCACGGTGCCGATGGCCAGACCGCCGCGCAGGCGCCCGAACCACAGCTCCATCGCCTTGTACAGGTCCTCGATCACGCCCGATCGCTGCAGGATGCAGGCCATGAGGATGAAGAGTGGAATGGCCAGCAGCGCTTCCGACTTCATGGTGTCGTAGATCTGCAGCACCAGCACGATGACCGCGCTGGGCTCCCACAGCGTGACGATGAAGAGCAGGGACAGGCCGCCGAGCACGAACGCGATCGGCAGGCCGCTGAGCATGAACAGCGTGAGGCTGCCGAACATCAGCAGCAGGATGGTGTTCGGGCTCATGTGCGCGCCGCCTCCACGTTGGGCGTTTCCCCATCGGTGCGGAAGAACACGCGGCACAACTCCACCACCGCCTGCAGCAGCATCAGCACCAGCGCAAGCGGCACCACCGCCTTGGCAGGCCAGATGGGCGGGTTCCAGGCCGAGAAGCTGGTCTCGCGGTACTGCCACGCGCTCCAGGCCGACGGCCAGCTGAAGTAGAGGAGGATGGCGCAGAACAGGATGATCACGGGGAAGTTCACCAGATCTATGCGCCGCTGCCAGGTGGCGTTCAAACGCTGGCGGACCAGATCGAGCGTGACGTGGCCGCGCAGGTGCAGCAGGTAGGGACCACCCAGCAGGAAATACGGGCCGAACAGCAGCACCGCGAGTTCCATGGCCCAGACGGTGGGGTCGTTGAAGACATAGCGGCGCACCACCTCGTACAACATGACGGGCACGACGATGGCCATGAGCCAGACGGTGAGGTAGAAGATCGCGCGGTTCAGGCGCGTGACGGCCGAGGTGGCCGCCGACAACCAGGCGGGCATACCGGTTTCCTTGAAGGACGGGCGAAACGCCCTGCACTGCCCAAGCAGCGCAGGGCGCGTGCGATCAGGCCAGCAGGCCGAGTTCCTTCATGAAGGCGATCTGGCTGTCCAGGATCTTGCCGGCCAGGGCATCGCCCTTGGTGGCGGCGCGCCAGGCTTCGATGGCCTTGGGCCGTGCGGCGGCCACATCGGCCGCGCTGAAGCGGATGATTTCGCAGCCCTTGGCCTGGTACTTGGCGAGCACCGCGGCATCGTTCACCACGATGCGCTGGCGCAGCGCGCCCGACACCTCGCGCGCGGCCACGGCCAGCGCGGCCTTGAACTCGGCCGGCAGCTTGTCGTGCGCGCCGCGGTTGGCCACATAGGCGGTGGCGGTGGTGGGCTGGTGGAAACCCGGCACGATGACGAACTTCGCCACCTCGGCCAGACCCGCCTCGAAGTTGGCGGTGAGGTCGCCGCGGTCGGCCATGTCGATCACGCCCTTGTCGAGCGCCGAATAGACCTCGCCCGTGGGCAGCGGGGTCACGGCCACGCCGAAAGCGCCCATGACCGAGGAGGCCAGGCCCACGAAGCGGCCTTTCTTGCCGGCAAGGTCGGCTATTTTGCGCACGGGCACCTTGGAGTGCAGCGGCTCCTGCCCGTAGACCGTGGGCGCGATGTAGTGCAGACCCGCCGGCGCGTACGCCTGGCGCGCCAGGTCGAGCCCGCCCTTCTCGTAGAACCAGGCTTCGTATTCGTCCGGTTCGGCAAAGCCGAAAGGCACGGTGCTGGTGAAGGCGAACGACGGAATCTTGCCGGCCTCGTAGCCGTCGAAGGTCTTCATCATCTCGAAAGCGCCACCGCGCACGGCGTCGAAAGCCTGCGCGGCCGGCACGATCTGGCCGGCGGCGAACAGGTTGATCTTGAAACGGCCACCGGTGAGTTCGGCGACACGGGCCACGAACTGCTCTTCGAACTTCTGCGGCGTGGTGCCGCCGTCCCACAGGGCCTGCATGCGCCAGGTGACGGTGGACTGGGCGCTGGCCAGTTTCGGCGCGGCCAGGCCGGCCACCGCAGCCCCGGCCAGGGCGGTCTTGAGCATGGCGCGCCGCGCGACGGTCTTTTCGGTCATCTGTTTGTCTCCAATCGATTCTGGTTGTGGCATCCCGCACGGTCTGGCGGGCGGTGGTGTCGCCGGTTGGGGCGACGACGGACAAAGTCTAGCCACCAGGCGCGCCAAACAAAGGTACAGTTTGGTGACGGGTCGACAAACTGTACCCATCCGTTCATGGAGACAGCGCCATGGGAAAACCCCCGCCACCCTCGCCCGCCGACAACGCATCGCCCGACACCAAGGTGGAAGCGCTCGTCAAACGCATTGCGCTCGCCATCGACCACGGCCTGCTGCCTGCGGGCACGCGGCTGCGTTCGGTGCGCGACTGCGCCGACAAGGAAGCCCTCTCGCGCAACACGGTGGTGGAGGCCTACAACCGCCTGATCGCACGGGGCTATGCCGAATCCCGGCCGGGGTCGGGCTACTTCGCGCGCAAGGCCAGCGGCGCGCGACTGCAGGCACCGGCCGCCCACCTGAGCGAGGCGGTGGACGTGGTTTCGCTGCTGCGAGAGCAACTCGAACAGCACTATGAGGTGCGGGCCGGCGACGGCCGTCCGCCCGCGACGTGGATGGAAGGCTCGGAACTCGGCCGCCACCTGCGCGGCGTGCGATCCAGCACCTGGAACCAGCTCGAGCACGGCTACGGCACGCCCTGGGGCTACCTGCCGCTGCGCCAGACCATTGCGCGCCTGCTGCACGAGCGCGCCATCCAGGCCGATGTGCGGCAGGTGTTGCTCACCCAGGGCGCCAACCACGCGCTCGACCTGATCGTGCGCCAGTTGCTGCAACCGGGCGACGTGGTGCTGGTGGATTCACCGGGCTATTACCCGCTGTTCGGCAAACTCAAGCTGGCGAAGGTGGAGATGGTGGGCGTGCCGCGCCTGGCCGACGGACCCGACCTCGAGGCCCTTCACACGCTGGCCGCTGCGCACCGGCCCAAGGTGTTCTTCACGCAGTCGCTGGCCCACAACCCCACGGGCGGTTCGCTCTCGCTGGCGAAGGCCCATCGCCTGCTGCAGCTGGCCACACAGCACGACCTGCAGATCGTGGAGGACGATCCTTTCGCCGACCTCATGCCCGCGAGTGCACCGCGCCTGTCGGCGCTGGACCAGCTCGACCGCGTGATCTATGTGAGCAGCTTTTCGAAGACGCTGTCCGCAGGCCTTCGGGTGGGCTTCATCGCGGGACCGACCGCCACGATCAACGACCTGTGCGATCTGAAGATGGTGACGCTGGTGTCGACGTCGGACTTTGTCGAGCGCGTGGTCAGCCAGCTGATCGACGGAGGTCAGTACCGTCGGCACCTCACACGCCTGAAAGCGAGGCTCGACGCGGCACGCCGGCAGTCGATCCCCGCGATGGAGCGTGTGGGACTGCGGCTGTTTTCGCAGGAACACGGTGGCTACTACGTGTGGGCAGAGCTGCCCAGGGCCGAATCCGAGATCGACCTGGTGCGCCGCGCGGCGGCGCAGGGCATCTTCATTTCACCGGGATCGGTGTTCTACCCCGACCGACATTCCGAGCGACCTCGCATGCGGGTGAACATCGCCTACGCGTCAGACGAACGCTTCCTGCGCCTGTTTCAGCCTGGCTGAGCCAACACGCGCAGCAACCAGTCGTTGAGGTCCTGCACTTCTTCGGCGCACACCGAGTGCGCCATCGGGTAGGTGTGCCAGTCGACGTCGTAGCCGAGCGACTGCAACACGTCGCGCGTGGCTTCGCCACGGTCCAGCATCACCATGGGGTCGTGTACGCCATGGGCCAGAAAGATCGGCACGTCGCGGTTGGCTTCGCTGCGTTCGGCCGCCGTGGTGGCGGCCAGCGGCAGGTAGCCCGACAGACCGGCGAGCCCGGCCAGGCGCTGCGGCGCGCGCAGGCCCGCCATGAGTGTCATGGCACAGCCTTGCGAGAAACCCATGAGCACGGTGCGCGCGGGCGGCACGCCGCGCGAGGCTTCGCGGTCCAGCAGCCCCTGCACCAGCGCAGCGGCGTCGCGCAGTCCGGGCGCATCTTCGGCGCGGTCTTTGCCCGGCTCGTTCGCCGGCGGAAAGATGTCGTACCACGCGCGCATGCGGTAGCCGCCGTTGAGCGACACGGGACGCACGGGTGCGCTCGGAAACACAAAGCGCACCGGCCCGATGGCGGCCAGGTCGAGTTCCTGCGCAATGGGCACGAAATCGTTGCCGTCGGCCCCCAGGCCGTGCAGCACGATGATGGAGGCGACCGGCGCGGCCGAAGGCTCGCCGCCGCTCACGAGTTCGAGGATTTCCAGAGAGGTGGTGTTCATGGGAAGCAGCATAACGCCGCGTCCCCTACTCGATGAAACCGGGCAGCCACAACGATATCGCCGGGAATGCGCAAAGGATCAGGAGCCGCACCACGTCCACCGCGATGAAGGGCATGGTGCCCTTGTAGATCGAACCCAGCGGAACATCGCGCGCGATCGAGTTGATCACGAACACGTTCATGCCCACGGGCGGGCAGATCATGCCGAAGGTCACCGCCATCACCACGATCACGCCGAACCACACGGGGTCGAAACCGAGCTGCATCATGGCCGGGAACACGATGGGCACGGTGAGCAGGATCATGGCCAGCTCGTCCATCACCGCCCCCAGCACGAGGTAGCCCACCATGATGAGCGCGAGCACGCCATAGGGTCCCACCGGCAGGTGCACCAGGAAGTCCACGGCGTTCTGTGTGAACTGCGTGATGGTGAGGAAGTAGCCGAACAGGTACGCACCGACCACGATCATCATGATGGCCGAGGACACACGCAATGCACCGATGAGTGCCGCGCGGATCTGCGGCCAGTGCAAGCGGCCTCGCACCATGCCGATCAGCAGCGTGCCGATGGCACCCACGCCCGCCGCTTCCTGCACCGTGAAGATGCCGCCGTAGATCCCACCGAGCACGAAGATGAACAACAGCACCACCGCCCACAAGGAACGCAGCGAGGCAAAGCGCTCGCCCCAGCCATGGCGCTCGCCGCGCGGCATGGCATCGGGCCGCAGCCGCGCCACCACCGCCACCACCACGCTGTAGAAGACCACCGCCATGATTCCGGGGATGATGCCGGCGGCGAACAGTTTGGTGATGTCGGTCTCGGTCATGATGCCGTAGAGCACCAGGATCACGGACGGCGGAATCATGATGCCGAGCGTGCCGCCGGCCGCGATCAGGCCGGCCGAAAAACCGGCGTTGTAGCCCGCGCGCCGCATTTCCGGCAAGGCCACCTGCGTCATGGTGGCGGCCGTGGCCACCGAGGAACCGTTGATGGCCGAAAAGCCGCCGCAGGCGGCAATGGACGCCAGCGCCAGTCCTCCGCGCCGATGCCCCAGCCAGGCACGCCCGGCCAGAAAGAGTTCGGTGCTCATGCCCGCCTGCGAGGCGAAGGCGCCCATCAGGATGAACATCGGAATCACGCTGAGGTTGTAGTCGGTCAGCACCGACAGCGGCACGTTGGCCAGCAGGTTCAGCGCGGGCGTGGTGCCCGAGAGCAGCGCAAACCCGCCCACACCCGCGACACCCATGGCAATGCCGATCGGCACGCGGATCGCCATGAGACCGAACATGGCCACGAAGCCCAGCAGGGCCACCACATCACGATCCATGGGCAGCCCCCGGCACGTCTTCCTCGAGCGGCTCGGGCGCGGCCGCGCGGCCTTGCCACAGATGCACCAGACGCACCAGCGCCAGCACCGCCGCCACCGTGGCACCCACCGCAGCCACGCTGTAGAACCACTGCAGCGGCAGCCGCAGGTCCATCGTGCCCTGGCTGCCGGTGCCCGCCACCTTCACCCACACCATCCAGGCCAGCGGGATCATGAACGCCGCCGTGATGGCGGTGGCGACCAGATCCACACGACGCTGCCCGGCGGGCTGGAGGTGTTCCCACACAATGTCCACGCCGATGTGCGTGCCGTAGTACGTGGCCAGCGCGATGCCCCAGAACATGGCAATGCCCTGGAGCATCTGCGAACCGTCGAACCAGTCGGGGATCTGGGTGCTGAACGCATAGCGCACCAGCACATTCCCCGCCGTCAGCACCGCCACCAGCAGCAGGGTGAGCGCGGCCACCGTCTCGATGGCCGAGAACAACCGCTTCATCAGTTGGAGGCCTTGCGCGTCGCCAGCTCCTTGCGCAGCTCATCCAGCGCGGCCTGTCCGGGCACGCCCACACCGTCGGCGGCCTTCACCCATTGCGTGTACACCGGCTCCACGGCCTTCTTCCACACGTCGAGCTGTGCGGCCGAGATCGGCACGATGGTGTGGCCGGCGGTCTTCTCCAGCTTGGCCTGGCCCGAGTCTTCCTCGTCGCCCCACGCGCCACCCACCTTGCCGGCCCACTCGTTGTTGCAGTGGTCGTCGATCACCTTCTTCTGCCCGGCCGCCAGCTTGTCGTACCAGGGCTTGTTCATCACCCAGACGAAGTCCGAGGTGTAGAGGCGCATGTCGCTGTGGAATTTCACGGCCTTGTCGATGCCGAAGGTGACGATGGAGTTCCAGGGGAAGGTGATGGCATCGGCGAGTCCCTTTTCCAGCGCATCGCGCGATTCAGGCGCCGACACCTGCACGTTGGTCGCACCCAGCAGCGACATGGTCTGGGCCACGGTGCCGTTGGCCGAGCGGATCTTCATCCCCTTGAGCTGGCCGGGTTCGGTGATGGGCTTCTTGGAGTGGAAGGTGCCCACGTGCACGTGTGCGAAACAGAACTTCACGTCCTTCATTTCAGCGGCAGCGTACTTGCGGTACCACTGGTCGAGCGCCGCCGAACCCGGGCCCGGCTTGGCGATCAGGAAGGGCAGTTCCCCGGCGGCCACCAGCGGGAAGCGGCCGGCCTGGTAGCCGGGGTTCACCCAGGTCATTTCCGCAATGCCGTCGCG
>SXGT01571940.1_pt1 | contig 13340 bp, 15 predicted proteins | sample 3176221 | NCBI WGS metagenome assembly SXGT01 (sample SAMN11356862, study PRJNA531348) | freshwater metagenome | isolation source: freshwater sample F1-120 | place: China: Fuxian Lake, Yuxi | collected 2017-12-25
ATGAGCTTTGCGTAAATGGTGGGCGTTTTTGATTCCTCTGGCAGCCATGATGTTTTCCATCTGGGATTGAAATGGTCGAAACTCTGGCGCAGGTAGTGCACTTGTGTTGATTGGCTTTTTATTTTTGCTCATGGATATGTATTATGTATAATTTCAGTAAATGGAAAGAACGCAAAATCCCTATGCGACCCCCTGTTTGGATCAGACGACCGTCTTGGCAACCAGCGCCACTACCCACCCCCATACCCGAACCAAAACCAATAACAGAAACATATATTGACACGTCCGCTGAAGAACAACGACTTGCCGAAGAACAACAACGATTGCTAGCAGAAGAACAGGAGAGAAAGCTGGCTGAAGCCGAAGCTATTGCCAAAGCAGCGGTTGAATTGGCTGCTAAAATCGAAGAACAAAAACGTATTGCAGCTGAAATGGAAATGGCTGCCGCAAAAGCTGAAGAACAACGTCGACTTGCTAAAGAAAACGAAGATCGCAGAAAAAAAATGGCTGAAATAGCAGAAGCAAAACGTCTTGCTGCCGCCGCTGCTGCTGCCGAAGCAGAAAAACAGCGAATCGCCGCTGCCGAAGCTGTCGCAGAAGCAGAAAAACAGCGAATCGCCGCTGCCGAAGCCGAAGCTGTTGCTTTGGAAGAACGAAAGCGAATCGCCGAAGCCGAAGCCGTTGCTTTGGAAGAAGAACGAAAGCGAATCGCCGAAACCGCTGCCGAAGAACAACATCGACTTGCAGAAGTAGCTGCTGCCGAAAAAGAAGCTGAAGAACGCCGAATCGCGGAAGAAGCTGCGGCTGCAAAAGAAATTGTTCAAACCAAATTGCGAGCTCAACAGGCGATTGAATTATTAATTTCCGAATTGCCACCAAAACAGCAGAGAGATGTTAAATTGGCAAAACTTGTTTCCAATGCATTCGGCGCCACCCGTCCGCCATATCAGCCAAAGTCTCAAAAACAATCTGAGAAACGCCCAGCTGTTGTGCCACCGCCTCCAGTAAGATTGTCTGCGCCAACAACCCTTCCAAAACGAGAAAAAAGAAAGTTTTAACAATCGACCCGTTACCTTATTTACTTTTGTTTAATCGAGTAAGCAGAAGTAAATGACCAAAACTCTCCCAAAAATTTTTCTCTCGATCGCGACCAGGGCATTTTATTTTTCAGGTAAGGCGCGTTGCTGCTATCAACAGAAGATGAAGTAAATGGTCGCGATCGAGAGAAAAAATTTTTGAGTGAACTCGCCGACGAATTATGCAACCGGCTGCCTGTAAAGTTCCTGGGGTGTACTCCGTTATGAATTATCGGCAGCGCAACCGCGAACAGAAGATAAATCGCCAATAATTCAGTTACACCAAAAATTTTTCTCTCGATCGCGACCAGGGCATTTTATTTTTCAGGTAAGGTGCGCGTCGTCGCAAATCGCAGCCAACCACAGAAGATAATGAAATGCCTGGTCGCGATCGAGAAAAAATTTTTGGGACATTTACTTCTGTTTAACCGAGTAAGCAAGAAGTAAATAAAGTAACCCAGTTACGGTTCTGTGACATTAAACTTCTACGTGGGTCATCATGTGTCGACGACAACAATTTTCCAAACCAAGAGTGTCCATAACTTCGGCTTCTGGTGTTTTATCTTGATTTTCCGAGGTCAAATACATAACTCTCTCTGTGATTTCGCCGCGACCGATTTTAAGTTTGGCAACTTCTCGTTTATAATATTTGCGCATTCCACCAATATCTTTTCCGCAGCTGAAACAACGAACGGGAAACATATATATCCAACAGAGGGTAATGTATAAATTGTGTTGAGTTGTGTCTCAGTTTTTTCTTTCGCAGCAGCAGCGGTCCCTACACGTGCGCAGCAGAACCAGCGTTTGTATTGTAGGTATTTGGCGATTGAGAATAATGATTTGAACTAAATACTGCGGCTGGATAATATCGTTGTGTGCCAGGCTGGGACACCGGCACTTGATATACTGGCAATTGTTTCTGATAATGACAGAATTTTTTGTTCTGAAACGGACCACTTTGAGACATGTTAATAGGCCAAGGTGCGCTGCATGCAGGAGCTTTATTTTTGGTAATTCCCGCGACATCTGGATCATTTCCGCGGGATAGTTCATTGGCTGTGATTAATCCTGCGCCAGTATTGTTGTTGTTTTGAATAGACGCAGCGTTTGTCGATATCACATCGACATTTAATTTTAACATACGGGTGGAACTGGACACAGCTCCTTGCTTAGCATATTGATAATTGTTCGGTTTGTACACAGTCAATTGACATCCCGCTGGGTTGGTCGGACCGGATGGCGGCATTCCCCAGTAAGGATTGTTAATAAATACTTCAAATACAACCAGAGCGGGTTGACGTTGTCCATCTGGCAATCCCTGAATCCAATTGAAAAATCCCTGAATGGTATTGATGCCTGACGCGGTAAATTCATCTGCTGTGGACTGGGGTATAATGTCCTCTTTGACCAATATTGCCAATATTTGATAAATGAATGCCAACTCGGAGCCTTCATACAACTGAACATTTGATTGACAATTCGCCAAATACATGTTGGATTCAGCCAAAGCAATCGGTCCGCCGGGTTTGGCTGCGCTCGTGCGCTGAGGAGTTGCATAATATGGATTGACTTCGCCTGGAGTTACGCCTGCGGTAATGTCCGGAGGATTGGTTCGATATGCCAGGAAATTAAAGGCTTTTTGGTCATAGGTTTTGCAGCGGTTTTGCAGATATTGTTTGGTCGTGGTGTAATAATTTTTGTTCAGATTTGTGTTGGCATACACGACTCGGCGGCGAGCTTTGCGTTCTTCGTTGCAACACCAGACAGGATTGGTTGTGTTTGGTTCCGGATTTTCTGTCAAATAACCCTTGTTGGGATAATAAGATGCAACAATGCCAACTCCTTCGCAGGTTTTGCAGGACGCGTTCATACCGGCTTCCCCATCTCCTGCTGGCGCGACGGTGTTTAATTTCACAATAAATGCCCCAGGTTTATCTTGCATTTCGTTGAGCAACCCAGATCCTCCAAAGCCCCCTCCGAGAGATGTTCCTTTGCTGGATGCAACAAAACGGTTCGTATTGTAATTAATCAGGGCGCCTTCTGCGACTGTGAAGGGTCCAATCGCGACAACGTTATCTGGACCTGGGTTGGGTGGAATAACACGACCTTTTCGGTATTGTTTCAGAGGACGAGGTAAACCAAATCCTGTTTGAAACACGTTTCCTGGATCCAAGTTTGTCAGGGGTCGAATGTGCCCAGGAGCCGTGCCTGTTGGATTGCTGTTTACACCAGTTCCTTTCCAGGAAGCGTATTGTTTGTTGTAATAGGTACTATGATGTCCATAACCGGATGCCGGCATGGAGTTCATTCCCAGGGGAAATACAGCGGATGACATATAGTTTTGTGAGAAACAAAACGTTGTTTGTTTTCGCGGTTACGCGAAGACCATAGTTTTGTGAGAAACAAAACGTTTCTGTTTTCGCGGTTACGCGAAGACCATAGTTTTGTGAGAAACAAAACGATTCCCACGCGGTTATTATTGCATTATTAAATCGCTAATAAATGTATGAATCAAGCAGAACTGCAACAACACAAATACAGTTTAACAATTCCTGTATTTGCATATGAGAGAATGCGATTGGGAAACAGACCCAGTTCCAATGGGGAAAGATATGGTTCTTATTTGTATAGAAATACCTTAACAGGCGAATTAATTGCCAGTTGGGATAAACCAGAGCGTCCGGAATCGAATGGGATGTTTAAAGGAGAAAATATTGGATGGAATACGGACGCTCTGGCATATTACAAAAATTATTAATCCCAGTCGTGGAAAATTTTTCTCTCAATCGCGACCAATTATTTTCATTATCTTCTGTGTTGACAGAGAGAACAGAAGTGAAATGCCAAAAGTTTGTTTCACCAGACAGTTGGCATTCGCCAAAAATTTTTCTCTCGATCGCGGGCAATTAATTCCATTATCTTCTGTGTTGGTGGAAGGAGGGGTCGTAGGGGAACTATCAGTTCCCTACTAAAACTGAAATAAATTTCCAGAAACTTGGGATGGACATTAATTGACAAGTGAACTAATTTGTACGAACGATGCTAACTCATTGCACTCAAAACCGAAGACGCGGAGACATGGTGGATATAGAAGACTTGAAAGGTAAGTATTCGTTGACCTCAAAATTCGTTGAATTGCACACAAACATCAAACAGTTGGTGAAAGAAAATGCCGGGAAGTTGAACTATGAAACAACCTTTTACTACACAGCCAGGCGGGGAACCGCGTGCGAATTGACTATTTATGTGGATCGGGCAGATGGAATGTTGGATAGATATGACTATTTCTATGAACTTCGTATGCCGTTGTGTCACGTATTTATGTATAAAATCGAAAATGTAGACACATCTTCAAAAAAAGAATACACAGACGCAGAAGATTTTATAAATGATATTCGTGAAACCATTAAGTTGTCTGCGGACAGCGCTTAAACACCAAAGACATAAAACAAATAAAGAGAAGACCTCAACCAAAAGAAAAACAAATGAACATATTGTGTGTACGTGTTTGTTTTTTCCTGTATCGGCGGCGGTGGTGTGCAATCTGGCTTTCGAGATAAAATTATTTAGCTTATTGTAGTATAACAATGAAGCCATCCTATAACTGGGATTCATTTGCCAAAACAAGGAATGAAACCGTGAGTTTTTTAACAGGGGTTGCGGAAGGATTGGATATATTATGTAATACAACATCCATCGGTGCTGCGTCGGAATCCGCCTATGGAACGCCTAAATGGCGATATTATGAAAATACAAATACATTTCACGACCGATGGAATGAGTGCAAAACCATGAAAACAAAATATCCTGGGCGAGTCCCAGTCATATGCGAACCATTGCACGGAGTTATGCCGATTTTGCCAATAAATGCTGGACAAACATATAGATATAAATTTCTTATTCCTTCGGAATTTACCATTTGTCAATTTATTTATTACATACGAAAAATGTATAAATTAACTGCGGAAAAAGCCCTATTTTTATCGATTGATGGCAAATTCCCTGCACACACGGACTTGATCAGTTTCGTATATCAACGGATGCGCAGCAATGATGGGTTTTTGTACATCAAATATTCGTTTGAAAATGTATTTGGATGACCGGGGCGACGGCGTTTCTCTCTGGCTACAACAGAAGAAAATGGAAATAATCCGGTCGCGGTGCAGGGAACCAAGTATTGGGCTTGCCGTGCAAGCCGTCGTCTCCTTAGGAGACTTTCCCTGCGACCCCTCCTTCCTGCTAACACAGAAGAAAATGGAATAAATAGTTACCTGGACGTAAGTATATTCGACCGCGCAACACAATGTCTTCTGGAAAACTCGGTAAAAATAAACGCGCTGCGGCTTCATCCCTGGAAAAGCCTGTGTATGTTGTGGAAAAATTGTGTGAAGCAGACATTGATGATGTTGAAGAAAATGAGCAAGACATACAAGAAATTATGAAACTAACTCAATGTGATCGTGACGTTGCAGAGAGAAAACTGGAGGAATTCGGTAGTGTGATGGCGGTTGTGCGGGATTTTACACAGCCGACAAACGCAGAGTTGGGGAATTCAGAAGACTCGTCTGTAAATCAGTTAATATACAAATCCATTCGACATAAATTGCCCGTGGTGCCATTTGGGGGTGGGGTCGCCGGCGGTGGCGCAGCAGAGGCTGAAAATTAAGCTTATGTTTGTATGTCCGCGGTCGCTGGGCGTGGCTTGTATTTATATTGATTTTTCGCAGGTGAATTGGGTGACAGACCTTGAAAAAATTGAGATAGAGGAAATCCCCGTTAATCCTATATCATCCGAACAAACACACAATGGCAACCGTACTTGACGCAACTTTACCAATTGATTTCAGCAGAGTTACATTATCACTTCCAAAGGCAAACGCCATGGGAGGTTCTGTTGTTAATGTTCAATATGATGGCAAACCCTTTCTAATGAGTTTTCCACTAATGAGCGTATGGGGTGCATCTGAAGGAAAAGATACTCAACAAAATCCAACTGGAAAATATTCCATGGGTTTGCAATTTCCTGGACCAGATCGCCCAAATGTGGAAGCCAGCGCCATGTTGGAAAACTTGAAGGCGTTGGAAAAACAATTTCATAAGTTGGCGCACAGAAATACCACAGAATGGTTTGGACGTTCGTTTTCAGAGGACGCTGTTGCTGGCAAATTCCGAGAAATGTTGCGTTATCCAAAGTTAACCAAGACTGGAAAAGCCTTAGATTACACAAAAGCTCCAACTCTTAATTTGAAGCTCCAAGTAATTAAAGATGTGTGGCAAACATCTGTGTTCAATGAAGACAGTGAACCCTTGTATGTCAAAGGTAAAACCCACAACGCTACTCCATTGGATTTCTTAACTAGCGATTCGCGCGCCCCCTTTTCAGCTACAGGAGTCATCAAAGTGACTATTTGGATTCAAGATTCTGTGTCTATCACCTGGGATTTAGTGCAAGCAGCAGTTAGACCACCATCTATGCAAACCATTGCTCCCGATGTTTGTTTGATGAAGATTTCTGATTCGGCACGTGCTGCCATGAAATCCGAAGCTCGCGAAGAATGTGCACCGATCATTCCTTCCTATGTGCCAACAGCTGCAGAAGTTTCTCATATGGCGGCTGTTGTAGAAGATAGTGAGGGTGACGATGATGAGTCTGAACAAGAATTACCTCCTCCAGCGCCCGTTGTTGCTGTGCCCATTCCAGCGCCAATTGTTGTTGCTCCGGCTCCAGCTCCAGTGGCAGCCGTCGCCGCAGCAGAACCTGAACCGGCAAAAGTAAAAAAGACCATTACCAGAAAGAAGGCGACATAAATTATAGGGGTCACATTTGTAAATAGAGACTTGTTGTAATAGTGGCTTACAGACAGAGCCAGTTTTTCTTTTGCCACCGCGAAAGAAAAACGACTGTTTGCAAGCAAAACCCATTTTTTATTTCATATCGAACTGAAGATTCAATATGAAATCACAAAGAAAAACTGAGGTAAAATATTTCCGAAATAACAATACGCAACTCTTCAGATCCCTTGGAATGATTCCCGGAATATTAATCCTCGCAAATGGCAGAAGTTATGGTAAAATTAACAATAAATCAGGTACAGCAAACAAACCACCGAAATTATTGTACGAATGCATACCACATACTGCCGCAAACATGTCGCGAATTTTAATACCTTATGCTTTTAAATACAAAAAATGTACGACATCTGCGACTGCTGAAACAGAAAATATAAGTACACTGGTTGATAACTTGTACATATTGTTTTCGGTTGTGGACAACATTCCTGTTGGAGAGAACACCATTCCTCGAGGACAAATAGAAGTTGTTATTGGATCGACTGCCGATAATGCAAATTATTATACCTATCTTCTGCATTGTACTGGATTGTATGCTAAACCTGCGACTCATTTTGATTTTCAACGAGTTATCCAGGACACATTATGGAAACGTCACATGTCATCGGATGAACAGGATGTTCGCTTTCTGTCTTCCTTGTATGGCGGTCAAATTGAAGATAAAACCGGCGGCGGGGGCGCAGAAGAATCCATTGTACTTACGATAGATCCCGCAGGTACAACGTGTTTTGATGATGGATTTTCTGCCTATTTATCCAGAGAAGGAGTGATTACTGTCACCGTGTATATTGCAAATGTTGCCATCTGGCTGGATGCTCTGAATTTATGGCAACATATGGCGGATATGCCCGCAGCATCGTTGTATTTGCCAGATAAAGTCAGACCAATGTTGCCAGAAGTGTTATCAAACGCCTGCAGTTTACAGCAAGGTCGTGTCAGACTTGCCCATTACATGTCATTTGACGTACACGTTTTACGAGAAGGATGTCCTGAAAATATACGATTTGGAAACGTTTGGATACGAGTCCACAAAAATTTGTCGCCCATGGATGCAGCAGATAACATGCAAGATAAACCCATCGCTGAAACCTTGCGACTTGCTGGGCAAGCTGTCATGTGTGCGTTTGCGACAAAATCTTTTGGAATGCCTTCTGTTTCAGAACCAAAAGATGTTGTTCAGTATTTAATGTTGCTGATGGGGGCAGAATGTGCTGCTAAATTGGCGGAATTCCCTGGACATGTAATTGACCGTTCTGGATGTTTGTTTTTAGGAACGGCGCCCTCTGTCGCCACCGCGACCGCCACTACCGCAGAAGTAAATGACGAAATTCAAGAAGGATTACCTATGCTTGGCTCTATCTATTCATCCACAGTGATACCACATGCGGGATTACGAGTGCCGGCATATGTTCATATTACTAGTCCTCTTCGGAGAAAAGTCGATATTATGAATCAATGTGCGTTTCAATATGTCACAGGATCCACGCAATTTGTGAATGTAGACGCCTATTTGGACACCGCCGATGCCACTGCGGACACAGCAAAACACATAACTGAACAAACCAAACGAATTCGCCACACACAGAACAAATGTTGGTTTATTCATGTTGCTTCTCAGGCGCTTTCTCTCAATGGCTGCGACAACACAGAAATGTCTGGATGGATTGTTTCCTCTTCTGCTGCTGTCGCAACAACCACAACGACACCCGCAATAAAATACAAAGTGTATTTGCCATCCCACAAAATAACCATCAGCGCATATTGCGATCGCGTTCTCAACATGTACGAAAACGTAACCTGTCATGTGTATTATTTTGAACATCGCGACACCTTTCAGAAAAAAATTCGAGCGAAAATTGTGTAATGTTGACATATCGAGACCGAGTGCCAAGTTTATTTACTTTTTCTTCTGTTGCAGCAGGAGAGAACTACGAAAACAGAATAAAAACAAGAAATAAAATAGCCAATAATTCGGTTTCACCAGTTTGTTGGCGTTTGCGGAAAATTTTCTCTCGATTGCTACTATTTGACAATTCCTTCAGGGTAACAGAAAAAAAAATAAATAAACTGGTCGAAATAGAGAGAAAATTTTCCGAAAAGGCGGCTAAGGACCCGCTAGAGGTTTAGCAGCAGACAAAGTCACGCTGGGAGCAATCATTCTGGCATTTAATTGTTCTCTGGACAAATAGGGGTTTTTCAGATCGGAATTGCAATATCCAAATCCCGGTTTGGCTGTGTCAAATGTCCCGCGAAAGGTGAATGGAACGTTGGAAGATGGGGTGCTTGAACTGGCAAAATGAACACTTAATCCCAGGGCATTGCAAGCTTCCAGGGTGTCTGTGCGGATGATATCCAGTCCATTTCGTTGCATGTATTGGCGATATGCCCAGTTGGTTGTAATGCCTTCTTGGGTTTGTATGCGGCTATTTATGACAGCATCTGGTTGCCACGCAGACCAATTTCTTCCGTCGCTCATCAGGGGAGGTGAATTGTAATCCACATTGTTCGAAGAATTATAACAAGTTGCCCAGCTCATATAGTTTTGTGAGAACAAAACAGTGTCGCGGCGTGTCATCCAAACAAGGTTTGTTGCTTTGTATGACGAATGCGCCGCGTAACCTCAGCGGCGTAATTACAAGACGTTTCAATAATCCACAACAAAACAAACACACACAGGGCAAATAGTTGTTCGATTATGTGCAATCCCCAGAGAAAGGTGTGATATTGCGGCATCCATTGAGATACATAGCTGCAATGTTTCGTCGGGGTCTCTCCGTTTCTCAGGAAAAACAAATGAACATCTGCAATGCCCTGAAGTATTCTGTGATAATTCGTAACTTCTCCTTTTACACTGATGGCTTGCGCCCACGAACTGAGTGAACTCGACACAAGTTGAATATATAATGTGTCTGTTGACACCGACGCGCCTGTCTGAGCATCTGCAGGAAAAATATGTGGAGTCATGCCATCAATGTATTTATTTTTATAGGTCAAATTGCCGTCAATAATCAGAGGAATATAACAAGATTTAATCACGGTTTCCACAACATTTTCCAGAGAATCGTATGTCGACGTAGTTATTTTTTTCACCATTCTGCAGTTATAATGGGTAATAAACAGGCGATCTTGCACCAGCAAAAGAGTTTGTTTGTTCGCCTCGGTTGTTGCCGCCACCCCGCCGAAAATTCTGGAATATAATTCACCCTCTTCTGTTAGCAATTGCAAATTCTTTGTGGTTGTTATTTCTTTGTATAATTCTTCACCTAAATGGAGTTTGTCCAGAAGATACAACAAACCAAACAATGCTCCTATACTGCAACCGGAAATTTTGTTGACTCGCAGTTGGTTTGTTCTCTCTAGGGCTTTCAAATAATACAAGATTCCAATCAAGTAACTTCCGTTGAACAATCCACCTTCCAACACAAGATCTATTTGTTTTGGGGTTGAGGTCGGGGTGGGCGTTACCTGAGAGCTCACCAATGCATTCACACAATGTTCAATGGTTTCATTCATTCCGGTGCACATCGCGGTACAATCACATTCGAAAAATTCAGAAGTTTATTTCCGCAACTCAAGACCAAACAGAAGAGAAGTTTGCCAAGCTGTCGTGGAAAAATCGAGTCAAGTAAACTCTAATAAACACATATCATCCGTGTATACAGCGCGAAACAGCAGCAGAAAATGGGAATTCGCAAATATTTCAGTCATATTGTGCAAAAATATCCACACATTATCAGCAAATTAAACGCCAAACATTCAAAGTCGCGCCAGCGAATCACACACTTTTATTTGGATTGCAATTCCATTATATACGATGCTTTCGCCCAGTTGAACAAAGAATTGCCACCGAATGAAGTCAATGGGACAGCAATCATACAGAGAACTATTGAAAAAATTAGGTCGTATATTGAAATTATTTGTCCAACAACATGCGTCATGTTGGCGTTTGATGGAGTTGCTCCAGTCGCGAAAGTTGCCCAACAACGATCCAGGCGATATAAATCTTTGTTATCTTCGGAATTGTTATGCACGCCCCCAGTGGGGGAAACGACCAACACGCCGACGCAATGGAGTACAACCAATATCACTCCCGGAATGACATTTATGAAGGAATTAGATGCCGCTATTATCCGGGAATTTTCTGCGTCCTCGGCGATGGCTGCATCCGTGGCGCGAGTTATTGTTTCAACTTCTGCTCATGCCGGCGAAGGAGAACACAAAATTTTCGAACAAATTAGGGCGACGGCGACGGCAGAGGAACACGTTATTGCCATTTATGGGTTGGATGCAGATTTAATTATGTTAAGTTTGCTGCACATATATGCAGCAAAACAAGTATATTTATTCAGAGAAACCCCTGAATTTATTGCCAATATTTCCGCGGATTTGTCGCCCTCGGAAACATATTTATTCGATATTTCGAAATTATCATACGCATTGTGGGACGAATATTCTCCCCATTCCCATTCTCAGGTTGGCGGTGGCATACAACATACGTTCGCAAACTTGCTGCAGTTTATTCGAAGTTATGTGTTCACATCTTTCATGTTGGGCAACGATTTCTTGCCGCATTTTCCGGCATTAAACATACGTACTGGAGGAATCGAAAAATTGTTCGGCGGAAAACTGGGTTTGCCATGCATTGTCATCGACGAACAGGGGGATATTATGTGGAACAAATTGTCCCAGTTCGTCGCAGGGTTAGCCACTAACGAAGGAAAATATGTTGCAGAAGAATACAACGCGCGAACCCGCATGGAAGGTAAAATTCGCCGGGAATTTGCCGCCATGACAACCGAAAACAAATTGTCAAATCTTCCTCTGATGGATCGAAGTGTAGAACATTTTATTTCAAACACAACAGGGGGCGCCGCAGGGGGTGGATGGCAAGAAAGATATTACGAAAAATTATTTCCAGAGAACACCACAATCGGCGACATCACCAAGAATTACATTGAAGGATTGCAATGGAATTGGAAATATTACACCGCGGGTTGTAAAGATTGGTATTGGAAATATGAATATCATTATCCACCTTTGTTGCGAGATTTGTCAGCAGCATTATTACAACCTTCTGCGGGATTAAGTCTTGTTCGACCAGGAACCACACAACCAATCTCTCCATTGACTCAATTATGTTATGTTATGCCCCTGGAATATCTGCGCAGGGAATCGGACGTAAATCCAGATGTGAAAAAATTCGTGGATGCGTTGATCCGCGCACCTGCGATTGCTCGCATGTATAACCGCGACGATGTGGAATTTCAATTGGCATATTGCAGATATTTCTGGGAATGTCATGTTCACTTGCCCGAAATTTGCCTGCAACAACTGGTGGATTTTCAACAAGATGTGCTTGATGGGGTCGATCGTTCACGTTAATCGCGACCAATTCACACTTTATCTTCTGTTCTCTCGTCATAACAGAAGATAAATTGCGCGGAACTGTTGTCGAAAGTTCGCCAAAAATTTTTCTCTCGATCGCGACCAGTTTATACCTTTTTCTTCTGTTGTAACGGCAGAAAAAACAGAAGAAAAAAGAAATTAAACTTACACTGGCTATAATATCTATGAGTGACAGCAAATTTACTCGAATACATGTTCCAAACGAATGGTTATATCACACTTATACATGCGAAGCTGAAACTGTGGAAGATGTGTATAAACTTCTGTATGAAGACCCGGATATGCGCAGAAAAATCATACATTGCAATGAAAACAGAGGATTTTGGTATTATATAGAAACAGACGCAAACAAAATAAGCTTTCCCAACGGAAACACAACTTTACTTGTAAGAACAAATCTCGAATGTCCACACTATGATTTATGCGCATATGAAGAACACACCCTGGATTGGTCAGGGTGGAACCGAATAAGTCACCGTTACAAAGAAATAACTCCCGATGATGTGTTTCACGCTGGCATATCTTTTGCGATATTCAAGAATATTATCCGATATTTCTCGGAAAAAGTGTTGGGAGATTACGGAGATCTTATATTAACTATTAAACAACTTCAGCCTGGATTGTTTCAATTATCCGGAAGGTTTGAGAGTGAATGAGCATCAGTGGCGGTGGTGTTTGCACACCTTAAATCATGTTGTCTTCTGTGCTTGCTGCGAGTGGGGCTGCAACCGGTGCGCCGGCGCAACGCAATTCGTCAATTTCTGCTTGCATTCGTTGAACTTTTGCAAGCAACAATGGTACAAGTTCTTGATAATTCATGACTTTATATCCTGTGTGAGGGTTACTACCGCCACCAGCCATGGTAATCAATGATGGCAACAGAGGTTCAACTTCCTGGGCAAGTAAACCGAAATGAGTTTTTCCTTTATCTGCAGGTCCCAGATGACAACTCACAGAGGGTATGTATTCGTATTGAACTGGTCGCAATTGCATTATAGAATCCACGAC
>SXGT01398429.1_pt1 | contig 13337 bp, 12 predicted proteins | sample 3176221 | NCBI WGS metagenome assembly SXGT01 (sample SAMN11356862, study PRJNA531348) | freshwater metagenome | isolation source: freshwater sample F1-120 | place: China: Fuxian Lake, Yuxi | collected 2017-12-25
AGCCCGGCGGTGATCGAGCCGCCCGGCGAGTTGATGTAGATATTGACCTCTTTCTCGGGGTCTTCCGACTCGAGAAAGAGCAGCTGCGCGATGACCAGGTTCGCCGTGAAGTCGTCGATCGGCCCGCCGATGAAGATGATGCGGTCCTTCAGAAGGCGCGAGAACGGGTCGTACTGCCGCTCGCCGCGATGGGTCTGCTCGATGACGGTCGGGATGATGGCCATGCGCTGTCTCCTCAGGTTCCGGCGGCGGGGGGCGCCTCGGGCGCCGCGGCCACGATGCTCGCGGACTCGAGCACCCGGGCCAGCGCCTTCTTGTGGATCATATCCTGGCGCAGCCCTTCGCGCATCTCCGGCCGCTCATAAAGCTTGCCGACGTTCTCGCCGCCGTCCTTGATCCGCTCGACGATCGCCGCCGAGAGCTCGTCCTCGTCCGCGTCGATCTTCTCCTGGGCCGCCAGCGCCTCGAGCACGAGGTGGCGACGCACCTCGAAGTTCGCCTGGCTCTGGAGCGCGCCCCAGTTGCGCTCGACCAGCTGCATCGCGCGATTCTCGGGCAGGCCCTGCATGCGCCAGAACTGGAGCAGGCTGCGCGCGCGCTCGGCCGCGTAGGACTCGATCATCGCCGGCGGGACCGGGAACTGATTGCGCTCGATGATGACGCCGATGACCTTCTTCTCGGCCTCGTCCTTGCGGCGCTTCTCGGCCTCGGCCAGCAGCTTCGCGTGCACGTCCTCGCGCAGCGCGTCGAACGACTCGAAGTTCTCGTCGACGGCGAAAGCGTCATCCAATTCGGGGACTTCCTCGCGGAAGAGCTGGTTGAGCGTGACGTCGAACGTCGCGGTCTTGCCGGCCAGATCCGTCGCGCGGTAGTCGGCCGGGAACCCGATGTCGAACTTCTTGCTGGTGCCCGGGGTCATCCCGCGGAGCTCGTCCTCCCAGCCCGGGATCATCGACCCGGAGCCGAGCTTCACGTCGAGATCCTTGCCGTCGAGGCGCGTGTCGCGCACCCCGTCGAGCCAGCCCTGGAACGTCACGATCGCGATGTCGCCGGCGTCCGCGGCGCGGTCGTCGACCGGCACGCGCTCCTTGTGCTTCTCCTGGAGCGCGGCGATGCGGGCGTTGACCTCGTCGGCGCTGACCGTCGGCGGCGCGACCGCGACCTCGACGTTCTGCCACGAGTGGACCGAGACCCGCGGCTTGACCTGCGCGCGGATCGAGTACTTGAGCGGCTCGCCGGCGCGGATGACGCCGGGCTCGACCTGCGGCTCGCCCACGATGCGATGCTCGCCGGCGGCGAGGACCGCATCCTTATACGACTCCGAGATGAGTCGGCGCATCGCCTCGTTCGCGATCTCGGTGCCGTGCGACTTCTTGACGAGCTCGCGCGGGGCCTTGCCGGGGCGGAAGCCGTTGACGCGCACGCGCTTGCCGAACTCGCCGACCTGGCGATCGAGCTCCTTGGCGACCTTGTCGCTCGGAAGCTCGACGTCGATCTTCACCTCGATCTCATTGACGACTTGAACGGACGTCTTCATCGCGGACCTTCCTCTCGACGCGTCCCGTGGCGGCAGACGTCGAGAATCATTGTGAATTGCGAGAGGGGGGACTCGAACCCCCACGACCTCTCAGCCACTGGATTCTAAGTCCAGCGCGTCTACCAATTTCGCCACTCTCGCATGGGTCGCTCGGACGCAGGTCGCCGAGTTGTTTTGAGTACAAACTAAAAAGGACAGGCCGTTTGCGACCTGTCCTTCGTTGGTGGGTGCGGTAAGAATCGAACTTACAACCTACGGATTAAGAGTCCGGTGCTCTGCCAGATTGAGCTACGCACCCAAGTCGCGCAGCGACGCGTGGCGTTCTGCATCGGCGCGGCGCTCCTGTCAATAGCGTTTCGGCGCGTGGGCGCACGCGGGCCCGCTCGCCTCAGCGGATCGCGCGCCCCGCCTGCACCAGCCCCACCACGAAGAACAGCGCCGCCCCTCCGGTGGCGACGTACGACGCGACCTCGGTGACGGTGGGGTCCCGCGCGATGAGGGCGACAAGCAGCGGCAGCGCCAGCACCCAGCGCGTCGGGTTCACGAGCGCCTCCTCGCGCTCCGTCTGGCGTAGCCGGATGAGGCGCACGCCGACGTCGGAACCGAAGAACGCGACCCCCGTTCCGCTCACGAGCGGGTGCGCGCCGACGGCCGCAAGCGCCGCCAAGACCAGCGTCAAGGCCATCCCGGGGAGCAGCTCGCGCCCGCTGGCGCCGGCCTTGCGCGTCCGGACGACCGGTGGCACCAGCGCCGCAGCGTACGCGCACATGACGAAGATCATGACGCCCATCGAGATCGTCAGCTGCGAGGTGTCGAAGTGCATGAACGGCGGATCGTCGAACGCGAAGTCGATGAGCGCGAGGCCCATGATCATCGTCGCGCCCTCGGTCCCGCTCACCGCCGGGATGACCAGCACGTTCGTCCGGTACTGCTCCCACATCGTCAGGACGTAGGCGGCCGTCCCGAACGTGATGAGCGCGGTCGTGAAGACCGCGTCGAGGTGCAGCGCGATGGCCCCGCAAAGCAGCATCGAGCCGCTCGCCAGGCCGTCGAGCCCGTGGTCGAGCAGCTCGCCGAGGCGGCTGGCGCGGCCCGTTCGGCGCGCGTGGGGGCCGTCGAGGTTGTCGAGCGTGATGTAGACGAAGACCAGGATGGCCGAGACGACGAACCAACCGTGGTTGCCGTTTACGCCGGCGAGCATGGCCGGAACCGCCGCCATGACGGACAGGTTGCCGAAGATCGTGAGCGCGTTGGGCAAGACGAAGCGCGGGATGAGCGGCAGCATCCAGCGCCAGAAGAGCCATTGATAAGCCCCTAGCAGGATCTCACGGTCGTCCGACTGGTACCCGGCCTTGGGCTTGGGTTGCGACATTTCGGCACCATCGCCGAGGCTCGGCGGATCCTCAAGATTCTCGTGCGACCGCTCGGCGCCGGGGAGACGCGCCTGCACGCGCGTGTTAGATCCAACGGCGACCCATGAAGCTCACGCAGGTCCTGCCGTTTCTGCCGCCGTCCATGGTGCCTGACATCGAGGCGCGCCATGCGCGTTTCCTCGCCGAGCACGCGGGCGCCGCCCCGAACACCGAGGCGTTTCTCAAGCACCTCCACGACGACGGCACGCTCCCGACCGAGACGCTGCGCGACATCCTGACGCTCTGCGACGTGACGCTGACACCCCTCGCCGAGGTCGTCGCCGAGGGGACGCTGCCGCCCTCGCGCCACCAACTCCTCGCCATTCTCGGGCAGGGCTCGATGGGCGAGATCGTGATGGCCCGCGACCGCCTGCTGGGGCGGACCGTCGCGGTCAAGCGCCTCGATCGACGCCTGCTCGAGCGGCCCTCGATCGTCGAGCGCTTCTTCGTCGAGGCGCAGATCACGGCGCAGCTCGATCATCCGAACATCGTGCCGATCCTCGGGCTCGAGGAGGACGCCGCCGGCCACCTCAGCTACGCGATGAAGCTCGTGCGCGGCAAGACCCTGGGCGACTACATCGACGAGGCCACCAAGGCCGCCGAGGCGGGCAAGGAGCCCGACGAGGACCACCGCCTCAAGGCCCGCATCGAGACCTTTCTCCCGGTGCTGCACGCGCTCGACTACGCGCATCGCCGCGGGATCATCCACCGCGATCTGAAGCCCGACAACATCATGGTCGGCGCCTTCGGCGAGGTGCTCGTCATGGACTGGGGGATCGCGCGGCCGATCGGCGACCGCCGACGCGTGACCCACGGCGAGAAGGTCGAGAAGACGCGCGCCGGCTCGCTGGTCGGGACGCCGTCCTACATGTCGCCCGAGCAGGCCTCGGGCTACACCGAGGAGCTCACGGCCGCCTCCGATCAATATGCGCTCGGGCTGATCCTCTTCGAGCTGGTGACGTTGCGCCGCGCCATCGAGGGCGAGACCGGGCTCGAGGTCGCCGCCAAGGCGTCCGCCGGGCACAAGGAAACGCTTGCACCGCGCAGCAAGAAAGAGCCGGTCCCGCGCGAGCTCGCCGCGATCATCCAGCGCGCGACGGCGCGCGAGCCCGAGGACCGCTACGCCTCGGTCGCCGCCTTCGCCGACGATCTTCGGCGCTTTCTGCACGACGAGCCGGTGCTGGTCGATCCCGACGGCCTCGTGCGCAAGATGAAGCGCTGGATTGGGCACCATCGCGGGCTGGCGATGGCGCTGGGCTTCGCGCTGCTCGCCTCGGTCGCGCTCGCGATCGTCGGCGTGCGCTTCGCCGAGCGCCAGCGGGCCCGCGCGCGGGAGGACGCGCTGCAGCACGTGGTGAGCGCTACGAGCGAGCAGGCCGCGCTCATCGATCAGAAACTCGGCGACTACGAGGCGCTGCTGCAGGGCGTCGTCGACGTCGCGAGCGAGTACCTCGCGACGCCGGCCCCCGACGATCCCGAGATGGTCGCGTATCGCTACGTCGGCAAGCGGCGCGAGCCGGCCGCGGCCCCGAGCTATGGCGTGCCGTCCGCCATCTACGGGGGTGACGCGTCGATCAGGCGCGTGGACGTGACGGTCGCGGCCAGCGAGGATCCGGCGGCGCTGCGGCCGCGCGCGCTGCAGATGTGGCGGCTCGGCGATGTGCTGCGGCGGGCGCAGCTGGCCAGCGCGAGCCACGAGGCGACGGCGCTGCCGTTTGCCGAGGCCGAGCAGCTCATCCTGCAACGCGGGGTGCCGCTGGCGTGGGCGTACATCGGTAGCCGCGAGGGCGTGGTCGTGGCGATGCCGGCGACCTGGCGCTACGAGGCGCTTCCGACCGAGCCGGGGGGCGGCTACGACCCGCGCACGCGCGCCTGGTACAAGGCCGCCAAGGGGCGACGGGGGCCCGTGTGGAACTCGTCGGGCGTCGACGAATCGGGCCTCGGGCTGCTCATCACGTGCTCCGAGGGCGTCTACGATGCGCAGGGCGCGGAGGTCGCGGTCGCCGCCGTCGATCTGACGTTCTCGTTCGTCATCGATCACCTGCTCGAGAATGCGCTGCTGGTGGAAGCGAAGGCAGAGACGCTGCTCGTCGATCAAGACGGCAAGGTCGTCGTGCGCTCGAGCGAGAAGGAGGCCGCGCGCAAGGCGGAAGCCTACGACCCCAAGGCCTTCGAGGAGCCGCAGCTGCTCGCGGCGGCCAAGGGTCGGCAGTCGGGGCACCTCGAGCTGGCCGACGGACGCCTCGCGTTCTGGAGTCGCCTGCGCGCCGTCGACTGGCTCTACGTCGTCATCGGATCCGCCGACACGCTGCTCGCCGTGACCCAGCGGTAGGATCGAGGGCCGCGTGCGAGCCCGCCGGAGAGGGGGCTGCTTCGGCGTCGGGCGTCAGGCGTCAGGCGGACTTCTTGCCCAGCGCGCGATCGCGGAACGCGATCATCGCGGCGATGACCTCGGGGCTTCGCCACGAGAGCCCGATGGGATCGAAGCCATCGGCCGCGCGAGCGCTTGCGGAGCGGTCGAGCGCCTCCTTGCGCATGGCGCGTTTGGTCGTCGCAAACGCGACGCGCGGCCGCGATGCGAACTCCTCGGCGGTCGCCAGCGCGCGCGTCAAGACCTGGTCGTGCGGGACGATCTCGTCGACGAGCCGGCACGCGAGGGCGTCCGCCGCGCGGTACTTGAGGCCGCGCTGGAAGACCTCGTAGAGGCGCGGCGAGGCCGCCGAGGCGCGCACGATCTCGAGCGCCGAGGTCGGAAAGGGGACCCCGACCTGGATCTCCGTGAGGCCGATCCAGAGGTCTGCGTCCGAGACGATACGCCAGTCACAGCAAGCCGCCAGCACGCACCCGCCCGCGACCGCGTGCCCGTTGATGGCCGCGACCACCGGCGTGTCGAGCGCGAAGAGGCCGAGCATGACGTCATCGAAGGTCGTGGCGAAGGCGCGCGCCTCGGGCTCCGGGTAGGTGAAGACCTTCGTGAGATCGAGACCCGCCGAGAAGAAGCGGCCGTTGCCCGTGAGCACCACGGCGCGCGCCGCCGCGAGCTGCGGCAGGAGAGCGAGGAGCTCGCGCAGGAACGCGTGATCGAGCGCGTTCGCGGGCGGCGCGTCGAGGGTGACCAGGGTGACCGAGCCGTGCGTCGTGAGTTGGAAGGGCATGCGCCGGCCTTAGCAAGGCGCATGGTGGACCGCGAGGAGAATTCGTTCAAAGCCCGCGGAGCAGGTGCAGCGCTCTTCGCGAACGAACGTGCGCCGCGTCAGCGCCCGAAGCGCCGGCGTGAGGCCAGCGCGAGGGCGGCCAAGACGCTGATGTACCCGGCGGCCGAGCCGCCCGCGCAGCCGCCATCGTCGGCCGGGGGCGGCGTCGCGCATACCGCCTCGTCCCCCGCGACCAGCGCCACGTCGTCTAGGCGGATGGACCCCGTCCCCTTGCCCGAGGCCGAGGTCAGCGTGACCACCGGGCGCACGAAGACCTCAAAGCCGGCCGGCGTGGTCGCGCAGGCCTCGAACATCGCCCAGTCGCCGTCGTCGCCGGGGTCGGCCGGCGCCTCGAACGCCGTCGTGGCGTCCGCAGCGACGAGGAACCCGTTGATTTTCTTGTAGATCTCGAGCTTGACGGCCACGGTCGCGTCGCCGGCCAAGGCTGCGTCCAGCGCCACCGCCGCCGACACGCGCAGGTTCCGGGGCGCCGCGACCGAGCCGGTGAGCGTCACGTCTTGATAGGCGCCCGCCTCCTCGAGTTCCGTGCCGGTGCCCGCCAGGCCGAGGCGAAACGCGCGGTCGCCGGTGCGCGGCGCGTCGCGCGTCACGGCGTGGACGGCTCCGTAGGTCGCCCAGGGGCCGAGATCGACGTCCTCGAAGCCGGGATTCGTGAGCGCGATCGGGTCCGCGTGGGCGGCGGTGCGGTCCAGCAACAGCGCCCCGGCCGCCAAGCAGAGGATGGTGAAAGCGCGTGTGACGCGCGGTGACGAGCTCGTCATCAGGACCCTCACTCGTTCATGGCCGCGACCACCGCCGGCTTGCGCATCAGCACCAGCAGGATGATGGGGTAGGGCGCGTAGAAGAACAGCGACGCGAACCCGAGCCCCGCTCCCATTCCGGACATCATGTCGGAGACAGGCGAGTGGCGCTGCAGACTCGCGATGAACTGGTCGAGCGCGGGCGCGGTCACGAGAAAATGGAACGCGAACTGGCCCGCCAGGACGACGAGCGCCAGTGCCGCCCAAACGACGGACGCGCGCTGCGCCCACTGACGGTAGCCGCGTTGGCCGATGCCGATGAAGAGGAGCGCGAGCGACATGCCGACCATCACGATCGTCGCGATGCTGGCCCAGGGCTGAAGCGCGGCGCTGTAGGCGTCGAACGCCTCCCTTGCGCCCCTGAATCCCATCATGTCGCGGCCCATGCCGGCGGCCGCGAGGCCGAAGACGCTGAACGCGACCACGATCGAACCGAAGACGATCGAGAGGATGCCGAGGACGCGAGGGGCACCAGGGCGAGGCGTTGTTTCCATGACGCCTGGATAGCGCGCTCGGGTCGCGCTGACAATGCTCATCGCGGACTCGCGGGTTTGCGCGGGCGCTCACAGTCCGAGCGCGTCGAGGGCCTCGAGCGCCCCGCGCGGCAGCGAGATCGTCCCCGCGGGTCCCCCCGGATCGCGCGGATTGATGCGGACGAGGACGGCCCCCGGCCGCGCCGCCGCCAGCTGTTCGGAAAACCGCCGCACCGTCGGAACCGCGAGCCCGGCGCCGATCTCGACGACGGTCAGACGCCGGCCGGACTGTGCGGCCAGCCAGCTTTGCAGTCGCCGTGTCTGCGCCGCGGTGCGTGCCTCGAGCCAGGCGCCGTCGCCGAACATGAGGATATTCGGACGCGCCAATTCGCCGCAGCGCGGGCAGGTCGGCAGGTCCCCGGTCGCGCGCATGGTCTCGCTATCGACGGCGATCGCCGCGGCGGGCGCAGGCCAGATCCCCGCATCGCAGGCGGGGTCGAGGCATTGCAGGTGTCGGATCGAGCCGTGCGCCTCGCACACGCGATCGGGGTCGAAGCCGGCGGCCTGAAAGTGACCATCGACGTTCGACGTGAAGGCGAATATGCCACCTGGCATATGGGTGGCACTTGCGTGCAGATGCAAGAATCCGCGATGCGGTGGCGTCGCGCGGTAGAGGTCGAGGCGGTGTCCGTAGAAGCCCCAGGCCAGCGTCGGATCCACGCGAAACCACCGTGGATTGGCCATCTCGGCGAAGCGCAGGCCCAGGCGCCCGAGCGGCGGGTAGGCGCGCCAGAAACCCTGGTCTCCCCGAAAGTCAGGGAGCCCCGAGTCCACGCCCATGCCGGCGCCGGCGGCCACGACGAGGGCTTCGCTACGTTCGAGGGCGGCGCGTGCGCGCGCGAGGGCGTCGTCGATGTTCACGTTGCGACGATACCACGGTTCGCGCGCGTCGCCGGGCCCGTCGTCGCCCGCGGCGCGTCACCGGCGTCCGGAGCTCTGGGCCCGCGGAGCCGCATCGCCTGCGGTCGCGCGTGGGGTGCGAACGGCCGCACTCCCGCGCTTCGGCGCTTCGGGTTCATGGTGGCCTCGGTCGGTCCTCCTTGTCGCAGGAGCCGTCATGCTTTCGCTCGACCTCGCCCCCGCTCGTTGCCGGCGGATCGCGTCGCTGTCCATCCTGGTGGCCGCCGCCAGCTGCAATCAGACGCCGCTCGAGACGCTCGAGTTCTCGATGCGGGTGACCGTTCATGCGCCCCGGCGCGCGCCCGCCAAGGTCGACTTCCTGTGGGTCGTCGACAACTCGACCTCCATGTGCCAGGAGCAGGTCGCGCTGGCGCAGAGCTTCGACGTCTTCCGCCAGCGGCTCGAGACCTCGCTCGCGCTCGACCCGCACATCGGCGTCACGAGCTCGGACGCGCGCTGCGATGTCTACGAAGACGCCCGGCTCGGCGTCCACGCGTCGCGCGGCGTCCTCAACGGTCACGTGACGCGCAGCTTCCCATTGGGATGCGCCGAGTCCGAGGTCAAGGCGTGCGTCGCGGACGCGGACTGCGGCAACCTCGACTGCGCGCTGCTCGGCCAGCACTGCGGGGAAGACAGCGCCGCCGCCGGCGAGTGGGGGTGCCTGCGTCGCGACAAGAACCCGGAGTGCGTGACGAACGCGAACGACAGCGTCAACAGCGCGTGCGTCCGCCGCTGCACCGAGGACAGCGAGTGCCAGGCCCTCTTCGACCCGAGCGGCGCAGCGAGCTACCGCTGCTTCAGGGTCAGCGACACCGAGGGGCGCTGCCTGCGCGCGCCCGACACGGCGAGCACCGCACTGTGTCCCGTCGACGAGGTGTTCGCGCCGCTCGATCCCGCGAATCGGGATCCGGTGGATTCGCCTCGCTTCCTGACCGGTGCCGACCTGGCGCTCTTCCCGTGCATCGCCACCGTCGGCGCGCTCGACGCCCATTGCATCCGCTACGAGCAGCCGATCTCCTCGGCCTGGCTGGCGCTCGATCCCGAAGGGCCCAACGCGAACCAGGTCCGGCAGTTTCTGCGTCCGGATGCCTATTTGGTCGTCGTGCTCATCTCGGACGAGGACGATTGTTCCGATCAATCGAGCGATCCGGATATGCCAAAGTCGGCGCTGGTGCCGGATGGCGCCTACAGTCGGTGCAATCTCCTTGGCACGCTCGAGGATAGTCCTCCCGGCCCGCTCGTCCCGGTGCCCTGGTACGTCAACCGCATCAAGAGCCTCAAGCGCGACCCGAGCCGCGTGATCGTGGCGGCGATCGCGGGTGATGCAGTTGCCGAACTGCCCGCCGATGTTCATGATTTGCGGAGCGACTACTGGGAGGCCAAGCGCGAAAATCCGCCGTGCCACCAGGCGACGACGATCTGCACGAGCGCGCAGGGGCAGGCCGAATACGGCTCGCGTCTGAAGGCGCTCACCGACGCCTTCGGACCCAACGGGGTATTTGCCAATATTTGCAGCGACGATATTCGTCCGGCGCTCGACCGTATCGCCGAGACCATCATCAAGGTCGTGCAGCGGATCTGCCTGCCGCGCGATGTCGCGCGCGACGGTGTTCCGATGTCGGTGGTGCGGGTGAAGGCCGACGGCACGCGGGTGGAGGTCCGCCCAGGGAGCGGCCCCGGCGGGTATCAGCTGGTCGCCGAGGCGCCCGAGTGCGAGGTCGACGGGGAGGGGCGGCCGTCGGTGGTCCTGACCGATCCGATCGGGCCGGACGAGGATGTGATCGTGCAATACCAGGCTGACACGTCGTCCGTCTTCTGAAGGCGGCGGCCGGCGCTGTCAGAATCCGAGATCCACGTATTGCTGATAGGCGTAGCGGAACTCGACGCACCCCCAGGGGGTCTCGGCGGCGGCGAAACGGGCGTGCTCGATGCCTTGGAATTCGAGTCCGGTGCTGACGGCGAGGGGGACCAGCATGCCCTCGTCGACGTGGAAGGTGCCGGCCGTGGCGGGCGCGGTGCACTCGGTGAAGGTCGGGCCGCCTGCGTGGTGGTTGATCGGGATGCGGGTGAAGACGGCGCTGCCGTCGCTGAGCGGCGTCCAGTGGATGTCGAGGCCGGTCGGGTGATCGTAGGTGCCGGCGAGCGTGCCGCGGGCGCCCGCGAGCTCGCCGGGGATCTCGGCGGCGACGAGCGTCACGTGGTGGCCCGCGAACGCGAGGTCGAGCCCGAAGGTGCGGCCGGGCAGGGTGACCATGCCGTAGATGTCGCCGGTGACATCGTCGGCGTCGAAGGCCTCGGAGTCCGCGCCGGCGCTCAGCGTGAGGCGCGCGTCGGCGTACTTGATGGGCGTGGGGGTGCAGGTGCCGTCGATGCCGCAGAGCGCGTCGGGGCCGCACGGTGGGCAGGCGCCAGCGGGCCGGAAGGCGTGGTAGGCGCAGGCGAGGTTCGTGAGCGCGGGGGCGCCGTACCAGGGGTTGGGCCGGTCGGCGACGGACCCACGCACGTCGACCATGCCCGCGGGACCCGCCTGGAGATAGAGCTCGACGAGGCCGACCCGATCCGCGAGTGCGCAGCGGGTGCCGGGCACGGCCGCCACGATGTCGGGGTTGGTGGTCTCGGACTCGACCTCGGACTCGACCTCGGACTCGACCTCGGACTCGACCTCGGACTCGACCTCGGACGCGACCTCGGACGCGACCTCGGACGCGACCTCGGACTCGACCTCGGACTCGACCTCGACCTCGGACTCGACCTCGGCCGCAGCGTCCAGGCCGCCCGTATCCGCCCCGCTCGCGTCCCCGCGTCCGGCCCCGTCGCCGCAAGCCCCGCCTCCGGCGGCCAGCGCGCTGATCCCGGCCAGCATCCATCGCATCGTCATATCGCCTCGCACCGCTTCGCCCGGGCCCCATGCCGTGGGAGCGCTATCCTGGCTGAGCCAGGTGCTCACCGCAAGCCGCGCGGACGACCCGGTCCCCCCGGGTGCCCCCAGGTCCCCGGGGGCGCCCCCCCGCCTCACTTCGGGGTGACGCCGCGATCCTCCACGCGCTTGCCGAGCACCCATCCGGCGCCGCGATCGACCAGCTCGAACTCCGCGTCGATGCGGCCGTCGTCCTCGCTCGTGCCGACGATGGTGAGGCGGCCGGCGCCGACCGCGTTGCCGAAGGCGCTGCACTCGCACGAGTGGAACTTGTCGCCCTCCGCGGACACGATCGTCTTGCACGCGAGGTCGCCCTTGGCCTGGTCGCAGGCGGCCTCGAAGTCGTTATTCGCGAGCGACGCGAAGGCCTCGGGCGGCGGGCCGTCGCCGTCGGCGGCGCAGCTGGCGGGGTCGTCCTGGGCAGGCTTGGCGCTGGCGCATGCTTGCAGGAACACGCAACAAACGATCGAGGCCAAGGCGGGGATGGACAGCGTTCGCATGGAAGCTCCGGCGACGGGTCAGGGGTACGGATTTCCTCTATGCCATCGAAGTCGCCGCGTTGACAAACGCGACGTTCGCCGTCAATCGCCGTCGGCGAGCGCGGCGGCGATGTGCGCGAGGAGGTCCTCCGGCCAGCGTTGTTTGCCGAGGCCGGCCGGCCAGCTCGCGAGCAGGTGCGCGACGCGAGCGCCCCGTGCGGCGACCTTTGCGAGCGCCGCCGACGGGCTCCCGGCGGCTCCGCGCGCCGCGATCGCCGCGCGCACGCGCGCTGGCAGATCGCCGATTCGATCCGCGACGGTCCCGCTGGCGAGCCCCGCGAGCATCGCGTTGTCGCGACCGAAGAACGGAGCGCGCGCATCGGCTTTGTAGAAAACGACGGGCGTGCCGACTGCGAACGCGAGGCTCGCCTCGACGATCATGCCTTCGTCGGGGACGCGCCCATTCAGGTTACAGACGACCGCGTCGCAGCCGAGGAGCGCGTGGACATCGAGCGCGAAGATCGCCTCGTCGACGGCGCGGCGGAGAGCCGGCACGAGCGCGCCCAGGGCGTGTGGGGCCAGCTGCAGGACATAGGGCTCGAGCCCGTCGCGATGGGGCAGGAACGTGTCGTGGCCGGCCGCTTCGAGCGCGGCCGCGATGGCGTTCATGGCGCCGATTTCCTCGGCCGAGAACAGCGGGCCCGAGCAGTAGATGCGCGGCATGGCGACTCCTCAAGGCGGCGAGGCGACGAGCGTGCCGCGCACCATCCCCATGCCGCAGGTGAACTCGAGGCGTCCGCTCGCCGGCATCGTGAGGTCGACGACGACCTCGCGGTCGAGCGGCAGGTCCTTCTGCAGCTTGAGGCTCGGGAAGAGGACCTGCTGGCCGCAGCCGCCGTCGCTGACGCGTGTGAACTTGAGGCGCGCAAGCTGGCCTGCGGGCGCCTTGATCTCCTCGGGGTGGTAGCCCTCGCCGTCCACCGTGATGGCGACCTCGGTCACGGCGACGGGGGCGGGCGATGCCGTGGCGTCCGCTCCCGGCGCGGCTGCGGCGTCCGGCGTGCCCTGGTGGTGGCAGGCCCCGAGGGCGAGCGCGACGCCCGCCACCCGCAGCCCGGCGAAGTTTCTCACGATCGGTGCGTGCACGGTCAGGCTCCTGGGCTCGAGGGGGCCGTCGAGGTCGGCGCGAGCTCGGCCGGCGCGTTCTCCGGCGTGGGGTTCGGGTCGTTGTCGATGAACGGGCGCGCCCGGAGACGCACGACGATGTAGAGCGCGAAGCCCGCCACGAGCGCGGTCGCGCCGGCCACCGCCGCCGCCGCCGCGATGGGCGTGTTGTGCGGCGCCGGGAGATAGAGCGCGGCCGCGAGCGCGGCGACCAGCAACATGCCGCCGCCGCGGATGATCCAGACGAGGCGGGTCAGCTCGGCGAGCAGCGCCGGCTCGCGGGTCGCAAGGGCGAGGTGGACGCGCTGCTCGTTGCGCCAGTAGGTGTAGATGACCGGGATGATCTCGAGCGTGAGGAAGAGGCTCGTGATGAGGCCGCC
>SXGT01128676.1_pt1 | contig 13336 bp, 10 predicted proteins | sample 3176221 | NCBI WGS metagenome assembly SXGT01 (sample SAMN11356862, study PRJNA531348) | freshwater metagenome | isolation source: freshwater sample F1-120 | place: China: Fuxian Lake, Yuxi | collected 2017-12-25
CAGACCGTGCCGAACAGGCCGATATAGGGCGAGGCGGAGCCGGCCGAGGCGAACACGGTGAGTCCGTATTCAACGCGCGCGGCTTCCTGATCGACGCCGTTGCGCAGTACGCGGGTCAGGAATTCGCCCGCGCCACCGGCCGCAGCCAGCTTGTGCAGGCCGTAATGCTCCGAGTCGGCGGTGGCTTCCAGCGCCTGCTGCGCCAGACGGGCAAACGGATTGTCGGCCGGATGCGCCTGCAAGGTGGCTTTCACCTCCTGCAAGGAATTGGCGCTCCAGAAGCGCTGGAGGAAATTTTCCGCGCGCCGGCGGTCGAGGTAATTGGCGATGCCGCGCGTGACGATCAGGTACCAGCTCGCCAGCGAGAGCAGCAGCAGTGTTACCAGCAAGCCTTTGCCGAGCGCATCGGACTGGCCGAGAAAATGGGCGAGGCCAAGTGAGTGTTCCATGCTTAACGTCCTTCGAGAGTGAAATTGAAAGGTTGCAGCGCGACTGCGCGCACCGCCTGGCCGCCGCGCTGGGCGGGGTTGCAATGCCATTGCCGGACGGCCGCCAGCGCGGCTTCGTCGAGCTGGCTGGAACCCGAGCTGGTGGCGACCTGAGCACGCGCGATCTGGCCGCGCTCGTCGAGTTCGACGCGCAGCACGACGCGGCCTTGCTCGCCACGCCGGCGAGCGGAGAGCGGATAGGCGGGCGGCGCGCGATCCGGGCAACTGACCGACAAATCCTCGGCCAGACTGACCGGCCCGGCTGGTTTGGCCGGCGCGGCCGGCGCTGGCGCCGCGACGACCGGCGTTGGTGCGGCAATCACCGGGGCCGGCGTGGGCACAGCGGGAGGTGCCGGCGCGACCGGTTCCGACGCCGCCAGAACCGGTGTTTCGGCAACCAGTTGCTGTGGCGGTGGTGGCGTTGGTTTGGGTGTGACCGGCAGAGGCTTATCCAGCTTCACCGGCTTCGGTGGCAGCGGTTTCGCCGGCGGCTCGGTTTTTGCTGGCGGCGAGATGAAGTTCACGAATACCGTCTTGACTGCGTCCGGCGCCGGCAGCAGGCGGTAATTCCACATTGCGTAGAGCAGGCCAAGATGGAGTCCGACCACGAAAACCAGGCCGAACACCTGCTCCGGACGCATCCGGCGCGCGGCAAAGCGCACCGGTGGCGGGTCGGGCTGGCCGGGCGAAGCTGCGGCATGGCCGGCCGCCGTGTGGGTTGTCCCGGCCCGGCCTGCCGCGTCAGCCGAGCGGGCAAAGGCCCACTCGCCCGGGCCGCGAGTTGCGGTTTGATACATGAGAACTCCTGATCATCGCTACGCCGGCGCACGCGCTGGCGGAATCATGGCGAAGCCGGTTGGCGCGTCAAAACGCGCGAACCGGCCGGATCGTGAAAATCAGGAGCGCGCGGGTGGGCCGCGCGGGACGAGCGGAGTAAGAGCGGGATGCTCCGTCGGCAGGAACGCGACGGAGGGGGGCGCTTGCGCGTCGATTGACGCAAAAGCGACATGGAACGGCACCAACGCATGGCTGTTGGCGATGGCCGGCGCACCGCAAGCGGCGCAAAGATCACAACAGCGCGGCTGCGCATCATCCTGCTGCGTGGCATTCTGCCCATCCAGCACCATGCCGGTGGCAGCGTCGATCTTGACCATGCCCTGCGCAGTACAGAACTCGATCAGGCCGTCAGCCGACTTGCCCGCCCGCATATGCGCAATGCCTGTCAGCGAATGCAGCACGATCGCCAGCACGCCCAGCCAGAGCAGGGCAGTGGAAAAGCGCGATTTGCGGGAAGGTGAAGACATGCGGATGTGGCGAAAAAGAAACACCATGAGGGCCGCGCAGGTTATATGAATTATTTTGTCTTGCATACCCGGAAAAGCCTGACGCCTGGTTGCTTAGGCTATCGTAACACTTCCTTACCTTCCCTTGTGCAGCTCGATACTTTCAAACTGCCAGGAACCGAAACGCGAGCCACACCATAACGCCAGCACAAGAGATGCCTGTAATAATCAATCCCGCCACCACTCGGTTGGACACAATTTTTACCATCTGTTCCAGTTGTTCCACTTGCTGAGCAAGCACGTCTAGCTTTGCATGTACTTCCACAGATGGCTTCCGTATCTGGTCTAGATCTGCTTTCGCCTCAACGAGAAATGCCGCAAGGGAGGGTGGTCCTGCACGCAATGCATCAAGTGCTTCGGAGAAGTTGCCTGTCGCATCCTTGAGTGCATGAGTGGTCTCGTCCGTCTTCGCCGCAACGCCATTGACGGTTCCGAGAAGTGGCTGCAACTCAGTTCTGAATGCATCAAGTGAGCCACGTGCGGTGTCCTCCACCAACGCACGGTGGTTTCTTTCCATCTGCTCTAAGTGGCCCCCAGCACTATTGAGGAAATCTATCCACTCTTTGATATCCTTGGAAGCACTCTCGGCTTTCTCCGCAGCTTTTTTGGCCTGATTCGCTGCATCCTTCGCGCCTTCGGTGATGGGCTTTAGGCGCGATTCCAGAGCCTTGTCCGTGAATAGGACTACCGCGTCTGCCAGCAATCGTGCGGTCTCTTCCGCAACCTCCTGGGTGCGTTTTTCGGGGCCGGCATCTTTATTCGACATACTGTTTCTCCCAATCACTAAACCGCTTTACCCAACCATCGGCAAGAATCTTGGCAGACGATAGACGCTCGCGTAAGAACTCCTGCTCCGCAGGGTCACGTATCTGGATGGATTCGAGTTCCTTGCCTGCTTGCTCAAGTATCCGAAAAACCTCGGTTTGGTAATATTCAAGACTCGCGTTCACTGCTTTCCTGTAGGCCTCAAGTCCCTTCTTCCTTGTTGCTTCCCACGGGCGGGCAATAGCCTTCCTAGCCTTCTCCACCTGGGGTCCATAATTGAACCCGGACCAGATTGCACCCAACATGGAGAAATCCACACTCTCGGCCGCCGTGATTGCTGCAGATGCGTCAAAGTAGTCGTCATCATCCAGCATGAACTCGACAGGAGGCCGCTCCTTGATCGCGCCGAGTTCGGAGGAGAACTTCGAGTGAAGTGCGTGAAGCGATCGCCGGGTGACTTCTATGCCCTTCCTGTTGAGATCTTTCACTGCCCAGGCGAGGGAAGAGGCGAAGTCATCGAACTGATCTTTGTCATTGAGATCCTTAATGGCCTCGTCGAGGGTGGCACATGCGGCGACGATCTGTTCATCAACTCGGCGAATAACATAGGGAGCACCCCACTCCCTGGAACCAACCACAGTACCAGCGAGCGACAAGAGCGCCTCGAATCGCCTCTTGCATGAAGTCTCCTGGAGCGCCCTCTCAGTTTCTTTCAGATCGAGTTCGGAAAGCTGGGTCGTAGCGTTCTCGCTAGCCTGCTGCAAAATTGTTCTGGCTCGATTGGACCACGCAGCAAGTTGTGGCCCCTGTTCGGCTTTGATGAATTCAGTGAGTTGAGCAGAGAAATCGATGAACTCCTGATCAACAAACTGCAGCAGTTCGATGAAGTGCAGGCTCTGGACTGGCATCCCAAAGTCGGCGAGCCGCTGCTTTACATATCTCCTGACTTCGTCGCGTTCGGCGGCGGTAACAATGTCGCCCTTTCGAGTGATGACAAAGAACACTCGCCTCATCGTTTCAGCACCCCCATCCAGCAGTACCTTAAGGTTGCGCCTGTCTTCTATTCCGCCAGGCGAGCTGCTGGGCAAACAATAGATAACCGGCACGCGGCGCTTGCTGACCAGGCTCCTTGACAGTGTTCTGTGATGAGGTAAGTGGGAATCCGTACCGGGCGTGTCGATGATGGCGCCGAACTTGAGGAGTGGGTGTGGGTAACCGACGCGAAGCATGGCGACCTGAAGAGCGACTTCAGGTCGCTCGGCGAGTTTGAAGGCATCCTTGAGCAGCATGCCAGCCACCAGATTTGGCCTGGCCCCGTGGAATTTCCGGATGGTCACTTTGCCGGCGTGGCGAGCATCAGGCTCTATATCCAGATAGGTCGGACATCGTCCGTTTCGCCCAGCTACGGCTCGGAGAAGACTGTCGAGGAGCGCTCTACCATCCAAGGGTCTCAAGTTATGCTTGGGTTCAAACTCCTGGAACTCGCATTCTTCAATCTTGACGGTCCCGGTCTTGAGCCAATGTTGAATCGCTAGGATCTCGATCTCCCGTACCCTGACTCCGACATTCGAATCTTTCTGAAGGAATGTTAGCTCGGTCTCGTCCAGCCACTCCACACCGTTGAGTTGCTTGGACTGAGCCCACTCAATCCGGTTGACCGTTGCTGTAGTCACCGTGGGCCGGGTCGGAAGGAGTTCCGAGTCCTGATCGTTGATTGGCACGCCTAAAAGTCTATTGACGAGCGCGGACTTGCCCGATGAAAAGACACCTAACAGGGCGATCTCAACGCGCCCGTCCCGGATGTTATCGCTTAAACCCTCAAGCGCTTTGACATCATGTGTGCCAAGCATAAGTTCGTCTTTTGTCTGAAGGGCATTCTGCAAAAAGGCCTCTAACTCTGCGCGGGGTTTAATAAAGCGTTCGCCGAAATACGCCTGATTTCCTTCGTGGTTCGGGGCACCTGTCGTCTTCTTTTTTGCCCCCGCGCGAATGTTGTATGTGACGGCCAGCCTTTTAGCTCGTCTTACATTGGCTTCAAAGCACTCCTCAATGGGGGTTCGTATGTGGTTTTCGATTTGATCCTGTGTCACCTTCAGGCGTGTCTGCGTGGGTATCACTATCTGGTTTAGGTGATTCTGGAAAGTTAGGAGCGCCCTGAGTGCATCCAGCCGCTCCAATAACTCAACTGCAGCAAACCTGTTCTTCAACGTCACCAATCCACGCTCCGATCCATGCGCAGTCATTGTTCTAATTTGCAAAACAAAATCGGGAAACTTTTGCAAAACGTCGCGCGAACAAGCTTCCAGCTGGCTGCGCCTCAATAGGCCAAGGACATCAAGGAGAAGCTGTCTTTCCTCGCTTACGTCGATGCAGTTTGCGGCGATGAGTGGAAGGGCCGTCGGAAACTCGGTCCCTCGAAACGGTACCTCTACAACTTCGATCGGGATGCTCGTAGGAGTAAGGTGGTCATCCCACACGTTGGAAACAAATGCGACTGGAATCCTTTCCAGGTTCTGAAGCACCGCCAACTCTGCATCCCCTAGACCTCGCGGGTGCATCACCCAAAATATGGCATCGCATTTGGCCAGTTCGCTCAAGGCAATCGCGTTGAGATGAGGTTCGATGCCTATGGGGGGTAAGTCGACGAAGCTCGCATTCCAGTGACCAATCTCCAAAATGGGAAGCTCAACCAATGCTGCGTTAAAGTCATGACCAACTTCATCCAGCAGAGCTGAGACATTAACGGCTCTTGGTGGGCGAGGCAGTGGTATCCAACTGCCATCCTTCGGTCTTTGTACCGTGATCTTGGTGTCCGGCCCAAATCGATACTCGATGGGGGCAACGGTCCTCGTGTGTCGGTCAATCCGAGCAAGAACCGCGTCGGCTTGTACTCCCAGCAGGGCTCGCACGAGAGCAGTCTTTCCAGACCTTGCGGGTCCTCCGAAGCCTACTCGAAGGCCGGGGATGATCGCCCCGACCGGCGGCCAAGACAACTTTCCCAAGAGTGCAACTTCGCGTCTGATGGTTGCTTCTAGTTCGAACAGGCCGGGAATCATTTGAGCGTACGGCGGAACTCCTCGACGTCCTGGCGCAGAACTTGAAGTTCGCCAAGTGCTGAGCTCCATGCGTAACGCTCAGATAGGGTCGATCGAATCAGGTCCATCGTTTCGTTCCGTACCCGTTCCCAGGCCCCAACCCTGGTCTGGGCCTGGTTGCGAAAATTGAGCTCCAACTTGTCGACATAGGTTTTCAACCGAAGGTCGACTCGAGAACGAATGCCCTGCACGAGGTGGGCACGTACTCTCTCGGCAGGGGACAACGGCGGTGGAATGGTGTTAGCGACTTTCTGCGTGACGGTTGCGAATTTGTCACCAATATTTCCTCTTTTTGCAGGGGGCTTCGCGGCATACAGGTTATCTCCATCGGGAGAACCTCCAGTTTGGTTTGAAGCACTGGCGGCTCTGGAGATCACGACAGCCGCATCGATGAGGTCACGAATTGACGTATCTGCGATCCGTTTGCCATCTTCCGTCAGTTCGATTGGTGCAACCTCGACGTCGTTTTGCTCCTGCTCGGGTGGGAACTGGATCGACAGCGTCACCGCCGCGTCCTTGACCCGAGACTTAAGGCGTCGCCCCTCTTCCCGCAGTCTTTCAATCGCCTCGCTTGGTGCCGCAACGATCTCTTTGAGGAAGGAATTCCAAGCTTCTTCGATGGTCGCGGTGGCATCCTTCGCGTCACCCTGTCCGCCAGAACGAGCCCAAGCAGAGAGCGCATCACCCGTCGCATCGGCCGCCATCAGAACCTGCTCGAACGCATTACGCAGGCGATCACCGACCCTGAGCCGCTCTACCTTCTCGGCCTCAGAGAACTGTGTGAGGTCAAGCGCACCCTGTACCTCTGCGCGGCGCAAGACTTCCCGTTCCCGATCCCGGATTTGGCAACGCACCTGAAACGCAGTCTCTGCACCTGCCAGAGAGCGTGCTAGCGCATCTGCGGCGGGTTTGTTGTGCAGCGCGCTGGTGCCAGCCGCAAGCATCTTGTGGATGATCGCCAGGGCGCCATCGAACGGTTCTCCTTTTCCCCTGAAGCACCAGTCCACTTGCTCGGGCGCAAGCAATGGTCGAAGGCGAAGGGTCTCAATTTCATTCTGGCCTTCTACACGATCCGCTCCGAGTTGATCGGTATCAGTCACGACAACCGCGACTGGCCGTCTCAGAGCCCTAGCGGCTCGAATGGCCTCGATCTCCTTGGCAGAGAGCGCCGCATCACAGGGTGTTGTTAGAACGATGGCATCAACCAATGCTTTGTCCAACGCGGTGTCGAGTATGTCCGTCCGGAGGCTCACTGATTCGAGGAGAGCCCCCAAACTGATGACAAACTCATCCCTGCCACGGGCTCTACTGCCAACGATTGCCAGAACAGTTGGGCCAGACAAAAAAGCGTCCACCTTACGTACCTCTGGATCCTCTGGCATCCCAAGGCGGGACAGGAGATCAGTGGTTCGTCCAAACAGGTCCGAGATGTCTGCCGCTCCCATCACAGGCCCCCCTGCTCGATGTCGGCTATCGTCTCGAGTATTGCGCTCAGATCTTTGTAGGCGTCATGCCACCGATCTTGAGCGGTTTTAGCCCCATCGCGTTTCTCCGATTGCTCGCTGGAAGACACACGGGTCTTGGTAACAACCATGTCGTGGACCTTGCAGTTAAGGTCACGGTACTGCGCAGATAGCTGTGATCGAATTATCACGCGCTGGTTCTTGATCTGCAGACCGGCCTGCCGCTTGACGAGGGCAGTCCGTGCATCACGCCTGCCCATTTGGTCCTGTGCCAGAAAAAGTCCACCAGTGAGCTCCGCGATATTCGCGAGGATTCCGCCTGGGACAAAGAACAGCGCGATTGACGCGGCCACGCTGCCGGCGATGGCAGCCAGCACCTTCATCAAATGCGCATCGACCTTTTTCATGAGATCCTCGACGCCGATGCTCGGTGCGAGCCCCTTGTCCCCCAAGTCCTTGATGCCCGCCTTCCACTCGGCCAGCAGCAGCCTAGTCACCGCGCGCTCGATATCCTGTGCGGTGATCACAGCGAGATTCGGCGGGAAATACTGCTTGAAACTGCGGTCGAGATCCTTCCGTCGCTGGACGTCATAGTCGTCATTCACTCTAGCCCAGAGAGCTTTGATCCCCTCGGAGAGGCCGGCATCCAACTTATCGTCGATCAGTACCTCGATCGCTTCGCGAAGGGTGTCGAGTAAGCGCCCCACATACTGGTCGACGATATCCTCTATGCGATCCTCTAGGTAGGGCACCTTTGGATCCAGGATCTCAAGTACGACCCGCTCGGTTTCATCGAGCAACTTCGTCAGATCGTCGACCAGCTTGGCGGTGGCATCCTGCTCGCGCGCAGCAGCGACGCTGAGTGACTTCATCCTCTTTCGGAGTTCACCGAGCGCGGCACGAGCTCGGGTAGCACCCGCAGAACCCGTGGACGAAAGTTGCTCTTGCATGATTCTCCCGTTGAGCGCCGCGAAGCCCCAGTTTTCAAGCTCGGCTTTCGCTTCACCTGCGAGCGTCTCATCCCTTTCATCTGCCGACTTGGAGAGTTTGTCGAGTGCCTCCTGAACTTTGGTTGAGGAGAAGATGATGGGTGGTCCATCGATGACATCCCGGAAAACCTCCGACATGTCAGCAGCACTCCTCTGTCCGTGGTCAGCGTCGAGGTCAGATCGAGTGATTACGAGTGTAACTTGCTTATTGGCGGTGCGAAGGCGTTCGGCCATCTGCACCGGACTGTCCCCGCCGACCCGCCCTGCCCCGAGCACAAGGATTGCCGCGTCGGCGAGGTGCAGCGAGCCCAAGGTAACCTGATCATCCAACTCATTTGCCCCAAGCCCTGGTGTGTCGAAGATGGTTAGGTGCCGCAATACTTCGGTTGGCTGCTTGAGAATGACTCGAATCCCCTTACCTGAAAACTTCCTGCCCTCCGGCTGTCTCTGGTCGGCGTAGCGAGCGGCGCCTTCGATATCCCCTTCGTAAAGCACTTGGTCCTTGTCGTCGAGAACAAGGCCGGATGCCGTCTCTCCCCAAGCCAACTCGGTGACGGCGCCCGTCGTCGGCGACACGCCCTCGGCCACTAGATTCTTCTGTGCCAGTAGTGCGTTGATGAGGGAACTCTTACCAACCTTAAAGTCCCCGACGACCGCGAGGCGAAAGGACTCCAGGTAGCGGCTTGACTCTTTCTTGAGTTGAATAACGGCACTTTCGAAGGTATCTACTGTAGGCTCTGCGCGGAGCGCATCGAGGCTGGCGTACTTTCCAAGGACGTCGGCGGTATGTTTCAAAAGATTAAGAACGTCTGTACGCGAAGAGTCTTGCGCAAAGGAACTCACGGTGTTACCTCATATTAATCAGAGCTAGTTGGGATGATGGAGTGGTATTTCATTCGTACGCGCACCGCTTGATGTAAGGCAATCTACTGCATGACCCCAGCAGCATTATCAAGCATCTCCAGCGCCAGATCAGGTGATAAGCTGCCGTAAACAACGCTCATGATGGTGGGGGAGTAGTAGTCGCATCCTTGCAGGCTGAGCATGAAAATGCGCATGAACATGGCTTGGGTGAGCGCGCCATCCATGAGGTCCAGGACGACACCGAAACGAACCATGCCATCGCTGAAATCCAACTCGAAATTGCCGTTAGCCATTCTGCTGTTGATGCGGGTGAGTAATTCGGCCACAGCCACGCGGCGGGCTTCCGGGATGTTGAGTGGTACAGGCGTATAGACACGCAGGCTGTTGATTTCTTCGTATTCTATGACGTGGAGGTACCAATTCAGCGTTACGTTGTCGCCGTTGACGCTGCCGCGCAGCACGCTGTTTTCAAGATCTGATTCAAAGCCCCAGTCTTCTTTTTGCAGGTAGTCCGCAGCGGTTTCAAGCAGGGTTGCAATATTCAGGGCTCCTTGATGGGGTCGGTAATGGAAGCATGGCGCTCTCACGCCCACCTCTCTGCCAGGGGGTGCGGGGAAGGCGGTACGGTCGCTTGGGTTTCGGCGGCGGGGCATGTCATTTGTCCACCAGTTTGCCGGCGCCAAGCAGGCCGAGGATGCCGAGGGGAAAGGCGACCAACGCGGCCCAGAGGGCGTTTTCATCGCCGAGCAGGGCTTGTAGGGCAGGGAAGGAAAACAGCCAGGCCGCGACGAACGCAAACAGGGCGACCATGACGGCGAAATAGAGGATGGCGAAGCCGATGGCGGAGATGATTGCGACGATGCCAACCATAAACAGCAGGATGCCCATCAGTCGGTTTCCTCATTGCCGTAGCGCGCGGCCAGGTGGCGGCTGGAGACGGCTAGCTGCTTTCGCAGTTCAGACGGGGCCAGCACTTCCACAGCGTCGCCGATGCCTTGCAGCCACCAGCGCAATTGCAGGGTTTCGCACACGGTGGCGGCGAGATTGATGCGGCCATCGGGCAGGGAGACGAGGCTTTGATCTTCCGTGAGAGGCGTTTCTTCGAGGTGGTCTGCCACTTCCGCCGTGAAGGCCGCTTCCAGCCGGATGGTTTCGCCCGGCAGCCAGCCCAGCGCGCCGGATTCGATATAGTCATCCAGGTTGAAATCGGGCGGCGGGATGATCGGATCGGAGAGGGCTTCTGCGCTCTGGATGCGATGCAGCGCGAGCAGGCGCAGGTGCGGATAGGTCTTGATGGTGCAAACCAGGTAGAGCACCTGTCCGCGCTGGATGAGGCCGAGCGGATGGATCGGGTAGGCTTCGACGCTTTCGGCGCTGCGTTTGAGGTAACTGACCTGGACTTGTTTGCCGAGCAGCAGCGCGTCGCTGATCGTGGTCTGGATGGTTTCGTCGATGCGCGGGGCTATCAGCGCCTGGGTGGGCGGAATGACCCGCACCTTGTCCATCCAATGCGCCAAATGCCCCTGCAGCGAGGCCAATTTCTGTTCCGCCATCCGGAAGTGGGGATGCAGTTGCGCCAGGGTGGCGGCGGGTAGCAACGCGGAAAGGTGGGCGCGCGCCAGCAGCAGGGCCAGTGCTTCGCTATTGGCCAGGCCGGGCAGATCGAAGGCGGCGGCACCCTTGTCCCAGCACCAGCCATAAGGCTTCGCACGTTCGTCGGAGACCAGCGGAAAAAAGGCGGAGAGCGATAGCAGATCGCGCTCGACAGTGCGTTTGGTGATTACGTGACCCTCGGCGACCAGGTGGTCGCGCAACTCGCTGGCACTGATGCGGCGCGGATGGAGCGGAATCAGTCGCAGTGTCTGCCATTGGCGTTGCAGCGTTTCCGGGGTGAAAGACAAGCCTTGTTCTCCCTGTGTTTGGCGAATATGTACCACGACTTATCGGTACAGGCCAGAAAGCAGGCGAAGCACGAATATCAGGCCTGTCATGAAGACGAAGGGCAGGACGAGGAGGGCGATCAGATAAGTAAGCATGACGGGCTTGTGGGGGGGGGCGGAGCCATTTTGTCGGGGCTGCGCGACGTAGCGCGTCGCAGTGATGCGATGCGAACGACCGTTCAGGCGATGAAAACACCCCTTAAAATGGCCTTGCAGGGTTGCCCTGGAATGGGGAGTGGGAAATGACTCGTGGGGGATGGGCATTGAGGGATCGGACATGACCGAGAGCGGTGCTCCCGTCTCTCACCTGCCTTCCCTGATTCCGCAGGGGGTGGGCGAGGATGTCTGGATCGAAGTCATCCAGAAGATGGACGAGGTCTATAACGACCTGCTCCAGTACGAAGTCGCGCTGGAAGAAAAGAATGCCGCGCTGGAGGAATCGCAGAGCTTCGTGTTTTCCGTGCTGGCGGCGATGTCCGATCTGCTGGTGGTGTGTGACCGTGACGGCCGCATCGAGGTGGTCAACCATGCGCTGGTGCAGTTCTCCGGCAAGCCGGAGGCTGCGCTGATCGGCGCTTCCCTGTTTGACCTGTTCGCCGATGCCGAGGCGCGCGCCGCAGCCGAACGCATGTTCATTGCCACCGAAAGCCGTCATCTGTCCGATTGCGAACTGCCGTTGCGCGCCGCCGATGCCGGTGTCATGCCGGTGTCGCTGAATTGCACGCCGCGCATCAATCATCAGGGCGTGCGTGTCGGAATGGTGATCACCGGCCGGCCGCTGGGTGAATTGCGCCGGGCCTATCAGGCGCTGCGCGAGGCGCATGAAGATTTGAAGCGGACTCAGCAGCAATTGCTGCATTCGGAAAAAATGGCTTCGCTCGGCCGCCTGGTCGCCGGTGTCGCGCATGAACTGAACAACCCGATCAGCTTCGTGCTGGGCAAGACGCATGCCCTGCAACGCTACGCGCAGCGGTTGCAAAGCTACCTGGCTGCAATCCATGCACGCGAGCCGCGAGAAAACCTGGATATTCTGCGTCGCGACCTGCGCATCGACCGGCTGCTTGAAGACTTGCCGCAACTGATCGAAGGTACGGTGGAAGGCGCCGAACGCACGCGCGACATCGTCGATAGCCTGAAGCGGTTCTCCGCCATCGACCGCGACGAGATGCAACCCTTCAATCTGACCCAGGTGATCGAGCGCGCCGTGCACTGGGTGGCCAAGGCTGCTGCTGCCGTCCGCTTCAAGGTGGACTTGCGCTTGCCGGAGGGCATCAATGTGTTGGGTTCTTCCGGTCAGATGCAGCAGGTGTTGATGAATCTGGTGCAGAACGCTTGCGATGCCACGGCCGACATGCCACAGCCGCGCCTGGAAATCAGCGCCCGTCAGGTCGGCGAGCAGGTCGAGGTTTGCCTGCGCGACAACGGGCCCGGCTTCGATCCGGTTTCACTGGCACATGTATTCGAGCCGTTCTTCACCACCAAGCCCGTCGGCAAGGGCACCGGTCTGGGGCTGGCCATTTCCTACGGCATCGTCGAGCGCCATGGCGGCAAGCTGACTGCGGCCAATCACCCCGACGGCGGCGCCGAATTCCGCCTGCAATTGCCGTTGGCGCATCCATGACCGACTGGCAAGCGCCTGCCTGACGGGTGGCCGCAATGCAGCCGTCTCGCACCGGCGCCAGGAAAACCCCATCTCCTGCGCGCTTGTAATAAGTGCTTGTTTAAGCTAGTTTCCGGGGCACGTTAGGGGTGCCGGTTCCATTACGGAAATCGGCTGAGAACACACCCTTGGAACCTGATCCGGATCATTCCGGCGTAGGGAAGCGTCAAGTTCATGCTTGTGCGCCCTGCGTTTTTTCTTGTTGGAGCCGCACCATGAACGCCGCCTTGCCCAAATCCACCCTGTCTTCCCCGGCCCCCTTTCTTGCCGCCGACGCCCACGTTGACGAAGCTGCCGTGCAGCCGCTGCCCAACTCGCGCAAGATTTATGTTGCAGGCAGCCGGCCGGACATTCAGGTGCCGATGCGCGAAATCACGCAGGCCGACACGCCGACCGGGATGGGTGGCGAGAAGAATCCGCCGATCTACGTTTACGACTGCTCCGGCCCGTACAGCGACCCGAACGCAAAGATCGACATCCGCCAGGGTTTGCCGGCATTGCGCGCCAAAGGGATCGAAGAACGCAACGACACCGAAGTGCTGCCCGGCCTGACCTCCGACTACGGCCGTCAGCGCGCCGAGATGGCAAATGACAAGGCCGACCTGGCCGCCCTGCGTTTCCCCGGTCTGCACCGCCAGCCACGCCGTGCCAAGGCGGGCATGAATGTCAGCCAGATGCACTATGCCCGAAAAGGCATCATCACCCCGGAGATGGAGTACATCGCCATCC
>SXGT01712319.1_pt1 | contig 13335 bp, 10 predicted proteins | sample 3176221 | NCBI WGS metagenome assembly SXGT01 (sample SAMN11356862, study PRJNA531348) | freshwater metagenome | isolation source: freshwater sample F1-120 | place: China: Fuxian Lake, Yuxi | collected 2017-12-25
AGCATCGAGGCGACGGCGTCTACCCGCAGGCCATCGAGGTGAAACGACTCCAGCCAAAACAGGGCCGACGCCATCAAGAAGCTGCGGACCTCCGGCTTGGCGTAGTCAAAGACCAGCGTGCCCCAGTCCGGGTGCTCGCCGAGGCGGGGGTCGGCGTATTCATAGAGCGGGGTGCCGTCGAAGCGACCGAGGCCGTGAACATCGCGTGGAAAATGCGCCGGCACCCAGTCCGCGAGCACCGCGATGCCGGCGCCGTGCAGGGCGTCGACCAGCGCCCGCAGGTCATCTGGCTCGCCGAAACGCGCCGTGGCGGCGAAGTAACCGGTGACCTGGTAGCCCCACGATGGATCGTAGGGGTGCTCCATCGGCGGCAGCAGCTCGACGTGGCTGAAGCCGAGCGCCTGGACGTGCTCGATGATCAAAGGCGCCAGGTCGCGGTACGAGAGCCAGCTGCCGTCAGCGGCGCGACGCCAAGATCCGAGGTGCAGCTCGTAGATGGACACCGGCGCCCGCGCCCACTCGCGTGGAGCGCGCGAGGTCAGCCAAGCGGCGTCGGTGAACTGGTGCTGCGGCTCGGGGCAGAGTCGTGACGCGTCGCCTGGTCGCAGCTCGGCGGCGAAGGCGAAGGGGTCGGCCTTTGCGCGCCACTCGCCGTCGGCGCCGTGCACCGCGAATTTGTAGAGCTGGCCTGCGGTTGCGTCTGGCACTTCGAGTTGAAAGGCGCCGCGGCGCGGGTCGATCGCCGCGTCCACTGCTGGCACACGCCGCCCAGTCGCGCGGCCCTTGGCGCTTCCGTCGACGGCGCCGATCGTCTCTGGCGTCAGCGGCACACCGAGCCGCGTCATCGGCAGACCCTGCCAGCCGCTGAACTCGCCCTCCAGCCAGACCTCGCGGGCCGCCGGGGCCCAGACCGTAAAGCGGAAGCCGCCGGATGGCATCGGGTGCGCACCAAAAATCCGATGGCAGTCATGCCCCTGCCCGGCCCGAAACCGCAGCCAAGCAGAGCGCTCGCCGGCGCCCAGCGGCGTCATCTCAGCGACGTCACCAGCGCGCGGCGGGAGGGGCGGCGAGGGCTCGGGCGCCGTGGCGCACGGGCGGTCGGCGCCGCGGCGGGGCGGAGGCATGGTGAGACTCCAGGGTGCGGCGCACCGGGGCGCTTGCGCCGACGATAGCCGGGGTGCGGAGTTGAATCCAGCCGCGCTGGACCGCCGGCGATGGGCGCGCCCACCTGGATTCGAACCAGGGACCTACAGCTTAGAAGGCTGTTGCTCTATCCGACTGAGCTATGGGCGCGGCGCAGTTGGCGTTGTGCCAGCCACCGGCGAGGGGGTCAAGGCGAGGTCCAGGCCACCAAGAGCACCACCTCAGGGCCCGCACCCGGGCCGACGCCGAGCAAGAGCGCGACCACGGCAGCGAGGACAAAGGCGACGGCGGCGACGGTGCCCTGGTCAGAGGCGGCGGCGGCAGGCGCGGCGCTGACCGAGGCGCTGGTCGCCCAGGCCGCCCGGTCGCGGCGCAGGCAGGCGAGGGTCAGCGGCGCCGTCGCCAGCCCGAGCAGCAAAAGCCAACGTGCGCCGAGGAGCCACTGTGGCTCTTGCCACAAAGCCGCAGCGAAGGCGGCGTCGACAGGTCGGCCGAGGCTGACGGCGCACAGGGCGCCGAGGCCACGGAGCATTCCGACCGCGCTGAGGGCCGCAGCCGCAGAGACCCGCCGCAGGGTCGTCGCCGCGGCGCGGTGCAGGGCGAAGAGGCCAAAGATACCGAAGAGGTCAACGCCAAAGCCGACGACCGCGGCGGCCGTGGCCGGGCCTGGGCCGAGCCCGGCGACGCGGAAAGACCACAGCCAAGCGAGCAAGACGAGGGCGAACGACGACGGCAGCCAGTAGGCGAGTCGGGCGCCGGCCAGCGGTCGGGCCGGAGCCGGCGACGGCGCGTCTTCCTTCAGGTGTCCCAGTCGGTCACGCGTCCCAGAGTCGCGTGCTAAAGTAGCGCTCGCCGACGTCAGGCAGGACGGTCACGACGCAGCCACCCTGCCCGTCCGCCGCCAACTTGCGGGCCACACGCAGCGCGGTGCAGACGTTGGCGCCCGAGCTCTGGCCGACAAAGAGCCCTGCCTTGGCAAGGGCCTGGTTGGCCTGCCACGCCTCGTCGACGTCGACGTCCCAGCGCCGGTCGATGACGGTCTCATCGAGGATCTCGGGCACGTGATCCTCCGGCGACCCCAGGGGCTTGAGGCCCTCGATGCCGGGGAAGGCGTCCGGCACCAAGAGCTCGACCTGAATCTGCGGGTTGAGGGCCTTCAGGCGCCGACCACAGCCGGTCAGCACGCCACCGGTGCCGACGCCGTAGACGAAGTGCGTGATGCGCCCCTCGGTCTGGGCCCAAATCTCGGGCGCTGTGGTGTCGTAGTGGGCCTGCCAGTTGCCGGGGTTGCTGTACTGGTCGCAGTAGAAGTAGCGGTCCGGGCTGGCCGCCACCAGCCGCCGCACATGCCGGATCGCTTCGTCGTAGCCGTCGTGGGCCGCGGTGTGGGTGATGGTGGCGCCGTGGGCGCGCAGTCGCTTGAGCCGCTCGACGCTGGCGTTGTCGGGGATGACGATCTCGACCTGGAAGCCGAGGGCGCCGCCGATGAGGGCGTAGGCGATGCCGGCGTTGCCGCTCGACGAGTCGATGATGGTCTTGCCAGCCGTCAGACGCCCGTCGGCCAGCGCTTCGGCGAGCATCCGCAGCACCGGGCGGTCCTTGACCGAGCCGCCGGGGTTGAACGACTCGACCTTGGCCCAGATCTCGACGCCGTGGTGGCTGTCTTGCCAGGCGTCGAGGCGCACCAGCGGCGTGTTGCCGACGAGCCGCAAGGCAGGGACCTGCCGTAATAGGGGCTCTACGATCGGCTGGGGTTCGAGCTCAACACGGGTCTGCATGGGCACTCCACGCCGTCGCGCGGGCGCTGCGGGCGGCGACGTGGCAGTCTTGCATCGGCGGTGGCCAAGTCAACTGCTGCGGCGCGGTCAGACCCCCAGCGCGACCCACCGCCCTGCCCTGCGGCGCGATGGGGTCAGCGCTCCCCAGGTCCACGCCATCGACACTCCCTGGGCTTCGATCGCGGGCGGCGGCCTGCTAGGCTCTTGGCTGTGGAGGCATGTCATGGCCGGACGCACCGACGACGAGTTGACGCAGATCGAGGCCGACGCCTCCGCCGCCAGCGCGGCGATGGGGGCTGGCAATCTGGCGCGCTCGTTGGCGGGCACGACCGCTGAGGCCATCGGATCCGGCGTGGCGGATCGCTACGCCCGCGTCGGCGCGCGCATGCTGTCGGACCCGATGCCGACGCGCTTGGACGCCGACCTCATCGACCGCCTGAGCCGCGCGGGCTTCGACGCTGACCGCCTGCGGCAAATTCGCGTCCACCGCGGCCTGCGCGCCCACGCCGCCGCTGACGCCTTGGGGGCACGCGCCTTCGCGGTGGGCGAGCAGGACATCTTCTTCGCCCGCGGTGAGTTCGACCCGAGCAGCCGCGAAGGCCGCGCCGTGTTGGCCCACGAGGTCGCCCACATCGCGCCGCCCGCCGCGGTCGGCGCCGGCGTCGGCGGCTCTGGATTCGGCGGTCCGGTCCTCAACGAGCGCAAGCGCGGCGACGAGGACGCTGCCGGCGAAGAGGCCCACGAAGAGCAGGCCCGCCGCGCTGAGGCCATGGTGTACGCCCAAGAGGACTCCAACGCGCCTGGTCAGCCGATGGCCGGCGGTCGCATGCCCGAGACGGGCCCGACCGCACACAGCCCGCAAGAGGCGGTCAGCGAGAAGCACCTGGAAGACATGGTGCTCGGCATCCTGCACAAGCTAGAGCGCAGCGAGATCGAGCGTCGCGGTCGCTTCTAGGAGCCGCAACTCTTCGATTCTAGCCGCTTACGGCCGCCTCGCGCCGCTCCCCTTTGGGCCGCTGAATCTGGCCCGCCCTGCCCCTCAACTTGGCATGTGCGCTCGACACGAGGTAGGGCCGGCCTAGGGCTCGTCGCCTAGCGCCTGTTCGCCGCCACGATCGCCGGCCCAGCCGACGCTGCGGGCGAAGGCCATGAGTTCGTCGTCGAGCCGCCGCATCTCGTCGAACAGCTGCGCGCCAGCTGGGGTCGGTTCGGCCAACTCCAGCACTGTGCGCGCGCCCTCGTGGATCTTGGCGAAGACCGTCGCCGCGCGCTGCTCCCAGGCCGGATTGGCGGCCCACGGGTGGCCATCCTCGTGCATGCGCTGGTAGAGCCGCGCCACAGGCTGAAAGGCGTGCACCGCCAGCACGACGCCATGTAGTGGCCGTGGATCGGGCCGGACCGGCGAGCTGACCAAGGGCCAAAAAGCGTTGCGCAGCATGGGATCGAAGTGGAACGCGGTGTTGATCTTGTTGTGCTGGAACTCGTGAATCAGCGCCTCGGTCATCGTCATCACGTTGGGGTGCAGGGTCAGGTAGATTGCGCCGACGTACTCCTGGAAGCTGGCCGACAGGTGCTTCTCGGCGTCGTACCCGACCGGGATGCACAGGCGCAGCAGCAGGCGCATCTCCTCAGCGATGAGGGGCAGATAGCGGCCGACCAGGTCGACGCACTCTCCAAGCGTCGCCGCCCACTCTGCCAGCGGGCGCCCGCCGAGCTGGAGCTGGTTGCCCTGCTTGTCGGGGTGGGCCTCGACCATGGAGAGCGGGCTGTTGTCGGTCTCGGCCAGCAGCAGGCCGGGCCGGATCGGGTGCCACGGCCGCCGCAGCTCGCACAAGTCGTCGCCGACTTGACCCTCCGTCGCTCCGCCGTCGCCGCCGCGCAGCGCGATCGTGCGCTGGCTCGTGGCGCCGAAGATCCGCAGCGCGCCATCCTCCAGCTGGACCGACTTGGCCTGTGGCCCGAGGCGCAGCTCGACGCCGGCGCCGAGGATCAGCAGCGGCGGCAGGCCGCCTGGCGGCAGGTTGAGCCGCAGGGGCTGCTGGCGGTCAGCTCGCGGCGCGGCCCCGGCGGTGGCCAGCTCGCAGAGCAGCAGCCACGACAGCTCACGGACGTGGCGCTGGAACGCGGCGAGCAGCGCGTCGTCGCTGGCGAGGGCGTCGCGGCGGCGCCAGCTGAGCTCGATCAGCACCGAGACGGTCGGCGCCCGCACCAGCGCCGCGGCCTGGCCCGGCGCGCTCGCCTGCAGCCCCTGAAGCGCGGCGACGGCGGCCACAAAAGCGGGGCGATCGGCCTCGGCCACCCGCTGCAGCGGCAGCTGCGCGAGACAGGTGAGGCGTCGCTGCAGCTCGCGCCCGAGCAGCCGACGCAGCGTGCTGGTGTCGGCGCCGGGCAGCGTCAAGTCGGGGAGATGTAGCGCCTGGGCGGGACGCGTCCCACCGTGCCGTGGCGCCTCCTGATTTGCCGCTTTCGCCGTCGACGACGTCATCGTGCCTCCTGCGCGGTGGCACCGCCCGCGCGATCGCCACCGCCACCAAACATGCTATGCTGGGGCAGGGTGCTCGGCCACCCCCACTGATCCGCGGCGCAGGAGACGCCAGGGAGGCAGCGATGTTGCGAGGAGACGAGGGGCTGCGGTGCGGCAACGGTGCGCGGCGAGAGGCTTTGATCATCGCTGCGATTTGGGCTCTTGTCGGGGCGATCGCCGGCTGTGGGACCGACGCCGAGCCAGCGGCCAGCGCCGGCGGCGGCGGCGGCAGCGGCGGCGCCAAGCCTGCGTTGACGGCCAAGGGCGGCTTCCAAGTGGCGCTCGACGGCAAGACCTTCGCCATCGACTACGGTCAGGGCAAGGTCGAGGCCGACATCGTCCACAAGCTCAACCCCGATCCCAAAGGCCACGGCTGCGTGACGTCGGTGCGCCTCGCGCTGCAGAAGTCTGACGGCAGCTGCCAACTCCTGCTGCGCTTTGAGCCAGTCGGCGAGTCGCTGCGACTGGTCGAGGGCCAATTCGCCGCGGCGCTCGGCATCCGCCAGGGCGGCGTCGTGGTCGACACCATCAAGTGCGCCGGGTTCCCAGGCGCCGACGGCGCCGGCGAGATCCTCTGGGCCTGGAAGGGCGGCAGCGCCCAGATGACGCGCTTCACCATCGGGCCGCCTGAGGCGAGCAAGGCGCTGGCCTCGATCGCCAACGCCAACTTCAGCCCGAGCGGCACCATCGACCTCGCCCACAAGGGCAAGCAGTTCTCCATCGATCTCGGGTCAATCGACGTCACCGGCGTCGCGACCAGCGTCGGCAGCAGCACCGTGAGCTGTGGGGTCACCCAGGGCGCAGAGGTCTGCCCGAAAGACGCCGCCTACGGCGACAAGGTGGGCCAATACCTGCGGCGACCGGGCAGCGCCTACAGCTGCGTCGACTCGGCGGCTTTCGATTTCGGCGACTTCTGCGGCAAGACCCACGTCGTCATCGTCTACGATCACTGGCTCGCCAGCCCGCAGCGCAACCCGGACGGTCACGACAAGTTCGGCGGCAAGGTCGTGCTGGAGGGCCTCGCCGGCCTGCTCGACAAGTACGGCAAGGAGGTCACGTTCGCGTTGGTCGTCCGCACCGGCAGCGCGCGCGTCGTCATCGAGAACCCCTCGAAGCCAGGCAGCTATTCGGCCAGCGGCCCGGCGCCCACCCTCGATGACTGCGCCGAGGTGCGCACCACCTACAACATCCCCGAAGACGTCGTCGTGCTGTTCGACAAAGACAAGGCCCTCAACTCGTTGGAGAAGCGCCTCTTCGACGCCGACTTTGTGCCGCAGGTCGGCGTCATGGACGGCAAGGGCCAGATTCGGTCGATCTTGCCTGGCGCGGACGGCAAACTTGAGCTGCCGCCGGTCGAAGCCGCGATCGAGGCCGCGCTGGCTGGTCAGTGAGTCCATCGATGTCGCGGCGATGGGTTGTTCAGCCGTCGATCCTCCGGCGGTCTATCGTTCGACGGTCGACGTAGAGACGGCTCATGGGGCGATCCATCGCGCGGCGATCCACAGTGACGCGGTCCATAGTGAGGCGATCGATGCAGGCTCGTATGACGATGCGCGCTATGCCGCGGCGTCTGGCGATGTGTCTGGCGCTGGCGTTGGCTTTTGGCGCCTCGCACGCCGAGGCGGCGGGCTGCGACGTCACGCTCAGCGCCGACGGCAACACCGCGGCGGTGCAGCGACACCTCGACGCCGCTGGCAAGCGAGCGCCGCGAGTCTGCTTGCGCCCGGGCCACTACCAAGGTGCCCGGCTCATCATCAGCCGTAGCGCCGAGCTGCGTGCCGTGGGCGAGGGTCGGGTCGTGCTCGACGCCGGCGGCCGCGGGCGGGCGCTCACCGTCGTCCAACCCGGCATTCGCTTTGTGATCTCTGGCGTCACGCTGACGGAGGGCTCGGTCGAAAACGGCGGCGCCATCGCCATCGAGGCCGCCTCTACAGTGCGGCTCGTCGACTGCTGGCTGACGCGCAACAAGGCGGGCTCGCACGGCGGCGCCGCGTTCGTCTCCGCCGGCACCCTGGAACTGGTTCAGAGCCGGGTCAGCGCCAACGCGGCGATGAGCGGATCTGCGCTCTGGGTGGAGGGCGGCGGACGGCTCCTGGTGGCCTCCAGCGTCGTACACGACAACAAGAGCCGCGGCGGCGTCGAGGACGCGCCAATCGTCGTCCGCCCCGGCAGCGCCCTGGAGCTGCTCGCCTCGACCGTGGCCTACAACCCGGGCCACGGCGTCTTCGTCGCGCCAGCCGGCCCCAAGGCGACGCCGGCGCGGCTGCGGGTCGACTCGGCGATCGTCATGGGGGCACCCGACGCCATCCACGTCGACCGCGTGGAGGCCGGCGCGGCTCACGTCCACCGATCGGTGCTCTACGGCCGCATCGGCTACCTGCCGCTCGACCCGGCTTGCCGGCGAGAGTTGCCAGTCTTCGACCTCGAGAACGTCGAGCGTTATCGCCCGACGTACGGGTCGCCTGCCATGGCGATCGGGCGCTGCGACCACCCCGACACCCGCCGCGACGTCGCCGGCGTCGCCCGACCGCTGCGCTGCACGGCAGGCGGCATCGAGGCCGACGCGGTCGCCATTCGCAAGACGGTGTCAGAGCGCCAAGCGCGCGAGCGCTCAGAACAATCGAGCCTGACCGCCCGCGAGCCCGAGCTCTGGCCGAGCGACGACGAGCTGTAGGCCGCCACCGCGCGGCGAGGCTACCTCAGGCTGGCAGCGCGGCGTCCACCAGTCGCTTGACGATGGCGGGGTCGATCTCGCCCTTGTGCGCCTTCATCAAGCCACCCATGACCATCCCAGACTGCTTGCGGCTCGTGGCGCCCGTGGCGGCGATGGCGGCCTCGACGAGGGCGAGTGTCGCGGCTTCATCCAGGAATTTCGGCATGTACGGCTGCAGCACCGCCACCTCTGCCGCGAGCTGGACGATGTTCTCGTCGTCTTCGGCCGTGCCGAGGCTGCGGTACTCGGCCACAGCGGCTTCGAGTGACTTCACGTAGGCGCGGATCACGTCCAGCACCGCCGCGTCGTCGAGCGCCTTGGCGTCCCTGGCCGTGCGGCGCTCCATGATCTTGGTGCGCACCATCCGGTAGGCCGCCAGAGCGCGCTTGTCTCCTGCCCGCATCGCCGCCTTGAGCTTCTCTTGCAGCTCTGCCTCGGTCGCGGTGGTGGCAGGAGCCGCTGCCTTGTCGTCGGTCGGGGTCGTCATCGGTGCACTCCTGCGGGCGCCTGGGCGCCGGGTTGTCGCGGCGACCGCGGCTCAAGCGATGGGCAGCGCCGCCCACTCGGCCAGCGTGCGGATGTCGTGGGTGCGCCGGAGCGACTCTAGGATTTGGACCAAGAGCGGCCACTTGCGGCTGAGCGGCGTCCGCTGATCGGGCTGCACGCGCAGCGACTCAGGCAGGCCGTCGCGGTCGACGTCGCAGAGGTCGATGGCGTGCAGCTCGAAGTTGAGCCAGGCGGCACGGTCGAGCAAGGGGCGCTGAGCCAGCCAGCCAGCCTCGCCGAGCGCGATGGCCGAGGTGCCGATGAAGGGCATGCGCAGGCCCGGCACGACGCCGATCGGCAGCTCGACCAGCGGGCCGGCGGGCGTGGCGACGCGGTGGGGCGCGCTCGGGCCGAACCAGATGGCGGGCGACTCTGGGATGCTGCCGCTGCGGCGACCGACGAGGCGGTACAGCCCGATCGCCAGCGCCTTGGCGGCTTGGTAGGGCGGGCATGGGAAGCGCGAGGAGTCGTAGCCGTGGCCGGTGGCTGCGACGGCCTCGACCAGGGCGTCTGACAGCACGTAGCCAGGTGCGCGAAAGCCGACCACGGCGCGGCCGGTGTGCTGCTCGAGGGTCGAGCGGGCGCGCTCAAGCTCAAGGATGGCGGCAGCGAGCGGCCATCGCGACAGGTCGTAGGGGTGGCTGAAGGCGTGGTTGCCGACCTCGTGTCCGGCGGCGCAGATCTCGTCGAGCACGGCACGGACGTCAGGGTGCGCCAGGTCTTGGGCGACGACGAAAAACGTTGCGCGCACCGAGGTGCGATCGAAGAGGTCCAGAAAGCGCGCCACGCCACGGGTCCATGCCCGAGGGTCGTGCTCGGCGGGCCGGAAGCCGCTGCTGTTGCCGGCGCCTCCGCTGCGCCCGTGGACCCGGTCGTAGAGGTAGAGGCCGTCGATGTCGACGTTGACGGCTGCCTTGCGGCGAGGCAACGCCGCGGTCGCCGCGGTCGCCGCGGTCGCGGCCCCAGCGGCTTGAGACGACCGCTCGGCGCTCACCGGTTGCGGATCCGCACGACGTAGGTCAGCTTGACGAGGTTTTTCAAGACGTTCGGCACGCGCTTGAAGAGGTGAATCGAGGGCGGCCGCTTCTCGTGGATCGTGATCGGGATCTCGACGACGCGCAGCCGATAGCGCTGGGCGCGCACGACGAGCTCGCTGGCGAAGAGGTCCTTGTCGACGACACAGCGCTGGACGGTCTCCAGGAGCGCGGCGCGGCGAAAGGCCTTGAGCCCGTGGGTGTCTGTGCCGCGAAAGCCCAGCATGACCCGCAGCATTCCGTTGATCACCCGCGTCGCAGCGCGCCGCACCAGGGGACGCTCGTCGCTGGCGTCGGGGTGCGCCTTGCTGCCGATCACCATGTCGACGTCGCCGCGGTCGAGGACCTGCAGCGCGCGGCGATGAAAATCGAGATCGCAGAGGTCGATCTCCTCGCAGATCACGAACTCGCCGCGCGCCGCCTCGATGCCACGACGCAGCGCCTTGCCATAGTTGGGCTCGTCGCTATGCAGGGCCCGCACCTCGTTGAAGTTGCGGCTGAGCTTGGCAGCGATGGCGCGGGTGTCGTCCTTGCTGCCGTTCTCCGAGATCAAGATCTCGAAGGAGCGGCCGAGCTCTGTCAGCCCGGCGTGCAGCTCGGTCACGGCGGTCCAGAGGATGGACTCCTCGTTGTAGCAAGGGATGACAACCGAGAGGTTAGGAACTGCGTCGGCCGTGCCAGGGTCCACGGCGGCGTCTCGGCGATCGGCTGCGGCCACGGCGGCCTCCTTGGCGCGGCCCATCGGGGCAGGTGGGGGGACCGCAGGCGCGGGAGCGTCGCGAAATCGCAGCGGGGCGTCAATGGTGGTCAGCGGCGAGCATGCGCCGCCACCCGCCGCCACCGGGCCGAATTCGCGGGCGGTTCTTGGTTTTCGGGCCTGGCGCGTCATGGTGGAGCCTCGGCGCCCGATGTGGGAGCGCGCGACCTGAATCTGGCGCAACGCCGCCCAAGGACACAGCCTTGCAGCGACGCCGGACCGACAGGCGCCGGGCCGACCGACGCTGGGCCGACCGACGCTGGCGCTGCGCCGCTTAGACGTTGTGGCCGAGACGCTCGCGTTTGCTCTGCAAGTATGCGCGGTTGCCCTCGGTCTCGGGCGCACGCAGCGGCACGACGCTCTCGACCGCGACGCCGAGCCGCTGGAGGGCGCTGACTTTGTCTGGGTTGTTGGTCAGCAAGCGCACCCGCGAGACACCCGCTCGGCGCAGCATCTGGGCGGCGACGGCGTAGTCGCGCTGGTCGGCGGCGAAGCCGAGCTGGAGGTTGGCGTCGATGGTGTCGAGGCCGCGATCTTGCAGCGCATAGGCGCGAATCTTGGCGACTAGGCCGATTCCGCGACCCTCCTGGCTGAGGTAGAGCACCGCCCCGCGTGGCTCCGCGGCGACCGCGGCGAGCGCCTGCTGCAGCTGTTCGCCGCAATCGCAGCGCTGGCTGTGCAGCACGTCGCCGGTCAGGCACTGGCTGTGAATTCGAACCAGCGGCGGCACATCGCCGTCGGCGCCGAGATCCCCGCGCGAAAGCAGCAGGTGCGCCCCGCCGTCGAGCAGGCTTTGGTACACCTCCACCTGAAAGCGCCCGGCCGCCGCAGCCAGCTCCCCCTGCTCGAGCACCCGCAGCAGCTGCTCCTGCGTGGCGCGCCAGAGCGCGACGTCGGACACCCACACCAACGGCCAGCCGTGCGTTTGGGCGAACGCGGCGGCAGAGTCCGCTTTGACCTCGCCGAGGCCGTCGAGCACGTGCGACACCATGGCGCCAGCAGCCAGACCCGCAGCACGTACCAGATCGTGAGCGGCCTCGGGGGCGTAGCCGCGCCGCAGCACGCCGAGCGCTCCGACGCGGATCGGCATGATGTGACCAGGCCGGACGAGGTCCGTGGCGGTGGAGGCGGCGTCGCAGAGCGCGAGTGTGGTGACGGCGCGATCGGACGCGGAGATGCCGGTAGAGACACCCACCGCTGCCTCGCAAGAGGTGGCGTAGAACGGCGTGGCCGGGGTCGCGCCGCGGCGCGCGATCGCTGGCAGATCGAGTGCGTCGGCCCGCGCCTCGTCGAGGGTGACGGCGATGATGCCGCCGCAAGCGGTGACGAAGTCGTTGGTGGAGTCGGGGGTGACGAGAGCGCCGGCCGTGGCGCCCATCGCGATGCCGCCAGGGCGATCCTCGGCGATCACGACGCAGCCGCCGGCCCGCAAGGCCGCGAGCGCCGCCTCGATCCGTGGCCGAGCCTCGTCGATGAGTTGGTGGCTCGGCAATGGCGCGCTCGCCGCGTTTGGCCGCTGCGCGGCCACCCAGTCCTGCTGCATCGCCCCTCCGCCGTCGGCCCAAGGCACCCCAGCGGTCACCGACGGCGGGGGCCGTGTAGCTTGTGCCGCTGGCTGGGTCAACGCTGGCGGCGCCATCGACTTCTGCATTCCGCGGGGTCGAGTTTGTCGACCGCCGCGAACTGTGCTACCGAGCGATGGCTGCGCGTTGGACGCAGCGCGTCAAAGTCGGCGCTCCCCATGGCTAAGGCCCATGAGCGCCCTTGAGCGAGGCCCGGATGCACCCGATGACCGCCCGATTCCTAGCCACGGCGCGCGCCCTCCTGGGCGTGAAGGCGATGCGGGGGCAAGCCGTGGCGTTGGCGACCGCGCTCCTGTGGGGAGGCGCGTCCCAGCTCGCCGCCGGCTGCGACGGCTGCAGCCGCAAGCCCGAGCCGCCGCCGAGCGTGGTGGCGCCGGCCCCGACGCCATGCGCCGAGGCGCCGGCGGCAGCAGAGGCCGCCCCACCACCCGCCAGTCCGACGCCGGAGGTCGCCGAGTTCGAGGGCCCCTCGGCGCGCAACGCCGGCGGCTACCAGCTGGCCACCGGATTCGTCGACGCCGAAGGCAAGCCGCTGACGCAGCCGGAGGCCCTGGCGCCGTTCACGGTCTACGCCACGTTGCTCGACGCCGAGACCCGGCCGATTGGCGCCCTCGGCGGCTTCGCCGGCGCCGAGGTCCATGGCTTCTTGGTGGCGCGCGACGTCCGCCAAGCCTATTACGCCAACGGGACCGGACCGATCACCGCCGGCGCCGATGGCCGCGCCCTGCGCTTTGAAGCCCGCGAAGGCGGCGAACACGCCTTGGTGACCGTGCTGCAGCCCGCTGGCGGGGCGCCGCAGGTGATCGCGACCCCCATCGTGATTCGCGGCAACCTGCCGCAGGTGGCGGGCCCGGGCGCCGCCAACCTGCCAGCGCGGGCCCAGCACGTCGACGGTGACGTCGTCTTGGAGGTTGATCCGGCGCATCCCCAGGCTGAGGCCGAGCTGCGCTTGACGCTACGGACCGCCAAGCCGGGCGCTCCGCCGAGCGGCCAGCTGGCGACGACCTGGCTCGTCGCCTGCGCCGCCTCATTCGCCAGCTGCGAGCTCGTGCAGGGCGACGGCACCGGCACCCTGCGCTGGGTCCCGCGCACGCCAGGCCTGCGCTTGTTGCTGCTGCCGGACCCCACCGGCAAGCGGGCGCTCACTTTTGGGGTGGCGGTGATGCCAGCCAGCGGGGCCGCGCCCGGCGCAGATGGCGACGCCGGGGCGCCGGCCGCCGCCCCGCCGGCAGCCGCCCCGCCTGCGCCACAAGCTGC
>SXGT01472362.1_pt1 | contig 13332 bp, 8 predicted proteins | sample 3176221 | NCBI WGS metagenome assembly SXGT01 (sample SAMN11356862, study PRJNA531348) | freshwater metagenome | isolation source: freshwater sample F1-120 | place: China: Fuxian Lake, Yuxi | collected 2017-12-25
AGCGCCTTCATGGTGGCCGACCGCATCACCCTCGAGACCCGCCGCGCCGGCCACCCCGAGGCCACCCGCTGGGAGTCGACCGGCGATGGGACCTACACCCTGAGCAGCGCCAGCCGCGAACAGCCAGGCACCACGATCACCCTCCACCTGGCGCCGATCGATGGCGAGCACGGCCACGACTACGCCAGCGAGGACGTGGTGGTCGGCATCGTCAAGCGCTACTCCGACTTCGTCGCTTATCCGGTCCGGATGAAGCGGGTGCGCACCAGGCCTGGGGGCGAGCCCGGCGCCGCCCCGCAGATCGAGGTCGAGGACCAGACCCTCAACTCGATGAAGGCGATCTGGGACCGGCCCCGATCCGAGGTCACCGACGAGGAGTACAAGGAGTTCTACCACCACGTCTCGCATGACTGGGCGCCGCCGCTGCGTACGATTCCCGTCCACATCGAGGGCTCGATCGAGGCCTACGCCCTGCTCTACCTGCCGTCGCAGCCGCCATTCGATCTCTACAGCCCGGAGATGAAGCGGGGCGTTCAGCTCTACGTCAAGCGGGTGTTCGTGATGGACGAGTGTCGCGAGCTGTTGCCGCCCTACCTGCGCTTCGTGCGCGGCGTGGTCGACTCGCACGACCTGTCACTCAATGTGTCGCGCGAGATCCTGCAGAAGGACCGCCAGATCCAGGTCATCCGCAAGCAGCTGATCAAACGCGTGCTCGGCACCCTCGACGAGTTCAAGCGCGATCAGCGCGCCGAGTACCAGACCTTCTGGAAGAGCTTCGGCCCGGTGCTGAAGGAGGGCCTGCTGGGCGCCGAGACCCGTGAGCGCAGCGCCGATCACGACAAGCTGCTCGACCTGATGCTCGCGACCACGACCCACGACGCCGCCACGCCGACCACGCTCGCCGAGTACGTCGAGCGCATGAAGGAGGGCCAGGACGCGATCTACGCGCTGGTCGGGCTGTCCCCTGACGCCGTCGCGCGCTCGCCGTTGCTCGAGGGCTTCGCCGCACGCGGCTACGAGGTGTTGCTGTTCGCCGATCCGATCGACGAGCTGTGGCTCGAGCAAACCGCCACCTACCAGGGCAAGCCGCTGCGATCGATCGGCAAGGGCACGGTCGAGCTCGGCACCGCCGAGGAGCGAGAGCAGGCCGCGGCAGCCCTCCAGGAACAGCACAAGGCGTTCGGCGATCTGCTGCTGCGGCTGCGCGCCGAGCTCCAGGACCAGGTCAAGGAGGTGCGTCTGACCCAGCGCCTGACCTCCTCGGCGGCATGCCTGGTCGGCGGCGAGCACGACCTGAGCCCGCGGCTGCAGCGGATGCTCGAGCAGATGGGCCAGGCCCCGCCACCGACGCGACCGATCCTCGAGCTCAATCCCGAGAACGCCCTGGTCGGGCGTCTTCGCGATCTGTTCGCCGCCGACCGCGACGATCCGCGACTGGGGCTGTGTGCGCGCCTGCTGCTGGGCCAGGCCCACCTGGCCGACACCGGCCAGGTCCCCGACCCAGCTGGCTTCAGCCAGGCGCTCGCCGACCTGATGCTGCGCGCGGTGTGACCACCGATGGCGGCGCGTCGCGAGTCCCGACGCCTGCCCGTGTGCCCGTGGTCGCGCTACTCTCCGCGCCATGAACCCAATGTCCATCTCGATGTCCCTCTCGATCGGCGCCGCGCTGGCGCTCGTGACCGTGGGTGCCTGCGGCGGCAAGGCTCCCTCGCCGGCGGTGGGGAATGCTGGTGGCGGCGGGGCGCCGGCGATCGCGGCGCCGCAGCCCGGCATCCACGCCTGCGCGTTCACCCACGAGGGCCACACCTATGGACCTCACCGCTGCGACGTCGTCGCGGGTGATCCACTGCGGCTCGACAAGCTCAGCGGCATGGAGCTGTTCACCAGCACGCTGGCGGTCAGCCCGGATGGGCTGGTGCTCACCGGCACGGGCGGGTGCGCCGATATGGGCACCGCGTGCGGCAAGCCGTTCACGGTGACGCTGACCCGCGACGGCGATGCGTGGCGCGGCACGGTCGCGGCCGATGGCTCGGACTGGTGGCTCGCGGGCGCGACGTTCGAGATCACCGACCAGTCCGGCTACGGCGGCGCCGGCTACGGCGGCGATGGCTACGGCGGCGCCGGCTACGCCGACTGACGGCTACTGTCCTGAGCGCCATGTCGTCTTGACGTCCGGTCAACTGGACAGGGCCGACCCACATCCTGAACCGGAGCGGTCCGTGGCAAGCTCGCGGTGATGGCGTCGGAGTCCTCGATCAGCCACGCCCGCGAGCGGCGAGTCGGCCTGATCGAAGCGCTGGGCGTGACGCCGGTGGGCAAGGCGCTGGCGGAGGCCAGGCTCGCGCTCGGCGGCGACGACTCGACACCTCGCTCGCGCTTCGGCCTGAGCACGCTGCGCCAGCTGCGGCCGCGCTGGGCCGTGCCGTTGTGGCTCGGCATGCGGCCGGCCGGCCGCCGCGTGCCCGTCACCAACCTGTACAACTACCGACAGCCGCCACCCGAGATGGGCTGGTCGGTGCGGGTCACCGACGTCGAGGACTTCCGTGGGCGGGCCAACACCTACGACAGCCACAACGGCACCGACTTCGCGATCCCGCCGGGGACCGACGTGGTCGCCGCGGCGCCGGGCGTCGTGTTGCGGGTGTCGAGCGAGTATCACCGCGGCGGCCGCAAGGTGCTGCTCGATCACGGCCTGGGCGTGGTCACCACGTACAACCACCTGGCGCGGCCGCTGGTACGGGCGGGGCAGCGCGTACGACGGGGGGAGCGGATCGCGCTTTCGGGCTACAGCGGCCTCGATGCGCTCGCCGGCTTCCCGTGGGCGCCGCCACACGTTCACTTCAACGTCTGGCTCGACGGTCGGTACGTCGATCCATTCTCGCCGGTGGGCAGCGACGTACCTTCGCTGTGGCGACGGCACAACCAGCCGATCCCGGCGCGCGGCACCGATCTCGACGACGACCGGCTCGACCCCACCCGCTGGGACGAAGGGCGGCTCGCGAACGCGATCGCCGCGTGCACGCACGACGGCGGGCGCGCCGAGATGAGCGGGGCCAGGACCGTCGAAGAACGCGCCGGCGCCGCACTCCTCCAGCTCTGTTACTTCCCCACCCGCTTCGAGCGAGCGGCGCGCAGCGACGGGCTCTCGCTCTACGCGACCCGCTCACCGCGCCGACCGCTGCTCGATCTGCCGTTCTCGTGGCGTGACTACGACGGCGTCGTGTTCGTCGACGATCCTGAAGGCGCCTCGCTCACCAGGAGGGGATGACATGGGCCAGCGACTCGGCGCCCTCGACCAGCTGTTCCTCCGCCTCGAGACCCCGACGACGCCCATGCATGTGGGCGGCGTGCTGATCTTCGGCAGTGCGCGCGCGAAGGCACCGCGGCTCGAGACCCTGCGGGCCATGCCGGTGCGCACCAGCCCGTTCGACTGGGTCCTCGCCGGTCCCCGCGGCCGGCAGACGTGGGAGCAGATCACCGGCGCGGCGCCGCCGGTGGGCCACGTGCGGCTCGAGCCGCCCGGCGACGACGCCGCGTTGATGGCGGCGGTGTCGCGCCTGCACGGTCCGCACCTGTCTCGCGACGGGATGATGTGGGAGTGCCACCTGATCGAGGGCCTGCGCGACGACCGCTTCGCGCTCTACTACAAGGTGCACCACGCCTGCATAGACGGCGTCAGCGCGATCCGGCGACTCGAGCGCTCGCTCAGCACGGACCCGACGCAGCCCACGCCGCCGGTCTGGGCCGCCGCGCCCCCCCCCCGCGGGCCGCGACCGGCGCCGGAGCCGCGGTCAGCTGGCGCCGCCGGCGCGGTCCGGACCGCGGTCGAGATCGGCGGCTGGCTGGGTCGACTTGCCCTGGCGGCATCCGATCGCGATCCGGGCCGCACCGCGAGCCCGTACACGGCGCCGTCCACGCCGCTCAACCCGTTGCTCGATCGCGAGCGCAGCGTGGCCTGGTGCCGCCTCCCGCTCGACGGGGTGCGCGCGATCGCCCACGCCGCCGGGGTCACCGTCAACGAGGTCGCGCTCGCGGTGTGCGCCGCGGTCCTGCGTTCACACCTCGCGGCGCGCGGCGCCCTGCCCGACCGACCGCTGGTCGCGATGATCCCGGTCTCGCTGCGGGGCGGCGGCGACACGAGCGGCAACCAGGTGAGCAGCATCCTGTGCAAGCTGGGCACGGAGATCGCTGATCCGCGGGAACGGCTCCGGGCGATCGCGAAATCGTCGGCGGCCGGCAAGCAGATGATCAGGTCGATGTCGCCGGCGGCGGCGGCGGCGTTCAGCCTGGTCTACACGCTCCCTGCGGTGGCGGCCCAGCTCGCCGGGCTGGCCCGCCTGCCGGTGTTGCCGTGGAACGTGGTGGTGTCGAACGTGAACGGCCCGCGCGAGCAGCTCTACTTCGACGGTGCCCCGCTCGAGGCGATCTACCCGGTGTCGCTGCTCTTCGAACGCCAGGCGGTCAACATCACGCTGGTGAGCTGTCGCGATCATCTCGACATCGGGCTGCTCGTGTGTCCGAGCGCGGCCGGCGACGTGGGCGTGCTCGCCGCCGGGCTCGAGCAAGCCTACCGCGAGCTCGCCGACGCGTTCGGAGGCCAAGCGTGAATCGCGCACGAACGACTCGATGCGATCGCGCCCACCGTGCGTGACGCGCGCGTCTGCCCACAAGATCGCGGACTTCGCCCTGGATCGCGGCTTGCTCTATAGAGCCATCATGATGATGCGCATCCTCTTCCTGAACGCCGTCACCGTTTCCCTCAGCGCGGCGTGTCTCGCCGATCCGGACTCCGAGGTCGCCGGCGCCGATGCGTCGATCGCGACCGACGAGCTCGCGCGGGTCACCGACGAACCGCTCGTCGCCGAGTCGCTCGCCGGCCAGGTGATCGTGTCCGCACCCGCGCCGCTCGGCGTGACGCTCGGCGTGAACGCGCCCCTGGTGTCGACCCGGCGGCCGACGATCGAGTTCCGGCCCGCGGGCGGTGCGACCAGCTTCCACTGCCGGTTCGACAACGGCGCGTTCGTGCCGTGCACCGCGTCGTCGTTTCACACCTCGCCCCAGGATCTTGCCGACGGGTGGCACACGTTCCAGGTCTACGTGCGCAGCGGCTCGAGCCAGAGCTCGCCAGCGAGGTGGCTGTTCCGGATCGATGCCACGCGGCCGGTCGTGACCTTTGGCCCCGACTCGCCGTCGAGGCTCTACAGTTCCACACAACCGTTCGGCTCGGCGGTGACCGCTCAGTTCCACTGGGACACGAGCGAACCGGTGGCGGAGACCTACTGGCGCACCCGGATCAAGGCCTATCCTCCACCGCCCTCGCCGCCCTGGGAGCCCACGGTGGCGGGCACGGCGACCTTCAGCCTCTCGCCTGGGTACTATCTCGGGTCAGGGTTGACGTACGTGATCGAGGTCGGGGTCCGCGACGAGGCCGGGAACTGGGGCTACGCGACGTGGACGCTCCAGGTCGTGACCCTTTTCTGATCTCGAGGAGGGTTCCACCATGAAGGATCGACGTTTCGACGAAATCCCGGTCGAGCTGCGCGATGGATGGCAGCCGACACCGGCAGGCCAGGCGTGGGTCGAGCTGCTCGGGCCGACCGTGCCCCAGGACGTGCAGCGCTGGACCCCCGACACCCGAAGCGGCGTGCTGCTCTCCGATCCGAATGCCCTGCTCGCCGCCACGAACAGCTTCGGCGCGGCGATCGAGGGCGCGTTGGGTGCCGGGGTGGTCGAGCCGGCGTTGCAGGTGCTCACCAGCACGTTCTTCCTCTCCAGGATCCCGGCGGAAGGCGACTGCTTGATGTTCTTCTGCTATCGCGGCAGCGAGACCGCCGAGGTCGTCGCGTGGAACCACGAGACCGGCGAGTTCTACGGGCCGCTGGCCTACGACCTGCCCACCGCGCTGCGGCTGGTCGAGGTCGCCGCGTCCCGGGACTCCGTCGAAGCACGACGCGAGGCCCTGCGGCCCGCGCTCGGGCGCTGGGCGCGCGGCACCTTCCCGATGACGCAGTTCGAGCGGGCCCTCGCCGATGATGACGTGTGGCGCCAGGCCGACCCCTGGCCAGAGATCGAGCCGCCGAAGAGCTCCTTCCCGACCCTCTGGCAGCGCTCCTGGTGGCTGGCCGGCGCGCTCGTCAACGCGGCGCCGGCCACCGAGCAGATCCAGAGCCAGCTCGACTGGAAGCCGGACGCGGCGTTCGCGACGTCGCACTTCCAGGACGTCCCCTACACGGCGCTCTACTGGCTGTGGCGCACGTACTTCCTCGGCGAGGACGCCTGGCACGAGATCGCGCGCGAGCGTTGCCGCCAGAGCCAGGCTCGCCTGGTCCGCGACGCCGTGGCCTACCTCGAGGACCACGGCGCCGACGGGGCGCTGGCGGAGTGGCGCACGCAGGCCACTCGCCTGCGCGATCCCTTCCCGGCCCGCGTCGAGCGCGGTCCGGTGGTCTTCGTGCGGGACGATGGTCTGGCGTCGTTCGAGCCGGCGGTGGTGACCCCACCCCCGCTGCCGTGCCGCGGCGGGCAGGCGATGAACGCCTGGTGGAGCGACCCGCCGCCGCTCGCGATCCCGCACCCCGACGGCCGGCGCTGGCTGGTCGAGGGCCACCACGACCATCCCCGCCGGGGGAAACATCCGTCGATCCCGAACACCGTGGAGGCGCTGATCGAGGTCGATCCGGCGACCGGCACGGGCACGGTGTTCGCCAGCACCCAGGGCGAGGGCGGTCACACCCGCTGGGGCGAGTACCTGGACGAGAACCGGCTGCTGGTCATCAACAACGGACGCCTGCGCCTGTACGAGCGCCACCCCGCGGGCACCGGCCGTGGCTACCTCATCGACTCGTTGCCGCTCGGCCAGGAGCGCGCGCTGGTGATCGGCGAGCTCGGCGTGACCGTCGGCCACGGCGGCCAGGTGCTCTGGACCGAACAGGGCTGGCAGACCATCCCCAAGAGCATCTCGTTCGCACGGATCGTGGAGGGGCGGCTCGAGGCGCGCGCGGTGATCGAGCTGGCGCTGGCCCACCTGGCCGTGGAGCAGGGACAGATGATCGGGCGCAGCGGGGATGGGAAGGTCGGCTACCGCGTCGAGGGCCTGACCGCGACGCCCGCGCCCGATCGTATCTCGTTCGCCCCCAGCGCGTTCGCCATCCCGGAGAAGGTCTGGCGCGCGGGTCCGCCGACAGTGCTCGAGGCGCTCGGGCCGATGGACGTGAGCATCGAGAGCGCGGCCGGCCTCTGCCTGATCAACAAGGTGGTGACCGACCCGCCCGGGGCGAGACGCGCCTACGTCGGCAACGCCCTTGGCATCCGCCCGACCGTGCCCGAGCTCGAGATGGCCGGCTACGCGCTCATCTCACCCACGATCGGCTGCGTGGTCACGTCGACGGCGGTGCACCGCGTGGACCTCGAGACCGGCGACGCCAGGCAGCTCTTCGAGATCGCGCCGGGGAGCCAGGCCGAGGCGGTGGCGGGCGGCTTCGTCGTGCTCAGCGGTCGCGAGCTGGTGGCCCGCTCACCCGACGGCGCCGAGCTGCAGCGGGTCGACGTCGGCCCGGGCGCGTCGATCGTGACGCCGTGTTGCGACGACCGCGTGGTCGCGATGAGGACGCAGAGCTCGCCGCTGGTCCTGCTCGCGATCCAGGGGCCGGCGCTCCGGCTGCTCGGCGCGGTGCGTCCCGACGGGGACCTCGCCGGTGTAACGTTCGGGGTGCACGCCCAGCCGCAGTGGAACTATCGCCTGATCGCGAAGGCGCAAGACGGCGCGATGCTCGAGCTCCGCGGCGTGGCGACGACGCTGGCCGGCGAGCCGGCCGGAGTGGCCGTCGGCGCGGCGCTTCCCGAGCGCCCGTGGGAAGCTGGCCCCGAGATCCAGCGAAGGTAGCGACCGCGGCGGCCCGGGAGCGCGACATCGGTCGGGGTCGGGCGCGACACCTTCGCCGACGGTCGCGCAGATGCTCGACATCGCTAGGGGCCCGGGGTCGGCACGATTGCTGCTGTGGACCTGGTCATGTCCTTCCGTCGACTGGCTCGCCGCGCCGAGTCGGGTCACGCCTCAGCGTCGGCCGGGGGCTTCGCCGGCAAGTCGTCACTCACCTCGTCGATGTCGGCGCCTGGCGGCGGATCGGACGGAGCCGAGGTCGCGGTCGATCGGGCGGCGGGGTTGACGGGGTCGCCCCTGCCGGCGGGGATCCAGCGGCAGTTCGAAGGATCGCTCCTCACCGATCTGTCGCGGGTGCGGGTCCACAACGGCGCCGAGTCGCAGGCGGCCGCGCAGGCAGTCGGGGCCAAGGCCTACACCACCGGCCAGGACATCCACTTCGCCGCCGGCAGGTACCAGCCCGACGATCCGTTCGGCATGCACCTGCTCGCGCACGAGGTCGCGCACACGGTCCAGCAGTCCAAATCCGCCGGCGCGGCCGCGCAGTGCAAGCTCGAGGTGAGCAGCCCCGGCGACGCCGCCGAGCACGAGGCCGACCACGCCGCCGACGCCATGGTGCGCGGGGAGCGCGCGGCGGTGAGCGGATCCAGCGCCGGCCAGCTCCAGCGCGACCCGGACGGGGCGACCGGCACGGACCAGGGCGCCGACCTCATGCAGCTGGTGATCGCGGCGCGCGCCAGCAACGACCTCGCGCAGCTGAAGGCCCTGAACGCACGCGCGCGCGCGTTGCGCGCGGCCAGCTATTCCGATCCGCCCAAGGTGGCCAGCGACGCGCTCCACACCATCCGCACCCACCTCATGGAGAAGGTCGCGGAGCTGGTCGACCAGCTCGAGGCGACCAAGCGCACGGCGGGCGCTGCGGTCGATACCGCCCGCCAGGACGATCAGACGGGGGCGGTCGAGGCCGCCGAGACCGCGTTCGACCAGACGGTGACCCCGTACATCGACGCGTTGCTCACCGGCGACCCCCAGTACCGCTACTACCACCCCGAGCGACCGGACGTGCAGACCAAGGTCTCGCAGGCGCTGCGCATCCACGCGACCAACCGCGGGCTGGCGCAGATCGGTCATCGCGCCGATGCCGAAGCCGAAGCGCGCGCGACCGGACACCTGCCCAAGGGCTCCTGGTGCGGCGCGTTCGCCTACACGCAGCAAGCCCGCGCCGGCGGCATGGATCCGTACTGGGCGGCGGCGTCACTGAGCACGGGCGGGATCATGGCCGCGTTGACCTACGGCTGGGGCAACAACCCGTGGATCTGGGCCGAGGGCGACTGGCACAAGCTCAAGGACTATCACGCGCGTCGCGGCTCGCTCCGCTTCTACCAGACCGTCGGCACCGCGCCGCCCGCCAACATCCAGAGCGGCGATGTCGTGCTCATCGACAACGCGCGCGGCATGGATCCGGACCACATCCAGACCGCGGTCGCGTTCGACGGGCGTTACCTCGCGGTCATGGGCGGCAACCAGGGCAGCAGTGCGGCGACGGACGAGTCCGGGGTCAGCCGCAGCGGCACCATCGACATCACGCGCAACAAGTCCGCCAACGACGTGCGCCAGCGCGACCAGGACGGCAAGCCGATTCCCGACACCACGGACCCCAAGCTGGTCAAGAACGAGCGGCTCCACGGCGTGGGTCGGTGGTCCCTGGTCGACTACGAGCAGCACCTGTTCAGCACGAACCCGACCAAACCGCCGGCGCCGTCCGACAAGCAGCTGGCCACGGTCATGTGAGGCCGCCACACCGGGCCGCGAGCTGGTGCACGCCCGAATGAAACATGTTTCACTCGGGTATGGCTGACCTCTACACGGACGATCAGAAGCGAGAGCTGCGCCGGCTCGCCGGGGCGTTGCGCGGGCTGATCGAGTCGTCGGTGGCGCTGACCGCACCCCTGCCAGCGTTGACCGCGCTGGCCGACGCGGCCGAGACGATGGGCGCGCAGGCCGCCGGGTTCGCCGGCGAGCGGCCGTTCGCGCGCTACGCCGCGCCCGTCGACGGCGATCTGAACACCATCCTGCCGTGGAGCGTGATCAGCGGTCCCTACAACCCGCTGGCGGCGCCGGTTGCGATGAGCGCGGAGAACGGCCGGGCCATCGGCGCTGCGCGTTTCGGCCTCGCCTACGAGGGGCCGCCGGGCGGCGTCCACGGCGCGGTGGTCGCCGGCGTCTGGGATCAGGTCCTCGCCTTCGCCGCCATGGTGCACGGGATGCCCGGCCACACCGCCACGCTCACCACCCATTACCGCGCCATCACGCCGCTGCACGAGGCGCTGCGCTTCGAGGCCTGGGTCGAGCGCACCGAGGGGCGGCGGGTGTTCGCGCGGGGCCAGTGCCACGCCGGCGCCACCCTGGTGAGCGAGGCCGAGGGCCTGTTCATCCAGTTCCGCGGCGGACCGCCGCCGACCTGAAGGTCGACAAGGTTGACACCGTCCCCTACGCCGGGCGCTCGAGGCGGCCGTCGGCGTGGCGGGCGAAGCGGGTCTGATCGGCGGCGTGGACCGGATCGTCGGAGGGCCAGGGCCAGCCGCCGAAGCGGGTGCGCTGGTAGTCAGCGTAGGCGTCGGCGATCTCCTCGCGCGTGGTCATGACGAAGGGGCCGTGCTTGACCACCGGCTCGGAGATGGGGCGGCCCTGGAGCATCAGGAGCTCGGCGCCGCTGGCGCCGGCGGCGAGGGACGCCGGCACGTCGGCGCGCAGCTCGATGGCGTGGCGGCTGGGGATCGCGGCGGCGTCGATGGTCAGGCCGTCGCCCCGGAAGTAGTAGAGGACGCGGCGCGACGACGGACCGGCCGCGGGCAGGCGCCAGCGAGCCCCGGGGGCCAGGCGCAGGCTCCAGATCGCGACGTCGGTGTCGGCGCGGGCCGCCCACGAGCTCGGCGGCGGCGGCGCGGCGGCGGTGCCGGCGTGATCGCCGGCGACGATGGTCAGCTCGACGGCGCGTCCGCGATCGTCGAGGAGCTGGAGGCGCGGCACCACGCTGGCCCACAACATCGAGAAGTGCGGCGTGGCGAACTTGTCGACCGCCGGCAGGTTCAGCCAGATCTGGAACAGCTCGAGCGGGTTGCGCGCGGCCTGGTCGAGCAGCGGGAACATCTCGGCGTGCAGGATGCCGGCGCCGGCGGTCAGCCACTGCACGTCACCGCCGCCGTAGCGCGCCGCCGCGCCCAGGGAGTCGGAGTGATCGAGGAGGCCGCGGCGCACCACCGTCACGGTCTCGAAGCCGCGGTGCGGATGCTGGGGGAAGCCCGGCACGCGACGGCCGTGGTACATGCGCCAGCCGTCGAGGCCGGCGAAGTCGCGACCCATCGCACGGCCTTCGAGCGACGCGGCCGGACTCAGGTCGGGGCGCGCCGGTGGATAGAGGTCGTCGTGGTGCACGCAGAACAGGAAGGGATCGACGGTCTGCCAGGGATCCTGCAGCGGCGACATCGCCACGATGGCGGGCGCCGGCGCCGCCAGGTCACCGCGCTGACAGCCGACGAAGGCCGCGGCGCCGGTCGCACCCAGCCACCGCAGCGCATCACGTCGATCGATCGCAGACATCGGGCTCCATGATGGCATGCCGAGGCCGACCTGGCGCGCGCTGGTGAAGACCGTCGAGGTCCCTCAGCGGGCGAGCACGGCGCACCGCTCGGGCTCGAACGGACGCGCGACGAGCACCGCGTCGACGAGCTGCCAGCTCGACACGCACGATGCGAGCTCGGCGAGCGTGCCGGGTGGCGGCGGGGAAAGGTCGAACGTGAGCACGGTGCCCGACGCGCCGGCGACCGCGAGCCAGTGTCCATCGGGCGACCACGCGAGCTGGGTGAGCAGGAAGCCGGCGTCGGCCTCGGCGAGCATGCTGCCGGTCGTCGGGTCCCACAAACGCAGCGTGCGCAGCCCGGTGGTCGCGACGATCGCGCCGTCGGGGCGGAAGGCGATGGTCGTGATGCCGTCGTCGGCGCGCCACGTCCGCACCGGCGCGAGCGCGGGCCAGGTAAAAAGCGCGGTGTCACCGACCTTGCCGCCGATGACCAGCCAGCGCGGGGCGTCCGTGGGGCCGAGCGCGGCCGCCGAGGCACCGAGGAACGCCACCTCGGCGACGGGCTTGCCGGCAGCATCGAGCGTGGCGGTGCGTGTCTCGGTAGCGAGCAGCACGTGCGCTCCGGCCGCGACGATCGGCGCCATGTGCAGCTCCTCGGGCGCCGCGATCGGCGCGAGGTCGGCTGCGGTCGCCATGACCAGCCGCTGGTCCTCGGTGAGGGCGACGACGACCCGGTCGTCATCGACCAGCGCGACCTCCCAGCCCGGACCCGGCAACGGCGCCTGCGCGGTCTCGACGCCTTTCGTCACGTCCCAGCGGCGCAAGGTCCTGTCTCCAACCGAGAACGCGGTGCGTCCATCGGCGGTGAAGGCCACGTCCCGGGCGCGCGCGGTGTGGCCGCGCCAGAGGGCGCGTGGCGCGGTCGCGCTGGTGCGTGCGTCCCAGAGCCCGATCACGCCGTCCTCGCCGGCGGTGAGCACGGTCGCGCCGTCGGGTGACAGCCGCAGCGAACGCACGCCGAGCGGGTTGAGCGGGAGCGGGGCGCTCGGGAAGCCGGCCAGCGCCGGCTCCTCGAAGCGGCCGGGCTCGCCGAGCACGACGGTGGATCCGGTGGCGAGGTCGACGCCCCGCGCGGTCCCGTCGTGCGACGCGCTCCACAGCCACCGCCCGTCCGCCGACCACTCGAGCCTGCGCACCCGCGCGGTGTGCCCCGGCCAGGCGCGCACGCCGGCGCCGGCGCGCGACCACACCCGCAGCCGCGCCTCGCCGATCAGCACCAGGCCGTCGTCGGGCGACGCCCACACGTCGCTGACCCGTCCCTCGTTGGGGAAGGTCAAGACCCGGCGGCCGGTGCGCGGCTCCCAAGCGTGCGCGTTGCCGGCCTCGTCGGCGGTGACCAGGAGCTCGCCCCACACCGCGGCGTCATCGCTGGCGTGGACGTGCCCGTCCAGCCGCGCGAGCGCCTCGCCGGTGCCCGCGTCCCACACCACGACGACGCCGCCGTGGCCGTAGGTGGCCAGCCACGGCTGCGCGCCGCCGCCCACCACGACGCCGTAGATATCGGCGGGATGACGCAGGCGGCGTTCGATCCGCCCCGCCGCCGTATCCCAGATCCGCGCTACGCCGCGCGTATCGCCGGTCGCGATCCGGATCGAGTCGAGCCACACCACGCCGGCGAGCTCGCCGGTGTCGGCGTCGGCAAGGCGCGCCCGCACCGCCGCCGTCCGCGGATCGCGCAGCGTCGTGACTCCGTCCGCGCCGGCGGTCGCGAGCACCGCGCCGTCGGGCGAGAACGCCAGCCCCCAGACCGGGCCGCGGTGCGGCTCGCCGGCGCGCAACGCCGGGTCGCCGACCGCGCCGACAATGACCTGCC
>SXGT01615005.1_pt1 | contig 13332 bp, 9 predicted proteins | sample 3176221 | NCBI WGS metagenome assembly SXGT01 (sample SAMN11356862, study PRJNA531348) | freshwater metagenome | isolation source: freshwater sample F1-120 | place: China: Fuxian Lake, Yuxi | collected 2017-12-25
AATACCGCTCAGAACCGAAGCTGCTGAACGGTCATAGCGACCAGAGAGTTGCACAAAAATCGCGGATGAAAAAGTTTCGTAGCGCAGTAATGCTACCGTGCCGTACTCTGCCAGAATATCCAATGCGACCAATAACGCACCCGCTGTAAGACCCGGACGCAGCGCAGGCAGGGTCACTTGAAAGAGAGTCTGTATGGGAGTGCGCCCAAAAACACGCGAGGCTTCTTCGAGCGAGGCATGCAAAGTGCGGAACGCCGCACCGCTCAAGAGATACACATATGGATACATGAACAATGTGAGAATGAACGCCGCGCCCCAAAACCCAAGCGGGCTGGGAGTCGGCACGGGCTGACCGAAAATATCTTCAAGTAACTTGGGAATCACCCCGCCGCGCGGACGCAGCAACGCCAGATGCACAATGCCGCCAATGTACGCGGGAATGGCTAGCGGCATCGCGAGCATCCAACGGAAGATTTTTTTGCCGGGCAGGTCAGTGCGTTCGGTGAGGAAAGCCATCGTCACACCGGTGAGTAAGGCTCCGCTTGTTACAGCGATCACCAACCCAAGGGTGTTGCCGAATAATTTCCAAATCCGTTCTTGAAATAACCGCTGCCATGCTTCTGGTTCTGCCCCTGCCGCGCGAATAAAAATATAAAGCAGGGGAACTGCCACAAATAAAGCAACCAAGCCCGCAGCAAGTGCAAGCCGCGGGCTGATCTTCGAGCGTAATTTTTGATAGGTGATGTTCGTGCGGGTTATTTCCATTGGCGTCCGCGCACCATTTTAGCAGGGTTTGGTGCCAGACCACAGACCACGGACGATGGACGATAGTTTTAATCTATCGTCCATCGTCAATTGTCCATCGTCTAAAGAACTACGGTAATCCAACCCGTTCGATCAGGTCGAACATTGCATTGAAGTTCGCTGCCGCTTTCACAACATCTACATCAGCGAGACGGAAATCATCCAACGGCTGTACGCCTTCTTTGATCGCCACACCTGCCAACAGCGGATATTCATAGTTCTGTTCAGCGAACAATTGCTGTCCTTCTGCCGAAACCAGGAAGTCTAAAAATGCTTGAGCTGCCGCAGGGTTGCTTGCGCCATTCACTACTGCTGCCGCGGTGGCATTGGTGAACAAACCGACCTGTCCTTCGCCCTGATCGGGATAGACCACCCCCACATTGCTGCCTTCTGCCAACTGCAAGTGATAATAATAGTGATTGACCAGACCGATCTTGAACTCACCTGCGCCAACCGCCTTGCGTACATCGGTGTGACCGCCAAAGAAAGTCACTTCATTTGCGATCAGACCGTTAAGCCATTCTTCAGTTGCTTCGTCGCCGAGTAATTGCTGCATGGCAGCGATCTGGGCTTGCATGCCGCCGTTGGTCGAGCCTGCAGCGGCAACCTGACCCTGCCACTTGGGATCCACCAAATCGAAGATCGAGGCGGGCACTTCATCCTCAGCCACAAGGTCCTTGTTATAGATGATGACACGTGCGCGCTTCGTCAAGCCGGTCCACGCATTGCCTTCGCCAATGAACTCTGCGGGAATATTCTCCACACCAGACGGGGCGTATGCCTGAAATACACCTTCAGAAACGAGGGACTGCACCGTAAGCAGTTCAGTGGTGATGAACACATCTGCCTGCGGGTTGGACTTCTCTTCGATGAGCGCGTTCGCCAGTTCACTGTTGCTGCCAGCCTTGAGCAGAATGTTCACATTCGGATACTTGGCTTTGAATGCATCGATGACCGGTTGAATGAGCGGCTCAGACCGACCGGAATAAATGACCAGGTCGCCGGATACTTCCGCCTCACTGCTGACCTCGCTGCTGGGTGCTGCTTCAGTTACTTGTTCTTCGCTGACGGTTTCTGTCGCCGCGCCGCCACATGCGCTGACCAACAGCGCCATTAGAAATAACAGGGTAAAAAGTTTCTTGCTGGTTTGCATCGTACTAAATCTCCTTGAGCGTGTGTTTAATGGGGCGTAGTATAATCACCGCGATTTGAATAATCTAGATATTTGTAATAAATTTTATCTATATCAGGTTGAGAAAGATTTTCAACCCGGTTGAAGATTTTGGAGCACGATTTACCGTATGACCGTAAGCCCCACCATGCAGCGCTACGCCGCAGAAATTTACCGTTTACAGCAGGACCATGAACAGGTTCCGCTTTCCCTTTTAAGCTCGCATGTTGATTCATCCGCACAAGCCATTTCAAGCATGGTTAAGCGCTTGCAAAAAGATGGTTACCTTGAGCATGAGCCATATCGTGGTGTGCGCCTCACAAAAGCGGGCGAAAAGATCGCCATGCCCTCCCTGCGCCGACATCGTCTTACCGAAGTGTTCCTCGTCAAAGTGATGAAATACGACTGGGCAACTGCCCACGACCTTTCTGATGTTTTCGAGAAAGGTGTCAATGACGAGATCGAAGACCGCATGGACGAATTGGCAGGTCGCCCCACGCGCTGCCCGCATGGCGAGCCGATCCCTTCCAAAGAAGGGGTCATGCCCATGGTCAAGGACATGCCGCTGATCGATGTCCCTTCCGGTTCCGACTGTGTCATCAGCCGTGTCCGCACGCATGATATGGAAAAGCTTGGCTACATTGGCGAACTTGGACTCGTGCCTGGCACGTCATTTCATCTATATAGTTGTGCGCCTTTCAAAGGTCCGTTACGATTGCAGATGAAACCGCAAGACCATCTCATTGGTTACGAACTCGCTGCCTCCCTTTGGGTGGAAGTAACCCAGCAGGGACCTGGCAATACACCTCCCGCAATAAAATCAACCAAATAACCTACCCGGCTGTTTCTGGAATTAGCAGTGCTTTCGTGTTAAACTGAAAGTGCTTTCACTCCTTCTTTCAGAAACTAATTATGTCCACCAAGAAACCACCTACCATTTACGATGTTGCAGAACTTTCTGGCGTAAGCATTTCCACCATTTCGAGGGTGCTTAACTCACCCGACAAGGTCAACTCAGAGACCCGAACCAAGGTGATGGAAGCCATTGATCAGCTGGGCTTTGTCCCCAAAGCTGAGGCACGTGCCCGTGCCATGCAGAACACCAACCGCATTGGAGTGATCACCCCATTTTTCACCGCGCCTTCATTCGTTCAACGACTGCGCGGTGTGGCGGGCAGACTCTCGCGTGAGAATTACGAACTGGTCATTTACCCGGTTGATTCGGAAGAACAATTACAAGGCTACCTCTCTTCCATTCCCGTCATGCGGAATTTGGACGGCTTGATCATCATGTCGCTGGCAGTGGAGAACCTCAATGTAGAACGCCTTATCAGCAACAAAATGGAAACGGTACTGATCGAGTTCTCGCACGACCAATTGAATAGTATTGTGATCGATGACTATCAGGGCGGGCGTATAGTTGCAGAACATCTTATTCAAAAAGGTTACAAGTCCTTCGGTTTTCTGGGCGATATCGAACTGCCCAATCGCAATATAATTCACCCGGTGCGCTCCCGTTTTGAAGGGTTTCGAACGGTGTTGAAAGAGGCGGGGTTGCAACTCCCATCTAGAAATATCAAACAGGCATTTTATGCGCATGAAAGTTCACGCGAAGCCGCCCATGAACTGCTCACCATGTCAGATCGTCCTTCCGCCATTTTTGCGGCGTCAGATAACCAGGCCTTGAGCATCATGAAAGTAGCGCGTCAGTTGAACATGCGCATTCCGGATGATGTGGCCGTGGTCGGGTTCGATGATATTGACATGGCTGATTATGTAGACCTCACCACCGTCCGCCAGCATTTGGACGAGTCGGGCAGGCTCTCTGCTGAAATGGTTCTTGGCCGCATCGCTGATACCTCACGTGCCACACAGCACATTTATCTTCCCCTAAATTTGATCGAACGCCAAACGACATAAAATGAAGCACACAGAGTGATGAATACAAAAAATCATCACTCTGTATGCTCTATTCTGCATTCATAAGAGGTTACCATGCCTATTCACACATCTCCCAACTACTGGATCCTTGAAACACGTCACACTGCCTATGCCTTTGGGCTCAACAAAGCCAACCTACTATCGCATTGTTACTGGGGCAAACGTCTGCCCTTCGTTAAAGATTACCCCGCACCCTTCGAACCGACCCATTGGGCATCCACGGATGGCTACGACCATTTCATCCCCGAAGAATACCCCGGTTATGCAGGCACCAAATACACCGACCCAGCTCTCAAAGTAACTTTTCCTGATGGTGTGCGAGATGTGGTTCTCTCTCTTGTGGATTTTAAGACCAGCGCCTCACCCCAGCCGGAGCTTGCTCTACGCTTCAAAGATTCAGCCTACCCGCTGCAATTGACGCTCCATTATCGCGTCTACGAAGAGTACGATTTGATCGAACGCTGGGTCACGCTCGAAAACCTCGGCAGCGAATCCATCTCCGTTGAACGCGCCTTCTCCGCCAAGTGGACTTTCCCGCATGGCAATGGTTACTCGCTTACACACATGTATGGGCGTTGGGCAGACGAATTCAACCTGCAGCGCGAACTACTCACTCCCGGTTTGAAAGTCATCGAAAGCCGACGCATCATTCCAAGTCATCGCGCTGTGCCGTGGTTCACCATTGAAAAAGATGCCAGCGAAGATCACGGTGACGTATTCTTCGGCACCCTCGCCTGGAGCGGAAACTTCAAGATCACTGCTGAAGTGACCGAATATGCATCTACGCGTTTGAGCATCGGGCTCAACGATTGGGACTTTGCCTGGCAGCTCAAGCCGAATGAACCGCTGGTGACTCCTTCCGCTATTTCCGGCTACACCCCGAACGGATTCGGTGCAGCCAGCCGCATCTTCCATGATTATGTGCGCAACGAACTCCTGCCGCATGGCAAGGTGCTGCACAAGATCCTCTACAACTCATGGGAAGCGACTCTCTTCAACGTGGACGAATCCTCGCAATCACATCTCGCTGAGATCGCCGCGAGCATGGGCGTCGAGTTATTCGTTATGGACGATGGTTGGTTCCACAACCGTAACTGGGACAATGCTGGTCTGGGCGATTGGTTCCCTGATAAGAAAAAATTCCCGAACGGGCTCGGTGGCTTGATCAAACGAGTCAACGACCTCGGCATGGACTTTGGCTTGTGGGTCGAGCCGGAGATGGTCAACCCCGATAGCGACCTGTACCGCGCTCATCCCGATTGGGTCATTCACTTCCCCACTCGCACGCGTACTGAAGCCCGCAATCAACTCATACTCAATATGGCGCGACAAGATGTGCAAGGTTACATTATTGCAACACTCGATAAAATTCTCAGCGAGAACAACATCTCTTTCATCAAATGGGATATGAACCGTCCCGCCAGTGAACCCGGTTGGCAGGATGCGCCCGGCGACCCACGTGAGTTGTGGGTGCGCTATGTCTATGGCTTGTATCGCGTGTGGGGTGAACTACGGCGGCGTCACCCAAATGTTATTTGGCAAAGCTGCTCCAGCGGTGGCGGACGACCCGATTTCGGCATCTTGCAATTTGCCGATCAAGTCTGGGTCAGTGACAATACTGAAGCGACCAAGCGTCTTTCCATTCAGGAGGGTTTTTCGCAATTCATGCCTGCCATCACCATGGAAGCTTGGGTGACGGATGCAGGCAAAGAGATCGTACCGCTTGAGTTTCGTTTCCATGTGAGCATGTGCGGCTCTCTCGGCGTAGGCGGAAACTTACTGGAATGGAGTCAGGCTGAACGTCAGGCTGGAGCCGAGTGCATTCAGTTGTACAAAGAGATTCGGCACATCATCCAATTTGGCGACCAGTATCGACTCATCTCTCCGCAGCATCACGATTACTCGGCGGTGCAATACGTCAACAAAGACAAAAGTGAAGGTGTGCTGTTCGTCTTCCGTACACACATCCCAGACCCATTCAACATCCCTATGACCTACCTGCGCGGACTGGACCCCGAAGCCTTATACACCATTGAAGGCTTTGAGGAACCTCGCTCTGGTTTGGCATGGATGGAAGCAGGCTTGCGGGTGGAGTTGAAGAACCTTCAAAGCAAGGTGATGAGGATCTCACGCCTCTCTGCCTGACCTTGGAGTGGGTGACCGCTTCCAGACCTTTCCTACTCTGACACCGTTGGCCTGCCAGACTGTGTCAGAGTTTTTTGAAAAATTGCCACTTGACTCTGGTACTTTCTAGTGCTATATTGTGGTTATGAAAGTGCTTTCAAGGTAACACTTTCAGACAATTTTGTTTACTGTTCCATCCCCAGTAGGAGGTGCGCTTTCGCTAGTAGGATAACCGCTTCGAATGAAAGGCAATATCTACTTTTGTAAAATTTGTGAGGAGAACAATGAATAAGAAATCCCTTTATACCCTTTTGAGCCTGTTCGTTTTGGCTTCCATGTTACTTGCTGCATGTGGAACTCCTGCGGCTACCGAAGCACCTGCTGAAGCACCTGCTGCAACCGAAGCTGCTGCTGCCACTGAAGTTGCTGCAACCGAAGTTGCTGATGCATCAAGTCTTTCTTGCGGGACGGAGCCTGTTGTATTGAAGGCTTCATTTGAAACCGGCTTCGATATCCCCTTCAAGCTTGCTGAGGAGTTCACGAAGCAGTACCCGAATGTCACTTGGGACATTAGTCAAGATCAGTTTGCGAATCTCATTACCACAACACCTCTCGTTCTCGCGAGCGACAACCCACCCGATCTTCTTCGCTTGCCAACAATGGTCTCATTTGCAAAAGATGGCCTTCTGATGAACTTGGATGGCTATGCTGAAGATTACGGCTGGAACGAATGGCCTGTCCCCCAGCTTAACCAGAACCGTATTGGAGAAGATGGCACCCGTGGCTCAGGCTCGCTCTATGCAATGGGTCTTAACTACAGTTTGACCGGTGTTTTCTACAATAAAGAACTGGCTGCACAGATCGGCATGACAGAAGCCCCCAAGACAGTTGCTGAGTTCGAGGATTTACTTGCCAAAGCCAAAGACGCTGGACTCCAGCCCATTATGATATGGGGCAGCGCCAAGAGCGGTATGGGGCTCGCATTCCCACTTCAGCACCTGATGGCTGCCTACGGTCCTGTTGATCCTATCAATGACTGGATCTTCCAGAAGCCCGGCGCAACGATCGACACGCCTTCCAATTTGACTGCTGCTCAGCACCTCGAAGATTGGATTAAGAATGGTTATTTCCCGGCTGATGTCAACGCCATCGAATACACTGATGCTGCTGCCCGTTTCACTCAGGGTGAGGGTGTCTTTACCTTCAATGGTGACTGGCAGAATGCTGGATACGAAGCTGGCATGCCTGGTAACGTTGGGTTCTTCCTGTTCCCGTCTGCTGAAGAAGGTGGAGCGCCTGCTGCAATGTCTGCTCCGCTGACATTTGGTATCGCTGCGAACGCCAAGAATCCAGACTGCGCTGCTTTCTTCCTTAACTGGGTCGCCACCAATGATGAAGCTCGCACGATCAATGTCAATATTGGCGGCTCGAACCCGGGCGGACCATCAGGAGCTATGATGCCTGCTGCGCCTGAAGGCTCAGTTACGAATGAGACCTTGGCTGCTGGTCCCGTTGTTGGTGAGGCTGGCAATTCGATGGACTTTATTGCCAATGCGACAAGCTCGATCTTCGCCCAAGGCTGGACCCCCGAACTCCAAAAGATGGTTGGTGGTGAGCAAGATGCTGCTGGGCTACTTCAAGCTGTCCAGGCAGAGTATCTGAAAGAATTATCCCAATAGTAAAATATTAAGAATGAGGACCGCATGACGATACAAATATCTCCTAAATCAGTAGAAAAACACAATGATTACAGATAATCGCCATGCGGCTTCCTCACGCTTTCGGTGGAATTTCCTAACCAGGAATTTCCACCGAAAGCACATCATTGGCTGGTTGTTTGTCCTGCCTGCCCTGATAATTTATGCATTATTCGTACTCCAACCTCTTGTACTCACCATTCAATACTCTTTCTACAAATGGAATGGTGTGGGGGAAAAAACCTGGGTGGGATTGAAAAATTATCAGATGATCTTCCAGGATCCTGATCTGATCGGAACGATCATCAACGCGTTCTGGCTTGTTATATGGTTCAGTTTCATACCGGTGGGACTTGGTCTTATGGTTGCAAGTGTGATGCACCGTGTGGCCACAGGTAGGTTTGGTTCAATAGCTCGTACTGTTCTGTTTTTGCCCCAGGTTATAGCACTTGTTGCTGCTGGGATCATTTGGGGGTGGCTTTTATCCCTTTCAGGTTTGATCAACCAAATTCTCAAAGCAGTCGGTCTGGGCACATTCACTCGTGCCTGGCTCGGAGATTTCGATTGGGCGCTTCCAGCAGTAGGTCTAATTGGAATTTGGGTTTTGTTGGGTTTCTGTATCGTATTGTTATCGACTGGCATAACAAAGATTGATCCAGCCCTCTATGAGTCTGCAAGGATCGATGGCGCCAGTTGGCTGATGGAATTTACTTCGATCACCGTCCCACTTCTTCGATATGAGATCGGTGTGTGTTTGACTGTTACTGTAATCGCTGCGCTCGCAGCGTTTGACATTGTCTATGTTTCAACCGCTGGCGGACCGGGCAACTCAACAGCGGTTCCCGGGATCCAGATCTATATCCTTGCGTTTACACAACGAGCCATTGGTCTGGCATCTGCATTGGCTGTTATGCTGATGATTCTCGTTATCGTGGTCATCTTACCAATCCAATGGTTGAACAGGGAGAATAAAGCATGAGGGTTTCTCGCACTGAACTCTGGACAGGACGGACCTTCCTTCTTTTATTGATGGCGATCACGATATTGCCTTTTATAAGCATCTTCATTACCGCATTGCATCCGTCAGGGACTGTTCCCCGCGGGCTTGAATGGCCCGCAGATCCACAGTGGGGCAACTTTGTGGAGGCATTCAAGGTCGCAGAGATGCCCAAACTTCTACTGTCAAGCACATTCATTGTTCTTGCTGTAGTCCCTGTGTCCCTAGTGATCTCGACGATGGCTGGGTTTGCCATTGGACTTCTGCAAATCCCCGGCGCACGTTTACTCCTCTCGCTATTTGTATTTGGGCTGACGCTCCCATTTTCGGGAATTATCATTCCTATTTATTTCCTCGAACGGACAATGGGAATTTACAACACCCGGCTTGCGATCGTGTTACCACTTATCGCCTTGTATATGCCTTTTGCTGTTTTCTGGATGCGTGCCCACTTTGTCAACATGCCGTCTGAAATATCAGAAGCAGCCCGTGTAGATGGCGCAACCACTTGGGACTTGTTTTGGCGTATCCATGTCCCGCTGGCACGGGCACCTATCGCTTCGCTCGGCATCCTCATGTCCATATGGACGTGGAACCAGTTTCTCCTTGCATTGGTGCTTGTTGAAGATCCAACACAGCGAACGATGGCAGGCGCTCTGGGTGCATACCAAGGGCATTATGCAACCGACATACCTTTGCTTTGTGCTGGCACAATACTGATCCTGGTGCCCACTCTTGTTATTTTCATGTTATTCCAACGCCAAATCATCACGGCGCTGCTTCAAGGCTCAGTCAAGGGATGAACTGAATGGTTGTTGAGTAGCACGACTGGCGCATAAAATAACGAAAACGTTGCCATTTATAAGTTGAATGAAATATCTTACATAGGTTTCATAACAGAGTAGGTACCGAAAATGCCATTGACCTTTGATCTGCCTATTGAACAACTAAAGAACTATCACGGTAAAAATCCGCGTCCATCTGATTTTGATTCTTTTTGGGATCAAGGGCTGGCTGAAATGCGCTCGATCGATCCTAAGGTGGAATTGATAAAGGCTGAATTTCAGGCACCGAATGTCGAATGTTTTCATATGTTTTTTACTGGTGTGGGAGGTGCGCGTGTACATGCTAAATTATTGCGCCCTGTGAATGCACCCTCTCCACATCCTGCTGTGTTGCTGTTTCACGGTTACACCGGTGATGCTGGTGACTGGTTCGATAAACTTGGCTATGTAAGTGCTGGTTATACCGTTGCGGCTCTGGACTGTCGTGGACAGGCAGGCTTATCAGAAGATCATGGGAACGTGTCCGGGAATACCCTGCATGGACATATTATCCGTGGATTGGGTGATGCGCTGCAGGGTTCGCCGGAAAAATTGCTTTATCGTCAAATATTTCTTGATACGGCTCAACTTGCAAAGATAGTTATGGAAATGCCCGATGTGGACGCAAACAGAGTCGGTGCCATAGGCGGTAGCCAGGGCGGTGCATTGACCATGGCTTGTGCTGCTCTGGAGCCTCGCATCAAACTTGCCGCGCCGCTCTTTCCGTTCCTGAGTGATTACATTCGAGTATGGGAAATGGACCAGGCAAAAGATGCCTACAAAGAACTTCAAGAATTTTTTCGTCATGCGGACCCCATGCACCAAAAAGAAGCAAATATCTTTGAGAAGTTGGGCTATGTTGACATTCAATTCCTGGCTCCTCGTGTCCGGGCAGAAGTACTTTGGGGGATCGGACTAATGGATACCATCTGTCCGCCATCTACACAATTTGCTGTCTATAACAAGATTGTCTCTCCCAAAGAAATGGTGGTCTACCCCGACTTTGGGCATGAACCATTGCCAGGTTGGAACGATCAGGTGTTTCGATACATGATGGGTTTGTAGGTACGATTGTGATTGACGATAATTAGCCAGACAAGAATTTCATTTAGAACACTGCTTGCGATAGGTGGTTTAGTAAAAGTCTGAATTTATTTTGTGTTTTGTACACTTATGCAAACCTTGATTTGTCATGTATCAATTAATAAATTATGTGATGGGCTCATTTTGGTCTTGCCATTATCGTGCAGGACGTTCGCGAAAATGTGAACATTCTTTTTATTCCTAACGAAAACTCATCAGCCAAGTTTTGATGTCATTCGACAAATTTTTTTGAACTTATCTCCTCCTTGAAGGTAACACCATGAAAAATAACTCCTCCCTCTACGGCGCCATCGAAGGTGGCGGTACAAAATTCATTTGCGCGGTGGGCAGCGGACCCAACAATATCCGCGCTGAGGCGAGGTTTGAAACGACCACCCCCCAAGAAACGATGGGACATGTGATCGATTTCTTCAAAAAACAGGAAGAAAATTTTGGCAAGCTCTCTGCCATTGGTTTCGCCTGTTTCGGCCCGCTGGATCCCAACCCGGCTTCCCCCACCTATGGTTACATTCTGCCAACTCCCAAACCCGGTTGGACGAACGCCAATGTTGTTGGCATGCTGACCAACGAGTTCGATATTCCGATCGCATTTGATACGGATGTGAACGGCGCTGCTCTGGGAGAATGGCGTTGGGGCAAGGCGCAAGGCTTGCAGACTTTTATTTATCTCACTATTGGCACGGGCATTGGCGGTGGCGCGTATGTGGAAGGCAACCTTCTGCATGGTTTGGTTCATCCAGAAATGGGTCATATTTTGGTGAAACATGATCTGGAAAAAGACCCGTTTGACGGAGTATGCCCATTTCATGGCGATTGTTTTGAAGGCTTGGCTTCTGGACTTTCAATTGAAAAACGGTGGGGCATGCGCGGGACACTGCTTACACCCGATCACATCGCCTGGGACTTGGAAGCCGAATACATTGCGCAGGCGCTGGCTAATTATGTGTTTACGCTATCTCCGCAGCGCATCATTATCGGTGGCGGCGTTGGCAGTTTGTCTCATCTACTGCCCAAGGTCCAGAAGCGGACGCGTGATCTTATCAATGGCTATATCCAATCGCCTGTCGTCCTTGAAAATATCGAAACGTTTATCGTTAACCCCGGTTTGGGCAATCGCTCTGGCATGTTGGGCGCCATTGCGCTTGCTGAACAGTCATTTCAAAAATCATCATGATCGAAACATATCAGATCGAAACCGAAGCACGGAAGTCACTGGCACGCATCCTGCCGCGTGTTGAACAGACTCTTAAACGCTCCATTGTTAAAGACCCGGAGGCTTGGACGCAATTCAACACACGGCTGGGTCATCATTTCCCCGTCTTGTTGTCTTTGTATGCAGAAGTCTACAGTGACCGCTATGATTTCTTCTTTCATCTTGAAGATCTTGTAGCGAGCATGGCGCGCTCGTGGTTCGACCGTCCGCAAGACTTGCGCGACCTCGATGATGCCCGCGAACAAGACCCGCATTGGTTCCAATCAAATCAAATGCTGGGCGGCGTTTGTTATGTGGATCTTTTTGCAAACAACATTGACGGTATCCGTAAAAAAATTCCCTACTTCAAAGAACTGGGTCTCACCTACATTCATCTCATGCCGCTTTTCAAGGCGCCTGAAGGCGAGAACGATGGCGGGTATGCCGTCAGTAGTTATCGCGAAGTGAATCCATCTCTTGGCACCATGAAGCAGCTCTCTTCGCTGGCGCGTGATTTTCGTGAAGCAGGCATCAGCCTTGTTGTTGACCTCGTCTTCAATCACACATCGGATGAGCACATCTGGGCGGAACGTGCCAAGGCGGGCGACGAAGAATACATGGACTTCTACCGCATCTTTCCCAGCCGTGAACTGCCCAGCCGCTACGAGCAGAATCTCAGGGAGATTTTTCCCGAAGAACATGCGGGCGCTTTTTCCCCTTTCGTTATCAACGGCAAAGAACATTGGGTGTGGACGACCTTCCATTCCTATCAATGGGATTTGAACTATGCCAACCCGGCGGTCTTCAACCGCATGGCAGAAGAAATGCTCTTCCTCGCCAATCAAGGTGTGGAAGTGCTGCGCCTTGATGCCGTTGCTTTTATTTGGAAGCAGCTTGGCACCAATTGCGAAAACCTTCCGCAGGCACATACCCTGATCAAAGCTTTCAATGCTGTGGCGCGCATCGCTTCGCCTGCTCTCATCTTCAAATCTGAAGCGATCGTTCATCCTGATGATGTGGTCAAGTACATCTCATTGGAAGAGTGTCAGGTTTCCTACAATCCGCTGCTGATGGCGTTGTTGTGGAACTCGCTTGCCACCCGCAAAACGAGATTGCTCGCACAAGCTTTGGCACATCGCTTCAAGCTTCCGCAAGGAACAGCGTGGGTGAATTATGTCCGCGTGCATGACGATATTGGTTGGACGTTCTCAGACGAAGATGCTGCTGTCCTCGGCATGAATGGTTACGATCATCGCCGCTTTCTCAATGAGTTCTATCGCGGACGGTTCCCAGGCAGTTTCGCGCGCGGGCTGCCCTTTCAGGAGAATCCCATCACTGGAGATTGCCGCATCAGCGGCACGTGTGCTTCCTTGGCAGGGCTTGAAAAAGCCTTGCATGAAGAAGGCGAAAAAGAAGTGGAACTTGCCATTCGCCGCATTTTATTGATCCATGGGATCATCATCACTGTAGGCGGCATT
>SXGT01390214.1_pt1 | contig 13331 bp, 12 predicted proteins | sample 3176221 | NCBI WGS metagenome assembly SXGT01 (sample SAMN11356862, study PRJNA531348) | freshwater metagenome | isolation source: freshwater sample F1-120 | place: China: Fuxian Lake, Yuxi | collected 2017-12-25
GAAATATCAAGTAACTTGGTCGGGACTACATGCCGTTTTGAACTCGACATACTCCAAATTCCCGGGAAAAACATCAATCAGGGTCCCAAAAAAGACCAAAAAATCGTAAAAAATCACTCCAACTGCGTAACTTGGGCTAACTTTCGCTAGAGATCAACGATTTATATTGCGAAATTAAACAAAATACCTAAAGTAGAGATTTTGAGAAATCCCTACCTATGGCAATGGAAAAACAAATCCGCCCCAAAAAGGGTAGTAATAGGGAAAAATTCCGATACCAAGTGCAATCCTAATCCGCATTTCCAATGCCGTCAAGACATTTTTGATTTTTTGGTTTGCAGGATAGTTCATTCACAATGTCTGGAATGAACCTCCTTGACTGTTCGGGCCGACGGCAAAGGGTCGAAGGTCCTTAATCTCCCCTGCCATTCTTTCATGGCTTTCCAGCGGGCCGACACCTCCCCTTTTCAAAACCCAATAAAGGTCTTGAATCTATTGGCTCGACCCGTTCCTTCCCGGAGGAAGTTATTTGCGGGCCCGGATGGCGGCCTGCATGGTAACCCCCATATCGGCGGGGGATTCGGCCACAAGGATGTTGGCCTTGTGAAAGGCTGCGATCTTGTCGGCGGCGGAGCCCATGCCTCCGGAAATGATGGCACCCGCATGGCCCATCCTTTTGCCCGGAGGGGCTGTTTGCCCGGCAATAAAAGCCGCCACAGGTTTGGTCACATGTTTGCCGATGTACTCCGCCGCAGTCTCCTCGGCGTTGCCACCGATTTCGCCGATCAAAAGGATCGCCTCGGTTTCCGGATCATCCTGAAACATCTGGAGGAGTTCCGTCTGGATGGTTCCGATGATCGGATCTCCTCCGATGCCCACACAAGTCGATTGACCAAGGCCAAGGACGGTGAGTTGGTGGACTGCTTCATAGGTAAGCGTTCCCGAGCGACTGATGAGCCCGACATTGCCTATTTTGTGAATGTAGCCGGGCATGATGCCAAGCTTGGCTTGGCCAGGCGTAATGATGCCCGGGCAGTTGGGTCCGATGAGTCGAACGCCTGGGCAACCTTTGATAAACCGCTTGGCCTTGGCCATGTCCAGAACGGGGATCCCTTCCGTGATGGCCACGATCAGGGCGATGCCTGAATCGGCCGCTTCGCAAATGGCATCCGCGGCGGCGGGAGGCGGGACAAAAACCATCGACGCATTGGCACCCGTGTTGGCCATCGCCTCGGCCACCGTATTGAAAAGGGGTATCCCCTCTTTCACGGTTCCGCCTTTGCCGGGGACCACCCCGCCCACAATCTGGGTACCATATTCACGACATTGAAGAGCGTGAAAGGTTCCTGCCTTGCCCAACCCCTGGACGATAACTTTTGTATTCTTGTCTACCAGAATGCTCATGATCTCTTCGTTGCCTCGTATGTCAAAGATTGAATAGGGGAATCAGGCCTTGGCAGCAGCGACGACCTTTTTGGCGGCGTCGGTCAGGCCATCCGCGGTGACGATGTTGCGTCCGCTCTCGGCGAGGATTTTCTTGCCCTGGGTCACATTGGTCCCTTCCAACCGCACCACGAGGGGGACATGGAACCCCACCTCCTCAAAGGCCGCAAGGATGGCGGTGGCGATCGTGTCACACTTCATGATCCCGCCGAATATATTGACCAGCACCGCTTTGACCCGGGTGTCACCCAGGATGATGCGAAACGCTTCGGTGACCTGGTCCTTGTTGGCACCGCCCCCCACATCGAGGAAATTGGCCGGTTCGCCTCCGTGGTATTTGATGATGTCCATGGTGGCCATCGCAAGGCCCGCCCCATTGACAAGGCAGCCAATCGATCCGTCCATGCGCACAAAGCTCAGGCCAGACTTGGCGGCGCGGGCTTCGGCAGGGTCTTCCTCGGCATGGTCCCGAAGCACTTCGACTTCGGGATGGCGGAACAACGCATTATCATCAAAGGTCATCTTGGCATCAAGAGCCATGACCTCGCCCGAGGGGGTGACCACCAGGGGGTTCACTTCTGCCAAGGCGCAATCATGCTTGAGATACGCCTTCGAAAGGGACATCATCATGGCCTCGGCCTTGGCAGATTGCTCGCCGGCAAAGCCCAGGCCATAGGCAAGCCTCCTGGCCTGGCAGGGGAGGAGCCCCGCTTCGGGAGAAACATAGGCCTTCAGGATCTTTTCCGGGGTGTTCGCCGCGACATGTTCGATATCGACGCCCCCCTCGGCACAGGCCATCATGACCGGTACCCCCTTTTCGCGGTCAAGCACCATGCCAAGGTAGATTTCGCGGTCGATGTCCGCTGCTTCCTGAACCAAAAGGGTGGAGACCACCTGTCCCTCGGGACCGGTTTGGATGGTCACCAAAGACTGGCCCAACATCGCCTTGGCCACCTGGGCAACTTTGTCTCGCTGGGTGATGTATTTCACGCCGCCCAAATCGGCAGGCCCCCCGACAAACCGGCCTTTTCCACGACCCCCCGCGTGGACCTGGGTTTTGAGAACCACCGGCTTGCCCCCGAAAGCGTCAAAGTGGGCAACCGCCTGTTCGGGAGTTGTGGCAACCAAACCCCTTGGTACAAGGGCTCCAGCCGTTGCCAAGAGTTCCTTGGCCTGGTACTCGTGAATCTTCATAGGGAACCGTTCTCTTGATTTGCAAAGGCCAGATCTTCACCGGGTCAATCTTTGCGATTCGTTCAATTTAGGACCGCTACGGATAATCGCCAGATCCGATCCCCCCTTGGGCAGGCAATCGGTCAAGGTTCTTTTCGCAAAGTTGGTATTGTGTTTGCCCCGGTCCCCCCTTGGGCAGGCAATCGGTTGCCTGACAACATTGGGTCCCCCCAGGATACGGGCCTTGGTGTACAATGCCCATTTGGCATGAAATCCTTGCAAACAGGAGGTCCGCCGGATGACCGATCCCAGCCGATCCCACGAACTCGCCAATCTTTTGGCCCGGTTGATCCAAATCCCAAGCATCAATCCCATGGGCCGGGCCGAAGCTCCGCCGGAGGTTTTCTACGAGCATCGCCTGACCGATTTCCTCGAAGGTTGGCTTCGGAAAAAAGGACTTCGGCCCTTCCGGCAGGAGGTGGCCCCTCTGCGTCAAAACCTCATCGCCGTTTATGAGCCTCCGGTTGCTCCCACCCGCACCATCCTCTTCGAGGTGCACCAGGACACGGTCCCGGTAGAAGGGATGACGGTGGCCCCATTTGGGGGCGAAATCCGGGAAGGCCAGGTGTTTGGCCGCGGAGCCTGCGATGTCAAGGGAGGCATGGCCGTTATGCTTGGCACCCTGGAACGGTTGCAACGGGATCGCCTCCCCGGGGCCCGGGTGGTCCTAGCCCTGACGGTAGACGAGGAGCACACCTTTTTGGGGGCCCAACGCCTTATGCTCCATAAGGGATCGGATTTGACTGACTTATGCGGAGCCAGGCCAGACCTGGCCATTGTCGCCGAACCGACCGACCTGCATATCGTGAATGCCCACAAAGGCGTCGCCCGGTGGCTGTTGTCCACCAAAGGGGTTCCCTGCCACAGCTCAAGGCCCAACATGGGCCAAAACGCCATTTACCGCATGGCCAAGGTCCTCGCCCTCCTGGAGGCTCATGCGGCCGCACTCTCCTCCCGCCCAGGAGATCCGCTGCTTGGCCCGGGAACCCTTTCCGTCGGCCGCATTCAGGGAGGAATCAGCGTCAACACCGTTCCTGATCTCTGTTCCATCGAAATCGACCGGCGGATCGCCCCGGATGAAACCCCCGCCATGGCCGACAGCATGCTTCGGATGGCACTGGAAACCGGGCTTTCCGGTTGGCCGGATTGGCTCGACTTGCCCAAGGCCTGGATGAGTTGTCCGGGGCTCGATGGTCCAAAACAACACATCGCAAGAGAGGCCCTTGCGAAGGCCCTTTTGCATTGTGGCATGGAGCCTGTTATCGAGGCGGTTCCCTACGGCACCGACGCTTCCACCATTGCCGAGGCGGGTATCCCGACGGTGGTATTTGGTCCCGGGGACATTCGTCTGGCCCACACCGCAGCCGAGTCCATACCCATAGCTTCGCTGGGCAGGGCGGAGGAAGTTCTCATGGCCCTTGCCAGAGGATAAAAAAGATCCGGTATTAGCACTTCGTCGATTTGCGTTTTTTCCTGAGGGTGCCGCGCTGAATCGCTTTTTCAATGTAATCCGGCGCAAAGGGCACCGTGCAGGCATTGTCGCCATAGTCGATCGAAACCTCGCCGATCTCCTTCCCCGCATCCAAAGCCTTGTCTGAAAGGGAGGTGACATAGGAACCCAGGGCAATGACAAATCCGTTCATCGCCCCCCGGACGGCGTTGGGTTGTTGATGGATGGTTTTCCTCACCCGTTCCAGCAGCTTTTCCAATTCGACAAGATCGAGTTCCGAATCCGGTTTGATGGAAACAAAACTCCTGAGGGTGGACCAACCCGCACTGGCAACAAACTCCTTTTTGGATTCGATCCACTCCAGAGCCATTTCCCGGGCATGGTTACTTTCCGCCGCAACCCAGGGAATGGTGAACTCGAAAAGATAGCGGCAATAGGCCTTGGTTACCCAATGCTTCAGGTCCTTTTTGGTCATCCGCTTATCGTCGGCGATGAGCCCCGCCAGGTACATCGCATCGTAAATCCCGGTGTCAAAAAGATCCAGGGCGAGTTGATAATCCTTTTTGACCTTTGCCTGGATCTTTTTCATGTCTTGGACTTTTACGCCGAAGACGGGCTCTTTGATCCCATGGTTCTGGAGGATCTTTTTGTAGCCCTCGGAACCCAGCTTGCGAAATTGTTCAACGATTTCATCTGCGGTCATGGTATTGCTCCCGAATGGTGACCATGGGCTACCCACCTTTTTAGGAGCAATCCCCCCATCTCCCACGCCCTTGCGGAGTTTAGCATTTCGCCGATTTGCGTTTCTTGCCGATGGTTCCCCGTTTTTGCACCTTTTTGATGTAATCCGGGACAAAAGGGACTTGGCACGCCGTTTTCCCCATGTCTACCGATACCGGGCCCATCTTCTCCCCCGCAAGGATGGCAAGGTCCGTTAGTTCCTTGACAAAGCAACCAAGAGCAATGACAAAATGGTTCATGGAACAGCGGACCCAATTGGGCTGTTGGTGGATCGTATTCTGGACCCGACCCAAAAGCCCCTTCAGTTCCACCATGTCCAGCAGGGAATCGTGGGTGATGGAAACGAGGCTTCCCAAAGTGGACCAGCCCGCCGAGGCGACATTTTCTTTTTTGGAATCGATCCACTCCAGGCTCAATGTGCGTCCATGGTTACTTTGGGCGGCAACCCAGGGGACGGTATAGTCCCAAAGCATGCCACAATGGGCCTTGGCAACCCACTTTTGCAGGTCTTTTTGGGTCATCTTTTTATCGTCGGCGATGAGGCCAGCAAGGTACATCGCATCGTAAACGCCGGTATCATAAAGGTCCAGGGCCAATTGGTAGTCCTGCCTGATCCGCTTCTGGTATTTTTTCAATTCCTCAATTTTTACGCCAAAGCAGGGCTCCGGGATGCCATGGTTTTGCAGGATTTTTTTGTAGGGTTCTGTTCCCAGGGATTTCAATTGGTCCACAATTTCAGAGGCGTTCATTTCCTGGCTCCCAAAGGATCATGGGCTTTCCCCTCTTTTTTAGGTGGAATGCCTCCTTTTTCCCACCCTAGGCAGGTTAGGAAATAGGGTAGTCACGCAGTGGTATTTAAGAAATTCGTTGACCTGAGTGAAACCTTCCAACCATATCCATTGGAATGCTCCCACTTGTATTCCTGCCCGCACCTCAACCTAAACTGAAACATCGTTGACAAAGTCAGGATGGAATTTACAATTACAAGACCTATTCATTGATTAAATCCAGGACAAATACTATTAAAATGATTGGAAATGAAGATGAATGAACTCAAGACATGCTTCAAGAAAGTAGATTATGATCTTTCCGGACTACTCCACTACATCGACATTGGCGATATTGGCCTTCCCGATATTCAACGCCCATTCGTCTGGTCTAACGCCAAGGTGCGTGACCTGTTCGATTCGATGTATCGAGGATTTCCGGTTGGAAATTTGCTTTTCTGGGAAAATACCCAGATTAACGGGGCTAAGCAGATCGGCATTGGTTCAAAACAGCATACCGCTCCATCGCGACTGATCGTTGACGGCCAACAACGACTCACATCGCTCTTCGCTGTTTTCCGTGGCAAGAAAGTACTCGATGAGGACTACAAAGAGCGACAAATCGAAATCGCATTTCGGCCCCGAGACGGCGCATTTGAGGTTGGCAATGCCCTGATTCGGAAAGACCCGGAGTGGATTTCCAACATTTCCAAATTATGGGCTTCCGGCAAATCCAGTTTCCACCTTGTGAAAGGCTTTCTTGAGTCATTGAATGCAAAAACATCACTCACCAAAGATGAAGAGGACCAGATTAGCCATAACCTTGATCGACTCTTTGACTTGCAGAAGTACCCTTTCACGGCATTGGAGATTGCCCCGACTGTCGATGAGGAACAGGTTGCCAATATTTTCGTCCGGATCAACAGCGAAGGCGTGACTCTCAATCAGGCTGATTTTATTCTGACGCTTCTCTCGGTGTTTTGGGATGAAGGCCGACATGCCCTGGAAGATTTTTGCCAGGCCTCGCGTCTGCCGCCGGTTCCTGGAAAAGGGCCTTCGCCCTTTAACCATTTCATTCAGCCGGACCCCGACCAGTTGCTGCGTGTGGCTATTGCCATAGGTTTTGGCCGAGGAGTTTTGAAAAGTGTCTATCAGGTATTACGGGGAAAGGACCTTGATACCGGGGAATTCTCCCCTGAGCGACGGCAAGAACAGTTCAACGTGCTACAATCAGCCCAGGCTAAAGTTTTGGACCTCACCCAGTGGCACCAATTCATGAGTGCCTTGATTGGCGGCGGCTTCCGTAGCGGTGCCATGGTATCGTCGAAGAACGCTCTCCTTTTCGCCTACGCATTCTATTTGCTTGGTCACGGCCGATGCGGTGTTTCCGAACATCACCTTCAGAAAGCAATTGGAAGGTGGTTCTTCTTTAGCTCTCTCACCGGCCGTTACACCGGTTCGCCAGAGTCTGTAATGGACGGCGATCTTAATCGTCTCAAGGGTGTCACGACTCATCAAGGGTTTATTGATGCCCTAAACCATGTAATGGTCTCCTCACTGACTAATGATTTCTGGGGAATCACACTACCAGCTGCCTTGGAAAGTTCCTCGGCCCGCAACCCAGAACTTTTCGCCTATGTGGCGGCCCAGAATCGCTTGAACGCACCGGTGCTTTTTTCCCACAAAAAAATCAGCGACCTGATTGATCCAGCTCTTCAAACCAAAAAAAAGGCATTGGAAAGACATCACTTGTTTCCGCGTGCCTGGCTTGAAAAACAGGCCATCACAGATCAAAAGGTAATTAACCAGATGGCGAATTATGCTTTATTGGAATGGCCTGAGAACATTGCCATCAGTGATACACCTCCTTCCGAATATGTCCCGCAGATGCGTGATCGTTTCTCTGCAATCGAATGGAAAACCATGAATGACCTTCATGGACTGCCGGAAAGTTGGGAAAACATGGAATATCAAGACTTTTTGCAGGAACGGCGACGGCTTATGGCGGCGATCATCCGGCGTGGTTTCGAGACGCTCGTATAGTCGGTGGACATCAAAGCGAAACGCCTCCGGGGGACCGTAGCGGTCGGCCGGAGGCGCAAGGGATGCAGAAGATCCAACCTGGAAGCAAGCTTTTTACTTTTTGGCTTTTTTGGCGGGGGCCTTTTTCGCCGGAGCCTTTTTCGCCTGGGTTTTGGCCCCGCTTTTTTTAGCGACGACAACAACCTTCTTGGCAGCAGCCTTGGTTGTACCGCCTCCAAAAATCGCCTCATATCCGGCCGCAAACGATCTTTCCTCACCCAAGCCTACCCGCACAATACTCACGATGACTCTCCGATTCTTGCGGGAAAAACCCCGGGCCTTTTTCCCTGTCTTGTCGCAACTAATCCGGTGGATGCTCCGCTTTGAGCGAATGCCCCTGCGACTTTTAACTTGGTTAGCTTACGAATTAAAACCGTGCATGGCAGGGATTGGCCAGCATGATAGATGGTTCCCCCACCTATTGGGAAAGAACCTCCATTAACCCGGACCCAAGGGATGCTTGTCCCCCTGCACCCGGGTGCAAATCCCGTTTACCCTGGATCCCATGCGCCTTGAAAAACACCCGCCCCCAAGGGGCATCCAACCTTGGCTATTTGACCCGGCCTGGATCCTCCGGGCCCGGGGCATGGAACCGGATCCCTGGCAGCGGGATATTTTACTTTCCCCAACCGGTCGAATGCTGCTCAACTGTTCCCGCCAAGTGGGGAAAACGACCATCGTCGCCGCACTTGCATTGCATCGGGCCCTGATTTGTCCCGGTCGGCCCGTCGTGGTTATCGCTCCGTGCCTCCGGCAATCCATGGAATTGTTCCGCCAGGTGGTGCTTGGTCATCAGGCCCTTGACCATCCCGTAGCCATCCGGGGCCGGGGCCTTGGCAAAATCGACTTTGCCAACGGCTCCCGGGTTTTGGCATTACCCGGAAGGGCGGAAACCATTCGTGGCATTGGTGGAGTCAGTTTGCTGGTGATCGACGAAGCGTCGCGGGTGGAGGATGATTTGTACAAGTCCGTGCGGCCGATGCTTGCCGCTAGCCAGGGGAAACTGGTAGCCCTATCGACGCCGTTTGGCAAACGGGGTTGGTTTCATGAGGAATGGACAGGCACCAACCCATGGAGCCGCATCCGGGTCCCTTGGCAGAATTGTCCAAGGATAACACCCCGGTTCATCGACACTGAATCCCGGTCGCTGGGGGAACGGTGGATTCGCCAGGAATATGGCTGCGAGTTTGTCTCGGGATCGGGCTTGGTCTATCCGGACTTTGAAAAAACACTTACCTGCCAACCGGGAGGGGACCTCCCGGGCAGGATGGTTGGAGGGATCGATTTTGGATGGCGCAATCCCTTTGCCGCCGTCTGGGGAACCCTTTTGGCGGATGGTCACCTCTGCCTCCAGGGAGAACGGGTGATGGCCCAAACCCCATTGAGCGATCATGCCCGTGGTTTGCCCAAGGGGGTTGTTTGGTGGGCAGATCCCGCGGGCCGTACCGAGATTGAAGAGCTTCGCCGGGCGGGTATTATCGTTCGGCCGGGCATCAACGCCATCGATCCGGGACTCGCTTGTGTCACAAGTCGGATCCGCAATGGGCGTTTGAGCATCGACCCGGTAAAGTGCCCGGCGTTGGTCCGCGAGTTTTCGCTTTATCGTTGGCCAGATGAGGCCTCTGGAGAGCCATCGCACGGGTCGCCATTAGATGCCGATAACCATGCCCTTGCGGCCCTTCGGTATTTGGTCATGGGGATAGACAAAAGGGGAACGCCATCCCGGCCAACCTCTCCCCAATCCGCCCAGACTATTCCCGCCGATTCCGGTTTATGGACTCTTTTGGAGGAACGATGATGCTCGCCTGGATCAAGGCCATCCTTTCAAAAAACCGGTTAGCCAAACCGGGCGCAATTCCCCCTTGGGCGCATGGCCCGTATCGAACAATGGCCTCCTCCACCCAAAGGGCCCCAGGTTCACGGGAGTTGCTTGCCGAGCTTCGGACGACTGCCTATGCCTGTGCCACGATCAACGCCGGGGTTTGTGCCAGTTTTGTCCCCAGGCTTTACCTTCGTTGTGGGCCCAATGATCCGTTGCCTGCCAAAGGTATGGGAAAAAGTGTGGATGCCAGGAACCTTTCCGTGCCGATGCGGTCAGGAACGCACATCCACGAAATTACCGAGCATCCCATTCTTGAACTATTGCGGTCGGTAAACGACCAGATGAACGGGCACGACCTGTTGGAATTGACAGCTTTGTCGATGGAGGTTTTGGGCAACGCCTATTGGTGGCTGGAAGGGGATCCACCCGGGTCGATCTGGCCTCTGCCCGCCCAGCGCATGCGGCAGGCGGGGGGCGATGATGCAGGTTCCTGGGTACTCGACAGTTCGGGCGGACCGATCCTTTTGGAGGGAGGCAGGGTGATCCATTTCCGGGTCCCGTTTCTGGAGGATATTTATGGTCCAGGTTTCGGGCCGATGCGGGCGGCCTTTGAGCCTGCCGCCCTGGCCAGCCGCTTTCACGCCTACCGCCGTGGCCTTTGGGAAAACGCTGCCGTACCCGGTGTGGTCCTTTCCACCAATCAACCCCTTGGCGAGGAGGAGGTGGCCCGGATCGAATCGCGGTGGCAGCAGCGGTTTGGCAAAGGGGGTTCAGGCAAACTCCTTGTCACCGATGCCGATTTCAAGGTATCCACCATTCAATATTCCCCGGCGGACATGGCCCATCTTGCGGAAGCGGGAGCGACAAGGGAGGAAATCGCCAACGCCTTTGGCGTGCCTTTGGCCTATTTGACCAGCGAGACCAACCTTGCCAACCTGCAAGCGGCCCGGGAACAACATATGAGCCTGGCGATCCTGCCCCGATTGCGTCGCCGGGATGATCGCCTCAACGAGTGTCTGGTACGAAGGTTCGATCCGACGGGTCGCTTGTTTTTGGCTTCGGATCATCCTGTCCCTGAAGACCGGAAAATGGCCCTCCGTCAGCAGGAAACCGATCTTCGATTGGGGGTTTTAACCATAAACGAAGTGAGACAGGCCCGTGGACTTCCCTGGGTTTCCTGGGGAGATGACCCCCCCTGGCCAAGGGCAGGGCAATGATGCAAATCCGGAAATCTCACGCCAAGCCGCCAAGACCAAGAGGGGAAAGAATGATAGGCCAATTTCCCATTTAACCCTTTTTTCTCTGCGTTGTGGCTCGCCTTTGGGATCCACCCTGTCTCACTCTTTGGGTAGGGACAACCGGTGAGTTCTCCGGATTTTTTCCTGCCAGGCGGTTGGGATGTTCGCCTGGGTTGCAAATTCGGGCCACCGGCAGATAGCCGTCTGGACCTGATCGAGGATGGTTCGGGCCCGGCCCCGCTTCATAAGTGCCGACTTTGCGCAGGCTTCAAAATCCGTCTGGGTAAATCTGTCCCGTTTCCCTTGCATGGTCATCTGGTGCGATGCCGTGAACGACCCGTTAGGGTTATAACTGTAAGTCACATCAAACGCCGGGGCAAGGGACCATTCCCCCTCTTGATTCATCAGGAAAGAAATGTTTTTCACATGATCATCCTGGTTTCGGGCAAGGATGTTAAACGCCATCCGGCGGAACTGTTCCTCCACCGCCGCCATCGGGAGGCCCAGTTGCCGAATCGCCAGAAACGCCTGTTCGTAGGAATAGGCACCCGGCTGGTTGAAATCGAAATGGGCAAGTGCGCAAAGCGACTGCATGTGCAGCTTTTCGCCTCCGGCTAGCCGATCAAAGCGGCGGGTCATGAAATGTTTCCGGCCATTTTCCTCCAATAGCCTGCAATCACTCATGATGATGCCCGCTGCCCTGGCCATAAGGTGGTAGGCGAACTCGATGGTGCCGTAACCCTTTGGGTCTTCCCCTTCCTTGTCCTTGTTTCCCGAAACTCCATCAAATTTGAGCAGCCAATATTCAAAACCATCCCCGGCGTGGACCTGCCCCGAGCGGACTTCGTTGGTTTCCCTGTTCCAGGCAATCACCGCCTTGGCCCGAGCCCCCCCAGCAGAAGTTCCCACTCGCAGAATCTCCTGAAGGGCTTTTTCCCGGCTCTTGCCGCCCAGATTGGCTTTGAACTCCTTCCGCCGGGTCAGAATCTCCGTGGCCAGGCGGACCATCGCATCGATTTCCATCTTTTTGGCCAGGCGCGATCTGGGCCCCAGACCAGGTGCGAATTCCAGCGCTCCCATTCCCCGGGTTCCCGTGTAGCACAACCGCTCGATGGGGCCAAAACTTCCGGGCGTGCGCCCCCATGTTGCCAGCCAGGCATCCACCAGGGCATTGCCAAACTTGTCGGGCAGGGAATCCGCCAATAGTCCTGGAAGCCCATGAAAGGTCCCACGGGCCAACAGGGGGAATTCATACACCCGGTTCCCAAGGGGCATAGTCAAAGGCGAAAGCTCAATCCCGCTCCGGGCGAAAGCAGGGTCGTATTGAAAGGAACCGTATGCGCGCCCCTCCTCCATGGAGATGGCGCCAATGGTCCTACCCCACATCTGGACCCTGGCAATCATTTCGCCTTACCCCAGGTCCATTGAGCCAAATCGCTTGACGATGTTTTTTTGCCGGAAGCCCTTCGGCGCATTTTGCCCTGCCATTTTAGCTGGGCCATCGGGCTGGGTGTTGGCTCGGGGATCAGGGCGTTCAAATGGTCCAACAAACCCAAAACCCGGCAAACACGCAAAAACACCGAAAACTGGGTGGCGACCTCCCCCCCTTCGAGCCTCTCGACCGTGCGTTTACCCACCCCGGCCCGTTCGGCCAGCTTCGCCTGGGTCAGGTTGAACCCGAGGCGGATCCCGGCGAGCCTTTCACCCAACTCACGGAGTATGCCATCATCGGTCAATTGGGTTGAGATTTTCATAATACGCCTATTATGGCGAATAGACGGCAAATAACAATCCTATTCGCCATCTTAGACGACTTTTTATAATTCGTCATTTTAGGCGAAATGACCGTTAAATTTTCTATTATTCGCCTGGTATGGCGCATTATGGACCTAAAAATTATTGGGATCCCCCTCGGTAGAGATAACCAGAAACAATAACCCGGGCAGGGAAAAAGCAGGGGGACCGAGGTTTTTAACGGTTTTCCCTAAATTGAATCGAACAAGCTGATCAACCTTGGCGGCGGATCAGGCGTTTTCCCAATCCATGGTTTTTGATCCCTGCCTCATTTCCTTGGGTCGCCAAATCCAGGGAACCCCAGGGAAGAATCTCCTCCGATGGATGACTCAAAAGGCTATGTCAAATCCAGGCAACGGGTCACCGACCACGGGGAGGTTTTTACTCCCCCCTTGATGGTCGGGGCAATGCTCGATTTGGTCAGGGACGAATCCGACCGGATCGACTCCCGGTTTCTGGAACCAGCGTGTGGAAACGGCAATTTCCTGGTCCAGGCCTTAAGCCGCAAGCCCGCCTCAGTGGAACGGAAATATGGCAAGTCCGATTTCGGGCGACGACACTACGCCCTGCTTGGGCTGTTGTGCATCTATGGCATCGAGTTGCTGCCTGACAACATTGCCGAGTGCCGCGCCAACCCCCCTGTGTCAACATGTAGTCAGCAATTCCCGGCCGGTTGATTATCCCGGGGGAAAACGCTGTTTTCGGTCTTTCCTTTCGTAATGACAGCTGTCATGATTCTTGCCTGGGTTGCCTAACTTCGC
>SXGT01554944.1_pt1 | contig 13329 bp, 13 predicted proteins | sample 3176221 | NCBI WGS metagenome assembly SXGT01 (sample SAMN11356862, study PRJNA531348) | freshwater metagenome | isolation source: freshwater sample F1-120 | place: China: Fuxian Lake, Yuxi | collected 2017-12-25
CGCCGAGATCGCGGCATCCGTCGTGCTCGCCGCGACGGGCGTCCGCCCCGACAGCGCCCTCGCGCGGGACGCCGGCATCGCGATCGGCGAGGGCGGGGGCATCCGGGTCGACCGGCTGCACCGAACGAGCGCGCCGCACATCTGGGCGGTCGGCGACGTCGCCGAGAAGGTGTCGGGAATCGACGGCGGCGAGCGCCTCGTCGCCCTCGCCGGCCTCGCCAACCGCGAGGGCCGCTCCGTCGCAGACGCGATCGCCGGCGACGAACCGGTCACCCGACCCGCCCTCGGCACCGCCATCCTCGGCCTCTTCGGTCGCACGATCGCGACCGTGGGCGAGACCGAGGGCGCGCTGCGCCGGGCCGGTCGCGAGATCCGCGTCATCCACACCCACCCCGCGTCCCACGCCACCTACTACCCGGGCGCCCAGCCGATGTCGCTCAAACTCATCGTCGACGCGGCCACCGACCGCATCCTCGGCGCCCAGGCGGTCGGCGGCGAAGGGGTCGACAAGCGGATCGACGTGATCGCGACCGCGATGTTCGCGGGTCTGGCCGCGGGCGACCTCGCCGACCTCGAACTCGCCTACGCACCCCAGTTCGGCTCGGCCAAGGACCCGGTCAACATGCTCGGGTACGTCGCGCGCAACCTTCGAGACGGCGTCACGTCGAGCATCCAGTGGCACGAGCTGGATGCCGAACTCGACCACGGCGCCGTGCTCGTCGACGTCCGCTCCCCCGCGGAGCACGCGGCCGGCGCCATCCCCGGCGCGGCGAGCATCCCGCTCGAGGAGCTCCGCGACCGGGCCATCGAGCTGGGCGCCAACCGGATCATCGTCCACTGCCAGGTCGGGCAACGCGGGCACACCGCCGCCGCCCTCCTCGGCCACCTCGGATTCGACGCCGTCAACCTCGACGGCGGCTACCTCACCTGGCGCGCCGGAGACCGGTCGCGCCGACCCCTCACGATCGGAGCAGCCGCATGAACAGCATCACCACGACCGACCTCGCGACCCTCGACGGAGCGACCGTCCTCGACGTGCGCGAACCCTTCGAGTACGTCGGCGGCCACGCGCCCGCCGCGATCAACCTGCCCCTGAGCGAGTTCGTCGATCGGGTCGCGGAGGTGCCTCGCGACGAGACCGTCTACATCATCTGCGAGAGCGGCGGGCGCAGCGCCCAGGCCACCCAGTGGCTCGAGGACCAGGGCTACCGCGCCGTCAACGTGACGGGCGGAACCTCCGCGTGGCGCAGCGCCGGGCTCCCCGTCGCGATGGGGGCGTGAGCGGCGATGTTCGGATTCCTCCGCAAGAAGTACCGCACCGTCGGGGTCGAGGAGGCGAGGCAGCTGCTTCGCGACGGCGCCGTGCTCATCGACGTGCGCTCGCGCGGCGAATGGAACTCCGGGCACGCGCGCGAGGCCCGGCACATCCCGCTCGACCAGCTCGAGTCGAAGCTGCCGTCCCTCCGCGTCGACACTCCTGTCGTCGCGATCTGCCACTCGGGGATGCGCTCCGCCTCCGCCGCCCGGACCCTCGCCAGGCACGGCTACCAGGTCTCCAGCGTGCGCGGCGGGATGATGGCATGGGACCGCCGCTAGTGCGTCAGGCGGCGGGATGCCCGGCCGCCGTTACCATCGACCTAGAGAGAGGAGCAGCATGAGCGACACGCACGACCCCGAGGCGATGCGCAAGATCGTCAACCGGCTGAAGCGGGCCGAGGGACAACTGCACGCGCTCATCGGCTCCTTCGGCCCCGAGGCGAACTGCCGCGACGTCGTCACCCAGCTCGCCGCCGTCAGCAAGGCCCTGGACCGGGCGGGCTACGCGATCATCGCCAACGCGATGGTGTCCTGCGTCGTGGACGACGAGGACGGCGAAGGCAACCACGACGGCATGACGCCCGACGAGATCGAGAAGCTCTTCCTCAGCCTCGCGTAGGCTCCCCGGTCCTGTCGGGCGCTCCGCCTAGGCTGGCGGCATGGCCAGACCCACCACGAACTTCCGCTGCACCGAGTGCGGCTGGACGAGCATCAAGTGGGTGGGGCGCTGCGGGGAGTGCCAGCAGTGGGGCACCGTCATCGACACGACCGAGCCGACGGTTCGCGTCTCCGCCGTGCGACCGTCCAACGCCGCGCGGGCGATCACCGAGATCGGCGCCGAATCCGTCGCGCACTGGCCGAGCGGCATCGCCGAGTTCGACCGCGTGCTCGGCGGCGGGATCGTCCCGGGCGCGGCGATCCTGCTCTCCGGCGAGCCCGGGGTCGGCAAGTCGACGCTGCTCCTCGAGGTCGCGTCGCGAGCCGCGGCATCCGGGCAGCGCGTGCTGTACGTGAGCGCGGAGGAGTCAGTGAGCCAGGTGCGGCTTCGCGCCGAGCGGACTCGCGCGCTGCATCCCTCGCTCTTCCTCGCGGCGGAGACGGACCTGGCTACGATCCTCGGGCAGATCGACCAGGTGGCGCCGCAGCTCGTGATCGTCGACAGCGTGCAGACCGTGTCGTCGTCGCTGACGGATGGCCTGGCCGGCGGCCCCTCGCAGGTTCGCGAAGTGGCATCCACCCTGATTCGGGTGAGCAAGGATCGCAACCTGCCGGTGCTGCTCGTCGGGCACGTCACGAAGGACGGCACGATCGCCGGGCCTCGGCTGCTCGAGCACCTCGTCGACGTCGTGCTGCAGTTCGAAGGCGACCGGCAGACGGCGCTGCGATTCGTGCGGTCGCACAAGAACCGCTTCGGTCCGACCGATGAGGTGGGCTGCTTCGAGATGACCGGCGACGGCATCGCCGAGGTCGCCGACCCCTCCGGCCTCTTCCTCTCGCGGGCGCGCACCCCCACGTCTGGCACGTGCGTGACCATCGCCGTCGAGGGCCGCCGCGCGCTCCCGGTGGAGGTGCAGGCGCTCATCGTGAAGACGCAGGCGCCGCAGCCGAGGCGGGTCGTCAACGGCGTGGATGCGTCGCGAGTGGCGATGCTGCTCGCGGTGCTCGAACGGCGAGCGGGGCTGGCGCTGTCGGGGTTCGACGTGTACGTGTCGACCGTCGGGGGCATCCGGCTCATCGAGCCCGGCGCCGACCTCGCGATCGCGCTCGCCATCGCCGGGGCGTTCCGGGACAGGGCGTTCCCGGTGACGCAAGCGGCGGTCGGGGAGATCTCGCTCGCCGGGGAGATCAGGCCGGTGTCGTCGGCGAAGCAGCGGACCGCGGAGGCGCGTCGGCTCGGCTTCTCGACGGTGATCGATTCGGACGCGGTGCACGTGCGGGAGGCCCTGCGGCTCGCGTTCGCGGGCGCGCACGAGGAGCGAGTGGACGTCCCGGACTTCTAGGATGTGTGTTCTAGTGAGTTCTCCACAACGGCCTTACTTTCTCGTTTCTTTGTTCTAGTCGAGCCTAGAGTGGACGCATGACCACTTCAGGCGCGACGACTGCAGAGACGGCGGACGCCGTCATCCTCGTGCCTCGCGTCGACGACCTGCACGCCGTCTCCGACGATCGGCTGCTCGAACTCCAGCGCCGCTCCGGGGCGGCTCGACGGCACGTGGATGCGATCCTCGCCGCCATCAGCGGAGAGATCGCGCGGCGCTCCGACCGATCCCTCGGTCACGACGGACTCGCGGCTCGAACGGGTGCGCGATCGCCGGAGAAGGTCGTGCAGCAGCTGACCGGGGTCAGCCTGGGCGAGGCGCGCTCGTTGATCGCCGCCGGAAGCGCGATGGCCCCCGGTGCACCCTGGCTCGAACCCGTGTCGGATGCCCTCGATGCCGGCGAGATCTCGGTGGCGTCGGCCGCGGCGATCACGCGCGGGTTGGGAGACCCCTCGTCCGATGTCGCCTCCGATGACCTCCTCGACGCCGCTGCGCTTCTCGTGGCAGCGTCGGCGGACTCGACTCCGGAGAGTATCGCTTCGGCGGCGCGGAATGCTCGCGAGCAGCTGGACTCCGTTGGCATCGACGACCTCGAGGAGCACCGGCGATCGCGCCGTTCTCTCACGTGGTCGGTTCTGCCCGATGGGATGACGCGGATGACCGCGCTCCTGGATCCGGAATCTGCGGCCATCGTGACGACCGCGATCGACACGATCCTGAGCCCACGGCGCGGCGGGCCCCGATTCGTGGACGCTGCCGAGGCCGCTCGGGCCGAGGCGCTCCTGGCCGATCCTCGGTCGAACCGGCAATTGGCCGTGGACACGCTCGTCGACATCATCCAGTTGGCCATTCGCGCCTCCGGGTCGAGCGACGACCCCGCGCGGCTCTTCGGCGTTCGCTCCCCGGGGGTGCGGGTTCACGTGCAGGCGTCCGACCTCGCCCGGGGCGAGGGCTTCGCCTACGTCGAGGGTCAGACCGCGTTCGTCAGCCTCTCGACCGCGAAGCGACTGGGCTGTGAGAGCGGATGGCTCCCGGTTCTGTTCGACGGGGATGCCGCGATCGACGCGGGCAGGACGCAGCGCCTCCACTCTCCGCGCCAACGACGAGCCCTCGCCGCGGAATGGAACGGATGCGGCTGGGGCACGTGCGATCGCCCCCCGTGGATGACCGAAATCCACCACGTCGATCCCTGGAACGGCGCGAATACGACCCTGGCCAACGGTGTTCCGCTCTGTCGCTTCCATCACATGCAGCTGCACGCGAAGAAGTGGCGAATAGAGGCGCGAGGAGCCGGAGGGCTCTGCGCGACGTCGCCCGACGGGCACGTCGTGCCTCTTCGGCGCAGGAACCCGTTCGCGAGCGGAAGAACGCGAACGTGATGGGCAGGCCCCTACCGGACGACCGTGTTGCCCCAGTCGACGACATCCCACGCGATCCAGCCGTTGCGGCGGGCGAGCTCGACCACCACGGAGTCGGTCGTGCCGTCGGAGGAGACGCGCGTGCACGTGAAGGACTCGCCGATGATCATCGGCGGGACAGGGCACGACACCTCGATCTCGGCACCCGAGAGGCCGAGCGCCTGCGCCTCCACGGAGGAGGCGGCCTCGGCCGCGAACGGCCCCGGGAGCATCGCGATGAGGAGACCCGGCAGCACGAGCATGCCGGCGAAGACGGATGTCACCGCTGCCGCGAAGACAGCGAGCGGAGCGAAACCCCGGCCGGTCTCACGGTAAGTACGAATCGACCGCACGAGGAGGTAGGCCGGCGAGGGGATGACCGCCCACCACACGCTCGCCGGGTGCTTGTGGCCCCACATGAGCAGCACGAGGCGGTCGAACGCGGCGATGAAGATCGAGAGGAAGTAGGGGCCCAGTGCCAGGAGAACGAACAGGGCCGTGTTGCTGCCGAGACCCGTCAGCACGAGGATCGTCGACAGCACCAACTGAATGGCCGGCATGAGGGCGATGACCCAGACGGCGACCGTGTAGGTGCGCATGTTGTTGGCGGCGCGCTCCGGCGCCTCCTCCTCGGCGAGCGCGCTGAGGGTGGACGCAGCGGGCGCCGCATTCGCGTGGGACGACGCGCGACGAGGCCCGGGCGTGGGCTCCTCCACCGAATCGGTGAGCGGCGGCTCGAGCTCCTTCAGAGTCATTGCGAGAAGGGGCTGGGCGCTCAACTCCTCGCGCTCGGGAGCGTCCTCGGTCGCCGGTCGCGCTTCGCGCGGCTCGGCGAAGGGGTTGGCGAAGGCCTCTTCGGGCTCGGCGAACTCGGTCGGGAGGTCGAATGCGCTCCGACTCCGCTCACGCTCGCGCTGCTCGCGCCGGGACGGGAGGTCGTCGTCCGCGAAACCGAGTCGAGTGCTCGAGGTCGTCGCGGGTTGGATGATGATCGGCGCGCGGGCCTCCGAGGTGTGCTCGGTCCACGCCTGCGAGTCCCACCAGCGCAGCTGGGGCAACCCGAGCGGGTCCGGGTACCACCCCGCGGGCACACCGAAGTTGTTGTCATCCACCGCTCAAGAGTAACCGGGAAAGCTACTGCACAGAAAGCCCGGTCTACCTACTCGACACGCACATTCCCGGGAAACCCGCATGTTTCCGCCAGCAAAGGTGCGGAATACTCCCGAATTGGGGTCACCCGGGTGAGTCCTAGCCCAGGTAGGCAACGGCTTCGATCTCGAACTGCAGGAACTGGAAGCCCATCGCGACCGTGGTGCGCGCCGGGCGCGGGTGCGCGAAGGTCGCGAGGTACAGCTCGTTGTACCGCGGCAGCATCGCCTCGTCGCGGACGAACGCGCCGATCTTCACGATCTGGGACTCCGATGCCCCCGAGAGCGCGAGCACCCGCCGGAGGTTCGCGACCGAGCGGTCGAACTCCTCCTCGAAGGTCCCCGCGAGGAAGGCACCCGACTCGGGATCGGTCGACGCCTGCCCCGAGATGTAGAGCCAGTCCCCCGCTCGAACCGCCGGGGTCAGGGGGCGCGACTCGACGGCGCCGATGTGCTGGATGGAAGTCATGAATCTCCTCAGGTCGATGGGTCGGTCGCTAGACGTAGTCGGTGGATCACGTTGGCGTCGCCGTCGCGCCGCCAGAAGAGCAGTTCGACGAGACCGTCCCCGCGGGCGACCATCGACGGATAGCCGAAGCGCAAGTCGCTCAACTCATCCGCCGGGGTCGCATCGTCAGCGTCGCCCGAGTGCGCGGCGCCCGCCCACACCCCGACCTGCTCGTCGGTCACCCAGCGATCCCCGTCGATCCGAGCCCGGGCAACCCACAGGCCCGGCTCCCGGTCGTTCCGGTAGGCGCAGAGCAGGCTTCCGTCGTCGAGCACGCACAGCTTGGCGGTCTGCGCGAAGAGACCGGTCGGCCCGCTGACGTCGAAGGACCGCGCATCCGTGGAGACGGCGAACGGGGTCGGTTCGGTCGTGAAGTCGTCGACGCGCAGCGGCCACGTGACGGCAACGAGACGGGAGTCGAGCTCCACCACCGACTGCTCGAAGTGGGTGACGCCACGATCCCAGTCGTCCGCGACCGTGATCACCTCCGGCCAGGTCTCGCCGTAGTCGTGGGAGACGAGCAGCACGGCCTTCATCCCGTAGGGCGCGTCGCCCGACCAGGTGCGCCACGTGCTCGTCGGCAGCACGAGCCGACCGTCGGAGAGCTCGACGACGGAGTGGCACGTCTCGAACTCGGTCCCGGGCAGGGAGTGCTCGAGCGGCACCGGCGACGTCCACGTGCGGCCCTCGTCGTCACTCACCATCGCCACGAGCGTCATCGGGGTGTAGCCGAAGGTCTCCGGGTTGAGCATCCCCTGATCGGGCTCGCGGGGGGCATGCAGCGCCCCGGCGAGGATGAGCCGCCCCGCCTGCGTTCGACTCAATCGCAGGGTGTACGAGCCGGGATGCTCGCTCGGGCCGAGAACACGGCGCGGCTCGCTCCACGTCGCGCCGTCATCCTCCGACCAGCTGAGCACGGTGCCGTAATCGTGCGCCTCCACGGCCTGACCGAGGTCGAACGACGCGATCCAGCGACCCGCGCCGAGCGAGACGAGAGAGGGATGCAACGCATTCACCGCCCGGATGTGCGGCACCGGATTCCGGTAGACGATCCCCTCCTCGACGACGCTGATCATCGCGCGGCGTTCCGCGGCGTCACGGCGGGCAACACCGTGACCGGCTCGCTCTCCCGGGGGAGCACCCACGGGTCGATCGGGCACGCACCCGGGGCATCGACCTCGATCACGGTCTTCGCGTCCTCGCCGTAGGCGGCGCGCCACGCGACGGCGGCCTTCGCGACGAGGATCCTGGCCTCGCCCGGCTCCACGCCCGCCGAGGTGAGCGTCTCGCGGTGGAAGGGCGGCGTCGCCCGCTCCGTCACAACGAGCCGAACCCCGTCCACTCGAAGCACGGCGGTGAGCCCCATGTCGAACGCCTGGCCCGTCGCCCAGCTGCCGCGCGACACGTAGCGGCCGTCGCTCAGCGACTCCACGGTCGCCGTCACCGGCACGGGCGCTCCGTGCAGCCCATCGGTCTTGCCGCCCACGGCGACGTCGAGGATCGCGCCGACCCCCGCCTCGTGGGCCGCGCGGGCGACCTCGGCGTCCGCGAGGGCGACGACGGCGCCGCTCGCTCCCTGGGCGAGCAGCTCGGCGAGGATGACCGTGCCGTCGCCCGCACTGCCCCCGCCGATGTTGTCGGCGATGTCGACGAGCACCACGGGATGCCCGGGCGCCGCGATCGCGGAGGCGACGGCATCCGCCGCACTCGGCCGCTCGACGCGGAACGCTCCCGCCTCGTGCGCTGCCGCCAGCCGCTCGCCGACCTCGGTCGCGAAGCGCTCCGCTTCCGCGGATCGAGAGAGGGGCGCCACCGCGAGCACAGACATCCCGACCCGCGCCGAGTCCTGGTACGCGAAACCGGCCATCACGCTGACGCGCTCGACGCCCGCGCCCGGCGCCCGGTCGACCGCCCAGCGAAGAACATCGCCGAGCGGTCCGTCGGTGCCCTGGGCGAGCGGGCTCGTGAGGAACGGCAGCTTGGCGATCGTCGTGCCGAGCTCCTCGCCCCCGATCGCGCGCAGCACGAATCGCGCGGCGGTGTCGCCGCACTCCCACATGTCCACGTGCGGGTAGGTCTGATAGCCGACGAGCGCGTCGACCGCGGCGGCGAGCGCCACCGACGGGTTGCCGTGCAGGTCGAGGACGGCGGCGATGGGGATGTCACCGCACACGTCCCGCACGGCGGCGACGATCGCGACCTCGGCGTCGTTCCCGCCGGCACCGACCCCGCCGGCACCGACCCCGCCGACACCGACCTCTCCGCTCACGACCATCGCCCCGTGCAGGTTGAGCGCGACCCCGTCGAGCGGGCCCGCCGCCCGCACCGCATCCCGCAGCGCGTCGCGCAGCCGCTCGAGAAGCTCGGCGAAGACCGGCGCCGGGGCCGGGGCCGAGGGCCACGCGCCCGCCGCGAACACGGGAACGGCGATCGCTCCCGCGGACTCGAGCGAGTCGAGGAACCCGCCCACGACCGAGCGGGTCCCCCGGTGCGCGTCGTCGACCGCCGCACCGGTGAGGAGTTCGTACTCCTGCCACTGCTCGAGGCCGGCCGCCCGGGCCGAGTACTCGTTCGTCTCGTGCCAGAAGCTCACCACGCCGACGCGCGGGTCGCGCGCTGCCGTCATCGCGAGGAGAGAGCGGCGTCGACGCGGCTGAGCGCCTCCTCGAGCTCCGCCGGACCGTGCGCGGCGGAGACGTACCAGATCCCCCGGCCCGCGACCCACACGCCGTACTGCGCGAAGAGCTTGGCGAGTTCGGCATAACCGGCGAGGTCCCGCTTGTTGAGTCCCTCGAAGTCGTGGAACGGCGCCGGGTCCTCCCCGAGCGAGGCGTGGAAGGCCATGGGCAGTCCCTGCACCCGCAGCGGCAGGCCGTGTCGGGCGCCGAGCTCGACGAGCCCGTCCATGAGCGCGAGGCCGTGGGCGCGGATGCGCTCGTAGGGCGGGTCCGTCTCGAACCGGCGCATCGTCGCGGCGACGGCCGCCGCGCTCATCACGGAGGAGTTGAAGGTTCCGGAGTGGTTGACCTCCCCGGTGCCGAAGAGCGCCATGTAGTCGGCCCGACCCGCGAGGGCGGCGACGGGCCATCCCCCTGCGACGGCCTTGCCGTAGGTGGCGAGGTCCGGCGTGACGCCGACGAGTCCCGTGGCCCCCTGGAGCCCGACGCGGCAGCCCGCGATGACCTCGTCGAAGATCAGGACGATGCCGTACTTGTCGCACAGCTCGCGCACCCGCTCGAGGTAGCCCTGACGCGGCAGGACGGCGCCGGTGTTGAACATGATCGGCTCCATGATCACGGCCGCGATCTCGGAGCCGTGCTCGGCGAGCGTCGCCTCGAGCGCCTCCGCGTTGTTCCACGGCAGCATGATCGAGTCGTGCACGTGCGAATCGAGCTGTCCCTTGCTCGCCGCGGTCGCCTCGTGGTCCCGCACGGTCACGAGCACGTTGTCGAGCCACCCGTGGTAGTGCCCCTCGAAGCGGACGAACCGGCGGCGACCCGTCACCGCGCGAGCGAGTCGGAGCGCACCCTGGACGACCTCGGTGCCCGAGACCCCGAAGCGGACCTGGTCGGCCCAGCCGACGGCGGCGAGGAATCGCTCGCCCGCCTCGACCTCGAGGGGGTGCTGGGCGCCGTAGACCATTCCGCGGCGGACGGCCTCGGTCACGGCATCCGTGATGTCATCGGGGGCGTGCCCGAGGAATCCGGGCCCCTGACCGAGGAGGTAGTCGACGTAGTCGTTGCCGTCGATGTCCCACAGCCACGCGCCCTTGCCCCGCTCGAAGAAGATCTTGGGGCTCGCCAGTCGCACATTGGAGTGCACGCCGCCCGGCGTCAGTGTCTGGGCGTGGCTACGCAGGGCTTCGGATCGCTCGAACGAGCGGACGGTGGTCACGGAAATACTCCTTCTGGTGCTGGCGGAACAATCGCCTCGGCGAAATCGGCCGCCTTCTCGATGACCGCGGCCATCGCTCGGGCGACCTTGGGGACGTCCTCCAGGGGGAGGCGCCCGATGGGGGCGGACATGCTGATGGCAATCGGGATCTTGGTGCGCGGGACGGCGATGGCGATGCAGCGACCGCCGATCTCGTTCTCCTCGTCGTCGAGGGCGTAGCCGCGCTGGCGCGTGAGCTCGAGCTCGTCGAGGTACGCGGCGACATCGGTGATCGTGTTGGGGGTGTGGGCGGGCATCCCCTCCTGGAGGAGGATCGACTCGACGTAGTCCGTGGGCCGGCCCGCGGCGAGCACCTTGCCGAGCGCGGTGCAGTGGATGAACTCGCGCTCGCCCGCGCGCGGCGCGTTGCGGATGGATGCCTTGCTCTCGACGATCTCGAGGTACGCCACCCGCGACCCGTCGAGCATCCCGAGGTTGATGGTCTCGCCGAGCTCGTCGCGCAGTCGCAGCAGGTAGGGGGTGAGCCGCCTGGTCAGCATCTCGAGGCGTTCGCCGCTGAGCGACAGGCCGAGCCGGTAGTCGCCGCTCTCGTTGCGCTCGACGTATCCGCGGCCCTCGAGCGTCGACAGGTAGCGGAACACCGAGCTCTTGGGCAGCCCGGTCGCGGCCGCGAAGTCGACGAGGCTCAGACCCTGGGGGTGCGCCTGCACGAGATCGAGGATGTCGCAGACACGCTGCACGGAACGGATCGAGTAGTTGGCGTCGTTCATGGCTGGCTCTTTCTCGGGAGGACGAATGCGTCGGACGGCACACCCAGCGACGGTGGCCGGAGCCCGGTCACCCCCACCACAGGGAGACCGGGCTCGACCACCGCCGAGCGTCGGAGAGTGGTGATGTACCCACTCTTCGGCGCGAGGATCGTCTCGAGCTCGCGTCCGAACTCGTCGATCACCGCGCCCACCCGATCGCCGCGCCGCACCAGGGACATGAGGCTGGACTCACGGATGAACAGACCGGGGGTGGTCGTCGCGGTAAACGTATCAACGTCGCCGTTGCCGTGGAGCCACACCGGGGGATCGGTGCGCCGCGAGGCGCCCTCGAGCATCCCGAGGGATTCCATCACGGAGCGGACGACGTCGGCGTAGGCCGCGAGGTGCGACTCGTCGAGCACGCCGCCGGCGGGCGACTCGACGTAGTGCGCGGGGTTGTCGAGGTCCCGAGCGGTGGTGAGCGTGCGCCCCGGGCCGAGGTCCGGGTGCGTCCAGAGAACGGGCATCGCGGTGGCGAGCGCGAGCTCGACGGCGCGCGAGGACGCGGGGCTCCCGTCGTCGAGGCAGCCGACGAACAGCGGCATGTCGGTGCCGGGGCTCGAGGTGTGGAGGTCGATGAGCACGTCGGAGCGGGAGATGAGGCGATGCGTGATGATCCACGCGAGCTCCTGGGTCGCGCTGGCGCCGAGAGAACCGGGGAAGCTGCGGGCGAGGTTCCCGCCGTCGATGGGCGATTCGCGCGTGTCGGCGCCCCGCGCGGCCTCGTGGGCGATCGGCACGATCGTGAGGACGCCGCTCGTCAGCGGCCAGTCGGCGACGGATGCGCGACCCGCCGCCACGATGCCGCCGACCTCGTCGCCGTGCACCCCGCCGAGCACGAGGAGCCGGGGGCCGGGCACGCCGCTGTCGAGCTCGCGCACGGTCACGCCGATCGTGGACCCGTGGGACACGGTCAGTCGGCGCTCGGTCCAGGTGGCGCGCGCCGTGGGAGTCGTCGGGGTCGTCATCGCGACACCTCCGTGAGGGAGGCGAGCGCGGCGGAGACCTCGGTCGGGCTGATGGTCGCGACGGCGGGGGCATCCGCGGCGAGTCGTTCGAGCGCGACGGCGTCCTTGTATCCGGCGCCCGTCACGACGAGGACCACGTGGTCGTCGTGACCGACGGTGCCGTGCACGACGTCGGTTCGCAGCCCCGCGAGCGCCACCGCTCCGGCCGGCTCGACGAGCAGCCCGTGTTCGCGCGCGAGGAGAGCCTGCGCGCTCCACACCTCGTCGTCGGCGACCGAGGTCGTGTGCCCGCCCGTGGACCGCACGGCTTCGGACGCCCCGTCGGGGTCGTAGAGCACGGCCATCTGGAGGCCGGAGATGCTCGTCGTCACGGGCCCGGTCATGCCGGAGAGGTCGCCCTCGATCGCACGCGGGAGGGCGGATGCCCCCGCCGGATGCACGCCGACGAGCCGCGGCCGGGTGCTCGTCGCGGCGAATCCCCGCGAGAGGCCGGTGAGCAGTCCGCCGCCCCCGACGGGCGCGTAGACGGCGGTGGTCCCGGGGAGCTCCTCCGCGAGCTCCCACGCGATGGACTCGACCCCCGTCATCGCCTCCGGCGCGAAGGTGTAGCCCGTGAGCATCGGGTAGTAGCCCTTGTACTCGGCGGCGCCCGCGATGAGCTGGGCGACCCGAGTGGTGGAGGCGGCGTCGTGTCCGACCCCGCTCACGCGGTACGCGGTGCCCCCGGCGGCCGTGATCTCGAGCAGCTTCATGGGCACGGTGTCGGAGAGCGTGAACAGCACCGCTCGCGAGCCCGCGGCCGCCGCGTAGGCCGCAGCCGCAGCACCGCCGTTGCCCGAGGAGGTGCCCACGAGTCCCGCGAGGCCCCGCTCCCGAACGAGCGACGCGGCGACCGAGGCGATGCGGGCCTTGAACGAGGCGGTCGGGTTGCGGTCCTCGAGCTTGAGGTGCAGGGATGCGAGGCCGAGTCGCGCTCCCAGGGTCGCGCTCACGTCGAGGACGGGGGTGTCCCCCTCCCCGAGCGTGACGATGTGCGCGGCGTCCGTCACCGGGAGCCGGTCCGCGAAGCGCCACATCCCCCTCATCGGGCCACCTCCGGTCGAGCGGCGCGGTCACGATTCGCCGACCGGATGCGCTCGCGGCGCTCGGGGTCGCGCAGGCGCGGGTCCGGGATCGGCACGGCCTTCAGCAGCGTCTGCGTGTACTCGTGCTGCGGCGAGTCGAACACCTGGTCCGTGGGGCCGGTCTC
>SXGT01763196.1_pt1 | contig 13329 bp, 7 predicted proteins | sample 3176221 | NCBI WGS metagenome assembly SXGT01 (sample SAMN11356862, study PRJNA531348) | freshwater metagenome | isolation source: freshwater sample F1-120 | place: China: Fuxian Lake, Yuxi | collected 2017-12-25
GGGCCCCGCGGGGACGAGCACGGCGTCGGGCGAGGCCGCCTGGGCGAACGTCCGCGCGCCCTGACGGCCGACGGCGCCGAGCACGCGGAAGCCGGCGCCGAGCAGCGTGTCGGAGAGGCGTTGGGTCTCCTCGGCGGAGAATCCGGTGATGAGGACGTTCACGGCGCGCATCCAAGCATGCAGCGCCGTCGGGCGGCAAGCGCCTCGCGCGTCGGGGCGCGAACGCGACTCCAGTGACTGGAGTCCCAGCTCCAGTGACTGGAGTCGCCGCACCAGACGTGCTTCGCACGCTCTTTCCTCGGCCGCGCCTCGGACGCCGTGCTGTCGCTCCGCTCCAGCACGCTCAGCGCATATGACCAAGCGCGGCGTTCAGTGCGGCGACGACGAGGACCGCGACCGCGAGCACGGTCACGAAGAGACTCGCCACGAGTCCGGCGAGCGGCTTGCGCACGATCCGCGACGTCAAGCAGAGCGCCCCGAGCACCCCGAGCGGCACGATCGCGACGAGACTCGCCAGGATGATCGGGGCCCCGGTGCCGAGCCCTTCGAAGCGAATCGCCGTCGCGACCGCGTGCAGCAGCACCGAGGCCGCACCCACCAGCGCGACGACGCCGAGCCGCTTCACGACGGGCCGCCGCCGCCCCCAATCGAGCGCGAGCGCGGCAATCGTCAGCCCGATGTAGAGGAGCACGGCGACAAAGACGTGGATGGGCAATGGATTCACGCGGGCTCCGGGCGTTGCGAACGCGAGCCGCCGACTATCCGCGTCGCCGCAGGTTTGGTCAAACGCCTCCGGCGCGGGCTGTTCACCTGCAGCGATTCGGAGACGGCAGGTTGCGGCGGCGCTCTTCAGAAGCGGGCCTCAATCTCCATGAGCACCTGCGCCGTCTCGTTCACGACGCGCTGCGATGCGACGGGCGATCGGCCGAGGTAGCCGAGGGCTCGGAGGGTGCGGCCGCTGAACGTGTCGTCGGGGACCAGCGGCGAGAGGTCGAGCGCCGGTCGCGCGGTGAAGCGACCGGCGACCGTGAGCGGGTCGATGTTCGCGCGTGTCGCGCGATCGCGCATGAGTGGCGTGGCAACGTGACAGCTGGCGCACTGCACCGTCTCGGGCGTGTGTGCGAGCGGGTGATCGATCGCAACGAGACTCTCGAGTGCGCGCGTCCGGCCAGCGGCGTCCGCCGCGTCGAAGGCGCTGTCGTCGAGCGCCGTGGCGAAGCCCGCGGGGTCGTCGCTCGCGGGGGTGACTTCATACGAGAGCTCGCCCATGAGCAGGACCTCTTGCTGGGCGACGTCGACGCCGGGGATCGTGATCGACTCGAGCTCGCCTCCCGCTCGGCGCTCGAGCCCGCGAAAGAGCCAGTGCAGTGAAGCGTGCTGCGTGAACTGGCCGAAGCAGGTGAGACGCAGGAGCCGATCCGGCGCTGCATAGGCCATCACGAGCGCGCGAAGTCCGAGGGCGTAGGCGCCGTCGGGTTCGGCCGTCAGGGCCGGATTGACCGCGAGCGCGGCGTTCGGCGCGTGGTCCGCTTGCGCCGCAAGCGCCCGCAGCTGCGCGACCACCTGCGGCAGGTCGCCGTGCGGGATCGGGTAGAATGCGTGCAGCGCCACGTCCTCGAAGGAGGGCGGCGTAGCGCCGCTCGCGAACGGTTGCAGCACGATGCGCAGGCTCCCGTCGGCCGTGGGGGCGCAGGGCACGGGCGCCGTGCGGTCACACAGATCGAAGCGCAGCGCGACGACGCGAAACCGTTCGTAGTCCGTGAGGATGTCTCCCGGGGTCGTGACGAGGCGTTCGAACAGCGCTTTGGTGACGAGCGCGTCCACGGCGATGAGCGACGGCGCACCGGGCTCGGGAAGCGGCAATAGGAAGGTGAGATCGTTGAGTCCGAGCGGCACCACGGGCGACGCGACCTCCGAGAGGTCGGCCGTGTCGGCGACGTCGGGTGTGGCTGCAGCGCCATCGCCGTCGCCGCAGCCCGCGTAGCAACATCCGACCAGGCACGCCATCGTCGTGGGTTGGGTGATCCTCATCGCAGCCCGCCTTTTGGGGTGGGGATACGGAATCCCTACCGGTTGTCGGTGATACCGGCCCGCCGACCTCGACTCCAGTGACTGGAGTCCCAACTCCAGTCACTGGAGTCGCGCGGGCGTCAGGCGAGGCGCTCTCCCACGCAGAGAACGCGGTTAGCAGCGCGGCAATCGTCAGCCCGATGAAGAGGAGCAGCTGTCCACCTGAAGCGCACCTGGCGCGGTGACGGCGACAGGGCACTGCCATGACAGCGGCACCGCGCCGTGCGACGGTCCTGTCGCTCGACCTCGCGCGCAGCTCGACGTGACGTTCGCGCGTCGCGCGTCGCGGTGAGCATTGGAGGCTGAATGTCACCGCAGGCCGTCATGGAATCGACCCTTCCGCGCTGCCACGGCACGCACCGAGGCGTCGTCGTGTGGGTCCTTCACGCGACGGCAGCGTTGGCGCTGCTGGCATGCCGACCGCCCGGAGAGGACGGCACCCAACCCGACGCGCAGGACACGGGCGATGCGGCGATGGATACGCCGAGTGATGCGCCTGATACCGGTGATGGGGACGCAGACGTCGTGTCGGACACCGACAGCGGCGCGAGCGACACGGACGGTGGTGACGAAAGCGGTGGCGATGCAGACGCCGATGCGGGTGATGCCGGCGACCTGCCGCCCACGGCTGTATCCACCCACGCGCTGATCCAGGCCGCGCTCACGGCCGGCGACCTCGACCAGGACACGGCCCTGGTCTATCGCGTGCTGGGTGCCTTTGGGGACGACCGGCTCCCCGTCGCGTTTCGCGGCGACGACCGTCAGGTCATCGACACGAACGTCGGTCTCGAGCTGGTCGCGCGCTACGACGCGCTGTCTCCCGCGCATCAGGCGTTGGTCTATCCCTACACGCTGCCGCCGCCCGCCGAGGGGAGCTGGTGGGTCCTGCGCAACAGCGGCGCGGGCGAGTGGCCCAGTGATGCGCCAAGCCACCTCATTCCACCCCCGGTGTGCAACGACCACTTCAACGACCGCAAGCTCTGGGTACCCCTGGACTCGGACAAATTCCGGGTGTGGTACTCGGACGGCGGAACGATCGGAGATATCGAGGGACAGAGCGCGGCCATGTTGCTGACCGTGCTGGAGGAACGCATCTGGGATGCGCTCACCGGCCTCATGCAACGGGATCCCGTCAGTGACCAGGGCCAACCGTGTAATGGGGGGGATGGCCGGCTGGACATCTACGCGCTGTACCGCACCCGCGACTACGGGAGCTCGCTCATCATGCCGATGCTGGGCGACTGCCATCAGCCTCGGCCGGTGTTCGTCGTCATCCACGCCCAGCGCCCGAGCGACGACTCGTTCGAGGTCACGCTGTCCGCCACCATGGCCCATGAGTTCATGCACGTACTGCAGTTGGCCTTCGCCGCGGCGGGGGAGTGCTTCGACATGTTGGGGGGACCTATCTGGGTCATGGAGGGCACGGCGGTCTGGGCCGCGGAGTATGTGGACCCCGCCTGGAGCGACGGGCACCGGCTCACGGAGTCCATGATGGAGAGCGCCCGGCTGGGGCTGAGCGCAGAGGACGCGCCCGACGCGCGCTACCGGAGCTATTCGTTTTGGCGCCACGTGACGGAGCGCCACGACGACGACTCGCTGATCCGCCAGTTCTTCGAGAGCTTCGAGACCTCCGCCCATCACGGCGAGGGCGTCGGCAGCGTGTTGCCCGATGGGTGGGCTGACGCGCTCGCGAACTATGCCCTGGCCTTGTGGAACCGGGCGCCCCACGACCCGTGGCGGCAATGGCTCGGGATCGAGCGCGAGCCCGCCATGGCCGAGGTCGAGCTCGTGGTCGACGAAGGCGAGGTGGACATCGCCTCGCTGGGTCCCGCCGCGCTGCGCTCGTTTGGCGTCGGTTACTGGCGCATCCTTCCCGGCGAGCGGCTGCGGCTGTTCGTCATGAACAATCCCTGGTTCGGCCAGGCCGACGCCGGGATTCGCGTCACGGCCGTGCTCGAGTACGCCGATGGGAGCCTGAGCGAGGCGCTGGATTGGAGCGCGGTGGAGACGCCGTACCTCTGCCGCGACCAGCAGGGCGAGAACTTCAAGGCCTTGTATCTCGTCGTGAGCTGGGCCGATGGGGCGCGCGTCTATGATCGCCTGACGCCGGGTGGGACGGCCGAAGTGATCGGCGCCGACATGCCCTGTTACCGCTTGACCGGGTCGAGCACGGTCACGGTCACGACCTCGGGGACCAGCGGCGACCTCTCGTCGCAGGGAACGGAGGTCACCGAGGCGCTCTTCGAGATGAATCGCACCCGCGTGGTGGCCGAAGACGGGACCGTGGGCGTTCAGTTCGAGCCCTCCGGGACCCTCGACTGGCATGCCGACCTATCGGTGTGGGCGGTGGACCCGCCCTTCAGCAATACGTGCCCGGCGGGACCCGTGGAAAACCAGGGCATCCTTCCCGACGACGGAGGCCTGGGCCTCTATCTGACGCGCGAGGGGCAAGGCTTCTGGTTCGCCAACGGGCAGACGCACATTGGCCCCTTGGCCTGGACCGACTGCTTTGGCGCGGCGGGGGCCATGGAGAGCGACCCGTACTGGCTGTACACCGGCACCGAGATGCGGACGCTGGATACGGGCGACGCGCTGAGCGGGTCGTACGACGCCTCCGCTCCATCCAACGGCGGCACGACGCGCATCGAGTCCAGCTGGTCGCTGCGCGCCGTGGTGGAGTAGCTCGGCGGGCACCTCCAGTGACTGGAGTCCCACCTCCAGTGACTGGAGTCCCAGCTCCAGTGACTGGAGTCGCGCGGGCGTCAGGGCGAGGCGCTCTCCCAGGCGGTGAAGGCGGTCAGCATTTCGTGGAGGTTGGCCCATTGGACCTGCCCGCGGGCGATGCGTGCGTCGACCGCCGCGAGGAAGTCCTCGAGGACCGGCTGCTCGGCGGCGCTGAGTTTCCAGCTGCCCCAGACCCAGTAGAACGTGTTCACGCGGGTGGGGTCGGCGAGCGCGATGGCGCCGTCGAGGTCGGCCATGGCGCGCGTGATGTCTGCTTGGGTGAGAGTGCAGGTCGGCAGCCCGGGGCCCGTGTGGGTCGCCTCTTCATCGAGGCACGGCAGGGTGCCGCTGCCCGGAAAGATGACGAGCGGGCCGGTCGCGTCGTGCGTGAGCCAATGGGCGCCGTCTTTGGCGCGCCAAGGGTGGATGCGGTCGGCGAGCGCGCTCGGGTAGGACTGGTGGCAGACCGGATCGGTGGCGCCGTTGCAGACGAGGGACTGGTACTCGGCGGGGCGATCGGCGGCGGGGATCGCGAGGAGGCAGAGGACGGTCGCGGCGGTTGTGGCGTGGAAGCCGGCGGCGGTGACGCCCGTGACCCAGTCGACGTTGCCGCAGTTGCCCGAGATGTGCGCGAGGACGTCGACCTTGGTGACGAGCTGCTCGTAGCGCATCTTGGCTTGGGCGGTGAACGTGGCGAGCGACATGGCGTTGGTGCCGCCGATGGCCGCGTGTGAGCCGACGGCGTGGCCGCGGGCTTCGAGCGTGCGCCAGTCGAAGAGCTGCGGGGGGCCGGCGGCGGCGGTGACGACCTGGTCGCGCGGCTCGAAGGTGAGGCGGCCGCCGTGGGCTTCGAAGGTCTTGGCGAAGGTGTCGAGGGCCGTGAAGTAAGCGGCGTTGAAGGTGTTGTTCTCGAGGTGGAGCGTGACAGTGAGGAGGATCGGGGTCGGGGTGACCGTGACCTCGCCGGTCTCGGTCTCGGTCTCGGTCTCGGTCTCGGTCTCGGTCTCGGTCTCGGTCTCGGTCTCGGTCGGCACGGTGTCGGACAACGTGAGCGTGTCGGTGCCGGCCTGCTCGTCGTCGCAGCCCGCGGACCATGAGAGCCCGACGACGGCCAGCGTCGCACAGAATCGCGCGGGGAATCGCTCGCTAAGCATGGTGCCTCCTTGGCCGGTACGGCGCGCCCGGCGTCAGGCGGGGGCTGTGGCGTAGCACACTCTACGGGAGAGGCCGTACGCGTGCCAAGCCCGCCGCGGGGCACGCGCGGCGTAACCGGGTCGTCGCGCGGCGCTTGCTTTCGAGGCGTCGGCCGACGCCTGCCGCTCGAACGCAACGCGCGCATCACAGGCTCATGGCTCCGAGCGACGACCTTCTCGAATCACTCGGTCACGACCGGGGCGAGTCGGACGATGCCACCCGTGAAGGTCTGCGCCTCGTTCGGCGAGCTCAGGTCGAGCATCCCGAGCTCGGGCACATAGATCGACCCGTCGGGCCCCATGAGTAGCGAGTTGATGGCGTCGTCCGGAACGTCGATCTGCCAGGCCACGGCGCCCGTCGTGCGGTCGACCGCCACCGCGGCGTGAGACGCTTCCAGGACGATCGGCGGCATGTCGTCGCTCAGCTGCGTCGCGCGCACCATGTTCGTGACGGTGCCGATCACGTGGTTGTCGAGGACCGTCACGGCGGAGCTCCACACGCGGTTGGTGCCGCCCTCGGGCGTGAAGTTGCGGTCCCACAGGACCTCGGGCTCGCCGTCACGATCGGCGATGGCGAGGAGATCCGGGACGCCGGCGTCGGAGGTCGTGTTCCAGGCGTAGACGACGCCGTTCTCGTCCATGGCGGGCGCGCCGAGGAGCGGGCGCGCGGCGAGGGCGTAGCTCCACTTCGGCGCGCAGATTCGCGGATCGCTGTCGGCGTCCGCGTTGGCGTTGCAGTCGTCCACGTAGACGTAGTGGACATTGGCGTCGTTGTCGCCGACGACGACGCGGCGCCCGTCCGGCGAGACCACTGGCGACGTCGCGCTGCCAAGCGGGAAATACATGGCCCATATGAAGGAGAGGGTCGGCGGGTGGCCGGAGGTGACGTCGACGGCGAGCAGCGCACCCTCGTCGGCGGCGCGACCGGGGGCGGTGAGGAAGAGCGGCCCGGTCGAGGCGACCCCGACGGTGTTGTCGGCGAAGCTACCCGATTCGCCGAGCGACGCCGCGAAGATGTAGTCGAGGTCGGACTGGGAGAGCGCGCCGACCGCCTTGCCGATGTTCGCCTCGAGGTACGGCGGGAGCCGAGCGTGGTCGTCGGAAGCGGGGGTCGGACGGAGACCGGTCGCCGTCTGCAGGGGGAGCGAGGCGACGATGGCGCCGGTGTCGCGCGCGAGGAGGACGACGACGCCGTCGACGGTCACCGTGACGACGTAGCCGTCGCGCGTGAAGTGGAGGCCGGCCGGGGTACGGTAGGGGGCGGGCTCGGAGCCCTCCGCGGTGCCGAGATTCGGGAGGACGGTGCGCCAGATCTCGCGCCCATCCTCGGGGTCGAGCTTGACGACGACCGCCTCGTGACCGTCGTCGTAGCCGTCGGTGACATAGAGAAAACCGGCCGCGTCGACCTCGACGCTGCTGCCCGAGACGCCGAGCGTGAAGGCGCTCGCGCCCAGGCAGCGGGCCGTCCCGTCGCTGGTCGCGACGGCGTAGATCTTACAGTCCGCGGCGCCCGAGCGCGCGACCGTCGCGTAGAGCTCGCGGCCGTCCGCCGAGATGGTGACGGGCTGGAAGACGATCAGGCCCTCGAGCGCCGTCCAGCTGCGGGTCACGGCGGACGGGCCGGTGCAAGGAACGCGATTCCAGTTCTGGGCGCCGCCGTGAAGACCGGGAAAGGTCGATTGCTTGGCGTAGGGGGCGGCCTGCGAGGCGTGGCACCAGGTCGAGGCGGGGATGGGATTCGCTGCGTCGGTGCAGCCGGTCGTCGCGAGTGCGACGGCGGTCAGGGTTCGGGCGAGCATCGGGACGCGCATGGTGGGCTCCTATTAGAAGGTGTGCGGGGTGAGGGCGCCGGCGTCGCGCTGTTCACCTTTCGGGCCACGAGCGCATGCCCAATAGTCGCGACCACCGGGACGCGAATGACTCCGTTATGCGACCGACCGAAGGCGCTTCGTGTCGGCCGGGAGACGGGTTTGTCACGCTTTGTATGCGCAACACACGGCCATGCGCGGCACGCATACACGGCGACGACATAACACGGGAACGCGGTCACAAATGACAGGCCTTGGCGCGCACCTTGCTCAGGTCGCGCCCCGTGAGCGCCGCCCGCTGCAGGCCCTCACTCACCCCGAAGGAGCTCCCACCATGAAGGTTCATCGCGCCGTCTTGTCCCTGTGCGTTCCCGCCACCATGGCCACCGCTGCGTGCGTCGAGCCGGTCGACGGCGAGGCCTCCCTCGCCGCGGCGAGCGAGCCGCTCACCACCTCGGAGGTCATCCAGAAGCCCTCCATCGCCTCCATCGACACGGCGCGCGTTTGGAACTGGATCACCGTGGCAGGGACGCGCTGCGGGCAGTCGGACGCGCCGACGGGCATCGTCGTCAATCGCGCCTCGACGACGGCTGCGCCGACCGGGCTCGTCATCTACCTGTCGGGCGGCGGCGCGTGCTGGAACGCGGCGACGTGCCTGGCGGGTCTGGCCAAGAACATGGACGGCTTCGGCCCCGCGGACTGGGACGCCGTGCAGACCACCGAGGAGGGCACCGAGCCCGCGCCGAGCTACTTCAGCCGCAACCCAGGCGACCCGTTCGAGAACTACGACATGGTCTTCGTCTCGTACTGCACGGGTGACCTGCACGCCGGTGCACGCTCGACGCTCACGACCGTGAGCCCGCCGGTCGTCTTCGCGGGCAATGACAATTACAAAGCGATGCTCGCCGAGGTCGCCAAGTTCTATACGCCGACCCTCATGAAAGGAAAGCGCGTCTTGCTCGCGGGGTCGAGCGCCGGCGGCTTCGGCGCGACGTGGCACTTCGAGCGCACCGTCGACACGTTCAACCCGAGCCGACCCTCCATCACGACGCCGGTCGATCTTCTCGTGGACTCGGCGCCGCCGTTCGGCGCGGACGTGCTCACCCCGACGCAATACGGGATGTGGAACGCGGCGTGGAAGCTCGGAAGCGTCGTCTATCGTCCCTCGGTCGGGATCCGCCACGACGCCATCTTCGACAACGCCGTCCGCACCTTCAGCGGCAGTCGCTTCGCGGTGCAGACGAGCGTCTCGGACATCCCGGTGCGCATCTTCGCCGGCACCGGCCAGCCGGTCGAGAACCTCGAGGGCGGCATGCTTCAGGAGGAGATCTTTCAGGACGGGCTCGCGAACCTGTACGCGCGCATGCCGACCGCCGCCAACCTGAACATGTTCTTCGTCGATGGGCTCGGCGCCGACGAGAGCTCGGATGGGGTCGACTACCAGACCTTCCACGCGTTCTGGCAGACGTCGCCGGCCAATACGGACGTCCGCGTGAGTGGCACCGCCTACGACGGAACGCTGCGCCACAGCGACTGGGTGCGCGGCCTCTTGAAGGTGCCCGGCTACAGCTGGGCGGACGCGATTCCGAGCTGGCTGTGAGCGCCCTTAGCGCCGGGCGAAACGCGGCCATTCTGGGCGGTTCGTGCTTGGCCGCACTTCACGCGGAAACCGAAGCTCGGTTAGTTTGCGGCTGACTCGTCACGCATGGGCTTCGACCGTGCACTCATTCCTCCAACTCCGACCCGCCGCATTCGCGGCACGACTTCCCTCAATCAGGACACTCGCACATGAGACGAACACGCCTACTCGGAACCCTCGCGCTCCCCTTGGTGGTGGTGGTGGCGGCGCTGCCGCTCGGCACCGCGTGCGGCGATGCCGCGACGAAGGACGACGGCTTCGACCCGCTCATCCGACCGGATGCGACCGCGTCCGATACGAGCACCTCCGACACGGCCACCGGCAGCGAGACCGAAACGACACCGGGATGCACGGTGCTGGAGCAGACCTACCTCGACTTCGACGGCGACGGCACTTGCGGCGCGACCAAGCAGTGCCCGGTGAGCGGGATCAAGACGTGCGACAAGCAGGTGATGGCGAACGACTGCAATGACAGCGACGCCACCGTCTTCCCGCGGAACTACGAGCCGACCGTCAGCGGCACGGCCTCCAAGACGGACAAGAAGGACACCGACTGCGACGGCCACACCGACGAAGACGACCTCAAGCTCGTCATCGCGTTCGACGCCGCGGTCGCAAACGGGACCTTCTTGAACACCACCTCGACGGTCGTGACGTCGGTCACGGTGAAGGCGACGGTGACCGTGTCGGGCTGGGTCGACGACAGCGGCTCGCTCACCGCGAGGCTCACGAACGAGACGGCGGACACGACGACCGACAAGACGCTCACGCTGAAGAACGGCGCCACGACGATCGACTTCGGCGCGCAACCGATCACCGCGACGCAGATCGCGCAACCGTTCCTCCTGACGATCGCGGGCAGGGACGACGAGAACGTCGGCGCGCGCACGGTCCTCTACAACCTCGTGGGGCGCAAGGTCGCCAAAGCCGAGACGCTCGACTCGGCCGGCAAGACGGTCGCCGCCGGGACGACCATCACGAGCGCCATGGGGATGGCCATCAACGAAGAGATGACGCGGCGCATGTTCAGCAACATGTCGGACGCGACCGAGGACAAGTTCAACACCGACTTCACGGTCTATCCGGCCGAAACCGAGGGTGTCGGGATCACGTCCAAGTGGGGGCAGCCGCAGAAGATGTTCGACGACGACGAGGCCAACAAGACCATCGCGAATGGCGACATCTTCTACTACCAAATGATGCGCGTGATGTCGGCCGATCGCGTCACGATCGAGGCGATCCCGTACGACGGCACGGCGTCGGGACTGCCAAATGACGCCGCCTCGGGCATGACGTCCGCAGAGAAGTCGGCCGTCACCGCGAACTCGCTGACGATTCGCGTGACGCTCGAGGATGTGAAGATCGAGACCTCGAAGCAGCCCTTCAAGTGCTTGATCACAACGGGATGCACGGCGGTCGACAGCAACATGAAGAGCCTCCACGACGACCTCGCGAACAACTCGCTCTCCAATTTCGCCGACGGGACCGACACGTTTCATTGGACCAGCTATTACTGGGTCGGCCTCGAGAGCATGCGCTTCGAGATCAAGGGCATGATGACCGTGCCTGCGAAAGACACCGCGCTCGGCTCGAGCTGGAACCGCGGCAGCTATGGCGCCGTGAGCATCACCTACCCCGAGTCGGCGGTAACGAGCCAGAGCAGCATCGATGCGAGCAACGACCCGTATCAGGAGTTCGTCGCGCGTGAGGGGCAGCTGGCATTCGTCGTGGCCAAGCTCGGTCTCACGATCAAGGACGAGAGTGGGAATTGGGTCATCCCGGAAGAGAAGGGCGACGTCAAGGTGACCTTCGACACGACGGATACCGCCGTCGCGGGGGCGGACTTCTTCGGGCAGATCGAGCCGAGCATCCAGGGCATCATCTATGACTTCGCGCACTACATGCCGGCGAACACCGAGCTGAAGAACTACCTCAAGGTCAACCAATACGACTTCTGGAGCGATTGGTACGACGAGGACGAGGACAGCATGGGCTACGAGCTCCTGCTGACGATGTTCAATACGATCTTGGCGCGCGCGAACCCGATGGTCGACTTCACGGCCAAGAAGGCCAACGACACGTTGGTGGCGACGGCCGACCATCACCTCGAGATCGGCGACCGCGTGAAGATGAAGATCGTGCCCGCGAGTTCGGGCCTGACCGCCGGGAGCAGCTATTACGTCAAGGACGTCCTCGACGCGCGGACCGTGAAGCTCAGCACGACGTCCGGGGGGAGCCTTCTCGACATCAAGGCCGACGGCAGTGGCAGCCTCGTCGAGGGCCCCTACGGAGCGCATCCGGCGCGCTTCGCGACCGAGTATGACCTGTTCGAGCACGCCATGACGGCGATGTACGCGAAGCAGTGGTCGAATGAGTCGGCGGCGCTCAAGCTCCAGCTCAAGTTGAACAACAAGAAGAGCTACTTGGACCAGTTCTACACGAGCGTGGACGTCCTCAGCGACAAGTCCCTCGCGTTCACGTACGGCACGCGCGTCTACCTCCCGAGCACCCCGACCGGGAGCCTGTGCGGCAAGGCGATCACGGCCTACCAGAACAGCGGTCAGTACATCTCGGCGGGCGCGGCGACCAACCTGAGCGGCACGGCGGAGGAGGTCTCGCGCGTGCGCTTCGTGGAGTCCATGTTCAACGGAGGCTTCTTCGCGGCCGCCCCGGGCGGGACGTGCACGGCCCAGGATTCGCCGTTCGACTGCAACGACGACGGGACGACTGCAGCGGACGAAGTGGTCACCATGAAGCTGGAGGGGCGGGCGCCGTTCGTCGAGATGCCGTCCGACGCGCAGGGCTACGACATGGTGCTCGAGGGGCTTGCGCTGACGCTGTCGCCCAAGGGCTCGTGCGTGCTCGCAGGTCCGACGGCGTGCCTGTCGGGGCAGACCAAGCCCTCGGATCCGGTGGATGCGGCCAAGACGCCGGTGTTCCTCGGGGGCTCGCGGCTGAGCATGCGCTTTACGCAACCTTCCAACGAGCACGTGCGCGAGGCGGAGGACAACTACGGCTGGGCGCACGAGGGGAACAACATCTGCAACAGCCCGGCCGGTGAGACGCCGCTGACGATGCTGAACGAGATCCGGCTCGAGACCAGCGGCGGCATGGTGGGAAGCACCTGGGCCAAGGCCGGCTGTAGCGGCGATGCGCTCGCGGGCAAGATGCTCGAGACGCTCAACGAGCAGATGACGTCGGCGACCCTCAACGCTCTGAAAGCCAAGGCGTGCGACGAGCCGGACGCGAACGGGGTCTACGTCAAGGCGTTCGAGACCCTGATCCCGGTCGGGATCGACATGAGCGTGTACGCAAACGTCAGCGCATACTGCGCCGACACGTCCGAGGACGCCGAGATCGCGATGGTCTACCTTCAGCGCTCGGTGTCGGCGGGCGTCGCGGTCGACCAAGTGCTCATTGGGGGTCCCGCAAGCACGCAAGTGGCCAACACCGCGGCGATCACGATGACCGAGTGGCCGGGCGATGGGGCGGATCTTTGCGGCGACCCGGGCATCGACCTGTGCTGGGAGTACGAGTACTGCGGTCTGTGCTGCCCCACCGGGACGGAGTGCACGTAGGATATCAGCGACATGCAGCACCTGGTGTTTGCCTGTCTGTAGCGGCGGGAGGCGCAGTGCACCGGTCGGCCGCCGCGGCGCGGCCGGTGCGCTCGCGGGCCTCAGGCGCTGTCAGGCGCGGCGACGGCGCGTGAACACCTTGTGAATCATCACGAAGAAGAGCGGCACGAAGAGCACGCCGAGGGCCGTCGCCGTGATCATGCCGCCGAGGACGCCCGTGCCGACCGCGTTGCGGCTGCCCGAGCCGGCCCCGGTGCTGAGGGCGAGGGGCAGCACGCCGAGGCCGAACGCGAGCGACGTCATGAGGATGGGGCGCA
>SXGT01485338.1_pt1 | contig 13328 bp, 7 predicted proteins | sample 3176221 | NCBI WGS metagenome assembly SXGT01 (sample SAMN11356862, study PRJNA531348) | freshwater metagenome | isolation source: freshwater sample F1-120 | place: China: Fuxian Lake, Yuxi | collected 2017-12-25
CAGCACGACCGTGTCGCCGATGAGCACGCCCTTGGCTTTCACGACGTCTTGGTTGTGCAGGGTCGCCTGCCGCACTTCGCTGCCGGCGACGCGCACCTTTTCCATGACGGCGAAGGGGGTGGCACGACCCGTGCGGCCCACGCTCACGACGATGTCAAGCAGCTTCGTGTTCACCTGCTCGGGCGGGTACGTGTCGGCGCTCGCCCAGCGCGGGGCGCGGCTCGTGGCACCCAGCTCGCCGTGGAGCTCGAGCTCGTCGACCTTGACGACGACACCGTCGATCTCGTGCTCGACGGCGTGACGGTGCTCACCGTGGAAGGCGATGTACTCGGCGGCGCCGGCGGCGGTGTCATGCACGCGGAAGTGGCTGCTGATGGGCAGCCCCCAGCGCTCGAGCAGCCCGTAGACCTCGCTCTGCGCGGTGACGGGCGGGTTCGGCCAGGCGCCGATGCCGTGCACAAGCATGCGCAGTCTGCTCAGGCGATCACGCATGCGCGCCAGTTGCTCGTCGTTCTTGCCCTCGGCCTTCTGGCGCAGGCTGCCGCTCGCGGCGTTGCGCGGGTTGGCGAACTCGCGCTCGCCGGCCTCGCGCTGCAGCGCATTGAGCTCGTCGAACGCCGCCTTGGGAATGAACACCTCGCCGCGCACCTCGACGAGGTCGGGCAGCTCGGCGGGGTCGCCTGCGAGCCGGGTCGGGATGCCCGATAGTTGCAGCACGTTCTGCGTGACGTCTTCGCCCACGCGCCCATCGCCGCGCGTGGCCGCTGTCACGAGCAGCCCCCGCTCGTAGCGCAGGTTGAGGGCCAGCCCGTCGATCTTGAGCTCGCACAGCCAGCGCACCGGGCGCCCGGCGTCGCGCTCGACTTTCGCCGCCCACTCGGCGAACTCGTCAGCGTTGAACACGTTGTCGAGGCTCAGCATGCGCTCGGCGTGCTCAACCGGCGCGAACATCGTGGTCTCGGCACGACCGCCGACCGTCTGCGTCGGTGAGTCCTGACTCTGCAGCTCGGGGAACGCGTGCTCGATGAGCTCGAGCCGGCGCACGAGGGCGTCGTAAGTGGCGTCGTCGTCGAGCACGGTGTCGCGCGAGTAGTAGGCGTCGCGCAGCTCGAGGATGCGGCTCGTGAGCGCCTCGACCTCGGTGCGGGCCTCGTCGCGAGTCAGCTCATCGACAGGCACGTCAGCGGGTGCGGGGGTCTCAGCCACGCGCACAGTCTAGAAGCGCCCACCGACTCGGAGCCTAGGAACCCAGCACGCGGTCGAGGTAGTCATTCGTGAAGACCCGGTCGGGGTCGAGCCGGTCGCGCACGGCGAGGAAGTCGTCGAAGCGCGGGTACGCCGGCCGCAGGTCGGCGGCGGTGCGGGTGTGCAGCTTGCCCCAGTGCGGGCGTCCGTCGTGAGCGCGCAGAATCTGCTCGGCGGCGGAGAAGTAGTCGTGAGGATCCTCGCGGTGGTAGCGGTGCACCGCGATGTAGCTGCTGTCGCGCCCGTGCGCAGTCGAGAGCCACACATCGTCGGGGGCCGTCGCGCGCACCTCGATCGGGAATGAGATGCGCCAACCGTTCTGCTCGATGACGCGCTCGAGCTCGCGCATCACGGGTGCGACGGCGTCGAGCGGCACCGAGTACTCCATCTCGCGGAATCGCACCTTGCGCTCGGTGGCGAAGATACAGTGCGAGTAGTCGGCGACCTGACGGTTGAACGCGACCCCGCTCGCAAGCCGATTGAACCCGGGAATCGTGGCGGGCGCGATCGAGCCGATGCGGCACAGCACCTCGTAGAGCCCGTTGCCGAGCAAGTCGTCGTCGACCCAGCGCTTGACGCGACCGACCGGCTGCCGCGGGGCATCGGCGGGCAGGCGCGTGTTGCTGCGCGTGAGGGCGAGCCGCGTGTGCGGAAACCAGTAGAACTCGACGTGATCAGCCTGCGCAGAGCGGTTCGACCAGTCGTCGAGCACGGCATCGAGGGGCTCCGGATGCTCGTCCGCCGCGAGCACGAACGTCGGCACCGTCTGCACGGTGAGGTCGACGAGCACCCCGAGGGCGCCGAGCCCGAGACGCGCGGCGGGCCAGAGCTCGGCGTTCTCGGTAGGGCTGATGGGGAGGAGTCGCCCGTCAGCCGTGGCGAGCGTCACGGCGCGCAGTTGCGTGGCGAGGCCGCCGAACGCGCGACCCGTGCCGTGCGTGCCCGTGCTGACGGCGCCCGAGAGCGACTGCACATCGATGTCGCCGAGATTCTCGAACGCGAGGCCGTTCTCGTGCAGCAGCGCCGAGGCGGCGTGCAGCTTGGTGCCGGCGGCGAGGGTGACGAGGCCCGTGGTGGTGTCGAGGTGTGTGATGCCCGCGAGGTCGGTGAGGTCGAGCTGCACGCCCGGCGCGACGGCGATGCCTGTGAACGAGTGGCCCGAGCCGACGGCCTTGACGGGCAGCCCGTCGGCGCGAGCACGGGCGATCGCGTCGACGACCTCGTCGCCGCTCGCGGGTCGCTCGACGCGCACAGGAGTCGCCTGCTCGGTGCGGGCCCAGTTGCGCCACGGCTTCGCGGCGCGTGCGCGCCTCGCGCGGGGTTCGGCGGCCGCACCGGCCTGTGCCTCGGTAGTGGCGGGCGCGCTGCTCTCGCTCACAAGAACGCCTGCCCTTCGCCGCGATAGGTCGGTAGCTCACCCGTCACTTGGTCGCCGTCGACAACGTGGAAGGCGTCGAGGTGCTCGCTCAACTCTCCGGCCTTCGTGTGGCGCAGCCAGACCCGGTCGCCCACGTGCAGCGTGCGAGCGGCCGGCCCGCGCAGGGGAGTCTGCACCTCTCCGGCGCCCTCGGTGCCGAGCATCCGCAGGCCTTCGGGCCAGACCACCTGCGGAAGGCGATCGATGCCGGGCGGGCCGCTGGCGATCCAGCCGCCGCCGAGCAGCGTGGCGATGTCGTCGGTGGGGCGCCGCACGACCGGCAGCGCGAACGCGGCGGCCGGTGCCGGGGTGAAGCCGCGGTAGGTGTCGAACAGGTGCGGACCCATGAGCCCGCTGCCGGCGGCGAGCTCGGTGACGCTCGGGTCGGCGGCGGTCGACTCGAGGGATCCGGTGCCACCGCCGTTCACGAACTGCAGGGGCGTGCCCGCGGCGTCGGCGATCGCGCGCACGGCGGCCACGGCGCGGCTACGACGGTCGGCGAGCTCGGCGCGTGACCGGCGCTGGATGCCGCGCACGAGCGCGCCACGCACCGGTCGCCCCGGCGGTGCGTCACCGAGGCCGGCAATCTGGGCCTCGTAGGCCATGACGCCGACGAGGGTGAAACCGGGGCGCTCGGTCACGATGCGCGCGAGCGCCGCGAGCTGTTCGGGCTCATGGAGAGGGCTGCGCCGCACGCCGAGGTGGCCCAGTGGGCCGCGCCAGCTCGCGTCGAGTTCGAGCGCGATGCGGATGCTCGGTCTCGCGCTCGGAGGAGTGACCGAGTCGATCAGATCGAGGTGGGCGACGTCGTCGATCATGAGGGTCACGCGCGCGGCCAGCTGCTCGTCGGCGGCGAGCCGCGCGAGGGCCGCGCGATCAGTCGTGGGGTAGCCGAGCACGACGTCGTCGATACCCCCGCTGCTGCCGGTTCCGGCGCCGATGCCGCTCGCGCCATCGCCAGCGCTGCTCGGGCTCGCGAGCCACAGCGCTTCGGGCAGCGTGTAGGCGAGCACTCCTGCGAAGCCGGGGTGGGCGAGCACCGCGTCGATGAGGCCGCGAACCCTGATCGACTTGCTCGCCACCCTGATGGGCACTCCCCCGGCCCGGCGCACGAGGTCGGCGGCGTTGTACGCGAAGGCCGCGCGATCGATGACGCCGAGCGGCGGGTCGAGGTGTGCGGTCGCGACGGTGAGGCGGGGCCAGAACTCGGAGGGGGTCGCGCCCGGCCGCGCGCCCGGAACGTCGTGCAGGCGCAGCAGCTCGGCGGTCACGGCGCCAGTCTAGAGAGCGTGGGCGAGCGGCGGCGGCTGAGGCTCGGCGGGCGGGCGAGTCGGGTGCTGCGCGCTAGTGCGCGTCGACGAGGTCGGCCGCCACCGTGCGGTCGATCGTGCACTGTCCGAGCACGCGCGTGCCGACGTAGAGGACCGCGGTCTGTCCGGGTGCGACGCCGAGCAGCGGCTCGCTCACCTCGACGACGAGCTCGCCATCTCGCACACGCGCGACCGCGGGCACGGGGTCGGCGTGAGCGCGCACCTGCACGTGGCAGTCGAACGGGAGGAGGGCATCCGGAGCAGCGGGGTCGGCCGACGCGGCCTCAGGGTCGGCGCGCGTGATGCCGCTCGCGACCGGGTCGAGGCCCGCCCAGGTGAAGCGGTGCCCGGCGAGCTCGCGGATCGCGAGCGCCTCGCGCGGCCCCACGACGACCTCGTTCGAGCTCGGACGCACCTCGAGCACGAAGCGCGGGCGGCCGTCGGGTGCGGGCACGCCGAGGTTGAGTCCGCGGCGCTGGCCGACCGTGAAGCTTGTCGCGCCGTCGTGCGAGCCGACGGGCGTGCCGTCGCGATCGACGATGGCGCCCTCGGCGGGAGGGATGCGGTCGGCGAGCCAGCCACGGGTGTCACCGTCGGGAATGAAGCAGATGTCGTGGCTGTCGGGCTTCTGGGCAACGGTAAGCCCTCGTGCCTCGGCCTCGGCGCGCACGACGGCCTTCGACGGCGTCGTGCCGAGCGGGAACATCGCGTGCGCGAGCTGCTCGGTCGTCAGCACGCCGAGCACGTACGACTGATCTTTGGCCTCGTCCGATGCACGGTGCAGCTCGCGGTTGCCCGCGGCGTCGGTGACGATGTGGGCGTAGTGGCCGGTCGCGACGGCGTCGAAGCCGAGCGCCAGGGCCTTCTCGAGCACGGCCGCGAACTTGATGCGCTCGTTGCAGCGCATGCAGGGGTTCGGGGTGCGGCCCGCGGCGTACTCGGCGATGAAGTCGTCGACGACGTCAGCGCGGAAGCGCTCGCTGAAATCCCACACGTAGAACGGAATGCCGAGCTTCTCGGCCGCCCGACGCGCATCGAGGCTGTCTTCGATCGTGCAGCAGCCGCGACTGCCGGTGCGCAGGGTTCCGGGCATGCGACTGAGCGCCAGGTGCACGCCCACGACGTCATGGCCGGCCTCCACGGCGCGCGCGGTCGCGACGGCGCTGTCGACGCCGCCGCTCATCGCTGCCAGAACTCGCATAGGTCAAGGGTACGCGAGCCCTCTCCGAGCCCGGCGCGTGACGAATCACGGACAAACGACGGAGATCACGGCTGCTGCCGGGCCGAGAAGGCATCGCATGGCCAGGATTCCGTGATTCGTGACGCTGCGGGCCGGGCGGCTCAGCGGCCCAGACGCGGAACCTGCGCCGCGAGACCCGCCGACTGCGCGCGCTCGACCGCGGCCGGCAGTGCAGCCAGCAGCGCGTCGATCTCGTCGACCGTGGTCGCCGGGCCGAGGGTGACGCGCAGGGCGCCGCGAGCATCCGCCTCGCTGAGTCCCATCGCGAGCAGCACGTGCGAGGGCTCGGGCACCCCTGCCTGGCACGCCGACCCGGTTGAGACGGCGAAGCCCGCGGCGTCGAGCAGCATGAGCAGCGAGTCGCCCTCGGCGCCCGGCACCGTGAAGTGCAGGGTGCCGGGGAGGGCGAGAGCGTCGTCGTCGAGCCTGCCGGCAGCGCCACTGAGCACCGCCTGCGGCACCGAGCGACGGATGCCCTCCGCGAGCCGATCGCGCAGCGCGCGCTTGTGCTCCGAACGCTCGTCGAGCTCGGCATGAGCGAGCTCGGCCGCGACGGCGAAGGCGGCAGCACCCGCGGCGTCCATGGTGCCCGAGCGCCCGCGCTGCTGCGAGCCGCCGTGCAGCAGCGGCACGACCTCGGCCGTGCGACGCAGCACGAGGGCTCCGACACCGACGGGGCCGCCGACCTTGTGGGCTGAGATCGAGACGGCCGACACCCCGTGCGGCAGCGGATCGAGCCGCACCTGCCCGTAGGCCGCGATCGCGTCGACGTGCACCGGCACGCCGACCGCCGCGGCGAGCGCCGCAGCCTGCGCGACCGGCTGCACCGTGCCGACCTCGTTGTTCGCCGCGAGCATCGTGAGCAGGGCCACGTCGGACCCGTCGCCGAGTGCCTCGGCCAGGCGGTCGAGCCGCAGGGCTCCGAGCTCGTCGACCTCGAGCCAGTGCAGCTCGGCGCCCTCGTGCTGCGCGAGCCACTCGACAGCGTCGAGCGTGGCGTGGTGCTCTGCGCGCGGCACCAGCAGGCGCGGTCGAGGTCGCGCGTCGCCCGAACCGGCAGCACGCGCGCCGCCCGGGCTCGGGGCTGACGCGTTGCGCGCCCAGAACATCCCCTTGACCGCCAGATTCACGGCCTCCGTACCGCCGCCCGTGAACGTCACCTCGATCGCCTCGACGCCGAGGGTCGCCGCGATGCGCACGCGCGCGCCATCGACCATGGCACGTGCCCGCTGGCCTGCCGAGTGGATCGACGAGGGGTTGCCCTGCAGCTCGAGGGCCGCGAGATAGGCCTCGCGCACGACCCCGGGCATCGGCGAGGTGGCGGCGTGGTCGAGGTAGATCACGGAGCCTCCTCTCGGCGGGTGAACGGCACCGGCTCTCGGTTGACTTAGCCTAAGACGCATGGCCTCGATGGATGCGCTCGGGCACCTCGGGGTGCGGCAGACCTCGCGCGGCGGCGAGCTGCGCGTCTGGAGCGAGCACGCGACCTCGGTGCAGCTGTGCATTCTCGCGGCCGACGACCCCTCGTGGATCACCGAGACGCACGAACTGCAGCGCAACCGCTTCGGGGTCTGGCGCACGACGACGCGCTCGCTCACGCCCGGCACGCGCTACGCCCTGCGCGTCGACGGCCCGAGCGGCCCGACCCACGCCTACGACCCCGAGCGCCTTTTGCTCGACCCCTATGCGCGCGGCCTCGCCCGCACCCCCGACGGCGACTGGCGCGCCTATGTGCAAGACGACGCCTTCGACTGGGGCGGCGTGCAGAAGCCGCGCATCCCGCTCGATCACACGGTGCTCTACGAAGCGCACGTCAAGGGCCTCACGAAGCTCGCCCCCGAACTGCCCGACGACCTGCGCGGCACCTACGCGGGCCTGGCGCACCCCGCCACGATCGCCTACCTGAAAGACCTCGGCATCACGACGGTCGAGCTGCTGCCCGTGCACCAGTTCGTGAGCGAGCAGCGCCTGCAGGGCCAGGGGCTCGTCAACTACTGGGGCTACAACACCCTCAACTTCTTCACCCCGCACGCGGCCTATGCGACCCGCACCGCGCAGTTCGGCGGCACGGGCGCGGTGCTGCGCGAGTTCAAGGGCATGGTCAAGCTGCTGCACGAGGCAGGCCTCGAAGTCGTGCTCGACGTCGTCTACAACCCCACCGCCGAAGAAGGGCCCGAGGGCCCCACCACGAGCCTGCGCGGCATCGACAACGCCGCGTACTACCGCCACACCCCCGACGGCGACTACATCGACACCACGGGCTGCGGCAACACCGTCGACTTCTCGCGCCCCGCGGCCCAGCGCCTCGTGCTCGACTCGCTGCGCGACTGGGCGAACGAGGTGCAGGTCGACGGGTTCCGGTTCGACCTGATGGCCACGCTCGGGCGCGATGCGAACGCCGAGTTCGACCCCGAGCATCCGCTGCTGCGGGCGATTCTCGATGACCCGGCCCTGCAAGGCGTCAAGATGATCTCCGAGCCGTGGGATGTCGGCATGGGCGGCTGGCAGGTCGGCCACTTTCCCGCCGGGTACCACGAGTGGAATGACGGCTTCCGCGACCGGGCGCGCGCGTTCTGGCTCACCGACATCGGGGCCGACCGCAGCCATGGATCCGCCCCCGAGGGCATCGGCTCGCTCGCCCGCCGCATCACGGGCAGCGCGCACGTCTTCGCCGCCGAGCGCGGACCGCTCGCGAGCGTCAACTGCCTCACCGCGCACGACGGCTTCACCATGGCCGACCTGGTCTCGTACAACGCCAAGCACAATCTGGGCAACGGCGAAGACAATCGCGACGGCACCGACAACAACCGCTCGTTCAACCACGGCGTCGAAGGCCTCACCGACGACGCCGCGATCACGACCGTGCGGCGCAAAGCCATGCGCAACCTCATGGGCACGCTGCTGCTGAGCGCCGGCATGCCGATGATGACTGCGGGCGACGAGATCGGGCGCAGCCAGCGCGGCAACAACAACGCCTACTGCCACGACAGCGAGCTCACCTGGCTCGACTGGCACCACGAGGGCTGGCAGCAGGATCTGTTCCGCGTCACGCGGCGCCTGCTGCAGCTGCGGCGTGAGAACCCCGCACTGCGGCCGTTGCGCTACGGCCGCTGGGGCGAGACCGTGCCCAACGCGACCCAGATGGACTGGTACAACAAAGACGGCGAAGCCATGACGATGGAGGACTGGGATTCGCCCGAGGAGCGCACCCTGCAGTACCTCGCAGCGTCGACGCCCGAGTTCGAAGACTTCAACCGCATTCTGCTCATCGTGCACGGCCTCGAAGTCGAGGTCGAGGTGACGCTGCCCGCCCACGAGGGCGTTGTCGGCTACACGGTGCTGTGGGACAGCTCGCACGACGACATCGCCCAAGTCGAGCCCCACCACACCCCGGGCGAGACCATCACCATCGGGCCCACGTCGATGCTGCTGCTGCGGGCGCATGACTGAGGGCTGCTGCGGAGGTCGGAGCACGGCTCATGGCTAGGTCGGCACCGCAGGCCGGGCCGACGACTCCCGCGACGGTCGCGCTGACGGCCGCGGGCATCCCCTTCATCGCTCACACCTACGTGCACGACCCCGCGACTACGAACTTCGGGCTCGAGGCTGCCACTGCGCTCGAGCTCGACCCCGACCGCGTCTTCAAGACGCTGCTGGCCGACGCGGAAGGCCGGCTGTGCGTCGGCATCGTTCCCGTGACGGGGATGCTCGACCTCAAGGCCCTCGCCGCCGCCGTCGGCGCCAAACGCGCTGTCATGGCCGACCCTGCCGTGGCCGAACGCAAGACGGGCTACGTCGTCGGCGGCATCTCGCCCATCGGTCAGAAGACCGCGCTGCCCACGGTGCTCGACGAGACCGCGGTGCTGTGGCCCACGATCTACGTCTCGGGCGGTCGCCGAGGCTTCGATATCGAGCTTGCGCCCGACGACCTGCTCGCGATCACGGGCGGGCAGCTCGCCGACATCGCGCGCTGACCGCCCGCGGCGGTGCTCAGAGCGGCCCTAGTGCGCGACCGCGATCAGGCCGAGCTCAGCCGGATTCGCCAGCAGGGCGTGACGCGGCGTGACCCGCACCGTGTAGCCGAACGAACCCGCGCGCTCGAGCGGAACGGTGCCGGCGAAGACGGCCGGCTGGCCGAGCTCGTGGTGCGCGAGCGCGAGGGGCTGACGGTGCACGTCGACGAGGTCGTCGCCGTTGCGAGCACGACCGAAAGCCACCTCGACGAGCACGTCGTCGGCTGACAGACCCGCGAGCTGCACGTGCGCGCGCACGGTCAACTGGTCGCCGACCTGCGGCGACTGCACGCCGCCCGACTCGACGTGCGTGACGGCCAGGTGCGGCCACTCGTGAGCGACTCGAGCCTTCCACGCCGCGAGCTCGCGGGCGGGGCGGTAGTCGTCGGCCGTGATGGCGCGCTCGGCGTGCGCCGCCGGCACATAGAGGCGCTCGACGTACTCGCGCACCATGCGGTCGGCCGAGAGCTCGGGCGACAGGGTCGCGAGCGTGTGCCGGATGCTCTGCAGCCAGCGCTTCGGCAGGCCCTCGGCGTCGTGGTCGTAGAAGCGCGGCGCGATCTGGTGCTCGATGAGGTCGTACATGGCCTCGGCCTCGAGCTTGTCGCGCTCGGCACCGTCGCCTGCGGCATCGGCCGTCGGAATCGCCCAGCCGTTCTCGGCGTCGTAGTACTCGTTCCACCAGCCGTCGAGAATCGACAGATTGAGCGAGCCGTTGAGGGCCGCCTTCATGCCGGATGTTCCGCACGCCTCGAGCGGACGCAGCGGGTTGTTCAACCAGATGTCGGTGCCCGGGTAGAGCACGCGGGCCATGCCGATGTCGTAGTTGGGCAGGAACACGATGCGGCGGCGGACCTCGGGGTCGGCCGCGAACTGCACGAGCTTCTGGATGAGCGCCTTGCCGCTGTCGTCGGCCGGGTGCGACTTGCCGGCGATCACGAGCTGCACGGGGCGCTCGGGGTCGGTCAGGAGCGCCCGCAGACGGTCTTGGTCGTGCAGCATGAGCGTCAGGCGCTTGTAGGTGGGCACGCGGCGCGCGAAGCCGATCGTCAGCACATCGGGATCGAGCAGCTCGGTCATCCAGCTCGGGGCCGCGACACCGGGGTTCTGCTCGGCCCATGCGGCGATCGTGCGCGCCCGTGCATCGTGCACGAGTTGCTCGCGCATGGCGCGGCGCACCGACCAGAGGTCGGCATCCGTGACGGCCTCAGAGTTCCAGTCGCACGACGAGGTCTCGTAGGTGCCGAGCTTCTGCTTCGCGAGCGAGACCATGAGCGGGTCGGTCCACGTGGGCGCGTGCACGCCATTGGTCACCGAGGTGATCGGCACGTCGTCCTGATCGAAGCCCTCCCAGAGAGCGCCGAACATGCCGCGCGAGACGTCGCCGTGCAGCTGCGAGACGCCGTTGGCACGCTGCGCAAGCCGCAGGCCCATGACGGCCATGTTGAAGACGGCGGGGTCGCCGCCCTCGTAGTCTTCGGTGCCGAGCGCGAGCACGTCGGGCGCGCTCACGCCGGGCAGCAGCGAGGTCGAGAAGTAGCGCTCGATGAGCTCGCCGTCGAAGCGATCGATGCCCGCGGGCACGGGAGTGTGGGTCGTGAAGAGGGTGCCGGCACGCACGATCTGCAGCGCCTCGTCGAAGGAGAGGCCGTCAGAGATCAGGTCGCTGATGCGCTCGAGCCCCAGGAAGCCCGCGTGGCCCTCGTTCGTGTGGAAGACCTCGGGCGCCGGAGTCTGCGAGAGCTCGACGTAGCGCTTGATCGCGCGCACGCCGCCGATGCCGAGCAGCAGCTCTTGCAGCAGGCGGTGCTCGCCGCCGCCGCCGTAGAGACGGTCGGTGACGCCGCGCAGCTCATCGGTGTTGTCGTGGATGTCGGTGTCGAGCAGCAGCAGCACGACGCGGCCGACGGTCATCTGCCAGACCCGCGCGTGCAGAGCGTCGCCGCCGGGCAGCGTCAGCGAGACGCGCGCCGCACTGCCGTCGTGCTCGCGCAGCATCTGCATCGGCAGGCCGTCGGGGTCGATGACGGGGTAGGTCTCTTTCTGCCAGCCGTCGCGGTCGATCGCCTGACGGAAGTAGCCGGCGCGGTAGAACAGCCCGACGCCGATCAGCGGCACACCGAGGTCGCTCGCGCTCTTGAGGTGGTCGCCCGCCAGAATGCCGAGACCGCCCGAATACTGCGGAATCGCCGAGGCGATGCCGAACTCGGGCGAGAAGTACGCGATGCGCGCCGGGGCGTCGCTGAGCTGCTGGTACCAGCGCGGCTGCTCGAGATAGGCCGTGAGGTCGGCGCGCAGAGCCTCAGCGTCGGCGATGAACTGCGCGTCGTGCGCGAGCTCGCCGAGTCGAGCCGGGTCGACGCCGCCGAGCAGTGCGATCGGGTCGTGGTCGAGTTCTTCCCACCGCTCGGGGTCGATGCGGGCGAACAGCTGCTTGGTCGGCTCATGCCACGACCAGCGCAGGTTCGCGGCGAGCGCCGTCACGGCGTTCAACGATTCAGGCAGCACGGTTCGCACAGTGAAGCGGCGGATCGCCTTCACAGTCATCACTCCTCGACGTGGGGCGGGTGGGGGCACCCCGACCACCCACTCTAGGCGGGTCGAGCGCGAGTTCCGCAACCGGTTCCAGATTGGCGACGAACGAGCGCCGTCACCGCTGCCCGCAGACGCTCCGCACCGCCCCGAGATCGGAGCCGATCGGCACCGCATCGAGAGCCCGCCGTTAACCCGAACAGGACCGGCCTCGCACGGGGGCGAGACGCGGTCCTGTTTCACGACGCCATTCGGGTTGGCGACGGCGGTACTGCACTGGCGGGCCGCCGAGTTCGGGTCTCTCGGCGGATCGGTGCGTGCGGTCTCACTGTATGCGCGCGCATACACGCGCGCCAGCTTCTGACGAAAGTTCGCGTACCCCACGCGGGGTACATTTTGTCCTCCACAAGGAGGACACCTGGTCGGCTCGTCGCGGCGAGCGCAGCAGCCCCCGCCTTCGACTCCCCGCAACCCCCGCGCGCTTGCCCCGCACCCGGCGTAGGGTCGAGGGGTGGCAACGACGCATCGATCCTCCTTCTCGCACCAGATCGGGCGCATCCCGATTCGACACTTGAGCCCGGTTCAGCCTGAGAACCGCTGGCCGAGCACCGCGTTCGTCGGTGAAGTGGTGCCGTTCGCGGCGACCGTCTTCCGCGAGGGCCACGACCTGCTGGGCGCCGAGCTCGTGCTCACGGCTCCTGACGGCGCCGTCACCCGGCACCCGATGAGCATCGGCGCGCCCGGCACCGACCGCTGGCACGCCGAGGTGCAGCTCGAGCAGCCCGGCGACTGGAGCTGGCACGTCGAGGCCTTCGCTGACGACTGGGCCACGTGGTTGCACGCCGCCACCGTCAAGATCGCGGCCGGTGTCGACGTCGAGCTCATGCTCATCGCGGGCGCCCAGTTGCTCGAGCGCGCGATCGCCGACGCCGGCACGGCACCCGCCGCGGCGGTGCTCACCGAAGCCCGTGCAGCGATGCGCAAGATGACGCTGACCCCGAACGCGCGGCTCGCCGTCGCCACCGACGCACGCCTCGCCGTAGCACTGGCCGAGCACCGACCGCTCAGCCTGCGCACCGCGAGCGAACAGCTCGTGCTCCGCGTCGAGCGCACGCGCGCCGCCGTCGGCAGCTGGTACGAGTTCTTCCCCCGGTCAGAAGGGGCCAAGCAGAAGCGCGACGGCTCGTGGCAGAGCGGCACGTTCGCGACCGCCGCGAAGCGCCTGCCCGCCGTCGCCGCGATGGGTTTCGACGTGCTGTACCTGCCGCCGATCCACCCCATCGGCCGGGTCAACCGCAAGGGGCCCAACAACACGCTCACCCCGGGTCCGCACGACCCCGGCAGCCCGTGGGCGATCGGCTCGACCGAAGGCGGGCACGAGGCCGTGCATCCCGATCTCGGCACCGTCGCCGATTTCGAGGCGTTCGTCACCGCCGCCGCGCAGAACGGGCTCGAGATCGCGATCGACCTCGCGCTGCAGTGCGCACCCGACCACCCCTGGGTCGCCGAGCACCCGGAGTGGTTCACGACGCTGCCCGACGGGTCGATTCAGTACGCCGAGACCCCGCCGA
>SXGT01713673.1_pt1 | contig 13328 bp, 11 predicted proteins | sample 3176221 | NCBI WGS metagenome assembly SXGT01 (sample SAMN11356862, study PRJNA531348) | freshwater metagenome | isolation source: freshwater sample F1-120 | place: China: Fuxian Lake, Yuxi | collected 2017-12-25
CGGCCCCGGCGCGGCCCGCGCCGCGCCGGCCAGCGCGTCACGGCAGCATCCCGAGCAGCGCGTCGATCTCCTCGACCGGGGCGTCGTGCTTCTGCTCGATCGAGTGGTGCCGGCCGCGCTGCAGAAGCTCCTTCGCCTCGGCCGGCCGGCGCAGCTGCAGCAGGCACTTGGCACGGAGGATGTAGGCCATGACCCAGTCGTCGCGCAGCGCCAGCGCGCGGGCGAAGTGCGGCTCGGCGGCGGCGAAGTCGCCGCACTCCATCAGGGCGCTGCCGAGGCTGTAGCGCGCCAGCTCGTGGTCGGGGTTCTTGTCGACCAGCGCGCTCCACTTCGCCACCTTGGCGCGCGCCGGATTCGCGTTCGGCTCACCAGTCATGCGGCGGACATTAGCATCGCCGCCACCATGGCCGACCCGTCGCGCACCCTCCATCGCACCGCGTGCAACCGCGATTGTCCCGACGCCTGCTCGCTGCTGGTGGAGGTGGAAGCGGGGCGCGCCGTCGCGTTGCGCGGCGCGCCCGACGATCCGGTCACGCGCGGCTTCCTCTGCGAGCGCACCGCGACGTTCCTCTCGCGCCAGTACGCGGCCGATCGCATCACCACGCCGCTGCTGCGGCGCGGCGGCCGACTCGAGCCGGCCGGCTGGGACGAGGCGCTCGACTGCGCTGCCCGCAACCTGCTGCGCATCCGCGCCGAGTCGGGACCGGCGGCGATCTTCCACTACCGCTCGGGCGGCTCGCTCGGGCTGTTCAAGAACGTCGCCGACCACCTCTTCGAGCTCTTCGGTCCGGTCACGACCAAGCGCGGCGACATCTGCTCGGGCGGCGGCGAGGCGGCCAACGTCGCCGACTTCGGCGCCTCCGACTCGAACGACCTGTTCGACCTGCTGCAGAGCCGGCTGATCGTGGTCTGGGGCAAGAACGTCCACGTGTCGGGCTCGCACCTGCTGCCGGTGCTGCTCGAGGCGAAACGACGCGGGGCGCGACTGGTCGGCATCGACTGCGTGCGGACGCGGATGGCGCCGCTGTGCGACCTCTTCCTGCAGCCGCGGCCCGGCAGCGACGGCGAGCTCGCGCTGGCGGTGGCGGGCGAGCTGTTCGCCCGCGATCGGGTCGCGCGCGACCTCGAGCGCTTCGCCCATGGCGTGGCGCGGTTCCGCGAGCTGGCCGGTGCGCGGACGCTGGCGGAGCGGGCCGCGCTGGCGGGCGTCCCTGCCGCCGACCTCGCCCGTTTCGCCGAGCTCTACGGCGACTGCCATCCGGCCGCGATCCTCGTCGGCTGGGGACTCGCTCGTCGCGGCAACGGGGCGGCCGCGGTGCGCGCCATCGATGCGCTGGCGACGGTGCGCGGGAACATGGGCGTGAGCGGCGGCGGCGCCAGCTACTACTTCGCGCGCCGCGCCAGCTTCGACCTCTCGTTCGTGCAGGGCGAGGCGGCGGCTCCGCGCACGATCTGCGAGCCGCTGATGGGGCAGGAGCTGCTCGCGGCCGCGCCGCCGGTGCGCGCGATCTGGGTGACGGCGGGTAATCCGCTGGCGATGCTGCCCGACGCCCTCACGCTGCGCCGCGCCTTCGAGCGCACCGAGTTCGTCGCCGTCGTCGACACCCACCTGACCGACACCACCGACGTGGCGCACGTCGTCTTCCCCTGCCCGACGCTGCTCGAGGACGCCGACCTGATCGGCGCCTACGGCAACCACTGGCTGCGGGCATCGACTCCGGCGATCGCGCCGCCGCCCGGCGTCCGCCACGAACTCGAACTGCTCGGCGGCATCGCCAAGAGGCTCGGGCTCGGCGACCGCTTCGACGCGTCCCGCGAGCATTGGGAGGCGCGGCTGCTGCGCAAGGTGGCGCCGCACGGCATCGACGCCGCGCGGTTGCGCGCCGGGGCGGTGCGCAGCCCGCTGGCGTCGACCGTGCGCTTCGCCGGCAACCGCTTCGACACCCCGGACCGCAAGGCCAACCTGCCGGCCGCGGCGCCCGCGCTGCCGCCGCCGCCCGACGCCGCCTTCCCGCTCCGGTTGATGGCGGTGTCGACGCCGAAGGCGCAGTCGTCGCAATGGTCGCTGCCGCCGCCGTCTCCGGCCGAGGTGCGCGTCCATCCCGCGGCGGCGATGGGCCTCGCCGACGGCGCCGCCGCCGGGATCGAGAGCGCGCTCGGCCGGCTCGCGGTGGTGGTGCGCCACGACGCGGCGATCCACCGCGAGGTGGCGTTCATGGCCAAGGGCGGTCACCAACGCCGCGGCGACTGCGCCAACGTGCTGATCCGCGCCGCGATCACCGATCTCGGCGAAGGCGGCGCGCTCTACGACGAGCCGGTGCGCCTCATCGCCCGCTGATCGCACCGACGGGTCGGTTCAGCGCCGCTCGTCGTCGGCGTAGCTCGCACCGCCGGCGCCGCCGGCCGGGCCCGGTCCGCCGCTGCCACCGGCGAACTCCGCGTTGGCCAGCTGCTCGAGCTCCTCGACCGTGATGAGGAGGCGCTGCGAGCGGACCCGCTGCGGCCCGGCGCGCGTCAGCAAAGCCACCGCGTGGCCGTTGACCCAGCCGAAGAGATGCTCGTCGCCCTGCAGCGCCAGCGGCGGCAGGTCGACCTTCACCGCCGCGCCGTTGGCGAGCCGCGCCGCCTGCGCGGCGGCGATGTCGACGCGCGGGAAGTGGCGCAGCGCGTTCTCGAGCGGCAGCACGTGCTGCGGGCCGAGCGCGTCGAGCGCGGTGGCCTCGTCGAGCCGGAAGCCGCCCGATTCGGTGCGGCAGAGCTGCGCGAGGTGGCCGCCGGTGCCGAGCATCTCGCCGAGGTCGCGCGCGATCGAGCGGACGTAGGTGCCGCCGGCCGAGGCGACGGTCAGCTCGAGATCGGGCCAGCGATAGCTGGTGACCTTCAGCTCGTAGACGCGGACCTTGCGCATGGGCGCGTCGATGCCCTCGCCGCGGCGGGCGAGGTCGTAGAGGCGCTCGCCGTCGACCTTGACCGCGGAGTAGCGCGGCGGGCGCTGTTCGATCTCGCCGACGAAGCGGCTGGCCGCCTCGACCACCCGCTCCTCGGCGGGAGGCGCCGGCATCGGGTCGCGCACGGTGATCGGCCCCTCGGCGTCGTCGGTGACCGAGGTCGCGCCGAGCCGGATGCGGGCGCCGTAGACCTTGCGCGACTTCGCCAGCAGCTCCTGCAGCCGCCGCGCGCGTCCGACCACCAGCACGAGGACGCCGGTGGCCAGCGGATCGAGGGTGCCGCAGTGGCCGATCTCGCGGGTCTTCAACCGCTTGCAGGCGTGGTCGACGGCGTCGCGGGAAGTGATGCCGGCGGGCTTGTCGAGGACGACGATGCCGTGGGGGACGCCCATGGGCGCTCCAGTTCTCCCCGGGACGAGGTCGCGAGGGCCGGGTCGAACACGCCGTTCGCCGAGTCGCTGGGAACGGAGCCTTATACCGCGTCGTGCCGGGCGGGCGAGGGCGCGCGGCATCATGCGCCGCCCGACCACTCGCCGGGGAGAACGCGATGATGCCCGACCTGCTCGCTGCCCTGCTGCTGGCGCTGCGGTTCCAGGACGCCGCACCGTCCGCTCCGGCGAATCCCGGCAAGACGACGGCCGACGTGCGGCCGACGCTGACCGAGATCTTCAAGCCGCCGCGCCTGCTCGGGCCGCGGCCGCGCGACGTCGCGATCTCCGCCGACGGCAACTTCGTCCTCTGGCGCCAGGCGGAGGCGGATGCGGATGAGCCGAAGCTGGCGTGGTGGATCGCGCGGCGCGACGCCGGCGAGCCGCGGCAGCTCTTCGCGCCCGCGGCCGAAGCGACGCTCGAGTGGCTGCCGAGCGGCGATCAGCTCCTCGTCTTCCGCGACGGCTGGCTCGAACGGCTCGATCCGTCCCGCGGCGGCGCCGAAGCGTGCGAACCGCTGTTCCAGTGCGGGACGCGGCGCGGTCGGCTGCAGTACACGCGCGACGGCCGCTTCGCGCTGTTCACCGCCGGCGCCGATCACGAGTTGTGGGTGGTGGAACTCGCCAGCGGTGCGCGCTGGTCGCCGGCGCAGGCGCTGACCGACCGTGCGTCATGGTTCGAGTGGATCGAGGCGACCGGCGAGATCGCGCTGTTCGCCGCGCCGCCGCCGGCGTCCGGCGACCGCCCGGCGGAGATTTCCGCCGAGAAGGCGGCGGAGAAGCCGGCGGAGAAGGCGCCCGAGCGCGGTGGCGCGGCGGCGGCAGCCGAGGCGCCGAAGCGGGTGCTGTGGAAGGTGGCCTTCCCGGGGCCTGGCGCGTCGCGCGCAGCGGTGGCGACGAAACTGGTCGAGGGCGGCCGCATCGACCTCTCGTCCGACGGCCGTTTCGCGCTGGTGCAGCACTGGGAGCGCGAGTCGCGGCGCGAGCTGATCATGGCCGACTTCCTCGCCGAGCAGGTGAAGGCCGTGCCGGTGCGCGGCGATCTGGCCGGCGACCCGCCGCCGAAGTCGAGCTTCGCGGTGATCGACCTCGCGACCGGGGCGCAAGTCGCGTTGCCGCTCGACGAAGGCGAGCGCTTCGTCCAGGCCGACGCCCGCTTCGCGCCGACCGGTTCGCGCCTGCTGGTGCAGCGGGTCAGCGACGATGCCAAGGTGCGCCAGGTGCTGGTGGCGGAGCTCGATCCGCCGCGTGCGTGGCCGCTGTTCGTCGAGCGCGACGCGGCGTGGATCGGCGGGCCGCTGCAGTTCGCCGACTGGCGCGGCGACGGCGCGGCGGTCGTGCTGTCGAGCGAGCGCCACGGCCACAGCCAGCTCTTCCTCGTGCCCGCGGAAGGCGGCGTCGCGCAGGAGCTCACTGCGCGCGGTAGCGAGGTGCAGGAGGTGCGACTGCTCCACGGCGGCCAGTCGCTGGTGGCGCTGACCAACGAACGCGATCCGGCCGAGCGGTCGTTGCGCCTCGTCGACCTCGCGAGCGGCGCCTCGCGCGAGCTCGCCACACCGCGCGGCGGCTGCGTCGGCGACTTCGCCGTCGCGCGCGGCGGCGGCGCGGTCGCCTTCCTCTGGGAGGCGCTCGGCGTCCCCTCCGAGCTGTTCCACCTGGCGACCCGCGACGGTGCGCGGGCGGTGCAGCTGACCGAGGGATTCCCCGACGCCCTGCGCGAGCTCGCGCTGCCGCCGCCCGAGATCGTCACCTTCCGCAGCGCCGACGGCACCGACGTGCGCGCGCTCTTCTACGCGCCCGCGGCGCCGCCGGCGGCGGGCGGCAGGTCGCCCGCGGTCGTCTTCGTCCACGGCGCGGGCTACCTGCAGAACGTCACGCGCTCGATGACCGAGTACCCGCAGAACTACCTGTTCCACCAGCGCCTCGCGCGGCTCGGCTTCGCCGTGCTGGACATCGACTATCGCCACAGCGCCGGCTACGGCCGGAAGTTCCGCACCGACATCCACGGCTTCATGGGGGGCAAGGACCTCGACGATCAACTGGCCGGCGTCGAGTGGCTGCGCGCCCGCGGCGACGTCGACGTCGCGCGCGTCGGCATCTACGGCGGCAGCTACGGCGGCTTCATCACGCTGATGGCGCTGTTCACCAAGCCCGACGTGTTCGCCTGCGGCGCGGCGTTGCGCTCGGTGACCGACTGGCGGACCTACAACACCTGGTACACCACCCCGCGGCTCGGCGATCCGAAGGCCGATGCCGAGAACTACCGGAAGTCGAGCCCGATCGACCATGCCGAAGGGCTCGAGCGGCCGCTGCTGATCCTCCACGGGCTCAAGGACTCGAACGTCTTCGCCCAGGACTCGATCCGGCTGATCGAGAAGCTGATCCAGCTCGGCAAGGAGTTCGACGCCATGCTCTATCCGAGCCAGGACCACGCCTTCACCGACGCCGAGAGCTGGATCGACGAGTACCGCCGCATCGAGCGGCTGTTCGTGCGGGAACTGCAGTCGACCGCGACTGCGGGCGCCGGAGCGTTGTCTCCCGCCGCTACAGGCGGAAGTGGAACGGCACCCGGGCGGTGAACGGGCGCGGCGCACCGTCGCGCAGCCGCGGCTTGAACTTCCAGCGCCGCAGCGCCACCTGCGCGGCGCCATCGAGGAGCGGATGGCCCGACGAGGTCTCGACCTCGCACGCCCCGACCGTCCCGTCAGCGCGAACGAGCGCCAGCAGGACCACCTCGCCTTCGAGGCGCAGTTCGACCGCGCGTCGCGGGTAGACCGGTTGCGGCGCCGAATCGGTGGCGACGTCGGCGAGATCGACCGTCTCGGCCACCGGCGGTGTCGCGGGTGACGCGGCCGGCGGGGCGACCGGCTCCGCGATCGGCGCGACGGGCGGCTCAGCTTCCGGCGGATTCGCGGTCGCGACCGCCGGTCGTCGCCGCAGGCGATGGAGCGGCGGCGGCTGCGTCAGCGGCGGCGGAATGGCGGCCGTCGCGGCGGCATCGATCACGAGTTCGGGTGCGGCCAGGTCGAGCGGATCCTCGATCGGCGAAGGGTCGTGCAGCGCCTCGGCGGGTGGCGGCTCGATCGGCGTCGTCGGCAGCCGCAGCGGCTCGAGCGGATCGAACGGCGCGTCGTCGCGCGTCGCCGCGGCCGCTTTCACCGCCACCGTCCACGGTTCGGGCGGCGGCTTCAGCGTCCACTCGGCCTGCCAGGCGATCGCCAGCAATGCCGCGTGGACGGCGAGCGACGCGCAAGTCGCCCACACGCCCGCGCTGGCGAGGCAGGAGAGGATCGATGACGAGCGCAAGCCGGGTTCCCGGAGTCCTGGTTCAGAGCCTGAGCCGCAGGGTCGCGACCACGTTGGTGCCCGGCTCGTTCACGCCGGAGCCGTGCAGACGGTAGTCGCGATCGGTCACGTTCTCGATGCCCAGGGTGAGGTCGAGGTCCGAGCGCGGCGAACAGCCGCCGCGCAGGCCGAACACTGCATAGCCGGGCGTGCCGTCCGGCGGAACCCGCTGGGTGTCGAGCTCGTCGAGCGGGCTCAGGTGGTACTGGCGGCCGGCCCAGTCGACGGTGCCCTCGACCCAGAAGGTCGAGCCGGGATCCTGCCACCGGAAGCGGACGCCACCGTGCAGCGGAGGAAGTTTCCCGAGCGGCTCGTCGTCCTCCACGCCCGGGGCGAGGAAGGTGTCGACCTTGGCCGCGACGAACGAGACCGTCGCTCCCGCCGTCCACGCCTCGTCGATGCGCCAGCGGCCGTCGAGGTCGAAACCCCAGGCGAATCCGTCACCGACGTTCGCCTTCCGGATCTCGTTGGCGCCGTTGACCACGTTGCCCGTCGGGTAGCGCACGATCATGTCGCGGATCAGCGTCCAGTAGAGCGCGCTGCCGACGTCGAACTGCCCGCAGCTGCGGACGTCGCCGAGCTCGAGCGTGGTGAAGTGCTCGGGATCGAGGTTCGGGGTCGGCGTCTCGATCTCGCCGGAGAGGGCGATGTCGAAGCGGGTGAGGTCGGAGAGGTTGGGGACGCGGATCGCGCGCGACAGCGCGATGTACGTTGCCGCGTCGTCGTGCCACTCCCGGCGCAGCCGGAGGTCGGCCGCCCACGACCACCATTGCTCGTCGAGGCCGATGCGGCTGGCGGTGACCGGATCGCGGACCGAGTCGGCGTCGGCGCGGGTGTACTGCGCGCGAGCGCCGCCGGACAACGCGAGGTCGCGCGCCAGCGCATACTCGTCCTCGGCGAAGAGCCCGACGGTGTCGTAGCTCGCATCGTCGGCGACCGGCCCCTGGATGGCGGTGCTGGTGAGCGCCCCGGCCGCGTCGTAGTTGCGCTGGAAGCTGTTCACCCCGTCATGCGCGAGGTCGAGGCCGGCATGCAGCCGTCCGATCGCGCTGTCGCGCTCGACATTGAAGTAGGCAGCCAGCGTGTTGACGTCGACGCCCTGCTCGGTGCGGTTCTGGTTGCTGCGGATCCGCGTCTCCTCCTCGTCCTGCGAGTGGAAGCCGGCGCCGGCGCGGATGCGCTCGAAGAGGCCGGCCTCGCGCCAGTCGAGGCGCAGCGAGGTGAAGTCGCGCAGCTGGTCGAAGTCGCGGCGAAGGTCGGTGTCGACCGTGGTGCCGTGCCAGGAGATGCCGTCGACCGTCGCGTGGGTCCGCGGCGCATCGAACGTGCGATCCTGTTGGTGGGCGAAGGTGAGCTCGCTCCGGCTGGCGAGCAGCCACGACAGCTTCAGGTCGGCGGCGGCGGTGTCGTACCCGGTGCCGTCCTGCGTGCCGACATGGCGGCCGCCGGAGAGGTCGCCGAAGTGGGTCTGCGTGACGCCGACGGAGTAGCGCAGCGGCGCGTCGGCGCTGCTGCCGACCACGCCGCCCGCCTCGACATGCCCGAGGCCCGAGCGCTCGGCGCTGGCGAAGCGGGTCTCGAACAACCCGGTGTGGAGGCGATCGGGCGCGGACGGACCCGCCGCGCGCGACTCCATCACGACCGTTCCGCCCACCGCATCGGAGCCGTGGCGGACGCTGCCGGCGCCGTAGCGCACGTCGATCCGCTCGACGAGGAAGCGGTCGATGGTGCTGAAGTACTGGTTCGGGCCGTCGCGCCACGCCGCATGGTTGAAGCGGAAACCGTCGAGCACGAAGAGCGTGCGGAAGCCGGTGAAACCACGCAGGAACGGGCTCGCCTGGCCGAGCCCGGTGCGCTGCATGCCGACGGCCGGCAGCTCGCGGATCGCGTCGGGGAGCGTGCGCGACTGCTGCTCGAGGCGGAAGGTCGCGGCGATCACCGCCTCGCGTCGGATCGCCGCCGTGCCGAAGGCGTCCTCGTGCGGCGGCGTGACCAGCACCGGATCGAGCTCGACCACGGCCGGGTCGCCCTGCGCCAGCGGCGCCGCACGGTCGGGTTCCGGCGGGATCTGCGCCGAGCCGGAGACCGTGGTCACGGTGGCGACGGCGGCGAAGACGACGATTCGGACGGGGGTGGCAAGAGTGGGCATGGTTCAGGACAAGGGCCTTGCAAGTGGACGGCACCTGGCGGCCGTCCGCGGGCGCACCGGAAGCATCCCGGGGCGGCGAGCGTAACGGAGGAAGTCACCGCCGGTTCGCACGGCAGGCCGGCGGCGGACCCTTCGCGCCATCGCCCCCCGTCCCTTGAACGCCCGGCGGGCCTGCGCTTGCATGGCGCCCCTTCTTCGAGGGTCGCCCGATGCCGAAGCTCTACGTCTCGCGCGAGTTCAAGGAGGTCGCAGCCGCGGAGGCGCGTGACCTGCGGACGATCGCCGCCGAGCAGGGCATCCAGCTCTACGCCGGGCTGCATCAGGTGCTGAATTGCCGGGGTCGCGGGCTGTGCGGCACCTGCAAGGTGCGGGTCAAACCGCAGGACGTCTGCTCGCCGCGGACCGGCGCCGAGATCGCCAAGCTGCCGCAGACCGACCCGACCGTCCGCCTCGCCTGCCAGGTCTTCCTCTACGGCGACGCCGAAGTGCAGACCTTCCCGCGTCCGCGCCAGGGCTGGATGGAGCACAAGGTCTACCAGCACCTGATCGAGGAGTGAGCCCCCGGGATCGTCGCGGGTGAGGCTCTTCGCGCTGTCCGATCCCCATCTCTCGTTCGGCACGCCGAACAAGACGATGGACCGCTTCGGCCCGCAGTGGGTGGGACACGCCGACAAGATCGCGCAGGCGTGGCGCGAGAGGGTCGCCGCCGCCGACGTCGTCCTCGTCCCCGGCGACATCTCCTGGGCGATGACGCTCGAGCAGGCGCGCCCCGACCTCGAGTTCCTCGCGCAGCTCCCCGGACGCAAGGTGCTGCTCAAGGGCAACCACGACTACTGGTGGTCGACGATCGGCAAGCTGCGCGCGGCGCTGCCGGCGGGGTTGCACGCGGTGCAGGGCGACGTGGTGCGACTCGGGCCGTTCGCGATCAGCGGCACGCGGCTGTGGGACCAGCCGGGCGTCTCGTTCCGGGAGGCCATCGACTGGCAGCCGCGACCGGGCGGCATGGTCAGCGCCGAGCCCGAGGCCGCCGACCTGGCGGAAGCGGCGCGCCTGTTCGAGCGCGAGCTCGGCCGGCTCGAGCGGGCGATGGAGGCGCTGGCGCGGGAGGGACGCGACGCCGCGGTCCGCGTCGCGATCACCCACTACCCGCCGTGCGGCGGCGACCTCGCGCCGACGCGCGCCACCGCGCTGATCGAGCGGTCGGGTGCGCGCCATTGCGTCTTCGGCCACCTCCATTCGCTGCGCCGCGATCTCGCCGCGCCGTTGTTCGGCGAGCGGGCCGGCGTCCGCTATCAGCTCGCGTCGTGCGACTGGATCGACTTCGCGCCGCTGCGGATCGCCGAGGCGTGAGCGCGGCGCCGGCCGCGACCGGCGGTGGTCCGCTCTGGTATCCGCGGACGCGGGTGATCGAGTTCGCGCCGGGCACGGTGGGCGACTATGCGGCGGTCCATGCGCTGCAGCAGCGGCTGCTCGCCGCCCGGGTCGCGGGCGGGGACGACGTGCTGCTGCTCGGCGAGCATGAACGGGTGGTCACGCTCGGCCGCGCGTCGCCGACACCGCGGCCGCTCCTGCCGCTGCCGGTCGTCGAGGTGGAACGAGGCGGCCAGGCGACGTGGCACGGACCGGGGCAGCTGGTCGCCTACCCGATCGTCTCGCTGGCCGACCTCGGCATCGGCGTGCGCGACCACCTGCGCGCGCTCGAGTCGGCGTTGCTCGCGCTGCTGGCCGGCTACGGACTCGCGGCGGAGCGGCGCGACGGCGCGACCGGCGCCTGGGTCGGCGGGCGCAAGGTGGCATCGATCGGCGTCGCGGTGCGGCGGCACGTCACCTGGCACGGGCTGGCGCTCAACGTCGCCCCCGACCTCGCCGACTTCGCGCTGATCCAGCCGTGCGGCTTCGCGCCCGACGTGATGACGTCGATGGAGCGTCTGCTCGGTCGGGCGCCGCCGATGGGCGAGGTGCGCGACCGGCTGGTGCTCGAGCTGGTGCGCGCGCTCAAGCTCGCCCCGCCGGTGCGCGAGGCGCCGCCGGCGGCGTGAGCGGCGCTCCGGTCGACTACCCGGCCAGCGCCAGGATCAGCGCCGACATCGCGATCCAGCCGCCGATGGCCAGCAGCATGCCGCGATCGCCGAACAGCACGGCCGCCGGGTCCTCGCCACGCTGGCGGCGATAGAGCAGCAGCAGGTAGCGACCCATCCCGAAGAAGACGAACGGGACGGTGTAGAGCAGCCGATCGCTGCCGAACTTGGCCACCGTCTCGGGCGCCACCGTGTAGATCGAGTAGCAGAGCAGCGTGCCGGCTCCGGCCATCGCCAGGAGCGCGTCGAGCGCCTGCGGAGCGTACTGGTCGAGCACCGACCGTCCGCCCCCCGAGCCCTGCGTGACCAGCAGCTCGCCGCGGCGCTTCGCCAGCGCGAGGAACAGCGCGCCGAAGAAGGTGCAGAGGATCAACCAGGAGGAGACCTCGAGCGAATGGCCGGGGTGGCGCGGATCCTCGGCGATCAGCGGGCCGCCGACCACGCGGATCAGGAAGCCGAGCGCGACGCAGGTCACGTCGGCGATCGCCACCCGCTTGAGCCACGCCGTGTAGCCGACGTTCAGGGTGAGGTACGCCGCCAGCACCACCGGTCCCGGCCGAAGCGCGCCGTCGGCGAGGCGGACGCCGGTGGGGAGGAACCAGACGAGGAGCAGCGCGCCGGCGGCGATCGCCGCCGCGGCGGTGCGGGCCGCGGCGACCGACAGCGCGCCCGACGCGATCGGCCGGAGGCACTTGATCGGGTGCTTGCGGTCCTCGTCGCGGTCCGCGATGTCGTTCAGCAGGTAGATGCAGCTTGCCGCCAGGCAGAAGGCGAGGAACAGCATCGCCACGGGCGCCATCACCGCCGCGTCGTCGAGCCGCCGGGCAAAGAGGATCCCGACGAAGACCGCGAGGTTCTTCGTCCACTGGTGCGGCCGCAGAGCTTTCAGCAGCGGTGGAATGGCGTCTCCCCCGACCCCCGATCGGTTCGTCACCGCGGTGCGCTTGACCGTCGCCGCCGCGGTCGGACCGTCCGGGCTCCCCGTTCGCCGGACGTCAGCTCAGCTTCTCCCAGAATTCGGGCGGCATGTCGTGGGCGACCTTGAGCGCGCCGTTGGCGCCGCCGTAGGTCGGCTCGTCGACGCGGATCACCCGCCCCTCGCCGAGCCGCTCCTTCATCTCGGTCTCGAGCAACTCGCGCAGCCCGCCCATCTGGCTGCCGCCGCCGCCGAGCAGGACGTGGTTCTTCAGCCGGCTCTGGAAGTCGGGGTCGAAACTGGCGATCAGCTGATGGATGGCGTCGACCATCGGCGGGACGATCGAGCGGCAGGCCGCGCGCATCTCGGCGCCGATCTCGAAGCGGGCCGGCTTGCCGTTGACCGGCAGCTCGACCTGCACCGGGTCGCGGGCGTCGCCGACGAAGGAGTACTTCTCCTTGATCTCCTTCACCGCGTGGATCGAGATCGCCGCGCCGGTGCACTTCGCCTGCAGCAGCTTCAGCAGCTGCTGGTCGACGTGGTCTCCGGCGAACTCGTTGGTGAGCTGGTCCTCCTCGGTCGGCATCGTGCCGTGCATCCGGCACAGGTCGGTGGTGCCGGCGCCGATGTCGATGACGAGGCAGTCGGCCAGCAGGTCGAGCCCGTAGGCGACGGTGAACGGCTCGGAGACGATCATCACCGAGTCGACCACCGGTCGCACCGCCTCGACGATCGCGCTCTTGTTCTTCACCGAGCAGCGCGCCGGGCAGCCGACCACGGCGTAGATCAGCTCGTCCGGTTTCGGCTGCGCGAGGCTGATCGCGTGGCGGATCAGGTCGCGCGTCGCCTTGAGGTAGCGCTGCGCATCGGCGCCGCCCGCGTCGCCGTCGCTGTGGCGGATGACGCCGCCCTGCAGGGGGCGCAGCAGGTCGAGCGCGAGCCGGTTCCGGACCGCCTCCTCGCCGAAGAGCACGTCCTTCTTCAGCGCCTTGCGCGCGATGACGTCCTTCGGGTAGCCGACGTAGCTGCCCACGGTCTCGCGCACGCCGTTGCTGGCGGCGACCGAGGTGCGCGAAGTGCCGAGGTCGATGCCGAGGTAGAGCACTCCCGCCGGCTTCGCGGGGCGGACGCGGGGGGATGCGGAATCGCTCATCGGACGGTGGCTCCTGGCTTCGCGGACTTTTCGGACGAATCGGGGTTCACGGGGAGCTCCGCCGGCGCCGCGGGGCGGTGCTCGGCGAGCGTCCGCCGCAGCTCGAGATTGTGCTCGAAGATGGCGGCGAGCAACGATTTCTTCGCGGCGCCGTCGCGCGCGTCGGCGGCGAGCCCCTGCGGCGCGCGATGCACCGACGCGATGCCCGGCGCCTCGGCCTGCGCCGCCTGCGTGCGGGCAAGCAGCTCCTCGGTCTCCAGCAGCTGCGCCGTGAGCTTGCGCACGCGCCGCTCGAGGCGTTCGCGCTCGGC
>SXGT01132000.1_pt1 | contig 13327 bp, 13 predicted proteins | sample 3176221 | NCBI WGS metagenome assembly SXGT01 (sample SAMN11356862, study PRJNA531348) | freshwater metagenome | isolation source: freshwater sample F1-120 | place: China: Fuxian Lake, Yuxi | collected 2017-12-25
CCCGTACCGCCCGCGCTGGCACCGCCAAGACCGCCTTCGCCGCCGCCGGTTCCGCCTGTGCTCGCACCTCCGTTCGAGGATGTCTGGCCTCCCGTGCCAGTGGCTGCGTCGCCGCACGCGAGCACGAGGACCGATGTCAGGAGGAGGGCTTTCATGTTTCTCAGCAGTCTACGAACGATACGGTGCCTGCGTCGGAACGATCCGCAGCGCGTCCACGATCGCGGAAAGGAGCCCAAAGGCTTTGCTCACGTGAGCCTCCGTGTTCAGGACGCCGGGAATCAACATGAAGATCCCCCCGTCCTCCAACGTGAGCTCGACTGCGTGTGCATGAGCAGCCAGAAGCGCCTCCGCGGCCGGTCGCAGGCGATCTCGCACTTCCGCTTCAGGCGAGCCACTGACGCTGAAGGCGCTGTCGAACGCCTTGTCACCAATGACGATATCGCTACCGAAGAACTCCCAAACGCGGTTCAGCATGCCCGCTTTCTCAACGCCCAGATTGAGCCCCAGCCGGTGCGTGAACGCGGCCGATAGGCAGGTAGAGAACGGCGTGAAGCTCTCTTCGACGGCGAGGGCCGCGAGCCGCGTCTCGATTCCCATCGAGAACTGAGCGGCAGGGGTCTCACCCGCTAATTGCAATCGGTCCGGCGCGAACGCGAGGCCGCGCGCGCGCGCGAACGCCGCCCAGGCTTCGCTCGTCTGCTGCGCTTCAGGCGTAACGCGCACGCGGGTCCGCCGCATGCCGAGCTCCCGCGCAACCCAAGTCATGCGATCGAGCTTCATGCACACCTCGCTCGCAGTAGCCGTGGCGCGCGTTCGTCGAGGAACGGAACGCCGCCTTCCACCGCGACCATGGCGCTCATGGTGGCGACGACCGTCGTATCGGTGACGACGAAGCCTTCGCTGACGATCGCCTGAAGCAGCGCATGATCTGCTTCAGACTGCGGACGAAGCAACTCGCCCAGGCGTTCCGGCTCTGCGGCCTCCAAACAGAGCGCATTGTCCAGAGCGGGGTCGCCGAGGTGCACGAGATTCGTCTTGCCGATGCCTCGGATCCAGCCGGGCGTGCCGATGAACGCGCATAGGCGGAGAGACGGATCGAGCTCCACGGTCAAATCGATCCGCTCGTTCGCCCGCTCTCCGAGGTGCTCCAGCAGGTATCGCGTGCCATTCCTCGAGCCTAGAAGGAGCTGACTGGTCGTCGCCGGCCCAGCCGCTGGTCCGCGGCGCTCCCGGAGCCGCATCGCAAAGCTTCGGTGACGCGCGTCACCTCCGCTGGTGAGGCTGAGCTCGAACGCTTGAGCGCCTAGGTCTTGCCCGAGCTGAGCCCATTCCTCTTGGTTCATGAGAGGACGACGATATCACGCGTGCTCGAGTCTGTGCCTAGTCCCTAATCAGGCGCACCGAAACGAAAGTGCTGCAATTCTTAGGGTCACGCGTGAGTTCCGCACGAGTTTCAGGTGAACGCCGTAGGCGATCCAGATTGCCGAGTAACGATGCCGCTCACGATGTCGATGCCGCTCACGATGCGCAGCTCGACCGAGTCCTCGCCCAAAGTCGCTTCGCCCAAAGTCGCTACGGGCCCTCGGCTTCAGAGCATTGGCCTTGCGTTCCCTCTCCGGTGCAGAAGCCGATCGGCTCGTCGACGCAAGGCTTGGGGTTACATGGAAAGCCGCACTGGCTCGACTCGAGCTGTCCGAGTAGATCGATCAGCTCGGCCAACGCGGCGGTGTTCATCGGGTTGATTGCCAGAGGGCAACAGGGTCCTTTGAGAATCTCCGTGCATTCGTTGAAGTCAATCGTGGGATCGCACGCCTTGGCAGCGAGCACGGCCTGGTCGACTGCCGCAAACAGTGTTGCGCAATCGGGGACCCCACCCCCCTGGCCGCCAGTCCCCCCAGTTCCGCCGACGCCCCCAATTCCACCCGTCCCCGGCCCGCCTCCGGTCGCAGGCGAACCGCCCTGGCCGCCGGTGCCACCAGAGGCCCCGGCCGTACCATCGTCACCGCAGCCTGAGCTGAGGGCCAGACCTAAGAGAGCCAGGAGGATGCGGTAGTTCATGGGTTGGATCCTACACACGACGTTCTTCGGACGGTACCCGGCTGTGTGCGCGAGGCTCGCGACGTCGGGGTGCGCCGCGTCATGCCCGTCGGGGGGCCCACACGATGATCTGCCGGAGCGTCAGCGATCACTGGCCATCGAGCGGCTGCGTGGCCTCGACGCCGCGTTCGTCGATCAAGCCGTACACGATTGCACGCACAATCGCGAGCAGCGCAGAATGCAGGGATCCTCTCGCCGTCGTCGGGCGGATGCCGCGCGATGGGGCTAGATCAGGCGCGGATGCGCCTCGTGCTCGACCAGCCCCGCGACGCCGCGACCGCGCATCAGGTGATGGCTGTGTTGCGGCGAGATCCTCGCTGGCTTCGCGCGTCCACTGTGATGCACCGTATGATGAAGCAGCGCGCGCCCGCGCTGGAGCACTTTCTAAGCGGCCATCGTCCGTTGCGCCAGGCGACCGAGCTCGAGCGGCGAGCCTGGGAGATCTTCGTAGAGACGATCGTGCCTCTGGTGCACTGCGGTGTGATCGAAGGCGAAGGGAACTTCGGCGTGCCGGGCGGCCGGCTCACCGATAACGGCCCGATGGACCACCCGTTCTGTCGCGTGCGCGGCCGCGTACGAAGCAACCAAGCCGACGAGAACGCCGAGCGGACGGAATAGGTCATCGACCCGCGTCAAATGACTCTGTGGCAGGGACTACTTCATCGTGACAAGTCCCCACCCAGCTCTCCGAGCAGCGCGACCTGGGATAGCGCGCAGCTGTCGCACGCCGCTGGTGAGCGTGCCCCGCGCGCAGGATACGCTCGTTCTCGCGGACTTCACCAAAGGAGCCAGCGTCTTGAGTGTCATCCTCCCCTCATGAGGGTCCGAGCGTTCGCAGGGAGAGGCCTCGTCTCGGGCAGCCTCCTTCTCGCTTGCTCCGTTCCTCGGCCACCGCCTGCAGCCGGCCCAAACGTCCAGCCCCCCGTCGCGATGGAGTCGGCACGAAACGCGATCGGTGGCCGCGTGGGGGTGCTCCTTCACCTCGATCGGATGCGGAGCCTTACCGGTGCTCGGAGTACACAAAGGCTGGGCAGCTGGGGATTGATCGCGAGCAAGCTTGGCCTCGATCCGATGAGGGATGTCACGCGTGTCCTCGTCACATCGCCACACGCCTTCTCGGATTCATCGGCGGTCGTGCTCGAGGTACACGCACCACGCGACTTTCTGGTGGGCCAGTTGGCCCTCGCCGCGGGAGTTGCTCCACAGGGAACGCCCCCACGTGCTCTGGTCGAGATCGAGGACGGAGTCACGATGGCGATTGCCATTGGTGACGTGGTGATCGCAGTACCTGCTCGCCACGGAAAGGAACTCGACGCCTTCGCCGCACCGATGAGATTGCCGGCGCCTCAGGGTCCGGAGGCCGCCGCGTTCTTCGCGTTTGACCTGGCGTCGAGCCTTGGTTCAATGCCGGCCTGGCCGCCTACGATTGGAGCGGCCCAGTCAACCATTCGACTCCTCCCGGACGGCTCGGGCGAGGTGCACTTCGAGGCTCACTCGGCGACTCCAATCAGCGCTGCGCAGGACGCTGCCGCCTTGAGCGCGGAGGCAAAGCGGCTCCTCACAGTCGACCTGGGACTCTTCGACATGGAGATCCTGACGCCTCCGTCATTCCTGCCCGACGGGCGCTCGGTGAAGATGACCACACACTTGAGCGCGGAGGAGTTGGCATGGTTGCTCGCGTTTACCGGCGAGCCATGAGGACTGCGCTGTTGGTGTGTGGACGCTCAGGGGCTCGATCGGCTCCGAAAAATGCGCTTGTGAGGTTCGATTGTTAGGGCTCGCAGAACGCGAGTTCAGCCGTGTCGCAGCCTTCGATCTGAACCGCGTTGTCGCGGCAGGTGATAACGGCGCTGGACGCGACGCAATTCCAGTAGCTCTCCGCGGTGGCGGAACATGTCGACGGTTGCAAACACTCTGAGAAGAGCGTCTCGCAACCGAGCTTGCATCCGTTGATCTCGATGCGGGCGCAGACCTCTTCGCAGTGAACCAGCGCGACTTCGTCCGTCTGCGAGAGGGTGATCGAGGCGAGCCCTCCCAGCGCGTCACAGCGATCTTCACAGACGTCTTTGGCGTCTTGGCATTTGCCAAGCGCGCAGGTGGTGTCGAGCACCGCCGATCCGTCATTGCAGACGCAAGCTGCGGTCGGGCATCCGTGACCGGAGCCGCACGCCTCGGGGTCCACGGCGTCGAAGACGGAGGTGCCTCCGCAGCCAACGATCGACCCGGCGAGCCCGAAGGCCGCAAGTCCGAGGACGACGAGGGCACCACGCATGGGTGAGGTCAGACGTTGACGGGAGAGATACCCGCCAGCTCCATCTGCTTCTTCTTCTCTTCGTCGCGATTGAGGTGTGCGTACTTCGCCTCGATCTTGGCGACGTCCACCTTCAGGAGGCGCGCCCACAGCGTCCATACGAGCCGGAAGAACGTCTTGTGGACCTCAGACTTAACGCGGTCGTCGTAATAGGGATACGCGGCCTCATGGAAACTTCGGAGGTTGTACCAAGGGATGCCTGGAAACTTGTGATGCTCGTTGTGAAAGCTCACGTTGTTCCACAGGAAGTTGAGAACGTGGTGGTCGGTTGCGTAGGTGCGTGAGCTGTATGCGTCCTCCCCTGGCTCCATCTCTAGGTGTTCGATCAACGACGTGGTGCTCGCAAGCATTGCGCCGAGAACGAAGGGCACCACGAAGAGGAAGCACATCACATAGAGCGGGAGAAAGTAGAACCCAGTGAGAACCACGCCCCAATACCCAGCGAGCTCGAGGTTCATTCGGATCCGCTGCCAGGGCGTGAGCCGCGCGACGTACCGGAACATCTGAAACATGAAGTAGACGGGGTAACCGAAGGTGTAGACCGCGAGCAGGAGCAAGCGCGCCTTCGTGGGGTTCTTCGTGTAGTCGGTCACGACGAAGTTATCGACGTCTGGGTATGTGTTCGTGATGCGGTGATGATGCAGGTGGTAGTTCGAATAGATCGTGTAGCTCATGCCGGTCGGCGACCAACAAAGGAGACCGAGCCAATACGAGAGCGTCTTCGACTTGAAGACTGTCCCGTGAACCGAGTCATGCGCGACGGCCCCGAGGCCTCTCACGAGGTTCGTCACGAGGAGCGACACGAAGATGCCAACAGCGATCTTGATCGCGAGATGTGCGTTCGTCGCGTGGAGGTGGGAGAGGAGAAATCCAGAGCCGATCCAAAGCCCGAAGTGCATCGGCACCTTGTAGAGATAGATCGGGTTGCGCTTGTAAGCGGCCTGCAGAATCTCCCGGGGAACATCATCCATCGCAGCCATGAGGTACTCCGAGGCGGACCTTAGTCCAGGCTTGCGGCGAAGTACAAGCAGCCCAAGATGCGTAAATCCGTACGCAATGCCTTCAGTTTTGAACGGCGGTCGCCTATGGTCCGCCCGACATGCTGACACTTTGCATCGACGTCGGGGGAACGGGAATCAAGGGCAACGTGTTCGACAGCCAGGGCACCGCACGAGGAGAGCGGGTCCGCATCGAGACGCCGCGCCCAGCGACACCGCAAGCCGTGCTTGAAACAGCGCTCGCCGTCGGTCGAAGTCACACGGCGTTCGACAGAGTTTCGTGCGGCTTTCCAGGTGTTGTCGAACATGGTGTGGTGATGACCGCGCCGAACCTCGACGGCGACTGGAAGGGGTTCGACCTCGCGTCCGAATTGACGAAGGGCCTCGGCAAGCCCGCGCGGGTTGCAAACGACGCGGACGTGCAAGGGCTCGCGGTGATCGAGGGCAAAGGCGTGGAGATGGTGTTGACCCTGGGCACGGGGTTGGGCAGCGGGCTGTACATCGACGGCCGGTGCGTTTGGAACCTCGAGTTCGGGCACCACCCGTGGAACGAGACCGAGACCTATGAAGATCGCGTCGACGATGCCGCGCGCAAAGAGGTCGGAAACAAGAAATGGGCAAAACGCGTCCGGGCCATCCCGGAGCGTCTCGCGCCCATCTTCAACTAAAAAAGGCTCTACCTCGGAGGCGGAAACGCATACCGCCTCGACGCGCAGGCGTTCCCCGCCAACGTCACGCTGATCGACAACACGGCCGGAATGTTGGGCGGACTGAAGCTCTGGGCAGACTGAGCCTAGCGGTTACTTCCGACCTCCGAAGGCTTGGCACTCACCAACGCTGGAGCCTTTGCCCTGACGAACACACTCGTTGAAGGCCTCTTTCGCCTCTTTCATCTGGCCCATGCTCATGTAGGCGGACCCGATGTAGAGGTACATCAGCGAATCCGTTGGATCCGTTGCGAGAACCTGCCGCGCGAGCTCGATCGTCTGCTTGTTGTTGCCAACGTTGATCGCCTGCGTCGCCTTTTTCTTGAGCTCTTTGATTTCGTCGGCCGATAGCGCCGCGCTCTTCTTTTCTTCCTCAGCCTTCTTTTCTTCTTCGGCCTTCTTTTCCTCTTCGGCCCTCTTGGCAGCCGCCGCTTCCTCAGCTGCCTTCGCGTCCGCTGCCTTCTTCGCCTCCTCGGCTGCTACGGCGTCCGACGTGTTTGCCTCCGTCGGGTTCGCGGCGCCGAGGTTCTCGGATGCGTCGGATGCTTCGGCCGGAGCTGCGGGCTCGGCCTTCTTCTGTGCGGTGGGCGTAACGGCAGCTTGAGCGCCCGCGTTGCCACTTGAAAACAGCGCTCGGCCAATGCCGAACAGCGCGATCAGCGAGGCGACGGCGACGATGCCGCCGACGATCTTCTTGTAGGTCTGCTTGCGCTGGATCATCTCGCGCGAAGGGGGCGGGAGCCTCGGGTGACCGTCGTCTGCGTCCTCTGTCTCCACCGCGGATGGCGCCGCGGAGAAGAAGTCCAGCCGGGAGAATTCTTCGTCGCCCGCGAGCATCTCGCGAAAGTGACCGCTCTCGTTGAGCGACCGGTGTTTGCCGCTGTCCGCGAGGGCGCGGTCGCTTGGGCCGCGATGTTTTCCGCTGTCGGTGAGACCCTTGTGCTTGCCGCTCTCCAAGAGCGCGGCGGTGTCGACCTTGGCGTCGACCATGATCCGCTCCGGCTTAGGTTCCGCGGCGGGCGCCGATTCGGCCGATGCAACAGCCGGCCTCGACGCCGGGTGAAGAGCGGGCTCGGGGATCGTCGGTCGATCGACACCTGGAATCGACTGACGGTTCTTTTTCTTCTTCTTCTTGCCGCCTCCAGTAGGCGCGGGCGCGGCAGCCGCCAGCGCGGGGGCGACCACAGCCTCTTGAGCGGCGATAGGTCCAGGCGCGCTCGGCTGCCCCACGTCCGGGACTGGCTCTTCGGCGATCGGGGAGGCCGCGATTGGAGCAGCGACGTCAGCAATCGGAGCAACGACCTCGAGCGACTCGGGCTGGGCCACCACTGCGTCTCGAGGTTCGGAAACGTCCTCCGGGACGACGGGCGATTCCACAGCGGCCTCAACGATCGCCTGGGCGGTCGCCGACGCGCTCGACGCCGCGGCACTTGTGGGCGTGCCGTCACGCAAAGACTGGGGCGTGTGCTCAGGGACGGTGAGCCGATCGTTGACGGAGACGTCAGCCTCGGTGTGCGAGGCGTCCTCGCGATCCGTCGAGGGCTCCATCGAGTCTGCACCTTCGGCCTCGAGCGAATCGGGGTTGCCGGAAAGCGGCGCGTCCTCGCGTGATCGCACGCGTTCTGACCGGGGGCGGAGGAGGCGACCTTTGTTGGAAGGCCGAACTGAGCGAAACCGCGTGGACATACTGAGAAGACCTCCGTCACCGAGCTAACGCCACTCCAGGCGCGCTCGACAGTTCACCAGTGATTCACGTTTCGTGCCGCAAGCTCGGGTAAGCCAACCGCTCAATGAAAACAGGCCCTACGCCGCGTGACCAGACCAATCTCCGGAACCCCACGAATTGATCTCGCACGATCAGACAGACATCGTCGGCACACGTGGGCCACCGTGTGCCCGACCGCGGTGGTCAGTCGGTGCCGCGGACCGGGACCTGACGCCCAAGGCGTTGGAGGACCTGCTGCAAATCCGACCAGACCTGAGCTTTCACTTCACGCGTGGGCTGACGGAGGACGTATGCGGGATGAAACGTTGGCATCAACGGGGTTTGTCCGCGATAGAGCCGCCAAGAGCCTCGGGCTTTGGTGATCCCTTCGGAGGGTCCCATCAGGCCTTTGAGCGCAGTTCCCCCCAACGCGACGATCGCCTTCGGACGGACGATGTCGAGCTGCTCGTTCAGAAATGGAAGGCAGGTCGCCATCTCAGATGGCTCAGGTGTGCGGTTGTCAGGCGGTCGGCACTTCACGACGTTGCAAACGTAGACGTCATCGCGATGCAGGCCCATCGCCGCGATCATCTTGTCGAGGAGCTGACCCGCTTTGCCCACGAACGGCGAGCCTTGGCGGTCCTCCTCCTCCCCTGGCCCCTCGCCAACGAAGCACAGGTCCGCAGTGGGTGAACCACGCGAAAACACCGTTCGATCCCGCGCTTTGTGGAGGCCACACGCCACGCAAGACTGCACGCGCTGGTTTACTAGTTCGAGCCGACGCACGCGCTCTTCCGGAGCAAAATTGGGCAAGGGCTCTGCGAGCTTCGGCTGCGTCTCGGCGAGCTTCGGCTGCGTCTCTGCGGGCTTCGGCTGCGTCTCTGCGGGCTTCGGCTGCGCAGGTTGTGCGGACCGCAAGTTGTGGCTGGGATCCACTTCAGGCTGCCCCACGGACGCCATGTGCGCTGCGGCGGGCTTCGTGCGCGTCTCACTGCGCGGGAACCCCACGGAGCCCGATGCCTCATGCCATGCGATGAAGGCATGAGCCGAGCGCACGAAATCGATCGCGTCGGTCGTGAGATCGTCCTCGTCCTCGGGCTCGCTCACGGTCGTCAGTGGGCGTCGTTCGCCGCGAGCCAACGCTCAGCTTCGAGGGCGGCCATACAGCCGGTACCGGCCGCGGTGACCGCCTGTCGAAACACGAAGTCCTGCACGTCGCCCGACGCAAAAAAGCCCGGAACGTTGGTCTGCGTCGTGCCGGGTACCGTCTTGATGTAGCCGTTCGCGTGGAGCTCGACCTGACCTTTGAACAAGTCGTTGAGTGGGGTGTGGCCGATCGCAACGAACATCGCGGCAGCAGGAACATCGGTGAGCGCGCCCGACTTGAGGTTCTTCACGCGCACGCCGATGACGTGGTCCTCCTCGACGCCTAGAACCTCTTCGACGCCGTGGCTGTAGAGGATCTTGATCTTCGGGTTCTTGATGACGCGATCCTGCATCGACTTCGACGCGCGGAACTCGTCACGACGATGGACCAGCGTCACGCTCTTGCACATGCCAGTAAGGTAGTTGGCTTCCTCCATCGCTGTGTCTCCGCCGCCGACGACCACAACGTCTTGGTTGCGAAAGAACGCGCCATCACAAACCGCACACGCGCTCACGCCTTTGTTCTTGAGCTTCTCCTCACTCTCAAGGCCGACGTAGTTGGCGCGCGCGCCCGTCGCCGCGATCACCGTCTTCGCCTTGAACGCCCTCTCGGTTCCGTCGGAGTCGAGGGCCCAGAGTTCGAACGGCCGCTTGGAGAGATCGATCCGCGTCACATCACCGGTGATGATGTCGCACCCCTGATGGACAGCTTGCGCGCGGAACCGCTCCATCAGCTCTTGGCCGGTCACCTTGTCCGGAAAGCCTGGGTAGTTCTCGACCTCGCTCGTGAACATCAGCTGGCCACCAGGAATCAGCCCGCCCGCGTTGAACCCTTCGATGCAGAGCGGTTTGAGGTTTGCCCGCGCCGCGTAGATGGCCGCCGTAAGGCCCGCAGGTCCCGACCCAATGATGATGACGTTACGAACCTCGGTATCGCTCATGTAGAAACAGGCTCCTGTGAGACGTGATCGTGGCTTTTCGAAAGCTGTCGAGCGCAGTTCTTACCAAGGAACCGGCGCCGCCGCCCCAGGTCTTTTGGATGGCTAGAAACGCAGTGTGCCGGCGAGCGCGAACTCAGTGATCTGAGATTCGAGCGCGCCGCCGTTCACCGCCTGCTGACTCCTCGATCCCGTTGAAAGATCGCCCGACAGCGCCTTCACTTTGCCTTGGCCCTGGTTGTCGAGCGTGCCGAAGAAGGTGTGTTGGTAGGCCGCGCTGAGATCCACCGGGCCGAGCCTCACCGTTGCGCCGCCCGAAATGCCTGCCTTCCAGCCCAGATGGAAGTCGAGGTTCAAGTACTCGTCGTCCTGACCTTTGCCCTCGAAGAAGCCACCGACGCGTGCGGCGAGAAAGTTCGGAAGGATGGTGACGTCCCCGCCGACGCGGATCCCGAGCACGTCACGCCAGTTGTGGGGAATGTTGCCGTCTTCGGGCACCGTCCCTGGTGTGCCCTTCACGGGGATACCGGGGTCGAACTGAATCTCGACGTCTTCAACCACGCTGTTGTGCGCCCACGTCAGATCCACCTCGATGTCGAAACGATCATCTGACAGCGGGTCGCGCACGTGATCACGCCTGACGGACCAGCTCGGGTGCTCCGACGCGCCGAGCGGATGGTGATAACGAACACCGAGCTTCGCCTCGGCAGGGATCAGCAGGCGGAAGCTGCCTGCGTCCTCAACTTCGGTGAGGTTACATTTCGGATCGGTTGGCGTGCAGGGGCTCTCGTTTTTCGTGCCGCCCGCGAGCCAATAAGACGACTCGAGATTCAGTGAGGTTCTCGAGTCGATCGCGTCCGACCAACGGAACCATGCTCCGAGATCGAGCCGGGGATGGGCTCGCCAATTGGCCCCCACGACAAAGCCTGGGATGAACGCATCGGACGTCGAAAGCGTCGCGCGCACGTCCCGCGAGAAGTCGTCCTCAGCGGAGGGGGACGTCGCTTCGGTAAAAGTGATGATCTCTGCGTCGGCGATGCCCCAGGTAAACCCAGCTCCAAACGACAGCTCATCCGGGATGACGGCGTAGCTGATGCTCACCGTGGGGAACACCAAAACGGAGCTCTGCGAAACCAGCAAATATCGCCCGGGCGCAGGCTGCGTGCGGGCATTGCCCGCGAGCGTAAAGTCGACCTCCTCACCCCAGTCCACGAGCCCGACGGCGTGCGGACCAACAACCGCGACGCCGATCGCGAGGCCCTCGGTCGGCCTGAAGACAGCCGCGAGCTGCGGATTTGGAAAGATGCCCGTCGTGCACTGATCTGCCTCAGGACCGTTTTCGGCGCCCGGCCCCGGAAGGTTGCTCCCGGGCGACACCGGGTTCGACTCATTGTCGATGCGGGTGAAACACGAGCTCTGAATCATCAAGTGTGCGCCGAGATGGACGCCGTTGGCTTGGAACGACATCGCGGCCGGGTTGATGTAGACCGCCATCGGATCATCGGCGCGCGCGACCCACGCGCCGCCTCGTCCGACCTGCACCGCCCCAGCGTCGGGCGAGTCGAGCCCGTTCGACGCCTTTGCGATGTTCGGAACGACGCACCCGAAAAAAGCGATCGTCGCAGCCGCGCTCCGCCACACGCTCAGTCTCATCATGTCGACCCTCCTCATTTGACGGGGGACGCGCGGAGCGCGGCCTTGCCGTCTTTGGCGTACACCGTGAACTTCACACCGCTGCAGTTGTGGCGAGACACGAGCGCGGATTTGTTGCGCTCGAGCGTTCCCTTGAAACGATCGAAGGTCAGCCCTTCCACCGATTCTCCACATTGCTTCTTCATCTTGAGGAACTCTTCGTAGACTCCCTGCCAATCAGCGAGCTCGTCAGCCGGTGACAGCGGGCCCGCGGCCACGACGACCGAGTCGACCTTCTCGTCAGCGACGACGCTGCTCGAGAGGCTGGGTGGTGGAGCCGGGACGGCCGCAGCCGGAGCGGCCGCAGCCGGGATCCCCGCGCTGCTCGCCTTCGGCGGGGGAGCTGGAACTCGTTTTTCAGCCGGCTTGGGCGGAGCCTTTTCCTCGGGTGGGGGCGCGGCCTCTGGCACCGCAAACGCGCTCATCATTGGCTGCGCAGGCAGGGGCCCGATGACCGATTCGAGATCGGCCGCTCGCCGCGTAATGCCGCCCTTGGACAGCGCCTTGTCGACGCCGTCGTTGAGATCGGCCGCGATCTTCTTGAACGCACCTCGGAACTTCGAGGGTGCAAACGTATCGATCTTCGCGGCCGCGAACGCGTGTGCGTTCTTGCGAAACGTCGACAGCGGCATCGAGTGCTCGAAGATCGTGAAGAGGATCCCGAGCAACCCAAGACCCACCGCGACGCCGACCAAAAGGGGCGTCGGCACCTTGTCCTTGTCCGATTGATCGGCCGCGGTGAAGAACTCTTGGGGCGAGGTGAGCAGCGTGACTTTGCGCGCGACGATGTAGCCACTGCCGAGCTCCCAGGCTTCTCCGGGCATCCGTGTGTAGACGATGCCGACGTCCGGTCGTGGACGTCGCACCAGCGTGCGCCCGACGTCCTGGTACTCCTTCGTCTCGGCGGCGTCCTTCATATCGCTTTGCATCACGTCGAAGTCGCCCGGTGAGAGCGATGAGCGATCATTCTCCGTCTGCGGCGCCGCCCCGTAGTTGCGGCGAACCCCGAACGAGTAAAACGCGACGTTCGCGCCTGTTCGCTGGTTAACGCGTTGAGCAAACTGGGCGTCGACGGCAGTGAGACCGATGACCGCGCCGATCGGCTCGCCGCCGCCGTCTCGCTCTGCGGGCCGCGCAACGACGCGCATGATCTCTTCGCGAACCACCCAGGCGTCATCGCGGATCCAGCCCGCGAGCGCGTCGGCAACCACGGGGTGACCGCCGAGATTCCAGTCCTCGCGATCATTTGAGTTCCACTGCGCGACGAGTCGCCCGTCGGCGTCAACAAGGTAAACCTTGGTGAACCGGAGGTCCTCGGCGACATCTTTCAGGGCCTTCTCGAGCGCTGCGGTCGCCTTCGTGCGCGACTCCTTCGGCACCGCCTCCGACTCGCTGCTCTTGGCCACGGCCTCACGGAGGTCGGGGTTGAGCGAGATCGGCAAGAGGCCGGCGGCGCGGTTGCGCGCGTCGTCCTTGAGGTACCACGCGACCGCCGACGCGTCGGCCATCAAGGCTTCGCTCATCCACCGCTCGGTGTGTCGGTTGTAGAAGCTGTGCGCGATGAAGAGCACGCCGACCGCGACCGCAAGCGCAAAACTCAGGATGGGATACCAAAACCGAGAAAGGACCATCGTCAGTTTGCTCCCCCGGGTTTGTTCGGCACGGGCGCGGTGGGCCCGGGCTTCGGAGGCTCCTTGTCAGACTTCTTGTCGTCTTTTTTGTCGGCGCCCGCC
>SXGT01740376.1_pt1 | contig 13327 bp, 8 predicted proteins | sample 3176221 | NCBI WGS metagenome assembly SXGT01 (sample SAMN11356862, study PRJNA531348) | freshwater metagenome | isolation source: freshwater sample F1-120 | place: China: Fuxian Lake, Yuxi | collected 2017-12-25
GTCGAGATCTTAAATAGCACCAAGATTCCTTATACCTATGTTGATGTGTTGAAAGCCCCATTTATCCGTGATCGTTTACCGACTGTGTCTAAATGGCCAACCTTTCCACAATTATTTGTAAAAGGTGAATTGATCGGTGGTGCGGATATTGTCGAAGCCATGGCGAACGACGGTAGTTTATTACCATTATTACAAGCAGCCGTTGCACCTGTTGGGGATGCCCCTAGCAATAATGTCATCACACACTCCGAAGTGGAGCAGTTGATTACGCAAGCCTTTCCGCAAGCGCGTATTGCGATTGAGGGTCAAGGTTGTGATTTGACCATTACGGTGGTGAGTAGTTTGTTTGCTGGCTTAACCATGGTCAAACAACATCAAGGCGTGATGGCGACTCTCAGTGAACCGTTAGCCACAGGTCGCTTACATGCGGTGACCCTTAAAACTTTTACCCCAGAACAATGGCAAGCGCAATCCGCCCCGGTGGCGAATGCCGGTTTATTACAAATTCAAAGCTGATTTCATTTTATTTAGGAGTAGTTCTCATGGCAAAAGTAGGCATTTTTTTTGGAACCGATACGGGTAATACGCGTAAAATCGCCAAGCAAATCTCCAAAGAATTAGGCGATATCGCGGATAAACCCGTGAACATTAACAAAGCGACAGTCGACGATTTGTTAGCGTATGACGTACTCATTCTTGGCAGTCCAACTTACGGTGACGGTGAACTACCGGGGCTAACCAGCGGTAATCAAAATGAAAGCTGGGAAGAATTTTTACCCACGCTTGTAGGTGCTGATTTTTCTGCAAAAACCGTGGCTTTATTTGGTTTAGGCGATCAGGAAGGTTATCCTGGAAATTTTGTGGATGCCTTAGGCTTTCTGTACGATGCTTTTAGTGATTGTGGCGCTAATATTGTCGGATTAACCAGTGCTGAAGGCTATACTTTTGATCGCTCAACCGCCTTGGTGGATGACCGCTTTGCGGGCTTAGTGTTGGACGAAGATAATCAGAAAGATCTGACAGAAGGGCGTTTAAAAGCTTGGTTGGAAGATATTGCCCCCAGTTGGGCGTGAGACATAGGTCTTAGCGTTGACAGGTCTTTACCCCGTTCATGCGAAGCTTAGTCTAAGCATGAACGGACTTTTAATCTAATGAAAGAGACTTCTTTGCAAGTCGTTGGTATTTGAGGTTAGGTGTATGCAGCTTATTCCAGCTTCTGCCTTAGGTGAACGCGCATATCTTGCACTCGATGTGGTTCAGTATAGCCCGCGTGGAGTCTCCGTGCCCGGCAATGTGATTGTGTTACGTCACGCTGGACAAATTTATGCTTATCGAAATTTATGCATGCATATGCGGCAACCACTCGATGGTCAAGTTAAAGCCATTTTTGATGCTGATGGGCGTTGGTTACGTTGTTCTATGCATGGATTTTTGTTTGAGCCCGACACCGGGGAATGTATTAGCCCCGTATGTGCCGGGCAAAGTTTACAGCGGATTAAAATTGTTGAGGAAGACGGCTGGATTGAGCTTAAAGAAAAAAATATGCAAGTGTTACGCATTCATCAGCATGCGAATGCACGTGCGGCGGAGGTTTTATGATTGAAGCTCAAGCAGTGGTTACGCGTATTGATTTGCATCACGTTTGGATTAAGCGTGTAGAGTCTGGTGCGTGTAGTGGGTGCGCGCAACAGTCTAGTTGCGGTTCGGCAACGCTTGCTAAAGTATTACCTAAGCGGGAATTTGCGGTGGAAAGTGTATTGCCGTTGTCAATTGGGGAACATGTGCAAGTACTGATTGATGATTCGCAATTATTGCTGAGTTCAATCTTACTGTATTTGTTGCCGCTGGTGTTTATGTTGCTTGGGGTAGGGGGAGCGTCAGCTTGGCTGCCGCAGGCGTTACAAGAGTTGTGGTTGCCAGAGATTGCTTTAGGACTATTGCTGTTAGCGTTTTGGGTGATTCATCATTTGCACACCCCGTTATTAATCCTTTTTTGTAGTAAACCGCAAATATTCAAATTGACTGACGGCTAAGCACTACGGTGAAAAACCAACAGATTTATCGAGGTGGCGTTTGATTGCCTACCCCCTTTAACGGTGTAAAAATTCTGAAACAATTACGACCTTCGGCTTTGGCTTCGTGCATCGCATAATCCGCATTTTTTAATAACGTAAAAACATCGGCCCCAGCGCTGGGATAGAGGGCAATGCCAATGCTGGCGGTAATATTTAAATAGCCCATTTCAAAGGCAAAAGTTTTATCGATACTTTGCAAAAATTTCTCGGCGAGCTGAATCGCTTCGGCCGCAATAAACACTTGTGGTATTAAAACTATAAATTCATCTCCGCCCAGTCGCGCGACGGTATCGGTTTCTCGTTGCACACAGGCAAGTAAGCGTAAAGCCACAGATTGCAATACCCAATCCCCAATATCGTGACCGTAGGTTTCGTTAATCGCTTTGAACTGATTAATATCAAGATAGAGGAGCGCCAACATGCCGCGGTCGCGCCTTACTTTTGCGATTGCTTGGCGAAATCTATCCATGAACAAGATGCGGTTGGGCAAGTCAGTGAGTACGTCGTAATGAGCAAGACGTTCAATTTGCTGTTCAATATTTTTGCGCGTTGCTAAGTCACACAAGGTCGCAACATAATGGGTAATCGTGTGTTTTTGGTCATGTACGGCGGTAATTGTTAACCATTGTGGATAAACGTCACCGAATTTACGTCGATTCCAAATTTCTCCTTGCCAAGAAAAGTCTTGATTAATTTTTTGCCACATTTGTTGATAAAAACTCTTGCCGTGTTTTCCTGATTTAAGAATATTGATTTTTTTGCCGATAACATCCGCAGAACTGTAGCCAGTGATTTTGGTAAATGCCGGATTTATTTTAATAATCGTGGTTGTGTTGTCGGTAATGACCATACCTTCTTGTGATTCATACACGGATGCAGCTAGCCGAAGATTGGTTTCAATCTGTTTGCGTTCGGAAATGTCTCTGGCGAATCCCGTCGAACCGATAATAGTATTATTGCCGTCCATAACAGGAGCCTTGAAGGTTTCAATCCAACGTAATTTTCCAGTGTGATCGGTAGATTCTTCCTCTAAGGATTGTTTTTGTCGGGAAACTATAACTTCTCGATCATCTGCTTGATATTTTCTAGCCAACGTGAGGGGAAAAAAATCCAAATCCGTTTTGCCTATACACTCTTCAGGTCTAGTTAATCCTAAATCCATTGCAAAAGTTTGATTCACCGCAAGATAGCGACTGTCTGGATCTTTCAGCCAGATCCAAAAGGGAATATTGTCGATTAGTGCGCGTAAATAGCCCGTGTTTTCTCTGAGTTCAAGTTCAGTTTGTTTACGCGAACTAATATTTTGTATAAAGGCAAAACTATATTCTTCGCCTGCGTGATAAATGTAATTGGCGGTAATTTCCACGGGAATAATCGTGCCGTTAACATTAACATGGCGGGATTCAAAGGTGCAAACCTTTGTTTTTGCTAGTTGCTTCCAAAACTCTTGCCAACGGGCATAAGAAAAATCCGGATCAAAGTGCCAGACCTGCTTGCCAATAAGTTCATCCAGACTATAGCCTAAATCTTGGCACGCTTGTTCATTCGCATACAATACGATACCTTGAGAACTGATTCTATGGAGGGCAACTTTCGATTTGTCTAGAATAGTTTTAGCGAGCCAAAGTTCGGTATCAATTTTTTGCAGGGTTGCCGCTTGCACAGATTCGCTAGCTTGAGGGGGGAGGATAACGGATGCAAGACAAAGTTTTTCTAGAGTTAAATGTAAGATTCCTGCGAGTAGACAGCAAATTGTGAGGGTTAATAAGAGGCCAATTGTTTGAGCATCTTGCTGTTTGAAACTTTCAATTAGTACTTGTCCACATGCGATGCTGAGGCCGATTAAAATACTCACTATGGCTAGGGAGCTTAGCCATAATCGCCAAAACGTAGTTGGTCGCATTCGAAGAATAAATTCATCGAATATCATAGTTTTAAACTTAGAAAAGCAATACATAAATGCCTATCCAAACGGGGATATTGTTAAAAATTATTATAGTTCGCAGGAATAAATCTACTGACTATTTATCTAGACTTTTTGCAATGGCATATGGCTTGATTTAGCGGCAAATATCTAGCACCAAAATTTATCTGTGGGTAGGTCGATTAAAACATTGTGATGCTTTGCGCGGCTTAATTCAGCGCAAATTGAAAGCTATCAAATAATTCGTTAACGTAATTCAGAGGACTTTGCCTAAAATACATAAAAAATTTACCTATCATGTCATATCAGGGGTTTGAGTTTTTATATCTCAGAAAGTAAGCACAATAATTTAAATTTTATTTTATAGAACAAAGAGGTTAACTAATATGGTGTTATAGGTCGTTGAGTTGTTGGCGCAATAGCTCTAAGCAGCATTTGAAAAATTTAAATTAATTTAATCACAAGCGCAAGAGGTAATCTTGTAATCCAATATAGATTCCTGGGGCCTCGGGAATCGTCGGGATGATCACAAAAAAATTCACTTGCAGCTACTTTCTAGCTGACTAGATCCTCTTACCCCGCTTAAGTCACTTTTACAGTCTAACTATTGTACCCAGTTAATTCTAGTCAGCAAATAAGTTTAATGATTTTATTATGGTTAATATTGCTACCAGAAAGGCTTAATCATTAAATATTTAGCTGACTGAAAAGTGCACTGCCTATTTTATTCGAGTCATTGCTTACCCCGACAGCCTTCAACACTGGACTTTTGAGCTATATTTAAAATAAAAGAAGGCTAAATTTGCAGTTTCAGCCTGATATTGTCATGGGTTTAAGACTAAGGGTTTATAAGGATCTTCAATCCCAAGCATTAACGCCTGATATAGTTCAAACACTCGTAAGAGAATTTTAAATGAAATTCAATGCGTTTCTACGTGATGTCATGTTTGTCAATGCTTTGGCACTCGTATATGCGTGCTTAGCCCAATTTGTCTTAGCCTATATTGCAAGCAACGGTAATGTTACTATTTTTTGGATCCCAGGCGGATTAGCATTAGCGGTATTGCTCGGGCGTGGGTTAAGGCTTTGGCCTGGGGTGTTTCTGGGGGCTTGCTTAGCCGGGCTCTTAAACGCTTATCCCCTGTGGCTGGCAATGCAAATTGCTGCAGGTAATACTTTGGAAACCGTCTTGGCCACTTGGTTGTTAAGGCACCAATGTCATTTTGATGTCAATTTAACTACGCCGCAAGATTTTATACGTTTAGCACTGGTGGCTTTGTGCACCAGTTTTATCAGTGCGGTTATGGGGGCTATGGGGTTAATACAGGCGGGGTTTGTGCCAGAAAGTGATAGCTTAAAAACCCTGTTGCTCTGGTGGCAGGCCGATAGTTTGGGGATATTACTGGGAACACCTTTGTTTTTAGTCTGGCGTGTTCCCCCACAAGGATGGTTGGACTCGCCGCGCATTTTTGAAACCTGCAGCTTGTTTTTAGCGACTTTGCTGGTTGGTTTAATCGTTTTTTTAGACCAATGGCATAGTAATTTTGGCTTACTGACGCAAAGTTATTGGTTATTTTTGTTTGTAGTGTGGTCGGCATTACGCTATGGCAGACAGGGTGTAACTTTAGTGGTGATGTTGATTGCCATTCTTGGATTTGAAGGGGCAAATTTAGGCATTGGTTATTTTGCACATGATATGCAAGAAACTGGGCTATCAAATTACTGGTTTTATATTTTAATTTTGACGTTAGTTGGAATTTTCCTAGCGTTAAATCTGGAAGCCCGGCTGAAGGCAGAGCAACAGCTCAGACAAAAATCCAGCGAGTTAGATAATTTTTTTAAGAGTGCTTTAGATTTATTTTGTATCGCAGATTTCGAAGGCTATCTATGTAAATGTAATCCGCAATGGGAATATATTTTGGGGTATAGCCCACAGGAATTGCAGCAGCGAAAATTTTTAGACTTTGTCCATCCTGATGATGTGTTAGCAACCTTGGCAGCGATGCAACAGTTAAAACTCCAAAAACCGCTACTCAATTTTGTCAATCGTTATCGCCATCAAGATGGGAGTTTTCGCTGGCTAGAATGGCGTTCTTTCCCGATGGAAAATGTGATTTATGCGTGTGCTCGTGATATTACGGAGCGCAAAAAAAATGAAGATCAGCTCATGCTTGCGGATTTTGTCTATCAAAACAGTAGCGAAGGCATGATGGTGGTGAATGCGGAAAATCATATTATTTCTATTAATCCTGCGTTTACACAAATAACCGGCTATATCGCGGCTGATGTCATTGGCTGCGATCCTAAGATCCTCAATTCTGGTAAGCATTTTCCCGCGTTTTTCCAAAATATGTGGCAGCAATTGGCGACCGAAGGCAATTGGCAAGGCGAAATTATTAATCGTCGTAAGTCAGGGGAAGAGTATGTGGAGTGGTTGGTCATTAACAATGTCTATGATAGTAAGGGTGAGGTGATTCGTCGCGTGGGGCTCTTTGCCGATATTACAGAAAAAAAGAAATCCATTGAAAAAATTTGGTTACAAGCCAATTATGATCCTTTGACGCAACTTCCTAATCGACGTTTATTTAGTGATCGTTTACAGCATGAATTAAAAAAAGCGTTGCGGGAGAAAAAGTTACTCGGCTTATTATTCTTAGATTTAGATCACTTTAAAGAAGTCAACGATAGATTAGGGCACCGTATAGGCGATGCCTTATTAGTTGAAGCGGCACGTCGAATCCGCGTCTGTGTGCGCGACGCCGATACCGTCGCGCGGCTAGGAGGCGATGAGTTCACGGTGATTGTCAATGAGTTGTCTGAGGTGACCGATCTTGATCGCGTCGCCCACAGTATCTTGGAGGTACTTGCAGAGCCTTTTGTGTTCGGACAAGAACATGCTTATGTGAGTGCCAGTATCGGGATTGCAGTCTATCCTATCGATACCGACAATTGTGATGATTTAATTCGTTTTGCGGATCAGGCGATGTATGCCGCCAAAAACCAAGGCCGGAATGACTATTGTTTTTTTACCTCGGCCATGCAGAGTGCTGTGCAAGAACGTTCCACGACCGCCAACGATTTACATCGGGCGCTAGAGCAGCAAGAGTTTCGCATTTTTTATCAGCCTATCTTAAACCTACGTAGCAATGCCATTGATAAAGCGGAAGCTTTGCTTCGTTGGCAGCATCCACAACGCGGTCTCGTCGGGCCGGAAGCGTTTATCACCATTGCTGAGGATAATGGTTTGATGCATACCATCGGCAATTGGGTATTTAAGCAGACATTACAACAACTTAAAATTTGGCAGCAGCAGCTCTGCGCTGATTTGCAAATGAGCATTAACAATTCGCGTGTGCAATTTCAAAATTTTGGGCAATCCGCTAACCATGGCTTGAGCTATTTGGAAAAAATAGGGTTGCCTGCAGAGAGCATTATTCTAGAAATCAAAGAAGAATTTTTGCAAGCCATGGGCAGCCAAGTCGCGGAGAAGTTAGTTGCGTTTAGCCAACATGGCGTCAAGTTAGCGCTCGATGATTTTGGCACGGGCTATTCTTCGCTGGCGAATTTAAAAAAATTTCATATCGATTACCTGAAAATTGACGCTTCGTTTATTCAAAATTTAGCCCCGGGAAATGAAACCTTGTTGTTGGTAGAGACCATCGTGGAGATGGCGCATAAATTAGGTTTACAGGTCATTGCTGAAGGTGTGGAGACCGAATTACAACGCACACTATTACAACAATGTGCTTGTGATTATGCGCAGGGTTATTTAATCGCCCAAGCACTTTCTGCCGATGCCTTTAGCGCTATGTTGGCGCAACAAGCTAGTATTCGTTTGCCAATTAACTCCTAGATGGAAAGTTGTATGCCTAGATTATGTATTTTATGGATTTTGCTGTTTCTGGGCTGTAAACCAGCCTCGGCGGAGCTGTTGCAATGGAGTAGTAGTGAAGTGCAGTACTTATTTGGCAGTAATTACCAGATACCCTTTAATAATAAAGATGTCAGTCAATCAATTATTACGTTAACGCATGCTGATGGCTGGGCCTATGGGCGGAATTTCTTTTTCGTGGATACCTTAATTACGCATGCAGGCCAACCCTCGCAAACCAATGTTTACGGCGAATTTTATAGTTACTTGAGTCTAAGTAAATTAGCGCATCAGGATTGGTCTATAGGCTTAATCAAGGACTTGAATATCACTGTTGGGGGAAATCTGGGACAAAATTTTGATCTTCCCAAGCCGGGAACACGGGCTTTTTTATATGGAGTAACGTTGGATTTCAATTTACCGGGATTTAAATTGTTCACCGTCGATTTTTTGCAACATGTGCAGTTTGATCCATCCCCCAATGGGGCTTCTTGGCAAATCACACCCGTGTGGAATTTACCGTTTGAAGTTGCGGGATTACATTTTTCTTTGCAGGGCTTTACGGATTTTATCGGAGCAAAGCATGCCAATTATGTGAGTAATATTTTAGCGCAACCGCAATTACGATTAGATATTGGTGAGTTTTGGGGACGTGCTGAACAATTGTATATAGGCATTGAATACCAATATTGGCATAACAAATACGGTATCAAAGGTTTGCATGAAGAGGTGGCGCAAGCGTTATTGGTCTTGCATTTTTAGGCATTCGAGCATTTAACGTTGCTCTGGTGAAGATATTACTGCGGTGACATCTTGCTGAGTAGTTACGAGTGGATACTCAGTTTTGTGTGCATAAGACCTGCTGCAACAGGTCTTATGCACATTCGAAGCCTTTACGTAGACGCTTGGCGAGCTAGGGCGCGACCAAAGGCGATGCTTTCAGAAATTCCGCGGTCTTCGGGATAGTAATATGAGGTGTCCGCCACCCACAAGCCTTCAACGGGTAAAGCAATCGGCGGTAAAGAGGCTAAATATCCCGGAGGACAAATCGGCTGGGCGTAGCGATAACGGCTGGCACGCAGTTCAATAAAATCTTCAGTTTGTAGTTCTGGATTAATGCGCATTAGATAGCTTTTGACTTTATCTAGAAACACTTGGTCAGGCTCTTGAAATTTGGGGTGTTCAAAAGGCATGTAAAACGGAACATACACAATATGCTGTGCCAAAGGCTGTAAATTAGTATATTCAACTAATCCGGGGATATCCATGTCTGGGTCATTGACATTTAACCAAAAATATTCAGTGACTGGGCGTTTAAGTTTGACGATCACGCAAACCACGGCGATATTTTGGATCGCCTGAAATTTAGCCAAAATCTCCTGCGGGAGCTCGGGCATCAGTTGTGGTACATAGGGGATAGGGAGGGTGCTGATAACTTTATCGACCACCGTTAACGCACCATTGGCTTTGACTCCATAAACCTTGCCGTCAGTCATGACGACTTCAGTGACGGGACTTTTTAATCTAAATTCGCCGCCCCCTTGTTCAATAGCTTGTTTTAACGCAGTTAATAAGGTTTCGGAACCTCCTTCAAGGTAACCCAGTTTTTCGCGCATCAAGCTGTAACGCGAACGTCCTATGCGTCGAATGCGACTCCAAATCCAGGCCGCAGAGAGATTGCCCGTGTGGTGGTAAAATTTATATTCAAATAATTTACGCCACAAGACCTCGTAGGCTTCATTGCCAATCCAGGATTTAATCCACGCGCTGGCTTCGACAGGGTCTAAAGGTTGCCAATCATTCCGTTTGGTCGATAAAAATGCATGTAAACCATAGCGCAGTTTGGCTATTAGTCCCAGGCCAGAAAATTTCAGTAAGGCAATCGGATTACCCCAGGGCTGCAGTTTTTGCTGGTAAAAGTAACCCATCTTGGTCGCGACCCAATGCATTTGGTCTTGTAAACCTAATTCTTGCAGCATCTCTAAAAATGCATGGTCGGAAATACAATGAAAGTGATAGTAGCGCTCAATGGTTAAGCCATTAAAATCAAAGCAGGCAGTCATGCCGCCGACCCGGTCATCTGCTTCGAAAATGATCGGTTGGTAGCCGTCTTTGACTAATTGGTAGGCCACGGCTAATCCCATAGGTCCCGCGCCTAACACTGCAATTTTGCTCTTGGACATTTTAAAACTCCAAAACCACTTTGCCGTATACAGGATCATTAAAGGTCTCTGCTAAGGCGTCGGTTAATGGCGTCGGGGTGACGTTGAAGATGGCGGGCCAGTCTATCACTTCAAATTCATCATGTGCCACTAAGGCTTGCAATTGGTCGGCAGTAAACGGGGGATTGCGATCAAATACCGCCCACAGTTTTAAGAGTAAATAAAAGAGGTGATATGGGATCTTTAGTAACATCGTCTTGGCTCCGGTAGCCTGTTTGATTAACCGAATGATGTCAATATAATCCACTTTTTCTAAACCTGTAATGTTAAATACTTGGCCTTGGATACGGTTTTCAATGCAACTGACAATAATATTGCAGAAATCCCCCACATACAGCGGTTGACGCATAAATTTACCATCGCCAGGGATAGGAAATACCGGGACTTTACGCATAAAACGCGACAGCCAGCCTAAATGTTTACGATCAAACCAACCAAACATCAGCGTTGGGCGTAAGACTACACAAGGAATTTGGCTGTCTAGGACCTGTTGCTCTTGTTGTTTTTTGGTATGGGTATAGTGATCGTTGGCCACCGATTGCACCACCGAAGAGCTGATATGTACGGTATAAGGGATGTTATAGCGTTTAATTGCCGCGAGAATGTGATCGGTAGCAGTCAGATTGTTACGCACAAAGGGTTCTAATTGTAGGTCGCCAATTTGCGCCTGCAACATCACCACCACATCGGCATCCGCAAAATGCTGTTCCCAGGCGCCTGCTTCAGCAAGATCGGCATATTCCACGGTAATATCGGGGTGGAATTGTTTTAGAATTTCTAAATTAGCGCGATGCTTATCTAAGACCACAATATTGCCATAGCCATGGCGTTTTAAATGCGCGACAAGGTTTTGACCGACTAATCCGGCACCGCCGGGTAAAAGAATGCGTTCTTGTTTCATATATTCCTAATCAAATTTCATCATTTTTTGAGTCATGGGATACAAAGCTAAAGCGCATGTAACAAACTGCAGTTTAGCGTTATGCTCAAGGTAAAAAGGTTACAGGATATGCCAGATTATCACACAGATAAAAACTTCCTGAATGCGAGACGGCAAACTTTACGGTGTAATCCCCTTTAAGCCCACCAAAGGCGGCATCAATATCAAAACCTAAGTCTTTCATGTTGGGCTGTTTAAAGAGCAATTTGACATCTTCTCGAGGGGATCGCTGCGCTTTAACATAATAGGAGGTGCCTTTGGGGTTATCCAAAACGAGAAAAATATCATCCGCACCTATACCGGAGCTGACGGACTTCGCCAACCAGCCATGCACTCCTAAGACACCCAAAGCGTTTTGGGTCGGTTGGGTCGGGTTAAAACCATAAAACATATCAAAATTTGCATCACAGTGCCCGGCGTTCAATAATTGGATGCCTTTGGGTAGTGGATTGATTTTACTAAATATATTATTGGGTAACGCATCTGTTTGTGGTTTTTGATATTGGCTTAGCGTTAATGTGTAATCCTTTTGCCAAAAAATAGCGTGTTGGTCTAGCGATTCTAGCATTAACTTTTGTACTCTAAGATGGTCTATGATTTGTTGTTGGCCTGCGTTGACAAACGTAAAGCTGCGAATATTATCCACAAACGGTGACAGTAGAAACGGGGATTGCATCATATTGGCGATAACGCGAAACTGTTTTGTTTCCCCATCGACTAAGCTTAAATGCATGCGTAACTGCGCGGGTTTATAAAATAACGCAATCAGCTTACCCAATAATGTAGGTTTAATATTAACTTCTACAAAAATAGGTTGGTCGCTTAATGGTACCTCTACTATTTCCCCAAGTTGCTGTTGGCTGTTTAAGATTTCAGTGGTTTTTGCGCTTGTTTGTAGTTCGGGTTTACGTTTGAGTAAGACCCCATCCTTCAACATACTTTCGGGGTAATAATTATCACTGAGTGCACGCCAAGCGGCTCCGTCTTCCATCGAAGGGTAATGCAAATCTATGGGTTGTAGTTTAAAAATGACATGTTCTGGGGCACGGTCAGTGCGAAAAAATTGTTCATTTAACAGGGCTAAACTTTTGGTATAGACCGAGTAACTTTGAAATACTGGCCGGGGCTGCCATTGACTGTGAGTGGCTAACAATTCCATTTGATTATAGGAAAAAATATCCGTGGTACCTTCAATCTTGTGGAGGTTGTAAGTTTTAACTATCTCTTGCAAGTTCATCTGGTAACGCTGTTGCAATAATTCTGGGTCATTTAAACGTAGCTGCAAACCCAGCCAAGCTTCAGAATAGGTCGCTTTAATTTCGTTTTTGATCGCAGGGACAGCGTTCAACCATGAAGCCGACGCATGCGTCGAATTCACCCAAGCCAAACTCAGGAGGCTCAACCCAACTACCGTGCGCGTGATCGAGTTAGGTTGCAGCAGCATAATAATTAATGCAGCACCGACCAGCGATTGCAAGGCAATGAAAACATGTTCATCGTGCCGCACAAATCCGGCTTTGAAGGTAATGAATAAAAAACCTGAAAGCACGATGCATACTAGCCATTTGGTATCTCTAGGGTAACTATTGTGTATCCACCAAGCACCTAACACTAAAATCGCGGTCGCAAGATAAATTAACACTTCGGAAAAGCTTCCGAGGTCAAGAGCCATGCCTTCGGTATAGCCAGAAATAATGCTAAAGATCGTATAAAAAAAAGTAGGTAAGTTATTAATATCTTGCCCAGAAATCTTCCAAAACACTAGCAGGCTAACTAATGGAGCTAGTATGCTGATAAGCAAATAATCGAAGCGCCGTTGCTGCCAAAATAGAAGTATCAGCGGGAGTAACACCATGAACACTGAGACTAAAAAACTGCCCTTAATCAGGGGTAGTAATCCCAAAGCGCCAAAAATAAAAGCCATTTCTAGCATTTTCCACGCTGTTGATGTTGTTGGCCGTAAGCCTAAAGCTAGCATGTAGGCTACGGTTAGCACCGGGTAGTATAGGAATAAAAAATCTTGTGCTTTAAGCATGAGTAGCAAGACTAGGATTGCCAATACAGGCAATTTTCCAAATACTATGCTCAGTCTGCATAACCCTAAAAAATAAGCCGTCGCAAGAATGGTGCTGCCGATTAATGTAAGAGCGTCGGTACCCGGATGATAAAAGCGTGTAGAAATTGAGGCATAAGGCCCGTAGGTAAAAATAATATCGCGCCCGAGTACCATGTTCTTAGTAACCGCTTCGTTCATGCCCTCTACCCAGGATTCCAAACCCACAAAAATTGGAAAAA
>SXGT01331919.1_pt1 | contig 13326 bp, 9 predicted proteins | sample 3176221 | NCBI WGS metagenome assembly SXGT01 (sample SAMN11356862, study PRJNA531348) | freshwater metagenome | isolation source: freshwater sample F1-120 | place: China: Fuxian Lake, Yuxi | collected 2017-12-25
CAAACTCTTGGACAGTCAAGCTCGTCAAGCTGAGAAACGTTTTTTCATCTTGCTTCGCGGTTTCGTATGAAAACATATCTGATAGTCAAAAATATTTGGTTTTAATATACCAACTAACTTATTGGTTTTTAATAATGTCTATTTCCTTGAATCCGGTTCATCCTATGAATCCTGTCAAATCGGTTTAGCGGCCATACTTATCTCTGACCCAAACCTCGCGACTCCGAGCCCATGACGCCAGCGGCAATGCCTTATATTCGAGGGCGAGAGGATATTTATTGGGCCTCCGATGGAAACCACGATTCGGATTCTTTTTCCGCCCACTTTAAGGCATTATTTCCAGGCACATACACACCAAGCGGATATGCGCATATAACAAGGCAAGAGAGGCACCACTCATGAGCAACAATCATCGCGCGGTTGTGGCGGCGGTAAAAAACCACTCCTACGCCCGTTCGTCGCTTCGACAATCATTCCAACACCTGCTCGACAGAATGGAACCGCCGTTATCGGGGATATTCAAGACAGGCAATCGGGTACTGGTAAAGCCTTTCCTCCACCTTGGCCAACATAGCAACTATCTGAACCGCTCGGTCTCCCACCCCGAAGTAGTGAGGATGATAGTAAAGGCCCTAAAGGATTGCGGCGCGGTCGTCGCCATAGGCGACGAGGGGTCGAAGAAGATACGAAATTGCCGCGTTCCCCAAGACAAGCAATGGATACACGATCTCGCCAAGGAAACCGGGGCGGACCTCGTCAGCTTCGCCAAAACCGGCGCGCGCCATGTGCGCGGTGGATTGCGATTTCCATTCCCTAGGCATTACCTCATCGCGAACGCGGTCTTGGAAGCCGACGCGGTGGTCAACTGCGCGAACTTTCAGCCTCACCGCATCCTAGGCATGGTCGGCGCAGTTAAAAATATGTTCAATTCGGTAGCCGGAATGCGCCAACAGCACCTACACGAGCTATTTCCAAATCCCCAAGACTTGGCGCGCGTCATCGTGGACGTATGCGCCGTGGTAAAACCAACCGTCTCCTTCCTCGATCTCACCACCGTGAGGGATCCGGAGAAAAACGGCATTCACCCGATCGGTTTGCTACTGGCTGGATGTGACCCGGTAGCCCTGGACGCGGTCGCGGCACATGCCGTGGGCTGGGACGGCGGAGCCATACCCACCCTATCGTGGGGGGAGAAACATGGATTGGGCTGCATGGATCCGCGGCGGATAACACTTTCCGGGTTGGACTGGGCGGAAATCAAAACAATCAGCCTACCCAAGGCAACGGTAGCGGTTGCCGAGCCAGAAACGATCTATGACAAGGTCACTAGGCACATCAATAAAACCATCCTGCGTCCAAGGCCCACAATCGAACCCGCGTTGTGCGCTGGCTGTGGCGACTGTCGGCGGATTTGCCCGGTTCAAGCCATCCATATTTCACCAAGCAAGGGCTTAGCGATTGATCCACGAACTTGCGTCGATTGCCATTTTTGCATGGCCACCTGCGAACACGGGGCCATTCAACTGCGCCATCGGGGGGCTGGAAAAGCGATTCGCCAACTTATGCAAAAACCGCTAACCGTGCAATAAGCGTCCGTTCGACACTAGCGAGAGAATTTCCGTAGCCATGCATCCTCTTGAAAGCCTTTGGAATAGAGCAAAGATCGGCGCGAAAATCCGGCTAGGCCCGATTACCCTGCATTTACGGTTCGCCCGAAGTGTCAGCGTTTCACCCAATCAGCCACGCTTGGCGCTGCGCCCCGCCGCGCCTCCGGCTCCATCCAATCGGTTGCTTCCAGCCGGAGCGGGAGCGGAAACTCCACCGATGGAAACCGGCCGAACCGCGATAACCGCGCCACGGCAGCTAGAGGTTGCCCTGATCGTGGGAACCGGGCCGGGTCTCGGCAGCGCGCTGGCGCGACGCTTCGCCAGGGCGGGCATGGCCGTTGCCTTGGCCGCCCGAAACACCGGGAAACTTAACGGGCTGCCGCAAGAAATCCAGGCTTTAGGTGGAATCGGCCGTACCTATGGCTGCGACGCCACCGAAGAATCATCCGTGAAGGAGTTGTTCGGCCTTGTCGCCATGGAAATGGGCGTTCCCGATTTGGTCGTCTACAACGTCGAGCATTTCGTCCCCGGCACCCTGCTCGAGATCGAAACCCCCGCATTCGAGGAATGCTGGCGGGCGATGGCACTGGGTGGGTTCCTCGTGGGGCGGGAAGCGGCACGGCTGATGGTGCCACGACAATCGGGGACCATCCTCTATACCGGCGCGACCGCGAGTTTGCGTGGCCGAGCCGAATATATCAATCTGGCCGTGGGCAAATTCGGGATACGTGCCCTAGCCCAAAGCATGGCGCGCGACCTTGGCCCTAAAGGCATCCATGTGGCCCATGTTGTTCTCGACGGGGGGATACTCCCCCAGCGCGCCGGGGACACGGCGCGGGAGCGAATGTCATTGCTGTTTCCGGAAAGCATCGCTGAAGCCTATTACCAATTGCACACTCAACACCGAAGCGCGTGGACTCAGGAGTTGGAATTGCGTCCCTGGGTGGAAAAGTTCTAAACCGCATCCAGCCTCGAAATCTTGGAAACCCGAACCGGACAAGAGCCTTAACCCGTCCGGCCCAGGGCCGAAGGAAGTCGAAAATCGATAATTCCGCTATGATTACGGGTCTCACAGAACGTAGCAATGCTTGGCCCGGCTCACGGTGGTTTCGCGATCCGGCACTGGGCGCGGGCCACCTTGACTCTAAAGAAAATACACCATGCCGAAATAGATTCATCCGTTGCGACATAGGAGTTCTGAAAATTCCACAGGGATCGGAAAGCCGAGCATCGAACCACGCGCGCACCGCGGCATGGCTCATCCAAAACCCTCAACGCGGAATATTCCTAGCGCGACGGCTATGCCAATCAATAGCGAGAAGGAACTGATAGAGCAAAAGCTTGTTGTCGCTGGCTTGGTGAAATGCCGGCTGGATGCTTCCCTGTTCGAGTTCGGCGGTAACGAGAGGCTGAAAATGATTTTCGACCTAGAGGCGCACCTAGCCTTTTTGGGGGAGGCGCTCCGTTGCCAGACACCAAAGTTGTTCACCGAATATGCGGTTTGGACCCATCAACTACTGCTCACCAGCGGCGGCGATCCCGAAAAATTCAAGAACTGCCTTCTGCAAATCGATGCGCAAATCCTGGAATCCGGCTCGGGAACCTGGGTGGCGATGGCCCGGCATTATCTCGGCGAGGCCATCAGCCAGCTAGATTCGAAACCGCCGCTCATGGAGTCCTACATCGCCGAGGATAATCCGCATGGCGCGTTGGCTAGGGATTTCCTCAACGGCTGCCTCGCGCTGAAACGGGACCAAGCCATGGCGTTAATCGCGAACGCGGTGAAGGATGGGGTTTCGGTCTACGACATCTATCTCAACGTCATCACCCCCGCGATGTACGAGTTGGGCCGGTTTTGGCATCTGAACCGGATTACCGTGGCCCATGAACACTACTGCACGGCGGTGGCCCAGATGGTCATGGCCCAGTTGTTCCCCTCGATCTTCGATGGCAGCACCAAGAAGGGACGCTTGGTCGCCACCTGCGTGGCCGGGGAACTCCATGAAATCGGCGCGCGCATGGTCTCCGACCTATTCGAGATGAACGGCTGGGATACCGTGTTCCTCGGTGCCGACGTACCCACGGAGACGGTGATCGATACCTTGGTCGAACTCGATGCCCATGCCCTGGCCGTTTCGGTGACGCTGGCCTCCCACCTTGGATCCCTATCCGAGATCATAGCGGCCGTGAGGGCCAATCCAGCCTGCGCGCGAGTACGGATCCTAGTGGGAGGAGCGGCCTGCAATATCGATAGTTCGCTTTGGCGGCGCCTCGGCGCCGATGGCTGGGCGCAGGACGGCGCCAGCGCGATCACCCTTGCCGAGCAATGGAAACGCTAGCCATGGCAAGCGAATATGCGGGTAGCTTGGGTTTCGCCTTCACCTGCGGCTACGACGGCGTGATCGCGGAAGTACTTTGGACCGATTTCCCGTTCGACGACCATCTGGTCGGGCTTTCCCATTTCGTGAGCATCTTCGACCCGCAGTCGGTGCAAAAAGGGCTGGCGCTTTTCCTATACGTGAAAGAGCACGGCATTGCCTTCGGCTGGGAAATCAACCTTCGCGTCAACGGCATCCCCTTGCCGTTCTGCTTCTCGGCGGCCGCGCTGGAAAACCGTATCGTCATCCTGGGTTCGGCGGCCTCGCAAGGCGCGCACCAGATCTACGAAGGTCTGAGCCAGCTTATCAACGAGCAAGTCAACAGCCTCCGCGAATTGTGCAAGGCGGCGAATGCACCCGTCGCGGAGAGCACGGACGGCGCCGGGCTTCCCGATAAACTCACGGCGGATATCATCGGCGACATGCTGAAGCTGAATAACCGCCTAGTGAACGCCGAGCGGGATCTGGCCCGGAAAAACGCCGAGCTCAGGCGGATGAGCGCGGTGTTGAGCAAGGATTTGTATTTGGCCCACCGGGTGTTGCAGTGCTCGGGGGAGGCTGTGGTCATCGCCAACCAAGCCCGGCGCGTCATCGATATCAACCATGCTTATATCGGGATTACCGGCTATGGCAAGAGCGAAACGGTCGGCGCCGAGTTGATCCTAGCCGAGGCGGGAGGCGGCGACGAGGGGCTGGCCGAGACCATTTGGGATTCCGTCAAAACCCAGGGGCTTTGGCAGGGGGAATGCCTGGGGCGGCGGAAAAGCGGGGAAGCGTTCCCGAAATGGCTGACCATCAGCGCGGTCCTCGATGACTTTGGTGAAACCAGCCATTATGTCGTGATTTTTTCCGATATCAGCCGCTTGAAGAACGCCGAGGAAAAGTGGCAGAGGCTGGCGTTTTTCGACAGCCTGACGGACTTGCCCAACCGGATACTGTTCAAGGACCGCCTGCGGCAATCCATGGTCAAGGCGCACCGCGATAAGGAACCCCTGGATCTGCTGTTCATCGATCTCGACGATTTCAAGGTCGTCAACGACAGCTTGGGGCATGACGCGGGAGACCGGCTGCTGCGCGAGGCGGCCCGGCGGATCGAAGCTAGCATCCGCGAAGCCGACACCATCTGCCGATTGGGAGGGGATGAGTTCACGGCCATCCTTTCCGGTTGCTGGGATGAACTCGACATCCTTCAAGTGTGCGACAAGATCATTGCCGCGTTGAATGCCCCGTTCATCGTTCATGATAACCCCGTGCACATCGGGGCCAGCATCGGCATCGCGCGCTATCCCAGCGACGGCGACGACCCCGATTCGCTGACTAAAAACGCGGACGCCGCGATGTATGCCGCGAAAGCCGGGGGACGCAACACCAGCCGGTTTTTTTCCAAGGCGCTGGGCGAAAAGATCAACAGCCACCTCAAGCTCAAGGCCCAGATCGCGGGGGGACTGCAACGGGGCGAGTTCCTCTTGTATTTGCAGCCCGAGGTCGAGTTATCGACCGGCAAGATTGTGTCGATGGAAGCCCTGGTCCGGTGGGAACATCCCGAGCGGGGCCTGGTTCCTCCGGACGAATTCATACCGGTGGCGGAGGAAACGGGGTTGATTGTCGAGCTCGGGGAGTTCGTGATCCTCGAAGCGATCCGTTTCCTGCGAAACTTCCACGATCTGGGATGGACCGAGCTGCGGGTGGGCGTGAATGTTTCCCGTCGTCAACTGGCCCAGCCCCATCTCACCGAATTCATCGTCGATAAACTGAAGGAGCAGGGACTGCCGGGACGGGCATTGATGGTGGAGGTCACCGAAAGCATGGTGATGGACGATATGGACAACGCTGTCCATGTGCTTAACGCGCTAAAAAGCCACGGCATCGAAACAGCCATTGATGATTTCGGGACAGGCTATTCCTCGTTGAATTACCTGCGGCGTTTGCCTGTGGAATACCTCAAGATCGACAAGTCGTTCGTGGCCGATGCCGATGTCGCCCCCGAAAGCGAAACGATCATCCGCGCCATTTCGGCGATGGCCAAAAGCTTGGGGCTTAAGACGATCGCCGAGGGAATCGAGCGTTCGGCCCAGGAGGCTATCTTGACCCAGATGGGTTGCGAAATGGGGCAGGGATATTTCTATTCCAAACCCCTCCCCTATGACAGATTGATAGCGTTAATGAAGTCGAAACATTAACGGCTTGGCTAGCGCATTTTCATGGTTCACAACCCATCGTTGGAGCGAGGTTTGTTGCCCGCTACAGCGGCTGTGCGTTTCCGGAGCGGCAGAGCCGATCGAGGTCGAAGGCTCCGTCGGCCTGATCCAGCAATCCGTACTTCCGCAACGCCGCGCCACATTGGACGGTTTTCCCGGTTTGGCGGGCGATCGCGGGAGCCTTGGCGGTGGCTGGCGGGGTCTGGTCGAGGTCGGACAGCAGATTCATCCATTCAATCGCAAGCAGGTAGGCAATAGGGGCCGCCGTGGGATGGAATCCGCTCTTGGAGGCGTCGCCCAAATGGAAAGCATAGGGCATCAGGCCGGTGTATTGGGCGCCGCCCTCAATGAAGCTTTTCAGCGCCACCTGGGCGTTTCCGTAGGGAACCAGGTCGTCGAGGATGTGGTGGAACATCATCAGCGGCATGCTTGGCGTCCAACCATTGTAGATATCGTTGGATGCCAGAACCTTGTGAACATTGCTGTCCGGGTTGCCGAGATCCGCGAGGAAGTCGGCGGTCAAGGAACTCAACGGCCCCTCGTAGGGATTTATTTCGCGCATCATCGCGTTAATAGCGGCACCGTCGAACGACCCATCTAGCCGTCGGCGCAGTTCGCTGGCGAAATTTCCTTGGTGCGCGGGCGATGAAGGCTGGATGTTCCTGAACCAATTGAACTCGCTGACGGGCACCGGCGGCGAGTTGGAGAAATACACACCGTCGTAGCCGTTGACCACATAGGGCAGGAAATAGGGAGCGGTGAAGTTCGGGTTTTTCGCCAATATGACCTCGCTCATGACCGTGGAAAGCGAATAGGGGCCATCGAGGCCAGCGACCGCCTTGATCGTTGGCGACCCTGGTGCCTGGGCTTCCTGGAGCGCTCTGGCCGCCGCTAAAGTGGCATAACCACCCTCGGAATATCCCATTAGGTAAATATTGTTGTCCCATACCGGCCAGTACAAAGATCCGAAATTCCATTTTTCGTAATGGTGCGGATCCGCATTGAGCTTATCGTTCGCATACTTGACGAGGTCGAGGACACCGTTGGCCAGGGATTTGTGCACATAGGGGTGGGAATCGAAGTTCAACCCCATGCCAGGATAATCGGGCACCACCACGACATAACCCATCGCCGCTATCAGAGTGGCCACCGTCACGTTGTACTGGGGATCCTGCTCCGAATATTTAACGCAATTGGAGGGTGAATACCTTCTCTCCACCTGGGTTGGATGCTGGAAAGCCAGCATCGGCATGCTGGCGGTTTTGTCCGAGGTCAGCGGCACGATGACGACCCCGGAAAGCGTCCTGGGCCTGCCCCAGGCGTCGGTGGAAGGATATTGCCTAACCTGGATCACCTTAACGCTGTTGTAGACGCTGAGCGTCTTGAGGTACTCCAGCAAGTTCTTCCAGGACAGAAAGGATGTGACGCCAAATTCCTTGGTCTTTTTGTCGCGCCTCAATTCCTTTTTCCATGAGCCGGACAAGGTGCTTATATTGAGGTTTTTGACAAGGCCGGATTCGTTGAGTATGGCGGGAAGCTCGGGCGTGCTTTGCGCCGGCACGGAATGCCCGCATTCTCCATAATGATCCGAGGCCACGGAGATTTCGGGAGCAAACAAAATACAGGTAAAAATACAGCAAATAAAGGGTATTGCCCAATCATGGCCACGCTTTTCGAGAGGGGGTTTCATGGTTATTGTCCTCGCCGATTTCCAGTCAGGTTTGCGGCGGGCCGATCCGGTTACTCTGGGTTAAGATAGCCCAACAGCGGAGAAGTCTCGAAAAGATTCTCTCGCCAACCTAGCTCGCCGCGGCTCGGTGATCGCATATGTTCGCGGTCATCGGAAAACCAACAAAATTCCATGGACGCAAAACCCCTTAGCCACAATTAATCGATAGGGAACATGTTAGTAGACTTTTAGCGATTTTCTCGATTTTCTCGATTTATCCGTCGCGACACCCTTCTGTCTAGGGGGCTGAAATCCACCAGAACGATGAAAAATATAGAAAAAAATAAATTATTTTGATCGAATTTGTTTTTTCCCGAACCTGAACCATACTTTCCCGCTGACGGGGAACGATAGCCAAGTTCTGTTTTCCCGCTATTGCCATTACGGCGACAACGGTTCGAGTCAAGTCCCCGCCCTGGCTCCAGGGGAGGTGACGCCATGAACATCAAGACTTCGATCATTGCCGCATTGCTAACCGCGGATATCGCGTCCGCTTCGGTCCAAGCCTGCACCACCATCATCGTGGGCCGGGACGCGACCGTGGATGGTTCCATGATCTACTACCACTTCGGGGGGGCGTGAATATCGTCGGAGTGCTGCCATGTCGAATTCTGCCCGCATCTCGCCTCTTGTATACGCCACGGCGCTGGCGTTTTGCTTGCTCGCGGGTTCGGCTTCGGCCCGCCTAGACCCTTTCGCCGATGCCGAGGACCGGCTCGATCCAGCGTCTCCCGTGCTGCTTCAAGGCGCGGTGGCAAAATCAGCGCCGGCCAGAGCCCGCACGGCCCTGGCTTACGGGCGGATGCAGCGGCCAGAAGGCATCGATCCACTGCTGGTTCTAGCGCGGGATTCGCTGGCTTCGGTCAGAAGGGAGGCCATCTTCGCGCTGGGCCAGATGGCGTGGCGGACTGAGTTCGCCCAGGGACGCGAGGCCGAAATCGCCGTGGCCGTGGCATCGCATCTCGGCGAGCGCGATCCGCGTGTCCGCCTCGCCGCCATCGAAGCGATCGGCAAGATCGGCCTGGAACGCGCTCCGGAATGGTTGGCGCCCTTGCTCGGCCATCGCTCGGCCAAGGCCCGCGCCCAAGCGTTGATGGCGTTGTTCCGTTATCGGTACGTCATTCACGCGCGTGACTCCGCCCAGGCGGCGCCCGCCTTGCCGGCCGATATCGTCGCGCGCATGGCGCCCTTGGTCCGGGATCGAAACACCGAGGTCAGGCGCAATCTGGCTTATGGCTTTGCCCGCTTCAAGGATGCGCGAGGCTTGTCCCTGTGTCTGCCATTGCTGGAAGACAAGGACGTTTGGACGCGCTTGTTCGCCGTCAACGCGCTCGCCAGGATCGCCGATGCTTCTGCCTACGCTCCGGTTCAGCGGCGGTTCGGCGATTCCGATCCACGGGTACGGCGGGCCGCCGTGCAGGCGGTGGCGGCTTTGGGCAATCCCGGCGCGGCCGCGGGGCTCCGTGACGACGCCGATGTCCATGTGCGTTCCGCGGTCGCGGAAACGCTGGGCGCGGTTCGGGATAATCAAGAAGCGGCTACCCTGGTGACGTTGCGCGGAATGGCCGCCGATGGCAGCGCCGAGGTCCGATCTAGCGCTTATGCCAGTCTGGGGCGTCGACTCGGCGCCGGGGCGTTCGGCGATCTGGAAATCGCGCTCGGGGATTCCGACCCGGTGGTCCGGGCCGCCGCCATCTCGGCAACGCAATATTCGAACACGGAACAGAGGCATGCGCTGATCCTCCGGACGATGGACGATTCGAGCGCATGGGTACGGCGGGCGGTCATCGAGGCTCGGGCTGGCGAAGCTGGAGATGAGGCATTCGATTTTCTGTCGCGGCAACTCGATTCCCACGATCCCGACATCCTGGAGGCGGCGGTCACGGCCTTAGGATCGAGGACCGAAGCGCGGGCCGTGGATTTGGCATGGCAGGCTTACCTGACTAACCCGGATTCGGGTTCCAAGGTACTGAGGGAAGCCGCCGCCACGGCCATGGCTAAACTGAAGGGAGAAGCGAGCAACGCGCATTTACGCGACATGCTGGCCGACACATCCTTCACGGTGGGCATGATCGCCTACGAGGCGCTACTGGCGCGGGGCTTCGCCAATGTCGCCCGCCCGCCGGAAACCCCGAGCTTTTCACCCTACCGCGGGTTAAGGACCGGCGCGCATCCCGTCGTGACGCTGAAAACCACGCGGGGGGTAATCCGCCTGAGACTGGATTACGCGCAAGCCCCGGTTCATGTCGCCAATTTCGTGGGGTTGGTGAAGAGCCGATTCTTCGATGGCAAGATCTGGTTGCGGGTCGTGCCGAACTTTGTGATCCAGGGCGGCGCTCCCAGCGCATGGGGAGGCGCGAGCCAAAGCTATTACCTGCGCGCCGAAATCAACTCCCATCGATTCGAGCGTGGCGCCGTGGGCATGTCCAGGGCCGGGCTGTTCAACACAGGGGATTCCCAACTCTTCGTCACGCAGGTTCTTGCGCCACATCTGGATGGGCAATACACCTGGTTCGGGCGAGTGGCGCGTGGAATTTCGGTGCTAGACCGGATCGAGTTGGGGGACAAGATTCTTTCCGCGCGGGTAGCGGACTAAAAAACCATGGAGCATGTTCGAATGAATGCAAAATTGTTATCGAAGAGAGATTTCCTTAAGTTAATTGGCTTAGGAACCGGCGCGGCCTTGGTTCATCCATCCTTGACCCTAGCGGCTGATATAGCCGAAACACCGGACGCATCGACACCCTTCAGAGTGGGCCAATGGCTACCCTCGGATCAGCGCCATCTGGAAGGGTGGTTGAGCGAGCAGATAGCCAGGGCGGAACAAAACCCGCAACCCTTGCATCCCGTGGTGCAGGAGTTAAAGGACATCATCGATACGGACTCGCGGTTATACATGCTTTTTACGCAGATGTTCCGCCAGGTGCCATTCAACACAACGCCCATAGGAACAAAGCAAGTTCGCGATTACCAACAAGCCTTGATACTGATTAATCAAGTTTTGACCACCGCCCCTGAATTTAACAAAACCGGGCTGGTCGGATTTCCCATCAACGCGATCCTGGATTGGGCGATGGGAACGCAGGCGGGATTCGCCGCGTTCCTGAACGAAAGGGTGAATGTCCAGATCAAGAAAATCCTCAACGAATGGGGGCGGTTCCTGGGTTCCCCGGATTCCAGATATGTATTGAGCGACGATCCCAGGCACGGCTGGTTCGGAAGGAACGCCCTGGAAGAGATGCCGCATTTCGCGGAGGATTTCAAATGCGATCCTACCGCGCCGTATTATGGGTTTAGCTCATGGGATGACTTTTTTACTCGGGAGTTTCGGGAGGGAATACGGCCTGTCGCTTTCCCGGACGATGACTCCTTCATAGTCAACGCCTGCGAATCGGCGCCCTTCAAAGTCGCGCGCAATGTGCAAAGAACGAATCGGTTTTGGATCAAGGCCCAACCTTATTCGCTCATGCACATGTTGGCCAACGATGAATATGTCGATCGATTCGTGGGAGGCACCGTATATCAGGCATTCCTAAGCGCATTGAGCTACCACCGCTGGCATAGCCCTATATCCGGCAGAATCGTTAAACGGTACATCAAGGAAGGCACTTACTATTCACAGGCGCTTTCCGAGGGCTTCGACAAATCTTCACCCAATAATTCTCAAGGATATTTAACCGAGGTCGCGACTAGGGCAATAATGTTTATCGAGGCGGATAATCCAGCCATCGGACTAATGTGCGTCATGCAAATAGGCATGGCGGAAGTCTCGACATGCGAGATGACCGTGAAGGAAGGACAACACGTTAAAAAAGGTGATCAACTGGGTATGTTCCATTTTGGCGGATCGACCTATTGCATGATTTTTGGGCCACAGGTCCGGTTGAAGTTTGATCTACAAGGCCAGAAACCAGGACTTCATTCAAAAAACATCAAACTCAATACAGCTATTGCTAGGGTTATTTAAAGAATCCAGGCGCGGACGCCGCTAAGCCGCTGGAGCCACTCAAAATTTAACCAAGGCCATGGAGGCGGAATTGGAACTCCTGCTTGATGAGCACGGCAACGGATTCCCGCCTCGATAAGGGGTGAACGCGATGAGCTATTGGATGTTTTTCTCGGTGTGTGCCGTCCGCGCGATTCTTGCCTAACCGCGCGCTACACCCGGCCCCGCGCACTCCGCGCACACCCCATGCACCTCGAACGACTGCCGGCGCGGCGCGAAGCCAGCGGATTCGATCTCGCTCGCCGCCGCCGCCATCAAGCCCCTGGCCGGCCGTTCCTCCACGGTGTGGCAGCGCTCGCAGATCAACAGCAGCAATTCATGGCGATGCTCGGGCTCGTTGCAGCCGACGAAGGCGTTCAGGCTTTCCACCCGGTGGATGAAACCCTGCTCCAAGAGAAAATCCAACGCCCGGTATACCGTGGCGGGTTTGGCGGCGGGATCGAAGGTTTTCAGGGCGTCCAATAAATCGTAAGCCTTGGCCGATTCATGGCTGGACCAGATCAATTCCAGCACCCGCCGCCGCAACGGCGTGAACCGCGCGCCGCGGTCCTCGCACAGCCGTTCGGCTGCGGCCAGAGCCTTGGCGATACAACCCTGGTGGTCGTGATGGGGAGGTGCGCGCGGCGGGTCTAACGGGTCCATGGCTTGCTCGTAGCGATCAGGATGGCGGATTGTACGACAGCGGCCATGGAAATACGTTTCACGGGCTAGGGTCGATTTCCATCAGCACTTCGTTGGGATTCACCCGCTCGCCCTTCCTAACATGGATGAACGCCACCACGCCCGAGATGGGCGCCTGGATTTCCGATTCCATCTTCATGGCTTCCGTGACCAGTACGCCCTGCCCGGCCTTAACCACCTCGCCCGCCTTCACCAGGATATCGATGATATTGCCCGGCATGGCGGCGACCACGTCGCCCGGCTTGCTCGGGATCGGCCGGCCGCTGGGCGCGACGCCGCGCCGGTAACCGCTGACAACTTCCAAGTCCACTTCCTGCGGCACGCCGTCCAGGGTGATATAGAAGCGCCGCCGCGGTTGGCCGCTGATATTGGCCCCGGTGATCTGCACGTCGTAGGCTTCGCCATGCACGAACACCTTGAACTCGGTGGGCACCTCGCCGTGTTCCGCCGTAGCGGCGGGCGCGGTAGGCGGCAGCAGCGGTTCGGGTTGCAGCCGGCCTTCCCGGCGCTCGGCTAGGAAAGCCTTGCCAACCTCGGGGAACATGGCGTGGATCATCAGGTCGGTTTCGGTTTCCGCCAGGTCGCCGATTTCCCTTGCCAGCGCTTCCAGTTCGGGTTTTAGCAAATCCGCCGGGCGGCACTCGATGGGATGCTCCTGGCCGATGGCGCGCCGCTGCACATCGGGATCGACCGGCGCCGGCGGATGGCCGTAACCGCCTTGCAGATA
>SXGT01563411.1_pt1 | contig 13326 bp, 9 predicted proteins | sample 3176221 | NCBI WGS metagenome assembly SXGT01 (sample SAMN11356862, study PRJNA531348) | freshwater metagenome | isolation source: freshwater sample F1-120 | place: China: Fuxian Lake, Yuxi | collected 2017-12-25
CGGCACAACCGCGACGTGCTGGCGAAGAGCTGCTCGGTGCACCACCAGTACTCCTCGAGCGTCTCACCCTTCCAGGCGTAGACGGGAACACCCGACGGTGCGTCGACCGTGCCGTTGCGGCCAACGACGACGGCGGCAGCCGCGTGATCCTGGGTCGAGAAGATGTTGCAGCTGACCCAGCGCACGTCGGCACCGAGGTCGACGAGCGTCTCGATGAGTACGGCGGTCTGCACGGTCATGTGCAAGGAGCCGGCGATGCGAGCACCCGTGAGCGGCTTCGATGCGCCGTGCTTCTCGCGCATGGCCATCAGGCCGGGCATCTCGTGCTCGGCAAGGTCGATCTCCTTGCGGCCAAAGGTCGCCAGGGAGAGATCGGCGACTTTGAAGTCACCGGAAAGGTCCGTACGGGTCGATGCCGTCGTGGTCATGGATGAACTCCTTCGTCAATCCCTCGCGGTCGAGGGAGCGCGCCGAAGCACGCTGGCTTTTCGAAAGAGTCGGCCCGGATCACCGGGTGACAGCCACAACGGACCCGACTGCGACCGTGACTCTACCCCCGACACCCCCACCGCCCCCAAGCCACGCGGGCTGTGGCGCGACAGGCAATACGGAAGCAGGGCGGCCACAGAATCCGCCGGGAACCATGATGAATCGCCTTGATCCGCAGTGCGAGGTGCCGTACCGTCCTACCGATGCGCGCCCGATCCATCGCCCTCGTTGCGACCGTTACGTTCGCCATCTCGGGTTGCGCCTTCATCGAGCGCGTGCATATCCATCCGACCGGAACGGGCCTCAGCACAGGTGGGGTCGTCCTCGACGGAACCGGCCACCACGCGGCGTTCGCCGTCGTGGCTCCCGTCGCCGGTACCGGCGCGTTCCACGCTCGTGACCTCGCCGTGCGCAACTTGCAGGTTGGAAACACCGAAACGATCGTCGTCGATCCCTTCGCAAACGGTCGCAACCACTATCTCGTCGTCACCGATCTCAGCGCGGACGCTCGCTTCGTCGCATTCCAAGCCTTCGACCGCCGGCCCGGCGGCATCGTGCAGATCTTCGTCTACGACCGCCAGACCCAGTCGTTGGACCGCGTCTCGCGAGGAATCGCCGACGCGGCTCCGAACGGGTCGAGCTTCGAGCCTTCGCTGACCGACAACGGGCGGTACGTCGCATTCAGTTCACTCGCATCGAACCTCGTCGCGGGCGACACGAACGGAACGAGCGACATCTTCGTCTTCGACCGAACGACGCGCGGGACCGCGCGTGCATCGACAAACGCGGCCGGCGGGCAACGACCCGGATCGAGCACCGACGGCAGCATCTCAGGCGACGCCAGTGCAGTCGTGTACCGCTACCAGCCAGGTTTCGGCGACCCGCCCATCGAAGGCGACTACATCGCGGTGCAAGGGTTCATTCCGTGGTCGGGCCCTAGCTCCCTCGACGCACCAAAGTACGACGAACCGTTCAGCACGGGGGGAACCGGGGTGCACCCGACGATCAGCCACAATGGGAGGTACATCTCGTACGCGTACCGGACCGCGCAGAGCTGGCAACAACCGACGCACTACTTCATCACCAGATACGACCGAACCCTCGGGTTGTACACCGACATCAGCCGCACGGCAGGCGGGTTGGTACCGACGGCCGATTCCGTGCACCCCACGATCAGCGACGACGGGACGCGAATCGCCTTCTTCAGCGCCGCGACGAACCTCGTCCCGACCCAAACCGACGGTGTTGTGCATGTCTACGTTCGCGAGGTCGACCGGCAGCGCACGCGACTCGTCAGCAGCGGGTTGCTGCTCGACGTCGGCAACGCTGACAGCGGAACCACCGAAACCGACGGAGACCGCCCGCCGTCGATCTCCGATGACGGGCGTTACGTCGGATTTACGTCCAATGCGACAAATCTGGTGGAGCCCCCCGCGGGCGACGCCGGTCTGTACGTGCGGTCGACTGCGTTCATCACGGTCGACTCCGCTGCGCCGAGTGCATTGCCCGACGGCATCACCACGGTCGTCACGATCACCGGTACCGGGTTCCAAACCGAAACCCAATGGGGACTCTCGGCCAACGACCGCAGCCGCTGGACGCTGCTCTCGAGCGCCACCATCGACGACGACACCGCCACGATGACGATCCGAATCCAACCCGACGCGACTCCCGGCCCAATCAACATCGTCGCCATCAACCCCGGCAACTCCTGGGGGCCCTACACCGGCGCCGCCAACTGGTGCCTCGGCTGCCTCACCATCACCTGAGCCGTACGATCACCCGAGCCGCACGATCACCCGAGTCGCAGCGCGAAGGCGGGCCCACAACGCGAACCGGCGTCACTCGCGCGCGTCATGCCGTGCGCGAGTGACGCCGGTTCAACAACGTTCGGGTCACGGCTCCCAGACGTAGGACACCATGATTCCCATCGCGCCCGCGATCGGTTCGTCGTTTTCGTAACGCACCGTCACGTTGAGGTTCTGACCTGCCACCACCGAGACTTCGCCCGAACACGCTGAGATGGCGTGCAACATCCCCTCGACGTAGGTCGGCGTCGCGAGGCACACGGTCGTCGCGCCCTGCTTCAGCGCAACGTCGATTCCGCCCTCGTGGAAGTGCCCGCCGGTCGCGACACGGGTGCCGTTGCGGGGTGCGGTGTAGTTGATCTGCTTGGTGAACACGCTCCCCGGGCCTCCGGTACCCGGAACGTTGAACTCCGAGTCACCCCAGCAGTTGTCGACGTCGTAGTAGTACGACTTCACGGGTCGCTTGTTCGTGAGGTTCGTGACGTAGTCGATCTCGTATTCGATGTAGTACGTCTTCGACGAGTTCGACATGTTCATGACGTGCCACAGCGCCGACCATGCATCGGACGCGCCGACTTCGTACACGTACGGGTCCGGCAACACCAACGGGGTCTTCTCCATCCCTCCGCCGCCGAATCGGTTGAACGGCAACGTCGGGCACAGCGGGTCGGGTCGGCTGAGATCGAGCGTCACGATGTGGTGCAGGTGACCATCGTTGTGTCCGACCGAGTTGCCTGCCGAGTCGATCAGGTCGAACCGCATGCCGGTGATACCGATGTGGCCCGGCGGACGAGTAATCGAGGCACTCGACTCGTTCTGGTCACCAGGTTGCCCTTCCGGCGCGAGGTTGAACGGGCCGATCGTGTAGGCGACGGTGGTGACCCCGGCTGCGGTGTCGTCATCGATGATCGTGCCGAATCCCGTGTCGTCGGTGATCGTCGCATTGGTCGCGTTGGTGAGCATGAGGTGGAACTGCTCGTCCGGTTCGTCGGTCGTGTCGGCGTAGGTGGTCACGATGACCGGCTTCTTGAACTGACCGGGCGAGAACGTGATGAGCTTCGTCACCACCTTGAAGTCGGTTCCGGCGGTCGCACTGACCGGCATCGTCGATGCGGTCACGGTCACGGTGCTCGCGGCCGGATCCGCCAGCGTCACCCAGAACTTCACGCTCCGAGGCTTCGTGTCGTCGCCTTCGAACACCGATGCATCGCCAACACCGAGCTCTTGACCCGCGTTGGGATCGTCATCGAGGATCGTCACGACACCTTCATCGTCTTCGACCGTGAACCCACCCGTTGGGTTCGACAACATCACGTGGAATCGTTCGTCGCCTTCGTCGACGGTGTCCGCGTAGATGCTGACCGCGACGAACTTCTTCACGACGCCGGGGTTGAAGACCACCGTCTTGGGCGCCGTGAGCACCTTGTAGTCGGTACCGGGCGTTGCGGTTTCCGACATCAGCGTGTATTGCACGCTCACTGCGGTGGCCGACGGGTCGGACAGCGTGAGCGCCAGCGCACCTGAACGCAGGGAGCCAGTGTCGCCTTCGTGCACCGAGGTGTCGCCAATCGTGATGGCGTTGGTAGCGGCACTTGCCGGGCTCACGCCTGGCCCTGCACCCGGAACGATTCCGACCAACGCCCCGAATAGGCCGACGATCCCCAACCGCGCGGCGATCTTCATTCGTATCAACTCTGCCCCCGTTGTTCCGGTCCCCATCGCTGTGGGTCCTCGGCGCCTGTGTCCCCGATCGGGATCGATCCCGAACCGGTCGTGACCCTATGGGCCCGATCCGTTCCCGATCAACCTCGCCCAGAAAATTTTCGCCAGTACCGGAACTCTTGACGGGGGCGGGAACGACTCCCTAGGGTCGCCGCACTGTGCGCGGACTACGAAACATCCCACTTGTCCTGATCTTGGCCGGGTTCGGATCCGGATGTGCCTTCATCGCTCGGGTCGACGGCGGCACGCCGAACCCGTCATTTCCCGCCAACCCGGCCATCGACCTGTCCATCAGCAACGACGGGAGATTTGTCGCATTCGAGCGGGACCAGGGGACGAACGAGCTGGCGCGGATCTACGTGCGCGACCAGCAGAGCGAAACCACCGAACTCGTCTCGATCGCGCCATTCGGTGGCACTGAGTTCGAGGCCGTCCAGCCTGCGATCAGCGGCAACGGGCGCTGGGTCGCCTATACCGCATTTCCCTTCAGCGAGGACGACACCCGCGCCGACGTGTTCTTGTTCGACCGCACCAACGACGTCACCGTACGCGTCACCGACCAGTCTGGCGGCGTCAGCGCCGATTCCGGGCAACCGGTCGTGGCCGTCGACGGCGCCAAGGTCGGGTTCATCTCGCACGCGACCAACCTCGTTGCCAGCGACACCAACGGTGTCGCCGATGCCTTCGTGTGGACTCGTGCCAGCGACGTAACCGCGCGCGCCAGCATCGGCGAGGGCGGCACCCCGCTGACGAACGCATCCTTCGATCTCTTCATGAACGACAGCGGTCGCTACGTCGCCTGGCGGGACGCGTTCTCGCAGATCTACGTCCGCGACTTGGTCGTCAACACCACCGACCACATCAACCCGGAGTTCGGCCCCGGCGGTCCCTTCTCGACGTTCCGTCCTTCGGTCTCCGAGGACGGCCGTTACGTCGGATTCGACGGCGCGATCGAAGCGACCGATCACCGGACATTCCGGTTCGACCGCACCACCGACGTCTTGATCACCGCCAGTCTCACCACCGGCGGCTCCCCCGCAGGTGAAAGCTTCGCCGGCCAGATTTCTGGCGACGGCACGATGATCACCTTTACCTCCGACGTCGCCGCCACCCCCGCGGACCTGAACGCGGGCGTCGACCTCTACGTGCGCGACCTCGCCGCCGGAAGGACCAAACTCCTGAGCAGCGATCTGCTGCTCGGTGACTGGTCCGGCAACGTCCGCGACGAGGACGACTCACCCGTCGTGCTCAGCCGCGACGGCAACTACGCGGCCTTCGTCGCCGAAGGCAGCGGGCTCGTCGACGGGCAGGGTTCGGGCGTGTACGTCCGTGCGACGCGTCACGTGACGGTCACCAGTGCGATTCCGAACACGATGCCCGACGGGCAGACGACGGTCGTCGAACTCGTCGGTTCCGGGTTCCGGCCCGATACCCAAATCGGCTTGTCGGGCGAAGCGCGCGAGCGCTGGAACATCACGTTGGTGCACTACCTCGACGAGAACACGATGCACGTCTCGGTACAGGTCGTTCCGGGCGCCGCGCCCGGCCCGGTCAACATCGTCGCCATCAACCCCGGCAGCGGCTGGGGCCCCTACTACGGTGCCGCGAACTGGTGCCTCGGCTGCGTTGCGATCACCTGACGGATCCGGGCGACGGGTTACAGGGCTGCGAGCCGGTCCTTCAGGGTGAAGATCGCCGGCACAGGGCCGGGGTCGACGTCGTTGTCCAGCGCCAGGTAGCAGCTGACCCACATGCCGACGTAGATCAGGTCGAGGAGCTGAGCCAGGCGGGTATCCCCCGCGGCTCGTACCTCGAGCACCTGATGGACCGCTTCTTCGATGATCTCTCGCGTGATGGCGAAGCGGGGCTCGAGCCGTGCGTGCTCGAAGCCGTGACGCAGCTCGATCACCGTGAGCAACTGGCGAGTGACATCGCCGTGTTGGCCCCACGCGCAGATCTCGTTGTGATCGAGCTCCGGGTACGCGTGCCAATACGCCGGAGCTTTGGCGTTCTCGTTGACGTCGCACTTCCAGCGATACGCAGCAGCTCCGCCGAGCGCTCCGCCGCCGTAGATCAACGGGATCGTTCGCCCGATCTTGCGCGCCAGCTCGCGGGCAGCGTTGTCAGTACCTTCGATCGCTGGGCGGCACGCGTCGCGCCGAACGCGCAACTGCGCTTCGGCCGCGAGCAGCTCACCGTGCGCGTCGGGCAACAAACCCGAGCGCATCAACGCGACGAATACGGGAGCGATCAGCGCGCCGAGGGCGGCGCGCGGCATGAATCCGTCGGGACACGCGAGGTGCAGTCCGCCCGATGCCGTTGCGATTTCGGCGATCGGTCCGCCCTTCGCCACTCCGATGATGCGCGCACCTCGCTCGGCTGCGGCGCTCGCCATCGACTCGGTTTCTTCGGTACTGCCCGAGTACGAGAGCGCAAACACCAGCGAGCGCGGTCCGACGAACGCGGGAACGCGATACTGCTTGAGCACGGTGACCGGCACCCCGAGCCGATCGTTCGTCACCGCGGCGACGATGTCACCCGTGACGCCCGATCCACCCATGCCGCACAGCACCACGTGATCAATGTCATCGCAGCGCGGGAACAACGCAGGGTCGACCGCGCCGGCCGCGCGATGCGCGTCGGAGAGTTGTTCGGGCAGTCCCTCGACCGCAGCGAGAAAGTCGAGCGAGTCGATGGTCATCGACGGCTCAGAACGACGGAGCGATGCCCTCGGCGTCAGCCTTGGCCCGCAGCCGCGCGTCCTCGGCATCGTCGACGGTCGTCGCTTCGTCGATCAACATGATCGGGATGTCGTCCTTGACGTCGTAACGCCGCTTCAACCGGGGGTTGTAGAGCGCCGACTCGTCGGCGAAATAGAGCAGTGGTCCCTTGTCCTCGGGGCATGCGAGGATCTCGAGAAGCTTCGGGTCGAGGGCCATGGGACCTTTCTAGCCGACAGCCGGCGTCGGACACTGGCTGGAGGCGAGGTCAGGCCAACACAACGGCAAGGACCTCGGCCGTACGAGCATCGCACGCCACGCGATCAGCTGCTTCGAGGTTGAGTCGCAGCAACGGCTCGGTGTTGCTCGCCCGCAGGTTGAACCACCAGTCACCGAGGTCGACCGTGAGGCCGTCGAGCCGGTCCTGGGTTCCGCCGAATGCCGCCGCAACCCGTTCGATCGCGGCGGCTGGATCGTCGACCCGTGAGTTGATTTCGCCGGATGCGGCGTAACGCTCGAACGGCAACCGCAACTCCGAGAGCGGCATCGCGGCACGACTGAGTTGTTCGAGCACGACCAGCGCGGCGATCGATCCGCTGTCGGCCCGCCAGTTGTCGCGGAAGTAGTAATGCGCGGAATGTTCGCCGCCGAAGACCGCATTCGTCTCGGCCATGACCTGCTTGATGAACGAGTGGCCGACCCGGGTCCGGACCGGGTTGCCGCCACCTTCGCGCACCACCTCCGGCACCGTCTTGGAGCAGATGAGGTTGTGCACCACCGTCTCACCCGGGTAGCGATCGAGCATTCCCTTGGCGACGATCGCGGTGGTGATCGAACCCGAAACCGGTTCACCCCGATCGTCGACGAGGAAGACCCGGTCAGCGTCGCCGTCGAACGCGAGCCCGATATCGGCACCGCGATCGAGGACCGCGGCGCGCAAGTCGGCGAGGTTCTCGATCTGAATCGGATCGGCGGGATGATTGGGGAAGGTGCCGTCGAGCTCGCCGTACATGATCTCGAGATCGAACGGCAGTCCCGCGAACACCGCAGGAACAGCGAGGCCGCCCATGCCGTTGGCCGTGTCGGCGATCACCTTCAACGGACGCAACACCGCCGCGTCGACAAATCCCCGAACGTGGGCGCCGAAGTCGGCGAGCAGATCGCGGGTTTCGGTCGTGCCGGTGCGATCGGCGCTCACCAAGACGCCGTCGGCCACGGCCCGCTTGATGTGCTGGAGACCCGTGTCTTCGCCAATAGGAGCCGCGGCAGCCCGGCACAGCTTGATGCCGTTGTACTCCGCGGGATTGTGGCTCGCCGTGATCATCGCTCCCGGCGCGTCGAGCGTGCCCGACGCGAAGTAGACAACATCGGTCGAGCACAGACCAATGGCGACGACGTCCACACCGGCTTGCATCGCGCCGTCGGCGAACGCGGCGGCGATCGGTTCGGATGTGGGACGCATGTCGTGGCCGACCACCACGCGCGGGGCACCACAGAACGCGGCAAATGCGTTGCCGATTCTGCGAGCAAGTTCGGGATCGATCTCTTCGGGACACAGGCCGCGGATGTCGTAGGCCTTGAAGATCGCGTCCAAGTTGCGCGGTTTCGCGCTCACTGCGCCGTCACCTCGGGTCGTCGGCCTCCGACGGACCGGGATCGTCACCCGCGGCCGGGCGAGGTGGCCCGTTCGGTGGTGCAACGACGGACGGGTCATCGAACCCGGCCCCCGGTTCGGAGGTCGGCGCATCGTAGGTGGGCGCAGACGACATCGAACGGTTCATGGGGTCGGACGCCGGTGCGCTGTGTGGCGCGACGCCGAACCCGTCGACGCGGCCCGGCCGAACCCCGAGCGCGAACCACGCGGCTCGATCGGGTCGGCGCCGGACCATCCAGATGAGTCCGGCCACCCCCAGGAGCGTGCCGACGCGTCCGAGCCAATCCCACGACGTCGACCCGTAGCTGAGCGTGACGGTCTCGTCGGTCGGGACCACAACCATCATGTTGGGCGAGAGCCGCCAGGGGCCATCGGCGCCGCTGACCCTCCAGTTCGGGAAGTACGACGTGCGCACGACCACGGGGATCCCGATCTGGTCGACGCGGAACGACATCGTGTCGGTTGTCTCGACGACATCGGAGATCTCGACCGGCGGCAAGGCTTTGGGCTCGGTAGAGGCCAGATCACTGGCATCTTCGAGCCGCGACCACGCGGCCGGTCCGGATTCGGCGAAGGGGCGATCGATTTCGTCGGACTGCATCCACCACGGCGCCGCCGAACACTCCCAATCGTCGAGCGTGAACTGTTTCTCGGTCGGAAAACTCGGGTTCTCACCGAAACAGTCGGCCTGCGTGCCGCCAACCGGTTCGACCACGACCGGCTCGTAGGGCAGCGGCGCGACGAGTGCCCACTCGGCGATCTCGTAGACCTTCCACTGCTTCGGCGCGACGCCGTCGAAGTCGCCGATCGACGTCACGAGATCGAGATCGGGGTGCGCGTCCGCGCGTTCGATGGTCGAGGGGTTGAACGCCATGAAGTAGCGAACACCGAGGGCGCGCATCTGCCGCACGCCGAGGTCGAAACTCTTCTCGTGCGGGTAGTCGTTCGCGTACCGCAGGCCGCGCACGGGCTGTGACGGTTTCTCGGAGACATGGCTGATGGTGAGGAAGTGGTACGGCATGGTCGCCGAACTCTCGAAGTAGAGCCCTTCCATCGAGCCGATACGTCCGTTGGTCCAGTACGGCAGCAATTCGAGCGCGAGATCGCCGCCGTAGTTGCCGAACGCGCCGTCGTTGTCGGCCTTTTCTTCGTCGCGTCCGGTCTCCCAGAGCGCCCGACCTGGCTCCAGTGCGCCCATCGCGTCCATGAGCGCCTTGTACTCGGTCCAGCCGGGCTTCGATTCGTATCCTTCGAAGTTGTAGCGAGCCCAACCTTCGCCGACGCCCTTGTTTTCGGTGGTCCACCAAAACGAATACCCGCCCATCGCCAACGCGAACGTGGACACGACCGCACTCAGCGTGATCGCCCGCCGCCGGGCAACGCGTGGATGATCGTCGCGAAGGTGCGGAGGCATCTCGAAGGCTGGCGGCGTCCACGCCACGGCATCGGGGTCGGCGATCGCATCTCCTTCCGGATCCGCGGGTGTGCGGTGCGCCGCCGCGTCGCGCGCGGCTTCGACTTCGGCGATGTAGTCGAGTCGATCACCCGCTCGAATCCAGTCGGAACTACCGACCCAGAGGTAGCCGAGCAAACGGCTGAGTTCGGCGGCACCGATCGCGGCAGCAAAGCCGAGCAACAGCCAGTAGAACGGCGCGAACCGGGTGTTCCAGATGTGGTGTTCCGGCCAGACGACGAACAGCGCCCCGAAGAACGTCGCGCCGATCAACACGATGAGGGTCGACGATCGCCGCCACCAACCGCACAGGAACACGGCGACCATGACGAGCAACCACAGCCACAACGGCCGGGGGATCGACCCGGACGAGGTCCAATCGCCGTCCGGCGGGTCGACCGACTTCAGACCAAAGAGAAACGAACCCCAGTTGTGCTGCTTCTCGTACCGCATGCTTGCGGTCATGTGTTGCGCACCGACGAGCGGGAGCGTCCAGGTCGACGTCAACAAGAACGCAACGACCGCAGGCGGCAACGAGAGCCGCCACAATCGTCGCCACGCCGACCGCGATTCGGCCCGTTCGCTCGTGGTCCACTGCCCGTAGATCATCGCGACCACCAACAACGCGAGCACCGCGGCGAACGCGGCCACGACGATGTGGCTCGTCACGCACCCTGCGAGCAGCACGGCCGGGAGCCAGCCCCGCCGTCCGGTACGCAGGTACTGGGCGAGCGACCCGAGAAAGAAGAGCGCCAACGCCAACGCGATGGTGAAGCTGAACTCGCCGGCCATGGTCGACGCGAGGTTGCCGCCGTAGATCGTCCAACCGGTCGCGTCGGGCTGATTGTTCAGCCCGTAGCGCACTTCGAAGAGGTAGCGCACCGCAACGATCGCGAACAACGGCGGTGCGGGCCACGGGAAACGAAGCTTCGATCCGAAGTAGTAGGCGGCTGCCGGCAGCGCGATCGGGCCCGACACGACGACGATCTTGAAGGCCTGGTTGTAGCTGATGAACGGAATCAGGTCGAGCAGCGAGATGGCGAGCGCCGGCAACGGGAAGTAGAACTGCCCGATCGGAAAACCGCTGTACCAGTGCGGCGACCAGCCTTGGACCCGAAACGCCGAGAACCACTCACGTTCGAGGAACCACGGCCAATACACGTGGGCGCCCATGTCGCCGCCGTTGGTCGTGGTGTCGCGAAAGACGAGCGACTCGAATCCGCCGTTCTTCCAGCCGACGACGTGCACCCACGACGCGACGAAAACACAGCACACGACGACGACGAGCCAGCTGCCGTATCGCTCCCAACGAGAACGCGGTTCGACCTCGGGATCGTCGAGGGGGATCAACGCCACGGCGGCACGTTAGGCAACGTGCGCGTCGCGCTGAGCGCACCCACGTCCGAGGGAATCCGCCGCGCCGATGACGTCAGCGACTGGCGCGTGCGAGTTCGAGCACCTCGTCGAGTCCGATCTCGCCCGACTCGTCCGACCAACGGTTCACTTCGCATTTCGAACACCGTCGGAACATGATCTCTTCGCCGCCGATCCGCATGCGGATCGCGACGACCGTTGCCCCTGCACATCCTGTGCACGCCATCCCAGCCTCCCTGCCAGAACCGCTACCCCAGCCCGAAGGCTGCCTTGTCCCGAACGGATGGACTCGACGGTGCGAGCCAATCCTCCCGGCAGGGCTGTATCGGCGCCGAACCACCCGAACTTGAACCCAATCGTCACGGCCCCGCAGTTGCGTGACGGCCGTCGCAGTCCCCGGCACCGTCAGCTCGCGATACTCACGATCACCGTGAACAGGTTGAACCCCATGTGGAACGCGATCGGACGCGCCAATCCACCCGTCCGTATCGCAAGCCATCCGCACACCAGGCCGACCCCGATCAATGCGGGCAATGCGGGAAACGACTTCGGATCGATCAGGTGCACGACGCCGAATACCGCAGCCGACACGAGCAGCGCCGCACCCGCGGGCATCCGCCGTAACAGCGAGCGCAAGAGCAGACCTCGAAACAGGATCTCCTCCAACAGCGGGGCCAACACGCCCGCGGTGAGCACGAGCAGCAACAAGCCGACGCCCGACCCGTTGTCGATCTGATCGACCAGTTCCTGGCGCTCGCCGTCGGCCAGGTGGCTGATCGGCAACACCAGGATCCCGAAGCCGATCGAACTGGCAAAACCCGCAACGAGCGACAGGGCAATCATCCCGAGGTTGCGATCAGCGAACAGGCCCAGGTCCCGCACGACGCCATGACCCTTCAGCCGCAGGACGAGGGCTGCGATGGCGGCAAAGCCGGCGAACTGGCCGATCCCGCTCACGCCGTTCAAGAGCAGCTTCTCAGGGTCGGTGAGGTCTCCAGCGTCCCAGCCGGCGATCGAGATCGTGGCGGCGCCGACGAACGTCGCCACAACGATCCCGACGAAGAACACCACGAAGAAGTCGCCGATCCCCCACCGAATCGGTGGCCGAAACCACGCCGCTGGAGCAGTGCGCTGGTCGGGCAACGGCGGAACTGGAGGCATTTCGGCGGCGATCCCGGCAAGCTATCCGCCGACCGAACGGGATTCGCAGTAGCGAATGGGGAAACGGGACCTCGCGCCGTAGCATGGGCAACCCGTCGGGTCGACGACGACCCGTTGGATCCGTTCACTGGAGCGCCGATGAGCCGCCAACCGCAAGAGCCCTGGCGCCCTCCGGAGCCGCCGAGTCGACCGCCCCGTCAAGGTGCAAACGGCCCGCGCGGTCCGTTGGTCCCCGGGCCGCGCAGTCGATGGGCCCCGTGGGTGATCGGTGGACTCGTCGTCGTTGCGGTGATGGTGTTCTTGTCGGGTTCGTTGCAGCCCAACGACGGATCGACCGCCGAGATCACCTTCGCCGAGCTGCAAAACGCCGTGCGCGCCGATCAAATCGATTCCCTCGAGTTCGACCCCGACTCGCGTGTCATCACCGGCGAGTACGCCAAGGAGACCGACGGCGCGACCAAGTACACGTCGGTCGCGCCCGGCGACACGCTTCCCGACTCGTTTCTCGCCGACCTCGACGAGAACAAGGTCGACTTCGAGGGCAAGGCCCGCGACCAGGGCAACGTGTTCTTGACCTTGCTGTCATACCTGTTTCCGCTGTTGCTCCTCGTCGGCCTGTTCGTGTGGATGAGCCGTCGAGCGCAGGGCCAAATGGGCGCGGTCATGAACATCGGCCGCAGCCGCGCCAAGGTCTACACGACCGAAAAGCCGCGCACGACGTTCTCCGACGTCGCGGGTTACGAGACGGTCAAGGAAGAAATCACCGAAGTCGTCGACTTCTTGAAGCAACCTCAGAAGTTCCGCGAGATCGGTGCCCGCATCCCCAAGGGCGTGTTGCTCGTCGGTCCGCCCGGCACCGGCAAAACCCTCATTGCCCGAGCCGTCGCCGGCGAGGCTGGCGTGCCGTTCATCTCGGTGACGGGCTCGGACTTCATGGAGATGTTC
>SXGT01571878.1_pt1 | contig 13325 bp, 8 predicted proteins | sample 3176221 | NCBI WGS metagenome assembly SXGT01 (sample SAMN11356862, study PRJNA531348) | freshwater metagenome | isolation source: freshwater sample F1-120 | place: China: Fuxian Lake, Yuxi | collected 2017-12-25
CCTTGCCGATCAGGCAGGGAATGACGTGCTCGGCCAGATAGGCGTCCACCGCCAGTTCGCGCCCGTTCAGGGTGGCGTCGCCCACGCCGCTTATACCGGCGTCGGTCTCGATCTTCAGGGTGACGAAATTGCGCCCGGGACAGGTGACGATGGTGCGGGCGGCGGTGATGATGGGCATGGGAGCTCTGGAAAGAGGGACGACCTAGCGCGCCGGGGCCGCCATGAAGGCGTCGGCGATGGCCTGACGCAGCGGCTTGGGCTGATGGTTCGCGTCATAGGGCGTCGGCCGCTTGGCGATTCCGTCGGCGCGCGGCCAGTTCCCCTGCAGCCAGGAATAGGAATCCATCATCCCCCAGGCCAGAACGTCCTTGGTCTGGGGATAGCTGAGCATCAGGTCCAGATACCGCCGCGCCAGCTCGGCCATGGCCTGATCCCGCGAGGCGATGTCCGCCGGCAGGTTCTTGTCGTGCACGTCGAACTCGCTGATGACGATGTCCAGGCCCATGCCCGTCACCTCGTCCATGAATCGGCGCCAGTTGGCCTCCCGGGCCGTGTCGAAGCCGACGGAATCGTCGCTGTTGCCCGAACCGATGTGGCTCTGCACGCCCAGGGCGTCGATGGGCACGCCCCGCGCCTTCATGCCTTCCAGCAGCCTCAACACGCCCGCCTGGTGCGTCTCGTGGCCGGCCTCCCAGCTCATGTAGTCGTTGTAGACCAGCTGGGCGTTCGGGGCCGCCGCCCGCGCCGTGTGGAAGGCCAGGTCCACGATCTCCTGATCGCCCAGATGCTGCGACAGGGCCGTGCGCCGCAGGCCGCCCGTGGCCGGGTCCACCGTCTCGTTGACCACGTCCCAGGAATCGATCCGGTCGCCGTACCGATCCACGATCGCATTGATGTGCTCCACCACCAGACGCTCGGCCTCGGCCGCCGGGCGCGCGCCGTAGTCGTGGGTCTCGATCCAGTCCGGGAACCACTGGGGGTGATGCCAGACCAGGGTGTGGCCTCGCACGCCCATGCCGTGCCGGGCGGCGAAGTCCATGATCCGGTCCGCCCGCGCATAGTCGTAGGTGTTCACATCGGGGCGCAGTACATACCACTTCAGCTCGTTCTCGTGGACCAGCACGCCGCACTCGTGGGCCAGGATTTCGCGATAGAGCGGATCGTCGAACGACGCGGTCACCGTGCCCGGCTGCCCCGCGCCCACCGCGCTGCCGAAGCGCAGGCCCTTTTCACGGGCCAGCTGATGCAGGGACGGCGTCGGAAGGGTCGAGCCCATTGTCGGAACGCTCTGGCAGGCGGCCAGCAGGCCGGCGGCGGACAGGCTCAGGGCCTGACGACGGTTCATCATGATGTCTCTCTTACGCTTGCGGCGCCGGGAGGCGCGTCGGGTTCAGGGTCAGTCAGACGGCCCAGTTCGCCGCGCGCCCGGGCACTGCGGCCATAGACGCGCTCAAACAGGGGCGAGGCCATCAGGGTGGTGGCGATGGCCATCAGCACCAGAATGGAGAACAGGGCCGGGCCGATCAGGCCGCGCTGCAGCCCGATGTTGATGATGATCAGCTCCATCAGGCCCCGCGCATTCATCAGGGCGCCGATGCCCAGTGCCGTGGCGTTGTCCTGGCCGGTCAGTCGCGCCGCCGCCCAGCAGGCGCCGAACTTGGCCAGCACCGAGCCTGCCAGCACCGCCAGGGCGATGACCAGCAGCGGCCAGCTGTCCACCGCCGTCAGCTGGGTGTTCAGGCCGGAATAGGTGAAGAACAACGGCAGAAGCACCACCACCGTGAACGGCTCCAGCTGCTTGCGCACCTGTTCGGCGAACAGGCCCCTGGGCATCACCGCGCCCAGCAGGAAGCCGCCGAACACCGCATGAATCCCGATGGCGTCCATGGCGAAGGCGGACAGGGCGAACAGCATCAGGGTCACGGCCATCAGGCCTGGCCCGACCCCGCCGTCCCGCTGGGCCCGATCACCAAGGCGCGCCAGCAGGCGCCGCCCGATGGTGGTCATGAAGACCACAAACAGGGCCGCCCCGCCCACCGCCGTTACGGCCATGCCCGCGCCCGCGCCGAAGCTGGCCAGCACGATGGCCAGAATTATCCAGGCGCCCGCGTCGCCGATGGCGCCGGCCGACAGGGACAGCGTCCCCAGCGGCGTGCCCGACAGGCCCCGTTCATGGATGATCCGCGCCAGCATGGGAAAGGCGGTGATGGAAATGGCCGCACCCATGAACAGCATGGCCTGAACCGTGGTCGCCCGCTCGCTGAACAGGCCCGGCGTATTCAGCAGCCACGGGGTGATCAGCACCGCCAGCAGGAACGGGGCGGCCGTCCCGGCGAAGGACACCGCCGCGGCGCTCTTGGCCTGGCTGAGAAAATGGTCCGTGCGGAACCCCAGCCCCACGAGGAACATGTACAGGCCCACGCCCAGCTGCGCGCCCACATACAGGACGTCCCGGGACTCCTCGGGAAACAGCAAGCCCTGAACTTCGGGCGCCAACAGACCGAAGAGCGACGGCCCCAGGATCACCCCGGCGATCATCTCGCCCACCACCTGCGGCTGGCCCAGCCAGCGCTTCGCGGCCCAGCCCACGACCCGGCACGCGGCCAGGATCACGGCCAGCTGCAGAAAGAATACGACGCTCAACTCGGCGGCCGTCATGACCCGTACTCCGACACCGCCACGGACACATCACGCGGACGGCGGAAAAGAAAAAGGGGGCGGCCTCCGGCGAACCGGCGGATCCGCCCCCAAGTCGACCGATCAGCTCCTAGAAAGTCGCGCGCAGCACCACGGTGAAGCGACGATCATTCATGAACCAGGATCGTCCGGCCGTCAGGAGATCGTTGTTCAGAACCTGGCTGGTGCGGGTGACTTCATTGGTCAGATTGACCGCCTGCACCCCGATCCTGAAGTTGTCGTTGATGGTGTAGAAGGCCGAGCCGTCCAGCTGACCGCCGCCCTCCTGGATGATCGGGGCGAACGGCACGATCACGTCGCGCACCGTCACCACGAAGTCCGAACGGTAGGCATAGGCCAGGCGAAGCGACAGCGGGCCCTTTTCGTAGAACGCCGCGAAGTTGGCCGTGTGCTCTGACAGCCCCTGCAGCGGCAGCAGACCGGTGTCGATATTCGCCACCCGGCCTGACGCAACATCCGGGTCGGTGGATGACAGGGTGCTCTGGCTGACCCCTTCTGAGTCCACATAGGTGTAGTTGGCGTTCACACCCAGGCCGTCCCACGGCGCCGGCAGGAAGTCGTAAATCTGCTGATACGCCAGTTCGAAGCCCTGCACCGAGCCCGTCTCGTCGGAGTTGACCGGCTGGGTCACCACAGCGTCGAATGTAGCGCCATTGTTGGTGAACTCGGTCCGGACGATCCCGTTGGTGATCACGTCCTTGAGGCGCTTGTAGAACAGCGACAGGGTGATCGAACCCACGTCATCGAAGTACCATTCGGCGGAAGCGTCAAAGTTTACCGAGTCGATCGGACGCAGGTACGCGTTGCCGACGCCGAACCGACCCGTGGGACGTCCATCGATGATGTCATCGTCCAGCACAGACAGCGCTACGTTGTAGTAGTTGCGGGTCAGGCCGATGTCGGGAAGCGTGATCGCCCGTGACACGCCGAAACGGAACTGAAGACCGTTCTGCATCCGCGCCAGCACGTTCACGCTGGGCAGCCAGTAGTCCAACGAGGTTTCGGCGTTGTCCTCGAACGTCGCCCCGTTGGCGAAGTCTCGCGCGTCCTGGCGCACCGCCGGGTCCAGCGTACAGAACGCCGTCCGCTCCTCGCCGACTGGCAGGGGGGCGGTGCATTCGGCTTCGGTTGAGAAGGTCTGCTGGGTGAAGGCGCGAACGCCTTCGGCGCTGCGTTCCATATCCACATAGCGGATGCCCACATTGCCGCTCAGTTCAACGCCGTTCTGCAGGTCGCCCCGGAAGCGCAACATGGCATAGGCCGCGTTGGTGTTCTCCTGAACCGGGTTGATCTCCTGCGGCAGGAACGGCGTGCCCGGGTTGACGCCGCATCGCATGGCCAGCGGCACCCAGTTCTGGGGGCATCCGTTGACCAGCCGCTCACGCCACTCGTCGCCCATCAACAAGGCGTAATCGACGTAGTCCTGATAGTTTTCAACGATGTTGGAGCCGTAGAACAGCCTCGGCTGCCCGCCCGTCGGGTTCGGCGCATCGCCCTGCATGAAGTTATCGAAGGCGAAGGGCTGGTGGAAGTCGGCAGGGTTGACGCCGCCGCCGGTTGTCGGATCGCCGTTGGCGGCTTCATCGAGCCAGACAGGTCCGCCGCCGCCCCAAATCTCGCTGATCACACCCCAGTTGTAGGTGGTGAACCGGGTGGTCTGGTCCCGCTCCGACCGTCGCACGCCGAAGCGCACGGATTCCAGGATCGGCATGTCGAAGAACGCGTAGTCCACATCGACCCTGAACGCGTCCAGCGTGCCCTCGCTCTGCTCGATGTGGTCCATCGCCGAGCGTGAGAAGGTGTTGTAGGGGTTGGACAGGCTGTCGTTCGGGCTGACCCCGTACGTCGGGCAGTTGTTCGTGGCCGGTCCGGTGCAGATGCTGCCGTCCGGAGCCCGACGATCCGGTGTCAGGAAGGTGACGATCGGAATGTCGTCGCCTCGCATCTGGATGTCGGCATATTGGAAGGTCGAGTTCCACAGACCGGCGTCGATCACGTCGACCGTCGAATCCACGTGCTGGTAATCAACATTGACGCGCAGACGTTCGTTCGGCGTCCACTTGAAGTTCAGGCCGATGTCCGTCGTCACATACGTCTGGTCGACATCGCGGCGGATGTTGTTGCTCTGCAGCCCCCAGATGGGCGTGCGGGGATCGGCGCCGTTCTGGTCGTCCCGCCAGCCGGTCTGGCCGGTGATGATGCCGTTGGTGAACAGGCCGTCCGGCCCGAACTCCAGGGTGGTGCCCTGAAGCGCCTGGGAGTCGCCGTTGTTGGACACGTTGTCGGTGGCGATCTCCATGGCGTGCTCGGTCCACGCCTGGGTCGAGTCCGACCGCAGGAACTGGGCCGTGGCCTCCATGGTCCGGTCCGGACTGCGCCACTGGCCGGCGGCCGCATAGCCGGTGCGCTCGCGCTCGAAGATCTGACTGCGGAAGGCGGCGCCGCGCGGGACCCAGACGTCCGCGACCTCGGTGCCGGCCGGTCCGACCACGTCGCCGTTGCTGTAGAGCGTGCGGGGCGCATAGTTGGAAATCTGCTGGCCGTCGCTGCGCGCGGTCAGTTCCGAAGTCACCGCATTGAGCAGCAGGCCGAACTCGCCGGCCTCGGTGTCCCAACGGTCGCTGTAGAGCAGCGACACGGTCGGGGTCCATTCCTCGGCGAAGTCGCCATAGCTGCCCTCGACCGAGCCGGCCAGGACGCGGCCTGGCGAGTCGAACGGGGTGCGGGTGCGCAGGTTGATGGTGCCCGAAATGCCGCCCTCGACCATGTCGGCGGACGGGTTCTTGAACACATCCACCCCGCCCATCAGCTCGGCCGGCACGTCGGCGAAGCTCAGCACACGGCCGTTGGTGGCGCTGAAGGTGTCGCGGCCGTTCAGCTCGCTGCGCACCCAGGTCAGGCCGCGCACGACGACGCCCGATCCCTCGATGGAGAAGTGGTCAGGGTCCACACCGGCGCGGAAGCGGTCGATGGACACGCCCGGCACACGCTGCAGGGCCTCGGTCACGCTGCGGTCCGGCAGGGCGCCGATGTCCTCGGCGGTGATGGAGTCCACGAAGACTTCCGCGTTCTGCTTGATGTCCTGCGAACTGCGCAGGCTGGCGCGGATGCCGGTGATGACGACTTCCTCGACCTCGACGGCCTCGTCGTCCGGCGGCGCATCCTGCGCAAGGGCCGGCGTCGCAGCCATGACCGCGGCGATGGCCGCGATGGAGGCTCCGGCCTTCAGCCCGGCTCCGTATCGGACGGATTCCGCCCGTATTGTTCTTGAAGTATGCACCCGATTTCCTCCCCAGCATTTTCTTTTGTTAGCGCTACCAAAATCCAGCAGCGCAAAATGTCTGATTAATAGATTGGTAGACCAGCTTTTTCCCTTCCGCAAGCCCTCCTTTCCCTGACGGAAACAGGTGTCCACTTCCGCCACACTTGCGCTGAGCACGCCTCGCGAAACCCCCAACCACCTTGAAAAACATGGCCTTGTTCGACTTCTCGCGCCAGGCAAGCGGCATTGACGGCGCCTTTTTTCTGCCTCTAGATGGCGCGAAGGCGCTGTGGGGAGAGCGCAACACCATGTCTGACAAATGCATCGGTCGCGTGCTCATCGTTGGCGGTGGAACTGCCGGCTGGATGACCGCCGCCGCCTTGTCCGAAACCCTCAAAGGGCTGCCCCTGACGATCCGTCTGGTGGAGTCCGAGACCATCGGCACAGTGGGCGTGGGCGAGTCCACCATTCCCCATATCCGCGCCTTCAACGCGCGCCTCGGCATCGACGAGGCGGACTTCCTGTCCCGCACCCAGGCCACTTTCAAGCTGGGCATCGAGTTCCGCGACTGGGGTCGGCTTGGCGACAACTACGTCCATCCGTTCGGCGCCTACGGGGCGGATCCCGCCGCCCACGAAGCCGAGCTGTTCCATCATCTGTGGACCCGCGCCGGCGCGCCCGGCGCGCTCGAGGATTACAGCCTGCCTGTCGCCATGGTGCGGCGCGAGCGCTTCACCCACCCCTCCGACGACCCCGCCTCGCCCCTGTCGGCGTTCTCCTACGCCTACCAGTTCGACGCCTCCCTCTACGCCGCCTACCTGCGCCGCTATTCCGAGGCGCGGGGCGTCGTGCGCACCGAGGGCCGCATCGCCGACGTGGCCCTTCACGGCGAGACCGGCTTCGTCACCCATGTGACGCTCGAGAGCGGCGAACGCATCGCCGCGGACCTGGTCATCGACTGCTCCGGCTTCCGGGGGCTGGTGATCGAGCAGGCCATGAAGACCGGCTATCACGACTGGAGCCGATGGCTGCCGTGCGACCGGGCCGTCGCCCTGCCCTGCGCGCACGGCGGCGCCTTCCCTCCCGCGACCCGCGCCACCGCGCAGACGGCCGGCTGGATGTGGCGTATCCCGCTTCAGCACCGCGTCGGCAACGGCCACGTCTATTGCAGCGCCTTTCTGGACGACGACACGGCCGAGACCATGCTTCTGGAGCAGCTGGAGGGCGCCGCCCTGGCCCCGCCCAACCGGCTGCGGTTCCTCACCGGAAAGCGCAAGCTGCAGTGGAACCGCAACTGCGTCGCCATCGGCCTGTCGTCCGGTTTTCTCGAACCGCTGGAGTCTACCTCCATCCACCTGATCCAGGCCGCCATCGGCTATCTGCTGGACGTGTTTCCCACCGGCGACTGGGACCCGGCGGACGCCGCCGAGTTCAACCGGACCATGGACATGGAGTACGAGCGCATCCGCGACTTTCTGGTGCTGCACTACCACGCCACCGAACGTGACGATTCCGAATTCTGGAACCACTGCCGCACCATGGCCATCCCCGATTCCCTGGCCTCAAAGATGGAGCTGTTCCGCGAGCGTGGCGTGGTCGCCGCCTATGAGCACGGCGTCTTTCTGCATCCCAGCTGGGTCGCGGTTTACACGGGCCAGAACATCACGCCTCGCCGCTGGGATCCCCGCCTGAACCATCTGGACCCCGCCGCCGTGCGCGCCGATCTGGACCATCAGCGCCGCGGCATCGCCGCCCTGGCCGAGCGCCAGCCTCGCCACGCTGACGTCCTGGCCGCCGCCCGCGCCGCCGTCATGGCCGAGGCCTGAGCATGACCACAGAAACCGTCATCGTCGGCGACGGCCCCGCCGCCTGGATCATGGCCCTGACCCTCGCCCGTCAGGCGCCTGCCCGCGTGACGGTGATCGCGCACCCGTCACCGGATGACGTCGATCCTTTCGGATCGGCCTTGACCGCCCCTGCCGCCGCCCGCGCCCACCACGCCCGCGCAGGGGTGAGTGAAGCGGAAATCATGGCCATCGCCGTGCCGCTGTTTGGCCTGTCGCTCGAGGGTTGGAGTGATGGCCCCGCCTTCGTTCCGTCCGGCCAGACCGGCGCCGACGCCTTCTCGGTCGCCTTCCACCAGCAACTGGCCCGGCTGGGCCGTCTGGATGCGCTGGCCGACCATTCCCTGTCCGCCCAGCTCGCGCGCGAGCGCCGCTACGCCCCGCCTTCGCGCGATCCGGCATCCTTCCTGTCGACCCTTGACCACGGGCTCAGTCTGGACGCCGCCGCCTATACAGCTCTCCTGCGTCGCCATGCCCTGAAGGCCGGGGTGACGGTCGTCGAAGGCGGGGCCGCGTCGGTGGAGCGCGCCCCGTCCGGCGCCCTCGTCGCCGTCATCCTCGCGGACGGCGCGCCCGTCATCGGCGACCTGTTCATCGACGCTTCGGGCCCGGCCGCGGTCCTGACCGACACGCCCTTCCAGTCGTGGTCCGGCGATCTCCCGTTCGACCGGCTTCACGTCGCGACGAGCCCCGACGCCCGACCGCCGCTCCATCTCACCTTCCGCGCCACCAACGGCAGCCTCGAGCGCGCCGCCCCCCTGCCCGGCCGAATGGTCACGGCGCGTTTGACCCGGGGCGGCGACGGCGTCCCGTTTCAGCCCGGCCGCCGCGAGCGCTTCTGGGACCGCAACGTCATCACCGTCGGCGCCGCCGCCCAGGTCCTGCCGACACTGAGCGCCGGGGCCCTGCACCTGATCCACCGCGCCGCCTGGCATCTCACACGCCTCTGGCCCGCCACCAACGATCACGCCCTTGAGGCGCGCGAGTTCAACCGCCTGATGACCGCCGAGGTGGATGCCGACCGGGACTTCGCCCTGATGATGCTGCGCGGTCAGGGCGCGGTCCCGACCGAAGCCGCCGCCCACCGCCTGGCCCTGTTCGAGGCCCGGGGCCGGGTCAGCCGCCGCGAACACGAGCCCTTCACCCCCGGCTTTCTCGCCGCCGCCCTGCTGGCCTCCGGCGTCCGGCCGCGCCGCATCGATCCGCTGGCCGAGGCGCTGAACCCGGCCATGCTGGCCGCCCGCGCTGACCGCATCCGGGGTCTCGCCGCCCGCACCGCCGCTGCCCTGCCGCCCTGGAGCCCCCCCCAATGATCCAGCCGGACCTGATCCGAAACGTCGTCATCGTCGGCGGCGGCACCGCCGGCTGGATGGCCGCCGCCGCCCTGTCGCGCCTCATAAGGAACGGCGTCACCACCGTCACCCTGGTGGAGTCCGACGCCATCAGGACGGTGGGCGTGGGCGAAGCGACGATCCCGCCGATCCGCACTTTCAACGAGATGCTGGGCCTGGACGAGCGCGCCTTTCTTCAGGCCACCCGCGGCTCCTACAAGCTGGCCATCGAGTTCGTGGACTGGACCCGTCCGGGCCACACCTATCTGCACCCCTTCGGTCCGTTCGGGGCCGACATCAACGCGGTCAAATTCCACCAGTTCTGGCTCAAGATGCGGCGCGAGGGTCGGGCGGCCGAATTCGGCGACTACAATCTGTGCGACGTGGCCGCGCGAATGAACCGCTTCGGCGCCGTGGCGCCCCAGCACCGCTCGCCCATGACCCGCATGGCCTGGGCCTATCATTTCGACGCCGCTCGCTACGCCCGTTTCCTGCGCGACTACGCCGAGGCGCGCGGCGTGGTGCGGCAGGAGGGCAAGGTGGTCTCGGTGGCGCAGCGCCCCGAGGACGGCTTCATCGACGCCATCGTGCTGGAGGACGGCCGCCGCGTGGAGGGGGAGCTGTTCATCGACTGCACCGGCTTCAGGGGCCTGTTGATCGAACAGACGCTCAAGGCCGGATTCGAGGACTGGAACCACTGGCTGCCCTGCGACCGCGCCGTGGCGGTCCAGTCCCTGAACGACAATGCGATCTCGCCTTTCACCCGGTCCACCGCCCGCGACGCCGGCTGGCAATGGCGCATTCCGCTCCAGCACCGGGTGGGCACGGGCTATGTCTATTCCAGCGCCCACATCTCCGACGATCAGGCCGCCGACACCCTCATGGCCAATCTGGACGGCAAGGCCATGACCGACCCCTGGAAACTCAGCTTCCGGGCCGGGCGCCGCAGGAGGGCCTGGGTCAAGAACTGCGTCGCCCTGGGCCTCGCCTCAGGATTTCTGGAGCCGCTGGAATCCACCAGCATTCACATGATCCAGGCGGGAATCACCAAGCTGCTGGCCCTGTTCCCGCACCAGGGTTTCGACCCGGTGGCCATCGATGAATACAACCGCCTGACCAATGTCCAGATCGAGCAGATCCGCGACTTCATCATCCTGCATTACCACGCCAATGAGCGCACCGGTCTGGACCTGTGGGACCACGTGCGCACCATGCAGATTCCCGACTCCCTGCAACACAAGCTGGACCTGTTCCGGGGCGCCGGCCGCTTCTTCCGTCACGAGGACGAACTGTTCGCCGAGTCCAGCTGGATGGCCGTACTGATCGGCCAGAACGTGATGCCGCAGCGCTACGACCCCCTCGTGGATTCCCTTCCCGAGGATGACGTGGCCCGGGCCATGGAGGAGTTGCGCACCACCGTCCGCGCCGCCGCCGAAAGCCTGCCCGATCACGCCGATTTCCTGGCCCGGCACTGCGCCGCGCCCGAACCCCAAGCCGTCCCTGCCTGAGGCCCCATGACCGAGCTCAATCCCCACCGCATCCGCAAGATCGTCATCGTCGGCGGCGGCACGGCCGGCTGGATGACCGCCGCCGCCATGGCCAAGCTGCTGGGTCGCGATTTCGCCGACATCACCCTGGTGGAGTCCGACGACATCGGCATCGTCGGCGTGGGCGAGGCCACCATCCCCCAGATCGGCATCTACAACCGCATGCTCGGGCTCGATGAGAACCAGTTCATCCGCAAAACCCAGGGCTCGTTCAAGCTGGGCATCCAGTTCGTGGACTGGGGCAGAAAGGGCCATACCTATTTCCACCCCTTCGGTCCGTTCGGCGTGGACATGGAGGGGGTGTCCTTTCACGCCTACTGGCAGCGGCTGCATCTGGCGGGCGACCCGCACCGGCTGGAGGACTATTCGCTGCAGGCCGTGGCGGCGGCCGATAACCGCTTCATGCGCGCCATCGACGCCGGGCGCTCGCCCCTGTCGAAGATCGCCTACGCCTTCCACTTCGACGCCGGGCTTTACGCCCGATTCCTGCGCGAGTTCGCCGAGACCCGCGGGGTCGTGCGCCGCGAGGGCAAGGTGGTCGCTGTGGAGCAGCGCGGCGAGGACGGCTTCATCCAGGCGGTGAAACTGGAAAGCGGCGAGCGCATCGAGGGCGAGCTGTTCATCGACTGCTCCGGCTTCCGGGGCCTTCTGATCGAACAGACGCTGAAGGCCGGCTACGAGGACTGGACCCACTGGCTGCCATGCGACCGCGCCGCCGCCGTGCCGTGCGAAAGCGTGGCGGACTTCACCCCCTACACTCGCTCCACGGCCCGCGAGGCCGGCTGGCAGTGGCGCATCCCGCTGCAGCACCGCATCGGCAACGGCTATGTCTATTCCAGCAATCACATCACCGACGAGCAGGCGGCCGAGACCCTGCTGTCGAACCTTGACGGCAAGCCCCTGGCCGACCCGCGTTTCCTGCGCTTCGTCACCGGGCGGCGCAAACAGGCCTGGGTCAAGAACGTGGTGGCCATCGGCCTGGCGTCCGGCTTCATCGAGCCGCTGGAGTCCACCAGCATTCACCTGATCCAGAGCGGCATCGCCAAGCTGATGCAGATGTTCCCGGACAAGCGCTTCGAGCCCGCCGACCGCGAGCGCTTCAACCGCATGACACAGCTCGAGACCGAGCAGGTCCGCGACTTCATCATTCTGCACTATCACCTGACCGAACGGGACGACACGCCGTTCTGGGACCGCTGCCGCACCATGGACGTGCCCGACAGCCTCAAGGAGAAATACCGCCTGTTCGAGGGCTATGGCCGCATTTTCCGCGAGAACGACGAGCTGTTCAACGACACCAGCTGGATGGCCGTCATGGTGGGCCAGGGCCTCAAGGCCCGAGGCTACGATCCCGTCGCCGACGTCCTGAGCCCGGACGAAACCCGCGCCCGCCTCGAGGAAATCCGCCGGGTCATGCGCACCTCCGCCGACTACATGCCCCTGCAGACCGAATTCATCCGCAACAACTGCGCGGCGGCCTGAGGGGCTCGATCCCGCCGTCGGCCCGGGCGGGTCGAACGCGACAGTCGCTCGGGCATGGATGCTGGTCAGGCGCCGTCCCGCAACCGCGACACCGCATCGATCAACCGCGCCAGATCAGCAGGTCTCGACAGTCGGTGATCCCCGTCTGTGATCAGATCCAGCCGCACGTCGGGACCGTCGATCCGCTCCGCCAGCGCCAGGGCGTGCCGCCACGGCACCGGTTCGTCCTGCTTGCCCTGAAGAATGTGCACCGGCGCCGCAAGACGGATGGGGCCGTCCAGCAGCAGCCAGTTCCGCGCCTCCTCGAACATGGCGCGGGTCAGCACATACGGGCCCAGGCCCTCATCGGGCATCTCGACCTCGCCGTCGCGCAGGATGGCCTGGCGAATGTGGTCCGGCAACGACGGCCACATCAGCCGCTCGGTGAAATCGGGCGCAGGCGCAACCAGAACCAGCCCCGCCAGCTTTTCGGGTCTGGCCAGCGCCGCCAGCAGCGCAACCCACCCGCCCATTGACGACCCCACCGGCAACACAGGCCCCTTGAGCGAGTCGATCATGGCGATGGCGTCCTCGCGCCAGCGCCCCACCGTCGCCGCCTTCCAGTCCCCGGACGAGGCGCCATGGGCGAAATGGTCGTAGCGCAGATAGGCCCAGCCCCGCTCGTGCGCCGCCTGTTCAAGGGCGATCGCCTTTGTCCCCTCCATATCCGACCGGAAACCGCCGACCCACAGGACCGTGGGCCCCGCCCCGTCGAGGCTGTGGAAGGCCATCTGTTCGCCGTCCGGTCGGCGAAGGGTGTCGTAGCGCATGAGGCCTCCGCGGGCTTTGAAAGGCTTGTCCCGCGTGATTGTGCGGGCCTTCGAGGTCATATATCCGGCGTGGAGGGAACGCGACCGCGCGGTCGCGCGCTCACCCATGCATCTGTTGACCACATAAGGAAACGACGCCCATTCGCCGTCCCATGCAAGCGCCGCCCGTGAAAGACGGGCCCCGTATGAACCATGACATCCGCGTTCCGCGGGTGCTGCTGATCGATCAGGATGGCGAGAAGCAGGGCGTCATGCCCACGTCCTCCGCCCTCGAGGCCGCCGAAGAGGTGGGGCTGGATCTGGTGGAGATCGTGCCGAACGCCGATCCGCCCGTCTGCAAGATCATGGACTAC